>Ga0105092_10001857_pt1 | contig 11261 bp, 10 predicted proteins | sample PPLLak2March2015_FD_87021 | JGI IMG/M metagenome (GOLD analysis project Ga0105092, IMG submission 87021) | Freshwater sediment microbial communities from Prairie Pothole Lake near Jamestown, North Dakota, USA - PPLs Lake P7 Core (1) Depth... | ecosystem: Environmental > Aquatic > Freshwater >... | reverse complement strand
GGTCTGGCTGGGGTTTCACGTAAATCAATGATATAGAAAACCCTTGACAGCAGTAAAGAAGATGCGCTGAACGGGACTTCGGTTCTGAACACCCTTGCACTGGCAAACGGGGCTCGCCTGTTGCGGGTACATGATGTAAAGCAAGCGGTAGAGGCAGTAAAGCTCTTTATGATTTACAACACTGCCACAGTTTAATGTGCTAAATTGTATTAATTTTGAGTAGTATCTGTAAAGCAGCTAATTATGATTACATCTTTTATCCATGTCAGAATTATTGATGTTGTCGATATCCTGCTTGTGGCATTCCTTATGTACCAGGTTTATATGCTCATCCGGGGTACTATTGCCACGTACATTTTTATAACTATCATTACCTTTTACGTCGTCTGGTTACTTGTGAAAGACAATATGCTGTTGTTGGGCGGCATATTGGGGCAAATAATCGGTGTGGGGGCTATTGCGCTTATTGTGGTATTTCAGCAGGAATTACGCCGGTTTCTGATCATGTTCAGTGCCCGTTATTTTCCAAAGACGGGCATATCGCTGGACAATTTTTTTTCAAAAATGGGACCGGGGTTACCTGTGATGAATGTAAACGCCATCATCAAAGCTTCTGTAAGCATGGCCAAAAGCAGGGTAGGAGCGCTTATTGTTTTGCAGCGCAATTCATTGCTCGATAATTATGTCAGTACTGGAGATCTTCTGGATGCCAAAACTACAAGCCGTTTGTTAGAATCTATTTTTAATAAGAACAGTCCCTTGCATGACGGTGCCGTGATCATTCACGATGAAAGGATCAAGGCAGCCAGTTGTATCCTGCCGGTCTCTGACAATTTTGAACTTCCGGAATATCTTGGACTTCGTCACCGTGCGGGAGTCGGTCTGACAGAACAATCCGATGCGCTTGTGATCATCATATCGGAACAAACAGGTACCATATCACTGTCTGAATCAGGAATGATCCGACCAGTAGAAATAAAAGAATTACATAAAATTCTGGAGGACGAGTTTGTTCCGCACAAAAAAAGCAATGCTGCTAAGCGGATTGTTTAAGGCGTTCCAGTTCCCTGCGTTTCTTGCTCATCAGGAAAAGTACCTTTCTTTCTTCTTTCCTGAGCAGTCTTTCCAGGTTCTTCTGATGGGTGAACAGCAAAAGTACGGCCAGGATAAGTGAAAATAGGACAAGGGAGGGGGTCGTGGTTTTAAAAACGAAGATTACCAGGATCGGAAAAGCAAATGCGGCGATCATCGAGCTGAGTGAAACATATTTGGTAATTACCAGGGTGATCACAAATACGCCAATGCAAAGCAGTGTCGGTTCCGGGTTAATGGCAAGCACCAGGCCAAAAAGCGTGGCCACTCCTTTTCCACCCCGAAAGCCTACATAAACAGGAAAAATATGGCCAAGAATAGCAGCGATACCAAGCAAAAGCTGAAACTCAATAAAATCTCCGGTTTCAGGTATGTAGTAGTTGGTGAGGTGTATCAGGTTGACAGCCAGCCATCCTTTAAAAATGTCAATTATCAGTACGGTAAGACCTGCTTTCCAGCCCAATACACGTATCGCATTTGTCGATCCCGCATTCCTGCTGCCATGCTCCCTGATGTCGGTTTTGAATAAGGATTTGCCGATCCAAACAGATGTGGGAATTGAACCAATCAGGTAGGCAAATATCAGGATGCCAATATTATAGACTATATGCATTAAAGAACGTTAATAGATATAGGGGTGCAAATATATTGATAATTATTCATCCCGCAACAGTATTTATACCTAATTTTTGATTACGTGATGCAGGTGGTAAAAATATAAAACGGTTACAATAATAGACAATCAACATGGATAAAATACGTAGAGACGGGTTTCAAACCCGTCTCTACATTATCCGTCACATGGGCGGTATCCGTTAACCGGGACGGTTTTAAATCTGCGGACCGGATGATACCAGCGCCTTGCCGGCATCTGTATCCATGTAAAATTCAAAATATTTAATATACCGTGCAGAGAGATCCTTTGCTTTCTTTTCCCACAGCGATTTGTCGGAATAGGTATCGCGCGGATCTAGAATTCCTTCTGAAACGTTGGGCAGACTTACAGGAATAGTCAGGTTTAGGAATGGAATGTGCGATGTCTTGGCACTTTCAATCGATCCATCGAGGATGGCATCAATTATTGCACGGGTTTCCCTGATAGATATCCTCTTTCCCGTTCCATTCCATCCTGTATTTACCAGGTAGGCCTTTGCGTGATGCTCATCCATTTTACGAACCAATTCGGTAGCGTAGTAAGTAGGGTGAAGCGTGAGAAAAGCCTCTCCGAAAGCCGGGGAGAACGAGGGTACAGGTTCAGTGATTCCGCGTTCGGTGCCGGCAAGCTTGGATGTATACCCGCAAAGAAAATGATACTGTGCCTGTTTGCGGTCAAGAATGGAAACCGGGGGCAGAACGCCAAAGGCATCCGCTGACAAATAAATGATTTTGGTTGCGTGACCCGCTTTGGATGGTAATACAATCTTGTTGATATGATAGATCGGATAAGAAACCCGTGTATTTTCCGTGATGGATCCATCTGCAAAATCAACAGAACCATCTTCGCGAACAGTGACATTTTCAAGCAATGCATCGCGTCGGATCGCGTTATAAATATCAGGCTCGTTTTCACGGCTCAGATTGATTGTCTTGGCATAACAGCCACCTTCGAAATTAAATATTCCCTGCTCGTCCCATCCGTGTTCATCATCCCCGATCAGATACCGTTTCGGATCTGCAGAAAGGGTTGTTTTACCTGTTCCTGATAGGCCGAAGAAAAGTGCCACGTCCCCTTTTTCACCCACGTTGGCCGAGCAATGCATGCTGGCCATTCCACGCAGGGGAAGATAATAATTCATCAGGCTGAAAATCCCTTTTTTCATTTCACCGCCATACCATGTTCCACCTATAACGGCAAGTTTGTCGGTAAGATTAAATAAAACAAAGACATCTGAGTTCAATCCCTGCTCTTTCCACTTCGGATTCGTCACTTTGGATCCGTTAAATACAACAAAATCGGGTTCTCCGAAATTAGCCATTTCATAATGTGAAGGTCTGATAAACATATTGGTAACAAAATGAGCCTGCCAGGCGACTTCAACAACAAATCTTACTTTCAGGCGACTGTTCGGATTTGTCCCGCAGAATGCGTCTATCACGTATAGCCGCTTACCGCCGGAAAGCTGGCTTATCACCAGATCCTTGCAATGCGACCAAACAGAATGATCAATAGGCCTGTTAATAATACAATCCCACCATATTGTATTTTCAGTCGTTTCATCCCTGACAAAATATTTGTCTTTTGGAGAGCGTCCCGTAAAAATCCCGGTTTTTACTGCTATGGCACCGCTGTTCGTTTGCGTTCCCTTTTCGAATCCATCCAATGCAGCATCTGTCTCATAATTAAACAAATCCTGATAAGTTGGATTATAAACAATTTCCTTTACATTATAAATGCCATACTTGGCCAAGAGTTCAGGACTGATAAAGCTCATTTGGTCAATAGTTTAAAGGTTTATACTTATTTTAAATTGCTGTAAAGATATATTTTTTGCTATAAAAAAAGCCGTTTGCCAAAAACAAACGGCTTTATAATTAATTACATTTTCTGTATAGTTAATCGCCTTATTTGCCTGCTCTGATTGAAGCCTGGGCTGCAGCCAGACGGGCAATCGGAACGCGGTAAGGTGAACAGCTTACATAGGTCAGACCTGCCTTGAAGCAGAACTCAACTGAAGCTGGATCACCACCTTGCTCACCGCAAATTCCAACCTTGAGATCGGGGCGTGTAGCGCGGCCTTTTTCTACCGACATTTTGATCAGCTGACCAACGCCATCCTGGTCAATTGTCTGGAACGGATCTGCAGGCAGCATTTTCTTATCGAGGTACTCATTCAGGAATCCGCCAATATCATCACGGCTGAAGCCGAATGACATCTGGGTAAGGTCGTTGGTACCAAATGAGAAGAACTCAGCTGATTTTGCCATACGGTCGGCGAGCAAGCAGGCGCGTGGAATTTCAATCATCGTACCGTATTTGTAGTCGATGGCTTTTACGCCAAATTTGCTGCAAACTTCACCATATACCTTATCAGCAATTTTCTTTGTGAAATCAAGTTCAGAAACATCACATGTAACCGGAACCATAATTTCAGGATGCGGGTCCTTTCCTTCTTTAATCAATTCAACAGATGACTCGAAAATAGCCCTGATCTGCATTTCCGATACTTCAGGATAGGTAACACCCAGGCGGACGCCGCGGTGACCCATCATGGGATTGGATTCATGCAGGCTTTCACCGCGTTTTGCAACGGCTTCCACTGATATACCCAGCGCTTTTGCAAGCTCGGCCTGTTTATCGGCATTTTGCGGAACAAATTCATGCAGCGGAGGATCAAGGAGGCGGAAAGTTACCGGAAGTCCGTCCATGGCGTCCATGGTTGCTTTAATATCTTTCTTCACATAGGCGAACAGTTCGTTCAATGCAACCTTGCGTTCTTCAACACCGTTGCTGAGGATCATTTTGCGCAGCAGGAACAAAGGCTGATCTGCACCTTCACCGTAGAACATATGCTCAGTACGGAAAAGACCAATTCCTTCAGCGCCATATTCGCGGGCGATCTTTGCATCGGCAGGGGTATCAGCGTTTGTGCGAACACCCATCTTACGGAATTTATCTACCAGTTTCATAAAATCCTGGAACCTTGGGTTTTCAGTAGCATCCATCAGGGTAATAGCGCCGAGGTAAACATTACCTTTTGTTCCATTCAGTGTGATTACATCTCCCTCTTTCAGTATCACATCTGTGCCGGCAACCTTTGCCGATTTGGTGGCAGCATCAACATGAAGATGGCCTGCACCAACAATACAGCATTTACCCCATCCGCGGGCAACAAGAGCTGCATGGGAGGTCATACCGCCGCGGGCAGTTAGGATACCTTCTGCTGCACGCATTCCTTCAACGTCCTCAGGATTGGTCTCTTCACGGAGAAGAATGACCTTTTCACCTTTGCGGAACCAGATCACTGCATCTTCAGCGGTAAATACCACTTTTCCAACTGCAGCGCCGGGACCGGCAGGCAAACCTTTAACAACAACATGTGATTTCTTTTCAGCAGCCGGATCGCAGATCGGGTGCAGCAATTCATCAAGCTGGGCCGGATCAACACGGGTCACAGCCTTCTTTTCATCAATCAGGCCTTCTTTCAGCATGTCCATAGCCATATTCAGGGCTGCTGTACCGGTACGTTTTCCTGCACGGCACTGCAGCATATACAGCACGTTTTCCTGAATAGTGAATTCAATATCAAGCATATCCTTGAAAGAGGTTTCCAGGATATCACGAATATTGGCTAATTCTTTATAGGTGGATGGCATGGCTTCCTGCATGCTCTTGAGGTGGCTGTTCTGGTCATTCTTGGTGTCGTTGTTCAACGGATTGGGGGTGCGGATACCGGCAACAACATCTTCTCCCTGTGCGTTGATAAGCCATTCTCCGTAGAAAACATTTTCTCCCGTAGCGGGATTACGGGTAAAAGCAACTCCGGTGGCTGATGAATCACCCATGTTGCCAAATACCATAGCCTGTACATTCACAGCAGTACCCCACTCATCGGGAATACCTTCGATGCGGCGGTAGGAAATGGCTTTCTTGCCGTTCCAGCTTTTAAATACGGCCTTGATACTGCCTTCAAGCTGCGCTTTAGCATCATCCGGAAATGGTTGTCCAAGGGAAGCATGAACCCTTTTCTTGAAATCTTCTGCCAGCAATTTCAAATCATCGGCATTCAGATCAGTATCTGATTTATATCCTTTTTTGTGTTTGAATGCATCCAGCATGTCATCGAGTTGCTTGCGTATGCCTCTGCCGTCGGATGGCTCAAGACCTTCTGACTTTTCCATAACCACGTCGGCATACATCATGATCAACCGGCGATACGAATCCCAGACAAAGCGGGGATTGTTTGTTTTCTTAATGAAACCGGGAATGGTAGCTGAGCTCAATCCAATGTTCAACACTGTGTCCATCATACCGGGCATCGAACTGCGCGCTCCGGAACGGCATGAAACCAGCAAGGCATTTGTGGGATCACCGAATTTCATACCCATGGTCTCTTCTGTCTTTTGCATAGCAGCCCATACCTCAGGCATGAGTTCTGCCGGTAGCTGACAGTCGTTTTCATAATATTCTGTACAAACCTCGGTTGTAATGGTAAATCCCGCAGGTACAGGTAGTCCTAACAGGCACATTTCGGCCAGGTTAGCTCCTTTACCACCAAGCAAATTCTTCATATCTGCTTTACCTTCGGCTTTCTTAGCCCCGAATGAGTAAACGCGTTTAATGTTAGACATCTTTTTAATTATTTAGTTTTCAATGTGTTAATAATAAAATTGGACCTTTTATGAAAAGCACAAATGTAATAAAATTTGTGTTTATTGATTCCGATATGCCAATATTTATATGAGACCCCATAAATATTGTTCATTTCTGAACATTAACTGTCTGAAACTGGTCATTTCAGATGATCACCTGCCTAGGGTAATTGTAGTTTAAATAACAGATACACAATAAATTAACAATTATGGCATAATATTGGTACTTGCTTATCAGACTGCTTATAATGATAATTAATTTAACAAATTTCTATTATGAAGAAGAGAAGCGCTAAGTACATTATGGCTATCATGTTAGCCATTGTAGCCGTTCTGAATTTTCAGGCTATTTCCGCCACCACACCTGGAAAACTTTTTAAAACCAGAGAGGTAGTTAAGAAAGAGGATCTCTCCAGGGTATTAAGTGAGACTATTACTTATCCGGCAGAAGCTATCAACAGGGAAATGCAGGGAACTGTTAAGGTGTTGGCAGTAATTGAACCCGATGGAAGTGTTTCCGGTATCCGGATAGTGGAAGACCTCGGCGGTATTTGTGCCAAGGAGGTATCCAGGGCCATCCGGAAAATTCATTTTGCGCCTAAAATGGAAAACGGGGTTGCTACCCGGTATGCCCTGATTGTGAATGTAAATTTTATGCTTAAAAAGTAAAAAAAATGAACGGGGATCATTTTTTTTGCCTGGACCGGGGATGAAATCTGATGATCTCATCACGAAGGAATTCCCGGTTCAAGTGTGTGTAAATCTCTGTAGTCAGAATTGATTCATGTCCAAGCATTTCCTGAACAGCGCGAAGATCTGCCCCGCCTTCCACAAGGTGTGTGGCGAAGGAATGCCTGAATGTGTGCGGACTTACCTGTTTTTTAATGCCGCTCCGCTCAACCAGGTTGCGAAGCAGTGTAAATATCATTACACGGGATAATTTATTTCCTCTCCGGTTCAGGAATACGATATTTTCCGCCCCTTTTACGGGGACCATATGATTCCTGACGTGTTCAAAATAGGCATCAATATAACGGATTGCTGTATCACTGATTGGGACCAGTCTCTGTTTGCTTCCTTTTCCGGTTACCTTGATGAAACCTTCCTTAAAAAACATATTGGTGATCCGGAGATCGACAAGTTCACTGACCCGCAAACCGCAACTATACAATGTTTCAATTATAGCCTTATTACGGATCCCTTCCGGATGGCTCAGGTCAATGGCGGCGATGATCGCATTGATTTCGTCGAGGTGGAGGATCACCGGAAGCCTGCGGCCGGGCTTTGGAGATTCAAGCAATTCCGACGGGTCACTTTTTATATGCTCATCCATGGATAGAAACCTGAAGAATGATTTTATTCCGGAAACAATCCTGGCCTGGCTGCGCGGGCTCATGTCAAATCCACCGATCCAAACCAGGAAATCTTTTAACTGCGCATACGTAACCGATTCGGGTTGTACATCCTGCCTTGTCATCTCCAGAAAAGACCGTAACTTGTTAAGGTCTGTAAGATATGCATCCACGGAATTCGGTGAAAGTGACTTTTCAATGCGCAGAAAAGCTTTGTATCTGGCTGTTTGATTTAACCAATCCAATTGATTTAGATAAATTTAGGCAAAATTAGCTATTTTGAAGGTAATTTATACTTTTGCACTTCATTTTAAATTATCTCATTAACATGTTGAAGAAAACTAAAATTGTTGCCACTATATCTGATCTGAAGTGTGATGTTGATTTTATACGGTCTCTCTATGAAAACGGAATGGATGTTGTGCGTCTGAATACAGCCCATCAGTCGGTTCATGAATCTTTACAAGTTATCCATAACGTTCGGGCTGTTTCTGATAAAATTGCAATTATTCTTGATACCAAGGGTCCGGAAATCCGGACTACCCCATCGGATTACAAGGTGGCAGTTAAAAAAGGCGATATAATAAATATTCGTGGCAATGGTTCTTTACATACCACGCCCGATTGCATATATGTCAATTATGACAATTTTGCCGATGAGGTGGGGTACGGAAAAAAAATTCTCGTTGACGACGGGGATATAGAATTTGAAGTGATAGAAAGGAACGGGAATACATTATTATGCCAGGCCAACAACGACGGAACTGTAAAAGGCAAGAAAAGCGTTAACGTACCTGACGTAAGATTCAACCTGCCGGCGCTGAATGATCGTGACAGGGAATACATTGATTTTGCCATCGAAAATGATATTGACTTTATCGCCCATTCCTTTGTCAGAAACAAGGAAGATGTGCTTTCCATACAGCAGATCCTTGACAAAAGCAAGTCAAGGATTAAGATCATAGCAAAAATAGAAAATGGGGAAGGTGTAGAGAATATTGACGAGATCCTTCAGCATATTTACGGTGTAATGGTAGCCCGAGGTGACCTGGCTATCGAAATACCCTATGAGAAGATCCCCGGCATTCAGAAAATGATCATCAACAAATGCATTGATGCCCGGAAACCGGTGATCGTAGCAACCCAAATGCTTCATTCCATGATTGAAAATCCAAGGCCAACCAGGGCTGAGGTATCCGATGTTGCCAATGCGATCTATTCTAAGGCCGACGCCATCATGCTGAGCGGAGAAACAGCCTATGGCAATTATCCGGTCGAAGCGGTGAGGACCATGTCGCGCATTGCCACGGAGGTTGAAAAAAGCAGGAGCGATTTGCACCGGACGCCCATGCAGGTGATGAGTACACGCACATCGGCCTATTTATCGAAAAGCGCTGTGGAAGCTTCTATTGAACTCGACTGCAATGCCATTATTGCCGATACTTCTTCGGGCCGCACAATCAGAAACATAGCCGGATACAGGGGCCGAAAGGTAGTTTTTGCCCAATGTTACGATGAACGTGTTGTGCGCGAACTGGCCTTGTCTTTTGGAGTTTATGCCGATCATATCCAGGAAGGTCCTACGTATTTCTTTATTGTACAGTCCCTGAAAAGTTTGCTTGAAAGACGACTTTTACGAAAATCAGATATGGTCGTCATTTTGGGCGGTAACTTTGAATGGACACAAAGTGCTTCATTTATTGAAATCAGTACCGTGGAAAATATGCTTAACTTATTGCACAAGGGCTATTAAAGCTTTAAAATTATAGGCAGTTATATCCTGCATGATAAAAATAGTTATCTTTAGATAGCAGAATTCGTGATCAGGATGGATGTACAACAACTTGAGGGTGATAGCATTATTCCTCTTCAGAACTATCTGACTTTTGAAGAGATTGAAGAAATCCGTGCCCACCTCAGGGTGGTTGATCATTCAAAACGGGATATCATATTCCGTCAGAATTCAAAGACTTCACATCTTATGTTTGTGAAATCAGGGTTGGTAAAGGTCTACAAAGAGGGAAAGGATGGGCGGTCATATATTCTGAATATATTAACCACAGGAGAGTTCCTCGACCTGGTGTCATTTTATGGAAATATAATTCATCAGTTTTCGGCTTCCGCCGTGGATGATTGTCAGATTGGATATATCGACGTTCAGATTTTTAACCGGATCCTGAAAAAAAACGGCACATTTGCCATGGAGTTGATCCGGCTCGTGAGCAGGGAAGGCCTTTATATGTTTGAGAAATTGTTGCGGCTTTCCCACAAACAGCTTCCTGGCAGGATTGCTGATGTGATTCTGTACTTTTCTGAAACCATTCATAAAAATGAAGAATTTGATTTTCCGCTTACCCGGCGGGAACTTGCAGAACTGGCTGGTACTACTAAGGAAAGTTTCATACGCACGCTGGCTGAATTCAAGAATGATAAGATAATTGATCTGAATGGCTCGCATGTAAAAATTAACAGCATGAAAATTGTCCGCACCTTGAGTGAATTGGGTTGAGGCAACAAATATAAAAAGTTGATGAAAATAATTATAGCTGACGATTTCTATTCCAACCGCCTCCTTATTTTAGAGATACTTAAAGATATGGGCCATGAGCTGATTGAAGCCGAAAATGGAAAAGAAGCTTTTGAGGCCCTGGAGATGCACGACGATGTTGATCTTGTACTGATGGATATTGAAATGCCTGTTATGAGTGGTCTGGATGCTATGAAGATGATCCGGAATAATCTTTCCTTTCCCAAAAACAGTGTGCCCATTATTGCCCTCACCGCCCATAATTCGGGTATGCTAATGGATGAACCTTTTATTGAAGGATTTAATGGCATGTTGATCAAACCCTATTCCATCAGCAGGATATCCGAACTCCTCGAGACTTTTAAACGAAAATAACAACCCGTCATTTACGGTTCAAATAGTCTCTTCACAATGCTTTCGAGGTGAAGGGCATCCGTGTTATCAAAGTTTGACAGCAGGCTGCTGTCGATGTCCAATACACCGATTATTTTATTATCCCTGTTTCTCACGGGTACCACTATTTCTGATTTGGATCTTGAATCACAGGCAATGTGTCCGGGAAATTGATGTACATCCTGCACCACGATTGACTGATTCTGGTTTATCCCCGCCCAGCAAACGCCTTTGTCCTTTTCAAGTTCCAGGCAGGCCAACGGACCCTGGTATGGTCCCACGATCAGACGGCCTTCTTTCAACAGGTAAAATCCCACCCAGAAAAAACCATCCATTTTATGATACAGCACTGCATTGATGGTGGACATCCGGGCATCAATATCCAGGTTTTTCTTAAACAGCTCTGTAATTTGCTTTTCAAGGCGGGTATAGCGGGAAATTTTCTTATCTGACATAAATAGGAATTTACGATTTTGGATTAAAATTTACGATTTGAAGCCTTTCAACATTAACGAAAGCAGTTCAGTGTCGGTTGACAAATTTAACAAATATTGGAACCGTAAATCGCAAATCGTAAATCGTAAATC
>Ga0105092_10001856_pt1 | contig 11265 bp, 14 predicted proteins | sample PPLLak2March2015_FD_87021 | JGI IMG/M metagenome (GOLD analysis project Ga0105092, IMG submission 87021) | Freshwater sediment microbial communities from Prairie Pothole Lake near Jamestown, North Dakota, USA - PPLs Lake P7 Core (1) Depth... | ecosystem: Environmental > Aquatic > Freshwater >... | reverse complement strand
TACCCGGTAAATTTTGATTATGCTTCACTAGAAGTTGAAAGCTATGATCCTAACGAAAGTAAAGCCGTTATAAAAAGCGAAATTAGTAGCAGGAACAGTATGAGTAAGAATCATGGCTCTTCTACTAGTAAACATTACAAGAAGGAGATACGATCCTTTTGGGACGGCGGATTGATGACCAACACTCCTCTATCGCAACTTATATTGTACCACAGGAAGTATTGGTACAAAGTTAGAGGATTGAAGGAGAAGGTTCCCTCTCTGGCTGTATGTATAGTCAACGTACATCCTTCAAAACAAGCACAAATTCCTACTGACCATGATGGCGTTATAAATAGAAATAATGACATTACCTTCTCAGACCGCAGTCGGAGAGAAGAAGAAGTGTTACTGCTAATATCTGATTACATAGATCTCGTAAGAGACTTAATTAAGACTGCAAAAGACAATGGCGTTAAGGATAATGTCATCACAGGATTGTTGAACCAGCAAACCAAGTACCATGGCCAGGTCTTAAAGCCCCGACGATACAGAGATATTGTTGAAGGAAGATTTGACATAGATAGGATTATGAGAATAGAGAGAAGAAATGATGAAAATACGATTTCTGACAAAACATTTGATTTCTCCTGTGGGACGATTAATAAGCTACTGAATGATGGTTATGAAGACACGCTCAATGTTCTAGGCACTCTCAAGACCTAAGAATTTTCAGATTCGATGGTTATTTTATGCGGTCGTGTAGTTGCTCTTTAAATTTTTGAAAATTGGATCGCGTCGGTCAATATACTACTGAGCGATCAATTTTATCTGGGTAGATATATGTATTTGAATCTCTTAACTTAAGGATATATTTTTCTAGAAAAATAGAATATTACTATAGAATAGTATAAATATCCCCTGACTAGAGGAGATAATATTGTCTTTAGAAAGAAGTCCGGCGTGGGTTAGGGCCGCACAAATAGGTCTTGGTATTATCGTAGTTATATTATCAATTTATGCTCTTGCATATCCAGGAGCTGCGTTTGTTTCAATAGTATTGATTCTTGGCATAATTTTATTTATTGTAGGTATTGAGAAGATTATTGCTGGAATTTTCTTGCCTATCAGGGGTAAAGGGGCTTCTATAGGCCTCGGCATACTTGTGCTCATATTTGCAGGTCTTGTGATTGCATACCCATCATTTGCTACATGGATAATAACAATCTTCCTTGGCATTGCACTTCTCTTTGGTGGTGCTGCAAGTATAGCTCAGGCATTCTCTGGAAAAGAATCTGGGTGGAGGAAAGGTTTCCTTCTTGGAGTAGGTGCATTGTTAATAATTATAGGAATCATCGTCCTCGTGTCTCCTGTCTTTGGCGCACAATTTGCAGGATTTGTTGTAGCAATAGGACTATTGATAGCAGGAATTCAGATGATCGTAGCAGGTGCCACAGGCAGGAAACTGCACTTAGGGACTGAACGCCTACATAAGTAAAAGTAGGCAAGAGGCTATACAAATTTATCTTTCCTAATTTTTCAGATTAGGCCAAAAACATTGTTACTACATTGTATATCCTAAGGCAACGCGATACTTCTTGATTCTCTCATGTTGAAACAATGAGCACAAACCTAAAGCGCTGGCTGTTCTCAAATTAGATGCATGTATTATGAAGCCAAGCCCAGAAATTTCAAATAAATGGACGACTTACAAAAGTAAGAGGGATATTTTGATAATCTACAACCAAAATGAAGGTCAGGTTGAATAGAACAGTAACAGTGGAAAAAATCCCAAGCCCTTTTACATGAACTTAATAAGATGACATCCTAACACACCATTTACTGCGACAAGGAATCTAAAAACCCATAATATCAAATACTAGCCTCAGTGCACTACAGTAGCCATTTAGCTTGAATGATTGAGCCCTCTTATCAAACGGATCAGTTCATCTAACTCTTTGCTATCTAGACTTTCTACAATGTCTACCTTGTCTTTTATTATATTTTTTGTGTCTTGGATTATGCCGGAGCTTGACGGCTTTACTCTTCTTTCTACAAGTTTGGCCGTAATCAAAGCGACTACAGTCCAAAGTATCCCAATAGCAGCAAACATTAGGACTCCCGCTATAATCCTTCCCAAGAAGGTGACAGGATAATATTCGCCATAAGCAACGGTTGTTATGGTCTCAATCGCCCACCAAAACGCATCGTACAGATTATGTATGCTCGAATCAGGATGTGAAGATTCAGCGAGATATATGCCGAAAGCTCCAAAAACGATCGTTACTATCGCAAGTGATGATAGCAGAATTATTTCGTTGCCTTTTATCATAAGTGCTAGGTTGTATAGTCTTACTAGCCTAAAGAGTGCAAGATATCTTAAAGTCCCAATCGTACCATAAATAATAGACGTACTGTCTGCGGCCGCATAAAGAACCAGAGGTACCATTGCTGGAAACTCATACCAATGGGCAATGATGAATTTGAGTCTTGTATTCGATGATTTCAATCTTGATGCAAAATCTGCAGCTAATATAAGAGTGACAATCAAATCAAAGCCGTACATTGTCCATTTCTGTTCGAGACTCAATGGAAATAGGTATTCAGCAAAAACAATAATTATAGAGGCGACCGTCAGTACTGCAACACTGGTGTTTATTGCAATCTTTCTTCGAACGGTTAAAAATTTCATAACTAGTTACTAAGATCCAGCAGTAAATAATAAAGTTAAAAATAACAAATTGGAGTCTGAACGCCTAATTTTCATATAGAGCGAGCGGAAGAGACGACTGGACGGAATGTTTCCATATCATGATTTTAAGATGCAATACGACATACCAATATTACACATCAAATAATTTCGAATGACGATTGTGAAACCACAAATATTACCTTCAACAACCACTATCAGTTGTTTTATGAAGTATCACAAATAGGAATACGAATTAAGGGTTCAAATCCCGCTCCCACTATAGCAGTTTAGAATTTTAGTCTTTGGATAAATAAAATCATATCTGAGTGACCAATTTGTCTATAACCCTTCCGGTCCACCATATTTTGAGCGCAATTTTCAATATTAGAATGGTTTAATATTGCTCCATTTCTTCTTGTATCATAATAGTTCATACATGTCCAAGTCATTCGCTTTTATCTTTAATCAATAATCTCTTGGATTTGGATAATTAGAGCCAAATTGATACCTAAGGAGGACTGAAAGTATAAACTTAACAGCAAATGAATCAAAACCTGATGAATTGTTTGAATTGTATCTACATAAAGTAACGAATTCAAAACACTAATAGAGATAATTTTAGAATTTTGATCTAATAAACTTGTATTATTTAGAATTTCTAATAAGCACACACATCAAAAATTCATCCATTTTCGCTACGATCCTCTCTGTAGATATTAAATTAAATTAAAAAGATCGCAAATCCCAAAGAAAATAAGATTTATTAAGTGCAAATTCCCAAAAGATTTGTGTTTAGGCAGATTACCGTTGTGTTACTTGCAACATTAGTATTTACAGTATTGTTATCAACGAACAATTCATTTGCGAAAGAAGTTGAGTGCGCTGATACTTTCACTGATATGGACTGGGATCCAAAAGATCACGAACCCAATGATGCATCCTCTAAGGAATTCGAGTTACTGGCATATCATGGTTCTCTATGCGAACTCACAAAGTGCATAGACCATGAGGAATGCACAAACCGCGATGCCGTCGAATGGGAAAAGTTCAAGAGCTCACCAGCCTATGAGCTGAGTTATGAGGATCAGAAGGAATGTCTGGAAACGGCACAAGACGATGGTAACGGAAAGGATGGTTTAGTTGGATACGAAATCCTATCCTGCGGATTAGGAGAAGATAGATATTAGGTAAATAGACTTAAATCTGATATTCTCTATTACCTAATTTAGAAAACTCTAACTAGAGGCCTGCATGTAACCAGTATTTGAAGGAGTAATAACTCCTTGGATTTCTCCATTCTCATGAGCTTGTGTTCGAACAACAACGCATACTGAATCATTTTTCATAAGATTGGTTAAATCTGTAACGGTCTTGCCAGCAAGTGGACCGCTAAGATCACTAGGTGTAATAACTCCTTTAGATAATTGGCCGTTCACTTCACCAGTGAGAATTTCAGACTTTCCATTGATCTCCATATAAGAATTGAATACCTGTGCTAAGTCAGTTCCGTTCTTAAGACTAATATGAGCTCCTATGACCCCATTTAGATTTCTTTTATCTATCTGGTAAGCCATATTTCCATCAGGTTCTATGTTAAATTTAGCTGTTCCAGTAGCGGTTGTACTTACTGTCGGTGACATAGCTTGGCCAGATAAGCTAGCTATGAAATTGGTTTGCCGTGCTAAGGCTGGTTTTTATATTAATGACAGGACCGATATACTGACTGATATAACAGGAGTGTATCTGCCAATAGGAAACTTTCTTGATCGTTTCATTTTCAGAGACATTTCAATTTACAATAGGGCCAAATCTATAAGTTCTTACTTAATTTTGTTAAGTTATCTTAATTAACTATTCAGTGATAAACATGGAAAAATAGATTGAAATGGTAGTGTAGTTTCCTATTGCAGATGATAGTTGTCGTGGCAAAATTAACCTGAAATTTTCCAAATTGTATTCTACGAATGCATATTAAATGAACCCGGCTAGGAATTTGAATAGCGCCCTAATGATTTAGTTTCTGAATCTAGAAGGTCTAATTGAGAGCAACAAGAAAAATCAGACTAACATCCCACCGCAACTAATTTCAGAAGGAATGTCGGTTGACTCTAACTTTAGAAAATATGCGTATATTACACTTCATGATCTAGTTAGAATTAACCAAATTGATAATTGATAAATCTTGTGAGTCTTGAGGTAAAGATAGAGATTAAGATATATCGAAGCTAACTACAGAGAAAAATAACGGTGAATTAGGAAGGTGGTTATAGGAGGAAAAAAACTGTTTGAGGAGATTGACAAACCAATTGGAAGGAAAATTCTTTCAGAAAGTTTAGAAGAAACTGAAATAGAGGCAAGTTGGACTGGAGAGCTTAAAGGTTTTAATGGTTTCCCTGATGGGAAGAAAGTGGGTTCCGGTAATTCTGTACAAGGGAAAAATGGTGTTACAATATCGCATTGGCAAGGTGTTTTTACTACAAGTGATGGACAGGAGTTATTGTTCAAAGGTCGCGACATGAGCAAAAATAACAAATTTGTTGTACTTCGAACTTATTTTACTAATTCATATAAACTAACTTGGATGAACGGATTGATATGCGTATTGGAAGGGGAATTTAATCCAAATACCAGGGAATTTAAAAGTATTGGGTATGAATGGGTTTGAAAGTATAAATTCTCTATTTCAGACTATTCTTGAAACAGGCTCAATCTCTTTCGGAGCATCACTTTTAGAGGAATCCGAATAGTAATTTGTATCTAATAATGAGTAACCGTTATATAATTAGTGTTTTATAGTAATATGTGATGAAAGAAGCAAAACTGTTAAAAATACTCGTGGAAGAAAAGTCTCTGGTGAGATTGTTGAAAACACTTGGTACTGGAAAGGGATATCCGACTAGAGAACTGCTGACCAAGTTGGGGGCATATGGATATGGACATAAACAACTGCTTAAGGCGCAGAAACGTGGACTTGTAGCCCGAAAGAGTGTTAAAAACAAAGTATTCAATAACCTGACAGAAGACGGTAAAAAACTTGTGAAACTAGCAAGAGAGATTGGAGTATAACCTCTTACTCCCCCAATTTATTTCTCCACCCCAAAATTTGTTTATGTATTGGTAACCTAATGAAGATCTATCCTTTCTATACATTTATCACAATATCTTTCAATTACTACAATACCCTCCAGGTGATAGCTCACTATCTTGGTGGGCGTCTCTTGACATATGGAACAAGTACCGCCCATTATTTCTCTAATAAAGTCTCTTTTAAGAAATTGTGAAACGTGCGGATCATCTAATTTTTTCTTGAGGAATTGTAATTTGTCACTTGGAATAACAATTGGAGTTACGGTTGGTTTTGTTTTTTCCATACGCATTATGTAATAGTATTAAGAACTGATAAATACTTGACCAGAAATATTAACGCTCATCGTAAGGAATTGTTAAGTCTCTTTAACTTACACTCTTTGTTTGTATATTCTCTACATTTTTCACTGTGACGCCACTGCCCATTATTAAAATATTGCAAGTGTCTTGAATTATCTCTATCTGTAATGACTCGCTCCTGACCATTCTTTGCTGTGGTTGACCTTGCCATAATTTCGACACCTCTCCTCATAATAAACAATTAATGGTAGAAGAACATCACATAAAAACGTTGTACGAAATGCTGTCAGAGTTAATGGTTTTATGTTAAGTTTTTAAAGCTCTTATGAAAGACAAAGATGGCAAAAATCGTATGTAAATTGATATTTAGAGAAGAAATAGTATTAAATAAAGTATCGAATGCTTTGTTAATTATGTTAATTTGAAGAACATAATATCAAATGATCTCCATATTTACAAGCGCTTTTAGTTGATGGAAGGTCATAATATTAAATTTGTCTCCAGCAATTCTATAGAAGAATAACATGTGTCAAATATGCAATAAAAATAGGATCATCAACTTCCTTTAGTATTTTTTGATTACTATGTGAATTAGACTCCCAAAATTTTCCTATAATCTTATCAAATTCGACATTCTGTGACATTGAATCGACAATCGTCTAAGATTAAGCTCTTTAGATAAAAATTGATGATAAAAATCAGAGTCAGTTATGAATTCTCAGGTTCAAAGCTGACAACAATAGTAATAGTCACAATACGATATATTCATATGAAAGTATTAGAATACGTCAAATCAAACATCTGTACAATAGGAATGATCGTAGGGATAATTCTCATAGGTACCTTATTTCTATTACCTCTAGAGGAACACTGGTAATATTTGCAAATAAATGATAAACAACAATACTCCACAGTTGTTATCTGATTCGAGGCTATAATTATGGACAAATTTTATCGTAGTCTAGTCCAAAAGTATTTGTCATGCGTCATTAAGTATATTGTCGGAATCTAATTTTGCCACTCGAAACCGATGCTATTCCACCTGCAAGATTAGATTCTTGCGGTGATCTTATGTACATATAATCAGTCTTCTGCTTGTCGGAGTGACAACTTTATTATCTTTATTGTGTGTAATCTAAATCTGTGGAATCCAAATTCAAATTCCCCACATATCTGAGGACCTTTCAGATTGGTGTTGATTGTTACTGTGGTCTCATCCCTTTCATTTCAACCTAACTTAATAATGTATCTGGGCTGTAGTAACTAGTTCTTAAATTGTGTAGTTTGTGCTTGCCCGGATTTTATTTTATTATGCAGTCTAACTACATCTATTAACTGCCAAAGCCAGAAGCCGCCGCCAAATATTGGTCCAATTACCCAACCCATAGGAAATGGAACTAGCAAGATTATGGCAAGCCATATGGCGATCCGAACTATTAAAATTATTACTCCTCTTTTCTTATATCCAAGGTAAATATGTCCCAACCCTGCAATTAGCACTGCTAGAATAATTGTTAGTGCCAGACTTTTTGCCAATATTATCTTATTGCACGTATCTTAATAAAAGGACTTGCTATTAAGATTGCGTTTTCCCTAATTTGAAACATGGTACAATCTATACTAGAGATGCCTTTTCAGAAGCAACTGAATATTCAGTGATATGTGCTCACTCAATACTCAGGTTGTGACCAACTGGGGTTCAACTTCTACCAAAAGCGTTGAGGAACGAGGGTTTAGTAGAAAGAGTAAAATGAAAAACTGATGGGAGGAGTTGGGTTGATTGTATAACAAAAACAACCTTTGCCCATCAGCTTCTTTTGCTCTATAACTCATTGTGGAACAGACTATAAAACTCTTGGAACACCAATCTACGGGGGAGGGGCTACACAATAGACTAGTTTACTCAGAGAGTAACAATCGATATAGAAATCTTGAATTTAGTCAGAAAAAATTGGACTAAATTAAGTTAACTATTAAGATTGAGACTTTATTGATGATATGTACATTGTGTGTAACATCTCTTTTGACAGTAACTTCGACACCTGACCTAATGGATCATGAGATTATTCATGGTGTTACTTCTGAAGAGCATTTATTGAAAGAAACCCCACGAGAGTTTACACGGACACTAGAAGTTCAAGGGGTTCCTATAGGTTTTGTCATATCACCATTTTTTTGTAGGTTTTAATAATTTCACGGTTAAAATTCTAGGAGAAAATCAAAATTTAACTCAAACTTCTGACGTGTTCATTGAATTTAAGAAGGGTAATTTGAGTTTAGGTCCAATTATTGCTAATCTGGAAAGAACAAATAGTATAGCGCACCCTACATTTGGAGGATATCTCAGTCAAGCTGGAGAGTGGGATTTAAAAATAACCATTCAAAGAATCAATTCGTATGATATAAACTATCGTCTAGGTGTAATGGTAAATAGAAGTGGATCTATGGTAGAAAATGACAGTAACTATATTTCAACGTCAAAGAACTCGAATCCCATGAATGTCCCGTCTGATTTTACCAAATAGCAATTCTATTGTCCATTGTTTTGGCCGCTTTGTCGGGATTCTTGTATGTTAGAGGATTAAGACGGTTGGCGATTACACAACGCAATTTAGGTCTGCGATGATGTGTTTCCTAGACCCATCAATATTTAGAATTTTCTTTGTCAACTATATTTTGAGACGTCAAATGGCGAATTATTAACAATTTTAGTTTATCATCTCAAGTCAAATTACACTGATGTAAAGGATCTTCTAAAGAAGAAACAAAGAGAGAAGAAAAATAATGAAGTAATGGATGATGTACAATGACCGGCTTGGTAATTGATACTAACTCATTAAAATATTTATACAACACAAGGAAAATCATCTTTACTCTCATCTCAATTAACAAGTAACAATAGACAAAGGGAACGATGCTTATGGAAGAATCTTACTAATGATTGGAACCCCTCTGTTTCCACTCTAGTAATGCAGATCAGGGTATCCATTGAATGGGACATGCCGTAATAGATACATCATACCAGTCATGAGGTACTACTCGTGACTTTTTGTGTACCAAGAGAAATAAATTCTGATATGCCTCAAAAACATAGCAGAAATATGTAAATAATTTTCTCTCACATTTACTATATTAAAAACCAACGTATATCGAGTTAACTGGACTTCAGCCAGCGCGGACGTATTGTAACGTGATTCAACTAGAGTATGGAGCCCAAGATACAGTCTTCTCATGGCTTTCAAAGATACAGGTTTTAATTATGAGTGACTTAGCCCGGTATTGGCGATTATGGATGAGGCAGGAGGCAAACCAAATAGTAGAGTTTGGCTTAAATATCCTAGTGTAGGGAGATAGGTAATGAGTGGCGTCTTATCACTAATTTTGATATTTGCGCTCATCACAATAACCATTATCAATCTCAATACGGTGATAGTACATGCAGAAGATGATTCATCGCTTCCGTATTGCGCAACTGGGGAGGGGAAGGATGGTATTAGCGTTAAGATTTGTAGTGTAAATAAGGAAAAATGCGATAAAAATGTAAAGGAAAACGAGATATCCGCTTCCTGTAAGGATACCAATTAGATCGATAGACAATTGTAATTGACTAAATAATTTTGTCTATTATGTCAAATTTAATTTACCTTATCCCTCGAGTTATAACCTAGTAAATCTGGACCGCAATCTTAATTGATGCATGTCTTTTGGCTATGACATCCTTCGTAATCTGAGACCATCTTGAATTTACCATTGACACAAATCTGAAAGGTTGTATCTGCGTACGCATTGAGTTGATTAATCGCAACTACTAATATCAACGAGCTAACCAAGGGAATAATCAAGCCAAAAAGAGCAGGGGCATATCTCCCATATTATCAACTAGTGATAAATATATTTAAGATTCGACAAAATAAATAGTAAGAGCAGCGATGAAATGTTTTTTATACAACTTTTTAATTAGAAATATTTCAATCAATATGGAAACAACAGGCTTGTAAACAGGTAAAAAGTCATGGTAAAACAAAAACAGATACTCGGGATTTTAGGAGCATGCTTTGCTGTAGGAGGCGGAATAACTTGGTTTTTCCATCAATACCTCTTCTCTTCAATCCTTTGGGCGATAGCAGGAATAATAATATTAAAATTGAATAAAATGAAAAACAGGTCAAAAAAAAGATAGTCGTCTGCCACCTTGCTTTTAATTAGGATAAGTAACATTCGATAATAGTATTGATGCAATAACAATGAATACATTTTATGTTAGATTCGAAATTTATTATTTCTTTATACAATCTATTAGTTAGTTCTTTCAAGTGATTTTTATTATCATTTTTTCTAAATGATATTATCTAATTTCTTAAAAGATATCACAGTCGTATCTTACTAGATCAACCAATGCAAATAGAAATTGATGAATGCGTCTATTGGATACTACATACTGTTGTAGCAAGTGATTTACTAAAATATAATCATGTTACCGTGAGAGAAGAAAACCTTGAATTTATTGTTGTTGAGGCAAAAAATTATTGTATTGACCTGACTGGATTGACAAAAATAGAAAAAATTACAGGAATGAAGCTGCTACAGATGAAATCCTGTAATGGGACCTCGCATCTATGGTTTGGTAGGAAAATGAAGCTAGTTTCCCAATCACATTTTACTAGATAGCCCGAATTTTGTAAAAATTGGTTAATTAATTTAGTCTAGTGAATTTGTTATTCAATATATTAAAAATTCGCACAATCAATTGTGATTTCCGATATGTATCTTTTTGATTTATCCAGTGTTATTATTTTGAAGTCCAAAATAGCATGAATGGCATTGTGATTTTGCATGTATAACTCCCAAGTTACCGCATGTAGTACATTTTTTATCATAATCAATCGTAGAATCAGATGATTTTATCTTTTGCATACATTTACCGCATACAGGAGCTTCAAGTGCATAGCTTGAAAGAAAACCTTTTCCACATTGATTACATCTAAGACTATACATCTTTCCTTTTGGTCTCCATTTCTTAAAAATATCCGTAATTCTCATATTGATTAATAGCATCGAAAGACCTTATTAACGTACATTAAACCTCTACTGAGTATAGTTAACCTTTCAATTGAGTGAATTCAATGACTGTTTATATTATAGTTAACAATAATCCGAACATACTAATCAAAAGTATGAGCTTTTCATTCAAATTGCATCCAAACAGC
>Ga0105092_10001855_pt1 | contig 11267 bp, 13 predicted proteins | sample PPLLak2March2015_FD_87021 | JGI IMG/M metagenome (GOLD analysis project Ga0105092, IMG submission 87021) | Freshwater sediment microbial communities from Prairie Pothole Lake near Jamestown, North Dakota, USA - PPLs Lake P7 Core (1) Depth... | ecosystem: Environmental > Aquatic > Freshwater >... | reverse complement strand
GGGGCAGTGGAACGCGTCGAACGCATGTCTCCAGTCAATCGCTTGCTCATTCAGGGGTCCAGGGCGGGTTGTCCTTTCCTGGAGGGACTATCGGCGGTAGGCCTGGCTGGGTCCGTCCCGCTGGCTGAAGGGGATCTGTCTCCGTCGGCACCGGTTAGTCGTGCCGCCAACAGAATGGCGACCACAACTGCCGAGCCGAGATAGAACCCGATCATCATCGGTGATCTGGTGTCGGTCCCTGCCGAGACTCCGTGGATCAGCGAAGCCAGTGATCGTCATCACCGTCCGAGGCGCTGACTCGGTTGTTGTGAGCACTCTCGACGCTGGTGCCGACGACTACCTAGTCAAGCCGTTCTCGGTGTCGCAACTGGAGGCACGAGTCAGGGCGGTACTGCGGAGGGCGAGCGGACAGTCCGCCACTCCTCTCCGAGTCGGAGGGCTCGAAATCGACGCTCGAAGCCGCGAGGCCCGACTCGACGGCCGACCGCTGGAGCTCAGCCCCAAAGAGTTCGACCTCCTCCGTGTTCTTGTCGAGAGGTCCGGAGAGGTCTTCTCAAAGCGGGAGCTTATGGCCGAGGTGTGGCGTGAACCCTATGGAAGCTCTGGGCTGGGAAATCGCCTTACCGGTGATAGGGAGAGACGATTCGGCCGTCGTCGACGTCCTCGTGACCGATGCTGAGCTCACTCGAGGTGTGCTATCGGCCTGGGTCTTGCTAGGGGTGCTTGGTGTCGTACTCGTCGGGGCGGCGGTGCTAGTCGCCGACCGACTTGGTGCCGGTCTCGTCCGACCCATCAAGGAACTCGCCAACGCAGCCCGCGGGATGAGCGAAGGGAACCTCGAAGCGAGAGTGGAGCCTTCCGAACCCGAGGAGATCAGAGACGTCGGTGGAGCCTTCAACCAGCTCGCGAATCGCCTCGACCAGCTGCTAATGGAAGAGAGGGAGTCAGTAGCCGAGCTGTCGCATCGTTTGCGCACACCGATGGCGTCGCTACGGCTGCAGGTGGAAAAGGTCAGTGACATGAAGGACCGAGAACAGGTCCTGTCCAGCTGGACCGGCTCGAGCAGTCGATCGACCAGCTCATTGTCGCAGCCCGGTCCGGCCCCGGTTCCGAATTGGGACGCTGTGTCCTCGACGCTGTCGTGGAAGACCGGGCAGCCTTCTGGCGGATACTCGCCGAGGAGGAAGGAAGGGCGCTTGAAGTCAAAACCGGAGCCGAAGGTGTCGTCCTCGGTGTGTCCCGGGACTCGTTCGAGGCGGTGATCGACGCGCTCGTTGGCAATGTCTTCGATCACACTCCTCCCGGCACCGACCTCAGCTTGGCCACGGGAGAAACCCGGAACCGGGCATGGCTCGAATTGACCGGCAAGGGACCCGGATTCTCCGGCCGAGATGTGATACAACGCGGGAAGAGCGTCCGGGGATCAACCGGGCTGGGACTCGACATCGCCAAGAGGACTGCCGAGCTGACAGGAGGGAACCTAGATGTGGCCAACACAGAAGTTGGAGCGCGGGTGAGAGTCTGGTTCGGGTAGCCGGGCATCGAGGAACGAAAGCCTTTGTCTCATCGGCGCCACCATCTGCCTCCTCGGCGTCGCCGTCATCATGTACGCCACAGGGCAGCAGGGTGAACTCGGACAGAAGAGACCACGCCACAGTCGTGTGGTCAGAGCTGCATTGCAAAAAGACGACAGCCGCCTGTCACGCTGGTGGACGCCGGCCCCTGACTAATCCGGATGATGTGACATTCGGCCCTTCACGGAGAGAGTCGAGGGGCAGCAGAGTGAAGTCATCGCTTCACGGGTCGTGGAGCAACATCAATCGAGTCGACCTCGCGGGGGTACCACCGATGGACGACCCAGACGCCCACAATGGCGGGGGCCGCATCACCATGGCCACAATCCCCACCGTCAGCTATCAGGTGCGAGGGGTTGGCCGTCCCGGTGGTCACGGCCGGATCCGCTGTAACACCACCGACATCAAAGCCGACACCGGAGCCATCTCGGACGGATACCGACCCGGACCAGCCGAGTTGCTGTGCGCCTCGCTGGCTGCCTGTCTACTCAAGAACATCGAGCGCTACTCCGAGCTGCTGCCGTTTACGTACGAGGTTGCGTCGATTGAGGTGGAAGCCGAGAGACAAGACGTGCCAGCCAAGATCATCCGGATGACTTATCGGATCGAGATCATCACCGACGAACCCAGATCGAGGGTCGAGCTGCTCCATCGCAACATCCGCAAGTTCGGGACTATCACCAACACACTGGCGGACGCCTGTGACCTCGATGGCGAAATGGTTGCTCATCCCACAGGACGCACGGCGGATTAGCCCGACGGCGAGCCAGCCAGGTCACGGAACCTCCTCCAGCTTGGCCATTCTGGGGACGAACATGGGGCGAACGCCGAAGTTCGTGGAGCTCGCGGGATCGAGCCCGCGACCTCCTCGTTATGAGGTGATCCCAAGAAGCCGGCCCTCCCTTCTGTGGGACCCTCGCGATCGGCTCGATGCGATCTCGGAGTTGAGTGATGTAATACCGAGTGAGCTCCGATGGTCGCCGGGAACCGACGCGTGGCACCTTTTCCTTCCTCATCGTCGGGACCTCTGGCACTACCCCCGCTGGCCCTGGTCCGTGACTATTGAGCGTAAGTCTCTATTGAGTGAACGGAGGCCCGTGATGGGCGTCAAGCAACTGGAGAAAGCCCGCGGAACAACAAACCACAGCATCCGCTCCGCAGGCGAAGAGAGAACAAGGGGAAGGGCAGTGTTAGATCTGTTGTGGTCGGACTGGCGTGTCGGGTTGCTCGCCGCCGTTGCGTTGGCGGCCGGTTTGGGATTGATCAGTGCATGGCTGACCCCGCGGGGGCCGATCACCACCGGCGAGGCTCTGACCTCGATGGGCGCCGCCCTGGTGATGGGGTTGGGCGCAGGGCTGGTGATGGGCAACCGTTGGAGCATCCTGGTCACACCGGTGGTGTTCGCAGTCGTGTTCGAGCTTGCCCGTATGGGTATCGATGGCCCCACCGTCGATGCCATCAATTTGGGGGGTACCTACGGGATCATCGCGTTTGTACTGGGACGGGTGGTCCACGGGCTGCTGGTCCTGGCACCTTTGGCGCTGGGCAGCGTCTACGGCGTCTGGCTGGCCGGCCGTCTCGGCAATACAACCTCGGTGACGATGGGCGGACTCGGCTGGACCCTCACTGGAGTGGTGACCCTGGCAATTGTGGCAATGGCATTCTTCATCGCCCTTCCCGCCTCCACCGCACTGATCGTCGGTGCCGACGGAGAGCCCTTGGCAGGCAGTGTCGCCGAGCTAACCACGGTCACCATCGGTGGCCATGACCAGACGATGATGATTCGAGGCAGGAGCGTCGACAATCCAGTGCTGTTGTATCTGACGGGCGGACCCGGAGGCACCGACATGGGTGCAATACGTCGCGACGTCACCTTGGAACAGGAGTTCACGGTGGTTGCCTGGGATCAAAGAGGCGCCGGCAAGTCCTATGGGGCGCTCGACCCCACCGACACCTTCACTACCAACCAGCTCGTCGACGACACGGTTGAGGTGACCAGCTATTTGAGGGACCGTTTCGACCAGGAGAAGATCTACCTGGTCGGACAGTCCTGGGGTTCCACCCTGGGCGTGCTCGCCGCCCAGCAACACCCCGAGTTGTACCACGCCTTCATCGGAGTGGGGCAGATGGTGAGTCAACGGGAGACCGACATCATGTTCTGGGAGGACACGCTGGCCTGGGCCGAGGCGGAAGGGAACATCGGCCTCGCCGAATCACTCCGCCGTAACGGCCCACCGCCGTATGAGAACCTGATGCACTACGACCCGTTCATCGCCCGCGAACACGACTGGAACCCCTACCCCGAGTTCGATTCGAACACTGAGATGCCGGCGATCCTCTTCGTGTCCGAATACAGCTGGATGGACCGGATCAACGCTTTCAAGGGATTTCTCGACACTGCCGGGACGCTCTATCCCCAACTACAGGGCATCGACTTTCGACAGGAGGTCAAGGCTCTCGATGTCCCCTTCTACATGGTTCTTGGCGAACATGAAGCCCGGGGTCGTGCCGTACTTGCAGAAGAGTGGTTCAACATGCTCGACGCGCCCTCTAAGGAAGCGTTCATCTTCGAGGGGTCGGGCCATCGTGCTCACTTTGACCGGCCGGGCGATTTCGCAGAGGTGATGGACCATGTCCTCGAACAGACTTCACCTGCCTTGTCCACAGATGAAACGACACCGTGACCATCTGAAGCCGCAAACCCAAGATGTCCAGCGGCGGGACGACCGATCCCCCCGCTTCCAAGAGAGGAATGTCAAATGACGACAACCGAGACACGCAAAGTCACCAGAACCAGCGAGGAGCCTCCTGGCATGAGCCTGCGCACGGTGTGGTGGTTCATGGCGATCACATTCGGGTTGGGATGGGGGATAGGGGCGCTCCTGTTTCTCTTCACCGATCAGATCGAGGCGCTATTCGGGCCGGTGAGCGGCACCAATCCGGTGTTCATCCTGCTCGTCTGGTCGCCCGCCGTCGCCGGCGTGATCTTGGTTTGGCGCCACTACGGCCGGAAAGGAGTCGAAAGCTTCCTGCGCCGACTGACACTATGGAGGATGTCATCGCCCTGGTGGGTGTTCCTGCTGTTGGGCATACCGGCCGTGAAATATCTCGGAGCGGCCTTCAACGGCTCAGCAGGGGACTTCCCATTCTCGCCCTGGTACGGGCTGCTGCCCGCCATGGCCATCGCTCTGTTCATCGGACCGGTCGAAGAGCTGGGCTGGCGTGGTGTCGCCTTGCCGTTCTTCCAACGGCGGTTCGCGCCCCTATGGTCCGCTCTGATACTGGGAGCGTTCTGGGCCGTGTGGCACGCCCCCTCCTTTCTCCTGTCGGGAACCCCTCAGAGCGCCTGGAGCTTCGGGCCATATCTACTAGGTGTGCTAGCTCTGTCGGTGATCATCACTCCACTGTTCAACGCCGCCCACGGCAGCATCCTCATGGCTGCCCTGTTCCATTTTCAGATCAACGGTCCGGCATGGCCCGATGCTCAACCCTGGGAGAACTACCTATTCGCCGCCGTGGCAATCGCTGTGGTGATACTGAACCGCAAGGCCATGTTGACCCGCACCAATGCCGTTACCGATGTGCTGATGCCCGACACCGGCGCCGACATCACAGAACCAAGAAGAGAGAGGATGCCCACATGAGAACCGATACCCAACCACTATTGCTACCTCGGCGCCGCCGCCACCACCTCACGACCGGCCCTCGAGATCCTGGTTTTGGCCGGGAATCGGCATAGCTGTTGTCGGCCTGGTCGCCGGATTCGTCTTCGGCATTACCGGCTATCAGGATTCGCAACAAGAAATCGACACCTTTGCCCGGTTGTCGGTGCCAGGCGCGGTGACCGTACAGGTGGACGAACCGGGTCAACAGGTCGTCTACTACGAGGGTGATGAGAGTGTCGGCATCGATGACCTTGTGGTCGGCATCATCGACCCGGCCGCGGCCACCGTGGCCGTCGCATCGTACGAAGGTGAGTTGATCTACGAGACGACCGATCTCACCCTTGGACGAGCCATCGCCTCGTTCGACGCCGCCCAGATCGCGGCTTACGAGATCGAGGTGAGCGGCGTGGACACGGGTCAGATCACGGTCGGCCAGAGCTTCTCACGGCTTGCCCTCCCCGGCGTCCTAGTCGGTCTGGCGATCGCGGGGCTCTCCGCGGTGGCAGGCTTCGTCCTCTGGCTGTTTGGGATCGTGAAGCACTGACACGAGGAAGACGTTAAAGCACGGCTCACTTTGGTTGGGCCCGGCCCCCTACCTGGAGCGGGGATTTGAACCCGCGACAGGGTCTTGAGCTCTAGTTCGGGGTATCGGCCGACCTGGAGAAACGCGCAATCGCCGGCTCATAGACCATTTCTGGTTCGCGTGATTTCGCGTCCTGCACCATCGGATCGCACCCTCTCGCGCCATGGACGCGCGATGGAGACCGTTGCTGAGTCTGGCGAGGGAGTCGCGACAGTGGAGCCGATACTCACTGGGTTGTCGATCTGTGCTTCGACACGGTGTTTAGAGGGACATGGCCACTGGGGACTTATGACTCTGACGTTTTAGGCGATCGGGACTGATAATCCTTAACAACTGGCAGAAGGAACCGAGCCACCGCGAGAAAGAAGAAAGCCGATGGTTGGTAACGAGACACCGCACGAAAGTGATGGGGCGCGGATCGGCATCTACTTGTACTGGATCCCACTTGGTGCTGGTGGCACAGGTTTCGTTCGGATGAACGGACGGATCTATGAGGCGATCAAGGCTCGCTTGGACCGGAGACAACCGCTTGACCTTTATCACACCGCTCTTGAGGTTCGCGTACCCGAAGGCCAATACGTCGTGGAGACTATGTGGCCGAGCCCCAATGGCGACACCGAGTCTCGAGGTGTTCTGATAGAAGCCCCGGTCTTTGCCGGATGGATGTCGCGGACTCGCGTGTTTCGATACGAGGTGCGGTGTTGGCAGAACGGGACACTCCCCGACCGGGATCTAGCCGCCGGCGGGCCACAGATCCTGAGTGATGATCTGCGTACGGCTCACCTGCTCCTCCAGATGGTCGGGTCCGTGCCTGCCCTTATCTGGGGTCGAGACCAGTCAGGCGTTGAAGACATGTGGAACTCCAACTCTGTGATCTCATGGTTACTCACGCGAAGCGGACTACCAATAGAGACACTTCAACCACCGGCGAGGGGACGAGCCCCCGGATGGCAAGCAGGTATCGCTGTAGCTCTCGACAAGACTCCGAGCATCCACACATCGAACCTGATCTGAGGAAGAAGTCACGAACGATCCGTTCAAGAGCAGGAACCCCGCACCAGATCCGCCATTACTGAGAAGTGCCCTCACGCGACGTAGTCGTTGGAGTCTCGCTCGAGGATTACCTGGCGATTTTGGGGACTTTAAGCCCTAACCCTTCGAACCCGCCTCAGCAGACTGGAGGTCAAGGAGGTTTGAGATGGCCGACACAGGCATCGCAACAATTCCTCGACCAGTCGTTCCTGGTGAGGAGATGGAGGCTCTGAAGCGTTTTCACCCGGATGTGACATGGCAAGGTCACATTCAGGAAGGAGGGATGGGACCGGGCACACCGTTTCAGACGGCGACGGGAAGAGCGACGCACCATTTGATCCAAGACGGCAGATGGGTTGTGGGTGATTTCGAACAGGATCAGTTCCTGGAGGACGGCACCTTCATCCTGAAATGGGAGCTGCACTGGGTATGCGGTTGGGATCCCGCCAACCAGGAGTATCGAGCAACAGTCGCTGACTGCTACGGGCACGCCGAGGTGATGAGAGGCCGGATCGAAGGAGACCTGATGATCTTCGAATCGATGCGCACTACCCCACCCATGCTGAAAATGACGTGGGATGCCTCCTCTCCGGACGTCATCCAGTGGCGCAACGAAATGACCTTCGACGGAGTGGACTGGCAGCTCATCGAGGAATACCCGATGATGCCAATCGACTGAGCCCCCCGGTGGCTGCAACAAGCGGGGAGCAGAGCGGGTAACCCGGTGCGCGCCCGGCTACGCCCTGCTGCAACAGCGATCCGGATACTCGGGCAATGGCACTCATAGTCCCTGGTCAGGAGGCTCTGCGCACCGGGCACGCCGACATTGCCCTGACCAGGCGTTTAGTGGAGCTGACGGGATTTGAACCCGTGGCCCCCTCGTTGCGAAAGGTGCGGTCAAAACTCTCTGACCAGGGGAAACGGCTCTCTATCAGTGTCCTGTGGCGCGGCTGTGGAACAAGGGACGCGAGTACACCTGTATCCCTTTGGGGCGGTTTTCTTGCGTCTGCGGGCGCTATCTGCCGGGTCAGCAACCATCTCCTCCGACTAGTGCGCAAGGCCCACAAAGGAGCACGCGTCCGCGTCATATCCATTGGATGAGGTCCTGACAGACGTCATGTCGTTCGCCGCGTAGAGTCGCGGAACCGATACCCGACGGGCGTCAGGGGCGATGTCGAGCTCGGTCGAAACCGGAGCGTCGCAGGCTGCTGCGACCCACAGAACGGAGTTGAGACCATGAGAGTACGACTTACGCTGGGGTCGTTGGTGCTTCTTGTAGCGGCTTGCGGTCCGGATGCTGAGGCCGTTGCCCTGGCAGAAAGCGCATGCGCCACATTGGAAGAAGTCCAGGACGAGAGCTTCGACCCGACCCAATTGGCAGCGTATGAGGCGTGGTTCGAAGCTAATGAGTCCGACTTGAACGCCATCGCGGTCGTCGGTGGTTCGGCAGACTACGAACAGTCACTACGAGACGTCTGCGGGCCGGTGGTCGAGGCCTTTGCCGTGATGTACGAGGAGCATTCGGGCGCGTCGTTCTGGCAAACCTCGGCTGCGCCCTGAGGACGGCAACTGCAGAGATCGACACCCTCTCAACCGGCTATCCGATTCGGTCTGGCAGTCGTCGTCCGGTCCGTGACGGAAGATCAAGGATGGGGACCTCAATTAGCGCCTCGATTGAGGCCGACCAGACGTTGAGAGCTGCGGATCGTCCAGCGGACAGGAGCAACCTAGAAAGAGCAGGATAGTCTCGACGACCCTTGGCCAGAGCCGAACATCCAAGGAGGATTGGCATGTCAGATTCACCACTCTCTCGGTTGGCAGCGCCCATCGCCATCGTCGCCGGCGCTCTGGTCATCGTCACGCGACTGGTGGTGGCCCTGACCGTCCCGACCGACTCTGGACTTCTCGAGGCGTACGTCCTGAGTGCTACGCATGCAATCAACAGCGTTGCATCGATCGTGGCCTTCGCGCTGCTGGTCCTTGCCCTCGTTGCGGCCTATGACCGCGAAGCGCGCCCCGCCGGCACACTGGGCGTCGTCGCACTCGGCGCGGCGATCGTCGGCACGGTGTTCATGGCAGGGGACTGGTGGTACGAGGCGTTCGCCGTGCCGCGGGTCGCGGAGGTCGCTCCTCAGGTGATTGACACCTTCGTAGGCGGCCGGCTGCTCATGGGTGGCCTATTGAGCTTCGCGCTCTTCGGGTTGGGCTGGGTCTTGTTCGGCATCGCCAGCCTGCGTGCCCGCGTCTTTCCAGCCGCCATCTCGGTTGCAATCCTCGTGGGTGGCCTCTTGTCTGGCGTTCCCGTTGGCATCGCCTACCTGAGTGGCGGCGTCATCCTTGGTCTGGCGATCGTTTGGCTAGGTGCGTGGATGATGCCGACGACCTCGGCCGCCACTTCGGCTGGCGAGTAAGCCGGAGCCCGATGAACGGGATCCTCTCGCTGATGAACGTGCCCGTCACCGGCAACATCCCGGCTCAACGACGAGGTGAGACATAGGGGGCCCCGTCGCTAATTGTCCGACTTGTGCGTGACGAAGCACCTCGTCATCTGAGAGATGCTTAGGACCCCGATCCTGTGGCACATCTGTGGAGCGGCGTGGGGCGCGAACCGCCGACAACCACTCCCCAGGCCCACATCAGGCTCGGCCGTTTTCTCAACTACCACAGTTGAAATCGGTGGAGCTGACGGGATTTGAACCCGTGACCCCCTCGTTGCGAAAGAAGGAACCCATCAACTCAGTTTGAGGCGCGCTTATTGCGGATCCGACGCAATCGTCAATGTGCAAATGGAGTCCTCGCCTGTCACTAGCTGTGCTGAGCCAAGTCGAACTGAGGCGACCGGACTCACGTTCAGCGCCCGATCAGCGCCCGACCCTGTCGGCTCCATTGATGAGGCTGAGCCGCGAACGAGGCGTCCCCCTGGGGTCAGCGCCAACCGAGTCCCGGTGCGACGTACTTCACGATGCTTTCCAGGGCGTGAGCGTTGTATTCGACACCTAGCTGATTGGGCACGGTGAGCAGAAGCGTGTCGGCGGCTGCGATGGCCTCATCTTCTGCCAGTTGCTCTATGAGGACGTCCGGCTCGGCTGCGTAGGAACGACCGAAGATCGCTCGGGTGTTCTCGTCGACGTACCCGATCTGATCGCTCTCCTGTCTGCCAACACCGAAGTAGGCGCGGTCCCGATCATCGACGAGAGCGAAGATGCTCCTACTGACAGATACCCGGGGCTCGCGGGTGTGGCCGGCTTCCTTCCAGGCTTCCCGATATACCTCGATCTGCTTGCGCTGTTGGAGGTGGAGAGGCTCCCCACTCTCGTCGAACTTCAGGGTCGAAGTCTGCATGTTCATCCCCTTCTGAGCGGCCCAGACCGAGGTGTCGTTCGAACCTGACCCCCACCAGATCCGATCGCGCAAGCCTTCTGAATGCGGTTCGACTCGGAGCAGGCCGGGCGGGTTGGGGAACATCGGTCGCGGGTTCGGCTGGGCAAACCCCTTCCCCTCGAGCAAGTCCAGGAACACGTCGGTATGTCTTCGCGCCATGTCAGCGTCGGTCTCGCCCTCAGCAGGCGCGTACCCGAAATACCGAAAGCCGTCGATCACTTGTTCCGGTGACCCCCGGCTGATCCCCAACTGGAGGCGCCGACCCGCGATCAGGTCGGCGGCCCCGGCATCCTCGACCATGTAGAACGGGTTCTCATATCGCATGTCGATGACTGCGGTGCCGATCTCGATCCGGTTGGTGCGTACGCCGACAGCCGATAGAAGAGGGAACGGCGAGCCGAGCTGTTGGGCGAAGTGGTGAACCCGGTAGTAGGCGCCGTCGACACCTAGCTCCTCGGCGGCGACAGCGAGCTCGATCGACTGGAGGAGCGCGTCCGAGGCGGTGCGCACCTGGGAGTGAGGAGAGTCCGACCAGTGGCCGAATGAGAGAAAGCCGATCTTCTTCACGATGCGGCCAGTCTGGCGCGTTCGGATTGGATGATGGGCAGGGACGGCGCCCGAACGAGCAGGCGGGCAACCAGACCGCGCTCGTCCAAGGGTGAGCCGGTGGTCCACCGTCCGACGCCCCCACCCGCATTGAGTAAACCGGATTCGATCCGGTGACCCCCTCGTCAGCTATGAGGTGCTGGCCCTTCGTTCCGAGTGGTGGCTGTGGCACGGCGCAGGGGCACCTTCTCTGAAGGTTGATCGATGTGAGATGGAGTGAGAAAGCACCTCGTAGGAAAAGAGGTGCTCAGCGGTCGATCCTGTGGCACACCTGTGGAGCGGGGTGTGGTGCGTATGGCCTAAAGCCGCTCTTCGTGCCGAAATCGGGTCGGGCATTTTGACAACTAGTACATGACGAAATCGGTGGAGCTGACGGGATTTGAACCCGTGACCCCCTCGTTGCGAAAGATGTGGTCAAAACGCTGT
>Ga0105092_10001854_pt1 | contig 11268 bp, 10 predicted proteins | sample PPLLak2March2015_FD_87021 | JGI IMG/M metagenome (GOLD analysis project Ga0105092, IMG submission 87021) | Freshwater sediment microbial communities from Prairie Pothole Lake near Jamestown, North Dakota, USA - PPLs Lake P7 Core (1) Depth... | ecosystem: Environmental > Aquatic > Freshwater >... | reverse complement strand
TGCCGCTGATCGCATTGCAGCGATGAATATCGCTTTTAGGGCAGCCGTCAACCTGCCTATTGTAGCGGGGAAACATCTTAACCTCAGTTACAAGCCCACGACTTCAGTCGTGGGTAGTTGACTATTGCGTTCCCTCAATAAATTCCCTTAACCATAGCTCAAGAAACACGCACTGCCATATCTTCAATCCCACATTCTTCTTCCGATCAATGTGGGCGTGGAACTCCTGCTCGACCCTCTCCGCCTGAAAGTACGCTCTGCTTTTAAATGACTTGCTCGTTATTATTCCTTCCACGAATTTACACAGCGACCTCTCTCTCAGCCATTCATCCTCCGGAGTCTCGAAGCCGATCTTATCTGTTCTCGCCAAAATCTCCCGATCCACATAGTCTTTCATGGCCTCTCGCAAGATGGCTTTCGTCTTTCCATCTCGGATAAGGTAACTAACAGGCAGGGATAAGCTAAACTGGACCAAGCGGTAGTCGAGAAAAGGCATCCTGGTTTCAATGGAGAAAGCCATGGAGTTCCTGTCTTCCCATTTCAGCAGTTCCTCCAACTTATACAGAACGTGCGCATTTATAGCATCCTTCAATCCGCCCTTTTCCACCACCTTGCACAAATACTCCGACTTATTTTCCCATTTTTTCATGAACACAGGATCTAGGAACGGTGACCTCTTGTTGAAATAGGCCTTTTTTATAAAATCAGGCAGGAGCTGGAATGCAGTGCTCTTAAAAACCACGTTCGAGCCGCTGGCATTTCCAAGCGCCATGCACTCCCGGATCAGGGTTATCAGGTTGAAACCTCTAAGCAGCTCAAAAAAGTAGTACCCGAAAAAGTAATTATACCCTGCCAGCATCTCGTCTGAGCCCTGACCGTCCAGCAGGACCTTGCAGCCGCTCTTATGGGCCAGCTTCATCACGCAGTACTGAGCGTACTGACTGGTGCTCCTGGTGGGCTCTTCTTGGCAGTAAACATAATTATATATATCTTCCCCCAGGCTATCGGCGGTAGGCAGAATCTTTTCATTCTTAATCCCCAGATGATCGACCTGTCTATCGATGTAATAGCTTTCATCACGCTCAAACCCCGGGTAGACCGCAGAGAATGTGGAAATATTTTCCGTCTTGGGCAATAGCCTACAGACCACGGATATAATCGAGGATGAGTCAAGGCCGCCACTGAAGCATGAGCCCACGGGCACGTCACTTCTCAGCCTTATTTGAACGCTGTCTTTGAATAGGCTCTCGAACCTCTTTGCAGCATCCTCATAGCCCAGATCGCTTTCAGCAGTTTCTGCTGCATAGTCAAGCAGATTCCAGTACTGTTTTACCTTCAGCTCCTTCGCCTCAAGATCGAAAAATGCATAATGCGCTTTGGGCAGTTTCATAATGCCCTGAAAGAACGTTTCATCGGTGTGATCTACGATATTATACATGAGATAGTCATAGACAAGCTTATCATTCGGCTTCCTATCCATGCCGTGGGATAAGATGGCTTTGTTCTCGGAAGCGAAGATGAGCTTGCCATTCTCATAAAAATAGTAAAGAGGTTTGACCCCCAGGCGATCTCTGGCCAGGAATAATTTCTTACTCAATATGTCGTATATGCAGAAGGCAAACATTCCATTAAATCTTGAGAGGCAGTCCTCTCCCCACTCCTGGTAAGCCTTCAGCAGCACTTCGGTATCGCTGGCAGAATTGAATGATGAACCGCCCAGAGCAATAAGTTCTTCCCGGATCTCTTTGTAATTATATACTTCCCCATTAAAAATGATGACCATGGTTTTATCATCATTGAACATAGGCTGATGACCTTGCCTGGAAAGGTCTAGAATAGACAGCCTGCGATGGCCCAGGGAGACCTGCTCATCCATAAATACACCCTCATCATCCGGTCCCCTATGCATGAGGGAGTGGTTCATCTTGGTGATCTGCTCTTTATTGTTCCAGTTAAATCCTGCTATTCCGCACATTATTCAATCCCTTGAAGAGGATGGATAATATTGCCTCTCCTGCCTTTCCTTCGCCAAAGGGAGACGGCTTGGCGGACACCTCCGGCACCTCTACGAATTTATTAATCGCTTTAAGCACAGTCTCTTCGTCAGTACCAACAATCTTTGCATACCCTGCCTCTGCAGCCTCCGGCCTCTCGGTGCTATTCCGTAGTACAAAAACTCTCTTCCTTATGCCGGGGGCCGTTGCCTCTTCCTGTATTCCTCCCGAATCGGTCATTATGAAGTACGAATGCTTCATCAGGACAAGAAAATCGAAGTATCCAACAGGATCAATGAGCTGCACCTTTTGGTGTTCTGATAGTTTTTTATATAAGCCGTGCTCCTTCAGCATTTTGGCCGTCCTCGGGTGCAGCGGATAAACTACGGGCATTGGACATTCGGTAAGAATTCGAACAAAGCTTCCGAGTATATTTGGATCATCCACGTTCTCGGCACGGTGAGCAGTAAATACGATATAATCATCGTACTGAATCTCATCGAGGACCTTGGATCTTCGTTCTGCAACAGGCAAATAATCTATACACGCATCGATTACAGTATTCCCTGTAATGAAGATCTTTCCCCATACATTCTCTTTTTGCAGCGTCGCAGCGTTGTATTCGGTGGGCGCAAAAAGCAGATCTGATGCATGGTCCGTGAGGCGTCGGTTGCACTCCTCAGGCATCCTCCAGTCATGGCTCCGTAATCCGGCTTCAACGTGGCCTACCTTAATGCCCGTTTTTGCTGCTGAAAGAGCGCCCGCGAGAACCGTATTTGTGTCACCCTCCACCAGCACCACATCCGGAGAGGTCTTCTGATAGACATCCTCCAGTTTTGCCATCGCATTTGCGGTCTGCTGAGCTTGAGATCCCGAACCCACGTTCAGGTAGTGATCCGGGGCAGGAAGGCCCAGCTCCTCGAAGAAGGTTTGGCTCATGCTGGCATCATAATGCTGCTGAGTGTGTATTATTTCATAATCATAATCGCCTGATTCGAGATGCTTTATAATGGATGCCATCTTGATGATCTCAGGCCGCGTTCCGAGCACCACAGCAACCTTCATCTTCCTATGCCTCTGAATACAAACCCGTCCGCTTTTGCCACAAGATTTCTGCTGTCTATCAGGATTGGTTTTTCTTTCATTAGTCGCATGGCTGTCGCGAGATCCATGTTCTTAAATTCTGAATGGTCTGTTACGATAACCAGCGCATCCGCACCTGCAACTGCCTTCTTGAAATCTTTCTCTATCTTCATCGAGAAATGGGTGACCAATGGGTCATATATCACAGTCTCTGCGCCCAGATCCTTCAGACTCTTGATTATGGGCGTCGCCGGAGTCTCTCTGGCGTCGTTCACATCTCCCTTATAGGCGATACCTAAGATGAGTATCTTCGAGCCGTTGATATCCTTTCCAGCCTCGGAGAATGCATCCTTGACAAGGGAGACGACATGCTCGGGCATCTTCTCGTTGATCCTCATGACGGTTGAGATAAGCTTTGATATCTCAGGTGCTTTTTCGACAATAAACCACGGGTCGATGGGAATACAATGTCCCCCCACTCCGGCACCAGGTCGCAGTATCTTCACTCTGGGGTGCTTGTTTGCCAGCTCTATGGCATCAAGAACATTAATCCCTATTCTCTCGGCGATCATTGCGAATTCGTTGGCAAGGGCAATGTTCACGGCACGGTAAGTATTCTCCATCAGCTTGACGAACTCGGCCGTAGCTGCATCGGTAAGGTAAATATTGCCTTCTACGAAGGTCTCATAAATCCTCTTGGCCATTTGCCCGGATGCTTCGTCTATGCCGCCAACGATTCGGTCGTTTTGGATTAACTCATTCAACAGGTTTCCGGGAAGAACTCTCTCAGGACAATGTACCAGATAAAAGTCCTGGCCTGCGATGAGCCCTGAAGCTTCCAGGATGGGCTGCAACACGGTCTTGGTTGTTCCTGGCGGTACCGTGGACTCAAGGATGACTAAATTGCCCTTGCGAATCATGGGAGCAATAACCTCCCCAGCCCTGATGACATAGCTAAGATCGGCCGCTTTATTCTGGTTGATGGGGGTAGGTACGCATATTATGAAGACGTCCGCCTCAATAGCCTCGGCTTGGCACCTTAGCCCACGAGATTTCACTGCGGCCTTTACTATGAGCGACAGTCCTGGCTCATTGATATCGGTCTTCCCTTTTCTGACTCCATCAATGACTGCCTGATTTACCTCAATGCCGGTAACGTCAAATCCATGAGTGGCAAGCACAGATGCTGTCGGCAAGCCGATATATCCCAGGCCAATCACGCAGATCTTTGTCATCTTACTCTCTTTTTGCACTCAATCTCGTTTAAGATATTCCCGAAGATTTTAAAGACTTCGCTTTGCACCCGTTTGCTGCGAGCCAAGTCCGAGCATCGCTTTTTGTTGCTCAAAACATAATCGACAATCTCTTGCACATTCCTAGAGTGGAGCATCCATTTCTCATCTACCATCTTCTGGTCCACCGCAAGCAGGTCTTCCGGATAGAATGATACCGCCGGTGTGCCCATGCAGGCAGCCTCTCTAGCGAAGGTGCCGGAGCCCGTCAATACAGCTCTCGAATGATGGCAGACATCAAGCCCCTTGAGCGGCGCATTCGGGATGAACACTTTTTGGCCCTTGGCATAATCAAGGTCTGTTTGATATCTCGGCAGATAAAGAATATTTATATTTTCTCTATTGAATGCATGAAGCAGTTTTGGAACTATACTTTTTTTCTCCTTTACGTAGGCCGCCTTTAAGGCCTCAGGTCTAATTGTAACGAATTCATTAAAGGGAAAATGATGTAAAAAGTCCGGATCCGGATTGAAACTTGCCTCGTAAATATCCTCTTTGAAGCCATCATATTGAATTATGCATTCTTCTTTCGCCCCTTGACGGATTAGACTCTCAACAGGAAGCGTCTTAGGAGTTATTAGGTAATCAACGAACGGCAATAGCATCCTATTCGCAAAGCCGGCTCTATCATTATCTATAAAGCTTATGGTTTTTTTAAATTTGATCTTTGCGACATGTGCCGCATAAATACTTCCATGGCTCAAAGAGAGGTCAAAGTCCGGGACTTTTAGAAGCAATGAGGTCTCTCTGGCAATCAGACCATACATTTTTAGGATCTTGTTTCTTCCATAATGTCTTCCGATTGGTTCATTTTTAATATTCATCTGCATTAATAGACTCTGTATTTCCGCGTATTTCCTGGAACTGATAAAATAATCCTGGTCGCTAAATCTGGTTAAGAAGGGCTTGAAAAATGCGGGCTCATGAGAATTTTTGATGTCGATCCATAATCTGCTCATAATAATCCTCGTATAATATTTGCCAATGACCGCTTAATAGACATATATATAAAGTACGATCATCGAGATAACGACTTCGATCCCGCATATCAATGCCACCACATCCCGCTCATAGACCATCTTCTTTGCTCTTCCTAGAACTGCAACTGCAAGATGCGTTAAGTGATATATCTTATCATAAGGTTGCTCCAGACTACCATCATCATTAACCTTAGCAAAAGCTTCTGCCCTGAACCTCTTTCTTAAAGACAATAAGGAATCAATTGCATATGGTATGAAGAGAATAACTGCAATTCTCTGAATATTCCCAACGATGGCTATGCAGGCAATTAGCGCGCCCACGGAGTACGTCAGCGTGTCGCCGGGAAAAACCTTCGCAGGATATCGATTGAAGTAGAGAAATGCCAGCAGAGCACCGACCATAACGAAAGCAAGAACTGATGCATCAGTCTTGCCGCTCAGCAGCCCCACATAACCAAGTGTTGATAATATTATCACACCCATCCCGGCCTCAAGCCCATTATATCCACCGAGCATATTGTATGCGTTCGAAGCGCCTACTATTCCAATGGGAACTATCAGGAGCGGATAGAAGATGCCCCAATCGATGGTGCCCACGATCGGCATGGTCATCGTGGAGTGGCCCGTGTTAACAACCATTAAGGGCAAGGCAGCAAATAGAGTGAATATCGGCTTCTGCCACTGCGACAGTCCCTTCTTCCATCCCAGGAGATCGTCCATCATCCCGATTATGCAGGTCATGAGCACGGTGCAAAGAACTGCCAGAATATCTACGCATTTCGGATTGTGAAAATAAAAAGTCATAAAGCCGATATAGATGAGCATCCCCAGCAAGAATCCAAATATAACGCAGATCCCGCCCATCTCAGCAACCTTTGGCTTACCCGGCTTGTTCATGTCATAACCATGGAGGCCGATCTCCGGTGCTTTGCGGATCCACTTCTGTGTAATAACCATAGTGGCTAGAAAGCTGATCAGCACGCACAGATCGATTAAAAACTCCATAATATAAAGAGGTATATTAGGACTGCAATATATCAATTTTGCTCTGCTTTCTTATACTGTGGATTTACAAACGCAGATGCCATGATTCGCAGATCGATCTGCCTGCAAGCTTCTTCATCCGTTCATATTCAGAATATTATATTTATATCAGTGTATTCATATCCATATATTACAGGATGCCTAATTACCATTCAAATCAATACCGGCTCGCGCTTCGCCATATCACCGCAGGAGGATATTTCCCTTGTATCACGTAATGTCCTGGTCCAAGGTGTTCACCAGATTCTGCAGCTTATTTGGATCTTCCTTTACCGCGATCCAGAAATGAATCTCATATTCAGAGCCGGTCCGCGTATCCCCAACGGCAGGATTAGATGATTTTCCAACTCCACGTATCTCAGATCCCGTAGATGATACCTTCACAGAGACCTTCGTTAAGACATAGCGATAGGCAGTATTGGAGACCTTGTAAAGGATATCCATGTTGCCTTTGTCATTGACGATATTCCAGTCTTCGCGACGTATTGTATAACCAAGGTTGGAGATGGATTGCCCATTTGAGGGCGCAGCATCTTCTTTACCGCCTTCTGGAACCACGGTGCGTACGCTGGTGTTGTACGATTCCTTTAATTTTGGATCAAAGACCAACAGATCAACTTTATCTGCGCTCTGAAGTTTGATGGGCAATATGAACTTGCCGGGCATATTCACGTCCATCTGTTTTGTCGTGTTATTAGCGCCCCATAATAAAAATGAATAACCATTAAGCGACGGCAATATTATCATCCGGTCAAGCCCGTAGACTTGGCTTGATATGGTGCCCAATGCAATGTTATATTTCATTCTGGAATGGGTCACGACAGGGTCTTTCATTTTGACGATGCTTATGTTCTTGGGCGTTATGCTTACATTTATAATATTGGAACCGGAGGGCCCAAGATAAAAGGACCCTGACCCTATGTCATGGGTATCATAGGTTACCTTATAAACATAGACGGTCTGGTTTTTCTCATGCGATACGGTCGTGAATGCGAAATCTATCCTGTCACCTATTTTTACAACACTGGGAAGTGCATCCGGATCATTAAAGTAGAGTTCTGAGAACCCTTCTCCGGTCGTATGGCTCGTCAACATCAGCGCGCCAACAATTATTATTCCCAAGACACAGGCGGCAGCGAGCGCATATACGACATTTTTTTCTGCACCCTCCATGTCATGCGCAGATATTGCAAGTTACATATAACAATTTTGATTAGATTATCCAGAGACAAGGAATTTCGTTAGGTAGTCATATTCCATCTCCTAAAGTTTATATATCGCCAGCTTGCATAGCTAAAAATTGAGCAAGGACGTGCCTACATGAATAAGCCAAAAAAAACTCCGATACAAAATCCATTGACCGTGTTGAGGGTGGAGTTCGACGATTGGGCAATTCTTTTTGATCCCGACTCAGCAAAGACCTTAGGGATAAATCCGACGGGTGTTGCTGTTTGGAAATTGGTGGATGGCCAAAGAGGGATTGAAGAAATTGTTGAGGAAATCAGGGAGAAGTTCTCGGATGTTTCGATTTCCGCCGAGAAAGAGACATCCGATTTCATAGATGAACTTTACAGGAACGGGTTCATCGGCTATAGTCTGAATGGTGTTGCGCAGTGAACAACCTTTCTGCTTTGGAGAATGCAACGCTGCCAAAGATAATGAGATCTCCAAGGATAGTCCGCCTGGAAATAAGCTCGAACTGCAATCTAAGATGCCTCTATTGCTATTACTTTGAGAATTCCGCGGTTGATTATTCAAACCTGCCCACTGAGCAATGGCTTCAGTTCTTCGTCGAGCTTGGCAGCATGGCGGTAACAGATGTTTCTTTGAGTGGTGGAGAACCTTTCCTTCGACCGGATCTCACGGATTTGATTGATGGGATAGTCCAGAACAAAATGAGGTTCGGCATCAACTCTAACGGCACGCTTATCAATGATCACATAGCAGAGTACATCGCTGAAACTCATAGATGCAATTATGTGCAGGTATCTATAGACGGGTCGTCTTCAGAGGTTCATGATTCCTGCAGGGGAGAAGGCTCCTTTGTGAAAGCGGTTAGGGGCATAAAGACGCTTCAACGGCATGATGTCCCGGTAGTTGTTAGAGTCACATTGCACCATCACAATGTCCATGATATTGCAAATATCGCCGCCTTTCTTCTGGATGAATTGGGGCTCTCCGGTTTTAGCATAAATTCCGCAGGATATATAGGAGCCTGCCGCAAAAATGCAGATGAGGTTTTATTGACAAGGCAGGATAGACAGATCGCCATGGACGATTTGCTCAATCTGCCTCAAAAATACGCGGACCGGATCACAGCCTCTGCGGGTCCTCTCTATGAGGCTAAGCACTGGCCGAAAATGGAGGCGGCACGAATGAATCACGATCCCGCCTTCCCCAAAGGAGGGCATCTTACTGCCTGTGGTTGTCCTTTCAATGAAATAAGCGTTCGGTCAGACGGAATGATCATTCCTTGCTCTATGCTGGCCCATATGGTGCTGGGCAGAATCAATAGTGACTCGTTACAGGAGGTCTGGCTGAACAATCCGGAATTGAACCGATTAAGAATGCGCAGAGCTGTACCCTTAAACGAGTTTGAATTCTGCAGAGGCTGCAACTATATGCCATATTGTACTGGAAATTGTCCGGGTATGGCATTTACATTGACTGGCGATATTAATCAGCCAAGCCCGGAAGCCTGTCTGAGAAAATTCCTGGCGGAAGGCGGAAGTATAACATGAATGAAATTGGCTGCAAACCCATTGAAGGAACTCCGTCGCTAAGATCGATCTATTTTTACCTTACCGAGGGCTGCAACCTTGCTTGCAGGCATTGTTGGATCGCGCCCAAGTTTGATGAGAGCGGAATAATGCCAGCAATTTCAGTCGATCTTTTCAGGAAAGTAATAGATGAAGCATTGCCGCTGGGGCTCAAAGAGGTCAAGCTTACAGGTGGAGAGCCGCTGATGCATCCAAGGTTTAAAGAACTCTTGGAGATTGCCAGGCAAAAGAATCTGAGCGTGATCATAGAGACCAATGGTCTGTTATGCACTCCAGATGTTGCTGCTGAAATTGCCAGATTGCCCAATCGATTTGTCTCAGTGAGCATAGATGGATCGGATAAGGCAACGCACGAATGGATGCGTGGGGTTCCCGGCTGCTTTGAAAAGGCAAAAAATGCAATAAATAACCTTGTGGAAGCGGGTGTAAGGCCGCAAATAATAACTACATTGATCCGCCGAAATGCCAGCCAGATCGAGGAAATAGTCGGAATGGCGGAGCATTTGGGTGCTTCATCAGTTAAGTTCAACGTCGTCATGCCGACGGGCCGTGGCGAAAATTTGAGGGGGGCTGCGGAGACGCTGAGCATAGGGGAGCTGATAAGGATCGGCGAGTATATTGATATGATTTTGCCGGCTAAGACCAAATTAAAGGTATTTTTCGATAGTCCCTACGCGTTTCGTTCTTTAAGCAGCATCGCTAGCGGAAAAGGATGTTTTAGGTGCAATATTTTTAATATTATTGGCGTGATAGCCAGTGGACAGTATGCACTCTGCGGAATAGGGTATCATGTTAAGGATCTTGTCTTCGGCTTGGCTGGCACAGATAGCTTGGAGCGGGTCTGGAAAGAGAACGAAGTTCTAAACTCGATTCGGTCAGGTATACCGGATAGACTTGAGGGCATTTGCTCCAAATGCCTTATGAAAGACGCTTGTCTTGGTTCTTGCATTGCACAAAATTTTTATAGAACAAATAATATATGGGCACCATCCTGGTTTTGCGATATGGCATACAGTGATGGTTTATTTCCGAAATCAAGAATTCGCTAGCTAGATATTGCTCCAATGTAATATTTCTGTAGAGATCGAAATCTATTTAAGTGCAATATCTAGTTTTTTCAATATTGGAATTGTATTCGAGAAATGAAATGGGGGGATCTAATGACAGAAAGCTCTGCAAAACCGAGATACGAACCACCTATTACGATCGATTTGGGTAGTATAGCCAAAGGAAAAGGTATTTGCAGTACCGGCAGTTCGCCGAACGATGATCCCATTGATTGCACGGCCGGCCCAACTGCCACAAATGATTGCACGGCAGGCGGCAGTGCCTATAGAGATTGCTCAGCCGGCACCAGTGCTGTTAGGGCTTGCACAGCTGGCAACAGTGCCACTGTGGGTTGCACATCTGGCGGACGCAATGTATAGTGGCGGGACGCCATGTCCGATGGAACCCTGAGCGACCTTGGTTGCGGTTTAAGCATTCGTGACCAGGGTTTGGGCCTGGTTTTGGCTGATGGCAATGAATGGCAGTTTGTTGGCGAAGATGCGTCATCATCTACTATAATCTCCAAATTAAGGATGATAATGCAGCTTGAGTCATTGATGGATCCAAGCAGCAAAATATCCATAGGAACCGCCAGAAAAAGGGATTGTGAACCTTCTGCTAGGTATGAGGAGAGTTTGCAGCTATACAGCACCTTCGTTCAGATGATGAAGATCATCTACCGAGATGTTTTGGCTCGAAACGGGCTGTTTTTGCATGGAGCATTGGCGGAGAGAAATGGATCCGGCGTAATTTTAGCAGGACATTCTAGAGTTGGCAAGACCACGGCAAGCATTCGGCTGCCCCTTCCATGGCGTTCGTTGTCCGACGATATGACTCTGGTGGTACGTGATGACCAGGGTGGATACTGGTGTCATCCATGGCCTACCTGGAGCTTCTTTTGGGAACGCAACAATTCCCTCCGCAAATGGGATGTAAGTTATGCTGTGCCATTGAAAGGCCTATTCTTCTTGAATCAGGCTGGTGAGGATAGTGCCGAGAGTATTGGCGCAGGAAGGGCTACCGGTATGATATTGGCAACCGCTCGGCA
>Ga0105092_10001853_pt1 | contig 11269 bp, 13 predicted proteins | sample PPLLak2March2015_FD_87021 | JGI IMG/M metagenome (GOLD analysis project Ga0105092, IMG submission 87021) | Freshwater sediment microbial communities from Prairie Pothole Lake near Jamestown, North Dakota, USA - PPLs Lake P7 Core (1) Depth... | ecosystem: Environmental > Aquatic > Freshwater >... | reverse complement strand
TGGCGCGACAGGCAACTCCAAGGCTTCATCCAGGAACAATGTCCTGGCTTCTTGGGTTTCCAGCAGGCTTATTGTCCTGAGGTAAGCGCCAAGATTTGAAATGGCCTGCTCAGGAGCAAGCTTTAGAAGATTTAGGTAACAAAATGGGGCAAAGTCCGGGTCGTGAAGATTATCTAGGGAGGACTCGATTTCATCTTTAGGGCCATAATTACCCTGAAGGAGACGTTCTACAAACTTTGCAACATCATCACTGTTGCTAAGAATCATTACCATTAATTAGCTATACCGTTGAGTTATTTATTTCGTGTTTTAAGGTTTCGTCAATGTGTTATTTGGAGAAGGATATTATCTCAAACTTATCCCCGTTTCTCAAAATCTCTTGGCATCCTTAATCTAAGTCCCGGTTTGAATGGGGGCGTTCAAGACTCAACCAACACTTTAAGTATAGAAACAAATTTTCTCGCGTTATCGAGCGATTCCCGGGCATAAGGAATATTTGCATTGGAGTTCACTTCATAGGTGAATCTGCCTCGCTTGTTTTTTTCCAAGTGGAATATTTTAAGGAGCACTGAGGCCTTTTCTGCTTCAGCATCGTAAATATCCAGAAGTTGTTTGTCAAGGCTTCCTGAAGTTGCAATTGCCTTGAATGAATCATAAGTCTTCCTATGCTCCTCCGGAGCCTTTGTTTCTATTCCCTTTGAGAGAAGATAAGCTTTTGCGGCATAGAATATCGAAAAATAGCATTGCGAAATAACGTCATTAAAGAAAGTCTGCCCTTTAGGTATCTTCAGGGTATTTCTTATCTGATCATTTGTTGAAATTTCAAAGTTTGTTTTTGCGAGAATGATTTTGTTCTCCGCCCTATCCAGATAAATCCTAGCCCTTGAATCCATTTTCAATCGCTTCTTTTAGAAGCTCATAATAAATGCCCGCGTTTTTGAAAATAATGTGGTTTCTGAATATTTCCTTTCCATAGTTTTCCTTTTTGTCCAGGAGCATTTCAATAAAATCCTTGTAATTTAACACATATAGATGGACGGGTGGGTGAAAAAGATAGGTCAGATTTTCGGCCATTTTTTGAACATCAATAGCTTTTTCGTTATCGGGTACAAGGATGACCAAATCCAAATCAGACGTTTTTTTCTGCGCTCCTTTTGCATAGCTTCCAGTTACAATCAGGAGGTATTGCGATATTTCTTTTATGGCGAGGAGTTTTTCGAGATGTGGCATTTTGCTTTCAATTGCCTCCTGTTCATCAAGAAGAGAGAGATAAGGAATAGAACTGCGATTAAGATTCAACTCTGCTATGCTCGATTTCCCAACAGTTGTAATTCTGAGGATTTCTGCGGTTTCCATAGCTTTTACAGAATCATAAACCCTTGCGTAAGATTTTTTCTTCAGGGCGTTATTTACCTGAAGTATGCTCGTCTTCAACATAGGATTCTTCCTGAAGAGATTAAGCACTTCCAACTGGCTTTTTGGCATCATATTTTCCATTATCTCATTTATGAGATAATATTATCTCTTTTTTGAGATATAAATAGGCTGATTTGAGAGGGCTGCCTGGTTGAGAGAGGAGGTTGGGGGCATCACCGGGTAATCAATCGGGTAGTTTTTCAGAATTGTTCCATACGTTATCGAAAAATTCTATTGACTTTTTAACACATTGCTTATTTTTTGTGTATATTCCAGCGTTAAATTCATCATAGAGCTGATCTCTAGTTAAATCTGCGGTGGATATAAGAATCTCCTCATCATCTATTATCAACATTCTTGAATGCATAAGTTCGTTTATTCTTAGGTTGCCTTTTGTTGAGATACTGAGGATTGAGAGAACATTTTTTGCAATCTTCTCTCTAAGTCCTCGGATATCCTTTGGTGGACGAGTAATGATTCTTATCTGCAGTTCGGGCTTTTGATTAGAGAGTTCAATTAAATCTTCATACAAAACATCTAGGTATAGAGAAGAAATTCGAATCATCTTTTTGGCTCTAGGCATCATTTCTTTAATGGAAATCATTATCTCGCGAACACTAGATTTATTATAAAGTGGAGACGTGTGGACGAAATAAGGCAATGAATCCTTAGTTTTTTGTTGCCTCAATTTTTCATTCCAAGTTATCTCTTCTAAAGATATTTTTGGACCTTCTCCCATAGAAATTAAAGCCCAAACTGCGTCGGCAGTAGCCCATAGAGATCCGGTTCCATTTAAGTCCCAAGACCCATTTTTTCGTTGGATACTTTTTAGCCATTCCATTGCCTTTTTTAATACGTCATCATCTTTTGGAATAACTCGAGAAAGGGCAATTATGATTAAGGACGTTGAACTTATGGAATTGTAATCGGGCTTATTTTTTTCCTTATGCGATTGAACAAAACCCATTTCTGCTATTTTCTCTTTTAGATAGATAGCCATTTTTTGAATAGTCTCGCGATATAAATTAAAATTTAGCTCTGATAAAGCCAAAACCGATAGGGCCACACCCAGATATTCCGATGGGTACTCGCTCTTATAATTTTGCCAGTTTTGCACGATATATGTCGCTGCATTTTTTGTGTGTTCTGATTTTGGTTCAAGACACACCAGAGACATCAAATGTCCAGCGGTTCCGTAATCATTGAGTGGCAGGTCTCCTTGGATAGTTTGATTGTTCTTGATTTTCTCTATAATCCCTAGAATAACTTCATTATCTTTTAGCCCTAATTCTAATAAGTACCATAATCCAAGTGGATTATCATGCATGTAGATGAACTCTAACTCATCAAGTTCCTTCTCACGCTCAGATTCGTTCACTTTCCCTATCCAGAAAGTTTCTTCATTCACAGACTTATAAAAGTTCGATAAAAAAGGCGAGTTTATCTTAGATAAAACGTAGAATTCTAACCCATTTTCTGCACCGATAATATGATCTTCTTTTGCCAAGGTTTTTTCCAGATAGGCTACACCTTTCTTTACAGATTCAGAACAAAAATCTATGTCGCCCCCCATAAACTACAGACACCACTAGTAAATATACTGTTCTAGACTCTAATGGATTTTATTCATCAAGTGACTTCTGCGTTTCTCCGCAGGTAGCATCTTTGATCTGAGTGTATATATGACTTAAGAAGAGAATCTAATTATGACTGGAATAAACCTCACGAAAACTCAACTCTGTGAAGCAGAAAGCTGCCAAAAAATAATTTACGAACTTCTTAGGATCTATTTTGAAGAAAAAACAGAAGTGCGTATAGAATGGGATACTTCAAAAGATGGAAATAATGGACTCAGTAAAAATGGCATGTGGCCACCTTACTGTCCAAGGCCTGATTTGGCTGTGGGACACTTCAATCTGTCAGAAAATGAATCTGAAATTCTCAAGAAAAGAAAAGAGATTTTAGATTTGGCTAAGGACTCAGTCAAGCTCTTGGATAAGTTGAGTTCAGTAACTTTTCAGAATTCAGAAAGTAGCACTAATTATAGGTTTCATGAACTTCGAGAGGCGATAATAGGGCAAGAAGAAATTCCTGATGGGTTTAATAAAAATCCTCGATGCTTTATGAGTATAGAAATAGAAAGCTCATCTCATAGCAAGTATCTTTTAGGGGATATTACTAATGCTTGCGCTTTAGGTCTTGTGGGCATAGTAGTGCCTACTAATTCAAAAAGCTTGAAAAAATTTATTGAACTCAGAAGATATCTGGAGTTTGCAACATTTGTAAAGAAAATGCCAAAAATATTCAATAACCTTATTATAATCCCTGCTGAGGATTTTTCCAGAGTTTTAAGTAGAACCTGAGTTTGATTTTTGTCCGTCACACCCCATATTTAGACCAATCCTATTTAGGGTAGCCAAGTAATTATTTGCTTGCTTTATAACTTTCTCTGAAGTTTCGTGTGCAAGATTCTCAGGGAAGTATTTTTTCAATTCAAGTTCTAATTCTAACTCAGAAATACCTGATATGGATAGGAAACTATCCAAGTTCAAGTTTTTTAGGATTTGGGATTCACCCTTCTCCAGGATGTCCTTGGTTATGGGATCAATATCTTTTAGTATATGTTTCAGAGACACGTTCTTTATAATTTCCTTTACTTTGATATAGTCTTCCCTTTTTATAATTCTAGACAAATCAATTCGTCCATTTGTCTTTAGAATGAGTTTGATAAACTCTGGAGTGAAACACGTTTTTGTCTCACCAGAAGTCATTTGCCTATATATGGGATCTATACTACCCTCTCTAACTTCTATAAATGTCAAATTATATCTTTGGCTTGTTCCTTCCCTCCAACCTCGGTACCACTTGGGATATTTCGACTCAGGGTATCTTTGAGTAGCAATCTCCTTCGCTTTCATCCATTGTTCTGACATGACGGAGTCTACTAAACTTTTTATTTTTTTAAGATTCTGGTATTTTGGGAGCAAGTCTTCTTTAAAAGTTATCAAAAGACTCCCCTTTTTGTAAATGGGTACGAACCCAAGAGAAGTTAGAATATCTATATGAGGATAATAATCGTTTTCCTTATCAGAAACTTTAGCTTTAATTTTTCCACCACAGCCAATGGCTATAAATACAGGTTTACTCCTTGAATTTTTAATAAGCTTAATAATTTCTTCATTAGACACTACGCCCTCTTTAAGAAACGTCCCCAATAGTTCTTCTGCATCTAGATATTGCTTTTTTTCTTCAGTTTGGTATTTTGTAAGTTGTTGAATTTCAGTCTGCACTCGCTCACTATTCATCTTGAGAGTTTCAACGCCAAAATCTATTTTATCTATTTTTTCTGAGTCCTTGTCTATAAACGCCCAGTGAATGAAAGTAGCTATCTGAACTACTGAGGAACCGATGGCTATGAAATTTAAAGGAGATTTTAGTGAAGGATTGTTGCTAAAATAAGAGAGCAGTAATGAACCAAGAGTCACTAGACCGAATACTACCAGTATCTCTGTTCTTTTCATAATCTGTTTTTCCTACTTCTTCCTCCCCTTCTTCCACTCCTCAAACAACTTCTGCGTCTCCTCAAAAACCTTCTCCTCCGGACAGCCAAGCACTTCCGCGCTCTCTTTCAAGTATCCCTCCATCCTTGCAATATAATTCCTAGCCGCCGCGCCGGCTAAGAACTCAATCCTTGTAATCGCGTCCTGAATCTTCTTCACCCCAGTTATCACAATTATCTCGGCTTCGTGCGTGTTCTTCAGGTGAAGGCCGCCGCAGGCTTCGGCGTCCCAGTCGAGGCCTTGGATTCCCGGCTTTGGAATGACTTGCCCGATGCGGATAATCCTGATTTCTTTGCCAGGGACTGCGCCTCCCTGGTAGATTTCAAAGCCGTATTTCTGCTCTGCGTCGGTCCTGGACATTGTTTTTGAAATTATGTCCATGCCTTCGTGGATGCATTTGTTTGCAAGCTCTTCGATCTTTTCGATTTCCTCGTCAGTGACCTTTTTGTAATGGTAGATGTCAAGGTGGGCTTTATCAACCTGCTTTTCTGCTCCGGCCTGCTGGGCGTGCGCTCCCAAAATTCTCCTGCACGCGCCGTTTATGATGTGGGCTGAAGAGTGGTGCTGCATTAGCTGCGTTCTCCTGTTAGTGTCAACCGCCATCTGCACAGGGCAGCCAACCTTCAGCTGGCAGCAGGTTCCGTCAGGGCAGTTTACTAAGTCAAACACTTGTGTGTCCATCTTGTGCAAAATTATGTTTCCCTGCTTAATGACATCAACCACTTTGTGGCCGTTTATCATGCCCAGGTCACAGTCCTGCCCGCCGCTTCTTGGGTAAAAAATAGTCCTGTTAAGCGCTACATAATCGCCAATGACTTTCAGCACTTTCCCGTCGCCATAGGTATCTCCCTTATAATAACGCTTCTCGGTGTCAGGCAGGCCGCTAACATCAAAAACTTCTTTTGCCTTCGCTTTTTCCTTTTTCTTTTTGGATTCCATATAAAATTCAAACTCTTCAGGAATCACGACTTCGGGCTTGATGTCTTTTATGATGTCCGGCGTCATTCCATTTGACTCATACAATCTTCTCAGAGTGTCAAGGTCAAACTTGTCAGTTTTCTTGACAATCTGCACGCCCTGGGCTATCATTTCCTTGTACTTTTTCTGCTCTTCCAAAATTATATCCGCTAGTGTCTTGAAGTCAGCTTTTCTTAGCTCAGGGAACATCTTCATCCTAGAGTGGATTTTCATCAGCTCAATTAAATCAACGTCTTGCCCAGACTTTCTCAAAATCGAAAAGCACGACCTGAGAATCTTTCGAAGGTTATAGCCGCCGCCGGTGTTTGATGGTAATGCCCCATCAAAGAGAGCAATAAGCAAAGTCCTTGTGTGGTCTGCCAAAACAACTTTGTCCTTGAATTCCAGTTTGAATTTGCCAAGATATTCAAGCGCCTCTGGGAAGACAACCTCATAAGCCGTCTGGGTCCCGTTCAAAACCCAAGGGAACCTTTCAAGCCCAGCGCCCATGTCAATCACCTTTGTCTCAAGCTCTTCAAGTTTTTCCCCTCCTTTCCCATCAGGCACAACTTTGTACTGCATATAGACCTGGTTAGCCATTTCTATTCCTCCAACAAAAAACTCAATTGAAGGGCCTGCGTTTCCGCCGCCAGCCCACGCGTCTTCATGCAAAAATATGTGCTCAGGCGAAATTCCCATGCCTTCGGTAAAGAGCTTGAACAAGTATTCTAGAGCTTCTTCCTTGAAGTAAATGAACTTTCCAGGGCGATTGAACACGTGCTGCCCAACCATTATAAAGCCGGTAAAGTGCCTTCCAGTCACGCCGACATTCTCAACATCATTAAACCGCAGGCAAAATTGCGGTACAATAAGAGGATTAGCTGGAGGCTCAACTTCCCCCGAAACACAATAAGGCTGGAAGTCGTAGATAGACGCTTCGACAAATGTAACATCATCTCTCCATCTGGCTAAAACCGGGTATCTTTTGACTGGAGTGTGGCCGAATTTCTTAAAAACCTCGGCAAAAGTGTCCCAGCATTCACCATAAGTTAGCTTTTTGCCCATAGCCTTGCCTAAGAATCCATAACCCGGCAAACCAAGCTTTATCCTGCACTCATCATCATCGCAGTAATCTCTTTGCTTTTTGCTCCAGAAATACCTGCCGCAAACGTTGCATTTGCCTCTCTTGAAGCCTAATCTCTCCAAAGTTCTAAAGGGGTATTCCTCTTTTGGAAATGTGGGTTTCATAAGATAAGTAGAAGATTATTTCTTTCTTTGAATTGCTTTTTTGGCTTTATTTAAGCCATTTTTCAGCTTACTTGCGACTCTGTTGCTATATGGGATAAAGCCAGGGACTTTAGCGCAATACTCTTCAAATTTCTTTCCGTATGATTCTGCCAGGGTTGAATCTTCAGCCTTTGAAGTAGCGTATAGCGCAATAATGGTTAAGCTTCCCACTGCAAAATTTCCTGGAGTGGGATGTTGCATCAATAGGCCTAGGGACATTAGGCCTCGTCCCGCATAGTTTGGGTGGCGCACGATACTATAGATATCTTTGGTAATTAGGTCGGGATTATCTTTTGTTTCCCTGCTGCTGCGATAATGGGCATAGGACATTATAGCTACCCCCGCTAAAGCTGTTGCTATGCTCACTGGCATTGGGTCGCTATAGATATTGTAACTGCTGGAAACAAAATCCGGCAGGCCAATCATTGCCTGTAGGCCTATGCCTAGCGCGTTTATATCCCGGAGCCTATCTTCTATGGGAACGCTTTTCATCGCTTCAATATATTCTGATATCATTAACTAATAATTACTTAATAAATAATGATTTGAAATAATTTTTGAAATTATAAGTTATGCCCGAGGAGGTTTTTGTTGACATTGTAGACGAAAGCGATAACCGATTAGGCCAAATACCTAAGGAAGACGCCATTAAATTCAAGGACAAAATAACCCGCGCTATTGCAGTATTTGTCGTTAATTCAAGAGGGGAGGTTTTCCTACAAAAGAGGTCAAAATCCAGCAAACTCTATCCTTTGCATTGGGACTGCTCTGCTTCAGGCCTGGTTAACTCCGAAGAAAGTTACCTTGAAGCCGCAACCAGGCAAACCATTGAGGGCCTAGGAATACGCATAGAGCCTTATGACCTTGAGTTTATGGAAAAAGTGTTTGTCAAGGAAGCGCCGCAGCAGTTTTTTCAGGCATATCGCCTTCAATGGGATGGGCTTTTAAGGCTCAACCTTGCAGAAACCGATTCGGGAGAATTCTTCTCACTTTACGAAATCAGGAAAATGATTGAAAAGGGCGAAAAGTTCAGCCCTTCATTTTTGGAGTTGTTCAGGCGGGTTTTCTGAGATGCAAAGTCATCCGATATTTATAATTGAGAGGTAATTGTAATTATTATGGAAGCTTCAGAATATTTGGCGGGCTTAGGCAGATATACCGAAAGTGCGATTGATTTTGGACAAAACCCTTTAGCATATGAGAATATGTTCAATTCTCTCAATAGCAATACCGGTAAGCTGTGCCTATTTGCTGTGCTTTGCTTAGGCACAATTAGCGCATGTGTTTATATAACTCATAAAGAGGATCTTGCCAAGATATATAATTCAATTCAAACAAGAGTGCCGGAGTGGCTGAAGTAAAACATAAGTAGTTGTTTTATGGGCTCCAGGATTCCAGACTTGAAAGTTAAGGAAATTGAAGCAAAAGGAATTATCACTGAGACAAACCTCCCGGGCGCAGACTTTGTTGTTAATCCCTATACGGGCTGCTGCCATTCCTGCATCTACTGCTACGCTGAATTTATGAAACGGTACACTGGACACGATGAACGGTGGGGCGACTTTGTGGATATTAAGGTTAACGCCCCAGAGTTAGTTAATGCGCATGGACAGTATAAAGGAAAAGTGATTTTCTTTAGCTCGGTTACTGACCCTTACCAGCCTATTGAAGCTAAGTACGGTCTTACCCGAAAAGTCCTTGAAAAGCTTGTAGAAGAGCAGCCAAAGCTCAGCCTTCTTACAAAATCGGCTTTGGTGACTAGAGACATTGATATCTTCAAAAAGTTTGGAGTAGCGGAGATTGGAGTTTCTATTTCCACGTTGGATGAAAAATTAAGCCGGCAATTGGAGCCGTTTGCTTCGCCTCCAAAGCTGAGGCTGGAAGCGATAAAAAAGATGAAGGCGTCTGGCCTCAAGACCTGGGTTTTTATCTCCCCGATTTTCCCCTATATCACAGAGGTCGAGGAAATAATTAAAGAAATGGCGCCTTATGTAGACTACTTCATGTTTGAGAACCTGAATGTGCGCGCCCACAACCGCGCAAGGATTTTCAACTTTCTGAGCAGAAACCGCCCAGATTTATTGCCTATATACAGGAACATCTACGATAATAAGGATAACAAATACTGGGACGATTTAAAGTTGTTCATAATCGATACCTGCAGGAAATACCAGAAGGATTACCAGATATGTTTTCACCATGGAGGATTTAGCAAGAAGTAATGCCCTTCATTTAGGCCAATAAGGTGTAAAATCGTAATTGAAAACAAAAAGCAGGGCATCAAATATCAGAACTGCGTCTCCAGTGGGCGAATAATTTCCTCCAAAGGCTTTGGTAGCCAGGCCTATTGTGGCTATTGCTTCATAGAGTAAATAAGGATTCTTTTTTCTGTCAAGATGGTCTTTAATTCTTCCTGTAGCGTAACTCACATCCATCATTATCATATAACTTTACTACCCTTAACCTATGTAATTCCTAAACTTTGTTCGGATGGGCCTTTTCAGATAATTCCCGCCCCATTTTTATAAACCCCTCAACATTCTTGTCGATTTTGTATTTCTCAGCGGACTCTTTTGTTATCCTGAAAACATCGGCTTCAGAATCATGGCTGCCAAAACCAGATAACCCCCAATTGAGGCTTGCGCGTATCAGGTTATTATTGGGCTCAAGCATAATATCGAATTCTCCAGTAACGCTATCCAGCAGCTTTTTGTAAAATCTCTTTCTGTCTTCAAATATTTCTGAAAAGTCAAATATCCCTACAATCCGGTAATTTCCAATCTTCTGCTTTTTGAGTATCTCTGGCACTCCCGCAAGCTCAAGATAGATTCTCATATAATGAGGCGCTATTCCGTCTTCGATGCTCATATCCGTCTCGCCAAGTTTCTCAAGCAGGTAAAACTCGCCGCATTTGAACCGGTCATTATCGGAAGAACAGTAGCTTCTGCTTAGAAGAATCAATTCCTCATCTGGAGAATGGCTTGGACTAAGAAGATTATGCGCGAGAATTATCTGTGAATTTGTATATCTGTCAAACCCTTCACCTCGGGTCGTCATCACAGGCAGGAATCGCTGGCTAAGAAGAGTGCCGCCAACAGAAGTTTCTTTAATGAGTGCTGAAAGAGCTAATATGGCGGGGCTGTCTTTGCTTCGGTCCGGCCCGCCAAGAATCGCCCTGATTTGCTCTGCAGCATATTCTCTGGCAAATGCCTCGGCGTCCATGATAATACAATAAGTGGGAGATAGTATATAATCTTGCTATATAGAATCATTAACCTTATCAAGAGCCTTGTTTACATAACTCTTCATCTTATTGCCATATGGAATCCATCCCGGCACTTCTTCCTTGTATTTTTGGTATTCTTCAGGAAAGTGAGTTTTAAGTTCCCATTCTTCAGATTTTGCGAGAAGTTCGGTTGTCAGGAAAATACCCCCCGAAAATGCAAAATTTTCTGGGGTTGGATACAGGCACAATCCCCCAAGAGAAGCGCCTCTTATAATAGAATATAGGGGATGGCGCAAAAGTCCATAAGCGCCTTTGGTGCATATCGAAGAGGGCTCGCCGCATTTATGAAGAGATGTTGGATTAGAGGTAATAATATAGGCAGCTCCAACAAACAAGCCTAGCGCAAGCAATCTTATTCCTTCGGATGGCGGACTCATCAGACTTTCATTCAACACATAAATGCCTTGAATGGCAATTGAGGCGGCATAAAATGGATATACCCTCTCCTGAAATTTTCTTATAGCTACTTTATCAAGACTATCCAACACCATAATCTTTTCTGAAAGATAACTACTTATCTATTACACTTTTATAAAATTAGCCTTTGTCAGCCTCTTCGCCCCCGTCTTTGTAATCAAAAAGTCATTTTCCAGCCTGCAGCCGCCAATGCCTGGAACATAAACTCCCGGCTCAATCGCCAGAACCATGCCTTCCTGCAGGATTGTTTCATTTGCTTTTTTAGGCAATTTTCCGCCTTTCGGATTTGAAAACAAAACTGGAGGGTCATGCTCGTCCAATCCGATTCCGTGGCCAATCGAGTGCA
>Ga0105092_10001852_pt1 | contig 11275 bp, 5 predicted proteins | sample PPLLak2March2015_FD_87021 | JGI IMG/M metagenome (GOLD analysis project Ga0105092, IMG submission 87021) | Freshwater sediment microbial communities from Prairie Pothole Lake near Jamestown, North Dakota, USA - PPLs Lake P7 Core (1) Depth... | ecosystem: Environmental > Aquatic > Freshwater >... | reverse complement strand
TGTCTGGCCAGGTAATCAACGATCCCTGAGAAATCCTCTCGCTCCACCACCATGCAAAAGTGATTGAGGTTGCCCGGTCGCTTTTCTCCCGCTTTAAATTTATTTTCGGCCACTTGGGTGGGAAACAAGTCGATGATCGTGTCGCCGTTGATCCGCACCGAAGGAAAACCGACCTTCCCGGCTTTGAACTCATCCAAGCGCTCGGCCTGCAAACCCAGCACGTCGATGTAAAACTTCAGCGACCTCTCGATATCGCTGACGTTGAGAACGATATGGTCCAACTCTGTCACTTTGATTCGCTCCATCTTCGGCCTCCTTTTGACCGCTAGACTACGGGGTCGGATTGTCCGCCATCGCTTTTAACAAAGACCGGATCTCCTGGGGCGTCCCCACGGTAATGCGAAGGCAGTCTTGCAAACCCGGATTGTCGAAATAACGCACCAAGATCCTCTTGCCTTTTAATTGCTCGTAAACCTCTTTCAGATTTGTTTCTCTTTTTCGCGCCATAACGAAATTAGCATGCGCCGGATATACATAGAATCCCAGCTTCTTCAGCCCGGCGGTGAGCTGCCGCCGGCTCCGCTGGATCCGCGCGACGTTGCGCATCATCCACGGCGTATCCTGCAAGGCCGCCGTCGCCGCGACCAAGCTCAAGCGATTCAAATTGTACGAATCCTTTACTTTCATCATCCCCGCAACGATCTCCTCCGACGCAAAAGCGAGCCCGACGCGCATACCGGCAAGGGAAAACGATTTTGAAAAAGTTCTCAACACGACGAGATTGGGAAAACGGCTGATCAACGGTAAGGTCGATGCGCCTTCGCTCTCGGCAAAATCGACGTAGGCTTCATCGATCACCAGCACGCCTGACACCGCGCGCGCGAGCCGTTCAATCTCATGGAGCGAAACAAGCGTTCCCGAGGGTGAATTAGGATTGCACAAAAAAGTGAGCGCCGCATTTGTCGCTGCCAACGCTTCCGGCAGCGAAAAATCCCCAGGATAGTCGATGGCGATTCGCTCTCCTTGCTGGATGGCGATTAAAGTGTCGTAAAGGGAGTAGGTCGGTACGGGAAAGGCCACCCGGTCCTGCGGCCCGACAAAGCAACGCATAAGGATCGAGAGAATTTCGTCGGAGCCGTTGCCGGCAAGAATATTCTCCGGTCGCACGCCGTAGATGCGCGCCGCGACGGCGCGCAGACTATCCGCCAGTGGCTCCGGATAGAGACGCAACGAACCATCGATGGCGTGCCGCAGCGCCGCGAGAACACGCGGTGAAGGAGGGTAGGGATTCTCGTTGGTGTTGAGCTTGATGATCCCTTGGTCAAGCGGTTGTTCTCCAGGAACGTAGCCGACGAGAGCCGCAATATTTTTTCTAAAATAGCGTGACATCGCGCTGGATTTTAGCCGTAGCCGTAGCTCGTTTCAATTGCGCACTTCCTGGCACTCTTGTGCCACTTTTGAAGAAAGTCTCCTCTCCTCCAAATACCGTTTGTCTAAAAGACGCAAGACATTTTTGTCAAAAGTTTTGCGATTTTGTCCAGAATTCTGAAATTTATCGTCAAGGCTACAATAAGTTTCCAACCGAATAAACCTAACTAGTCGAATTGATAGAGCTTTATAATTACCGAGTGGCACGCTTTTAGCAATCGCTCATTCCTTCGTTACGCCTTTACGTCGACCGAACATCGCGGTAACAAGCGGGATCCGTTAATGGAGTCCAGTAAACACGACATGCATCCTTCCCTGCTCCTGGTAAACGACGAGATTCTCTCGACCCAAGTACGCCTGGTAGAACTATACGTCAAGCAAGCCGAGGCGATGGCGGCGAACGAAGCAGCAAGAGCACAGGAACGCTTTCAAGCAGAGTTAACCGCGCTCCAGGAAGAACTGAAACAAAAAGAAATAGCGTTAGAAACCCAACAGACACTTTTCCATAAAGCCGATCAAGACTTACGAGCAGAGGTTCAGGAGCTGCGGGCTCGACTGTTAGCGACGCAGTGTTCGTTGCAAGTTCGGCAGACGGAGCTCGATTTTGCTCGATCCGACGCACAGGTATTGCAGCAGCGCATCGCTCAGTCGGAATCAACAACCCAAAAAGCCTATGCAAGCATCGAGATCGAAGTCGCTCGCGCGCGGGCAACATGGCAAGAGGCACTGTCCGCCCTCGAAGGACAACTCGAGAGGAAGGAAACGGCGCACCAGCTTCTTCAGACTTCAGTCAAAGAAATCGAAGCCAAACTCCGCGCAGAAATCCAAGACTTGCGCAGCCAGCTGGCAGCGAAAGCCGAACTGCTGAAAGGCCGCACCGAAGAGCTGCAGAACGCTCAACGAGAGACCGCTTTGCTGCGGCGGCACATGCAGCAGTTTGCACTTACCGGCGCGCAGACAGAGGCGGCAGCCAGCGAAGCCATAAAAACCCGGGACGCTTTGCAAGCCGAAATGGTTTCCCTGCGGACGGCACTGGAGCAAAAAGATTTAGCGTTAAAACAAGCCCATGCGGCAACGACAGAATTGGAGCAACGTCTTATCGTACAGCTCCAGGATTTAGAAAGGGAGGTGGGGGAAAACCAAGGGCTGCTGGAAACTCGCGGTCAAAAGATCGGCGAACTCAGCGCCAGGATCAACGATCTACAGGAGCAAATCGTCGGTATCGAACTGGCAAAGAAGCAAACCGCCGAAGAAGCGCAGTCTGCAGCCAGAGCACTCCAAGACGATCTGCGCGGCCGCATCCAAGGATTAGAAGCGACCGTTTCAGGATTAGAAGCGACCGTTTCAGAGAAAGCCCACCTGTTGCAGGAGCGCAGCGCAGAGCTTGAAAGCGCAAAGGCGGAGACTGCTCTATTGTGGGAGAGCATCCAACAGCTAGAACTTGATAGCGCCCAAACAAAAGCGGCCGCAATCGAAGCAACCCGCATCCGGGAAACGCTGCAAACCGATCTGGTTATCCTTCAGACAGCAGTTAAGCAAAAAGACTTATCGCTACAACAAACTCAGACGGCCACCCGGGAACTGGAGGAGCGTCTCAACGCGCAGTTGCATGATCTGCAGAGCCAGTTGGAGGAGCAACACGGGCTGCTGGAAACTCGCCGCCTGAAGATTGGCGAACTGACCGCAAAGACAAACGATCTGCAAGAGCATGTTACCTGTCTCGAACTGGCCAACCAACAAACCCTTGAAGAAGTTAAGGCCGCGGCTCGGACGCTCGAAGAGAGTCATCGTGTCCGCCTTCAAGAATTAGAAGCGACCGTTTCAGAAAAAGCGCACCTGTTACAGAACCGCACCGCAGAGCTTGAGAGCGCACAGGCCGAAACCGCTCTGCTGCGGGAGCGCATAACTCAGCTTGAACTCAGCCTTGCCCAGACGGACGCAGCGCAACACGAAGCCGCGCGGATTCGCGAGGCCCTACAGAACCAGTTAGCCAACGTTCAAAGAGCGCTGGAGGACAAGGACGCATCGATAGCGCAACGCGAGGTGGAGTTTAAAGAATCCAGCGAGCGGCTCACCGCCCAAATCAACGACCTGACAAACCACCTGGCGGAAAAACAGACACTGTTGGACGCAAAAGATCGTGACTTGGACCGGGCTGCCGGCCAGATCGCAGGACTGAAGGAACGCATTGCAGGGGCGGAGTCCCTCCAGGCCGAGGTCCAAGCCGCCGCGGCCACCGAGGTTGACCGCGTACGCCGGGAATCTCAATCCGAGCGTGTCGCACTGCAGACGAGCCTTCGAGAAAAGGAGCAAGCGCTCCAGGAGCGTCAAGCCGCTATTGCGGAACTCGAGGCCAATCTCAACGGCCAAATTCAAGATCTCACCAATCGGTGGATCGAATCCCAAGAACTCTTGGAACGCCGCGACCGCGAGTTTCAGAACGCCGGCTCGCAAACTGCTTTGCTTCGCGAGCGCATCGCTCAACTGGAATCTGCCGCTTATCAAGCCGAACAGTCTGCGGCAGAGGAAGCAAAACGAATCCACGCCGAACTCCAGGGACAATTGGCCGCCCTTGAAGCGCAGCTCAGAGAGAAAGAGCATCAGTTAGCACAAAGCGAAGCAAGGGTCCGAGAATCGGAGGGGCAACTACAGATCCAGCTGCACGACCTGCAAATCCAGATCGCCGAAAAGCAATTGTTTCTCGAAACCCGCAACGTTGAAATAAGCACACTCCAAAGCCAATTGAGCGCTGCCTACGAACAGCAAGCTCAGCTCGAATCAGCCAGCCGACAAGCCGCTGCGGCGGCCGCTAAAGACGCTGAGATTGCGCAACGGCGATTCGATGCGGAGCTGGCCGCCCGCCAGGAAGAACTCAGAAGCATGGAGCGGGCGGTGGTGGAATATCAGGCGCAAGCTTCCGGCCGACAGCAAACCTTTAACGTTCAGCTGCGGGATTTACAGAGCCAATTGGCAGAGAAACAGGGGCTGCTTGAGACTCGCGGTCGGGAGATTGACGAACTCACGGCAAGGACACACGATCTTCAGGAACAAATTATTTGTCTGGAACTGGCGAACAAGCAAACTGTTAAGGAAGCTCAAGCCGCGGGCAGAACACTCCAAGACAGTCTGCGCTCCCGCCTCCAAGAATTGGAAGTGACCGTTTCAGAAAAAGCGGACCTTTTGCAGAACCGCACCGCGGAGCTTGAAAGGGCACAGGCGGAGACGACTCGACTGTGGGAGCGCATTATTCAGCTTGAACTCAGCGGCGCTCAGACGGACGCGGCGCAGACCGAAGCCGAGCGGACCCGCGAGGCTCTGCAGAACCAGCTAGCCAATGTTCAACGAGCGCTGGAGCACAAGGACGCATCGTTAGCGCAACGCGAGGCGGAGTTCAAAGAATCCAGCGAGCGGCTCACCGCCCAAATCAACGACCTGACAAACCAGCTGGTGGAAAAGGGCGATGCACTCGACGCCCAGCAGCACGATTTACTGAGCGCCAGGTCCGCGATCACCACCCTCGCCGATCGGATGCAAGAACTAGAGCACGCGAAAGCCACAGGCGAAAGAAACGCGTCGCTCGAGATCGAGCGTGTTAGAGAACAGCACCTCGAGGAACTGGAAGAACTGCGCGCTGACCTGGTACAGCGTCAATTGTCCCTGGAGGAGGAGAAAACCAGTGCCCGCCTTTTAGGAGATAACCTCAAGGACGAACTGCGCCGGCTCGAGGCTCAGCTCTCTGAAAAGCACGACTTGCTCCAACGTGATGAACTGGCCCTCCAGGAACAGCGGTCGGAAATCGCCGCTCTACGAGAAGAACTAGCACGCTCGGAGTTCGCTCGCCGGCAGACCGAAACGCTTGCCTCTACACAAGCCGAACAAATTCGCGAGCGGGTCAAAGTAGAAATCGGAACGCTAGATGCTCAGCTCAAGGAAAAAGAAGACGCTCTAAAGAGTTTGGCGGACCGCGGTCGGGAGTTGGAATCGAAGATCGATGATCTTCAGCGGCAATTAGCCGAGAAAGAACCGCTCATCGCCAGCCGTGACGTTGAGGTAAGAGCGCTGCGTGTTCAGGCTGGGGAACTCCGGTCCCAGATTACACATTTGGAACGGACGCAGGGAGAGAAACTAGAGAAACAACGAGTGGCGGCCGGCCAGTTGGAACAAAACCTTCGCATTCAGGTCAGCGATTTGCAAAACGAACTGGCGGAAAAGCTTGCGCTGCTGGAAGCTCGCAACCACGAAGTCCGGGCTCTCGAGTCCAAAGTCACTGAATTCGTCGAACGCATCGATCGCTCAGAAGCCGCGCTCGATCAGGCGCGGGCGACAGCGGCGGGCGAAATAGAACAAATGCGCCAGCAGTCTCAGGCGGAACTGACAGCCCGACAGGCGGAAATCGAAGGAAAAGTGGAAGCCCTGCAAAAACACGAAGCGGAGCTTTATGCCACGGAACAAAATCTTCAGGCCGAAATGAATGTCCTGCGCGCGGAAGTTGCCGAAAAGCGCTCTTTGCTCGAAAACCGCAATGATGAACTTCTACGGGTTAAACTGGAGGCGGATTCGCTCCAAGACCGAATCGCCTATTTAGAATCCGCCGCACGACAAGCCGAGCTAGAGTCTCTTCACCCGTCGGCGCGCGCTGAAGAGCAAACCAGGCCCGAGCTGGACAGGCTCTGGGAGGAGCTGAGTCAGAAGGAACAAATGTTGGAACAACGGCAAACGGCAGTCAACGATTTGGAGCAAGGCTTTCAAGCGCAAATTGACAGCTTGCGCAGCGAATTGGCAGAAAAGCAGGCCCTGCTTGAAAATCCTGGCACGGCCTTCTTGCTCGGAGAACCTACCCTCACGGAATCCCAAAAGGAGAAATTGGGCCGGCTCGAACAGCTGGTTGAAACCATTAAAGCTGACAACGAACAAACATTGATATCAGCACAGAATAGGAAATGGCGCTTCAGTCTGAGCCGAAAGCGCCGATGGAAGTTCTGAAGCTCAATAAGAAGGAACTATGATCCGGACAGAGCGCGTGCCGACTGGCATATTAGGGCTTGATGCACTGCTTGAGGGTGGTTTCCCTAAAGGACGCTCCATCCTCGTCACCGGGGAACCGGGTACAGGCAAAACGATTTTTTCACTCCAGTTCCTCATGGAAGGGCTGGCAAGAGGAGAAAAGGGGATCTATGTCGCCGCTGATGAAGGCCCCATGGATATTCTAGAACAAGCGTCTTCCCTGGGATGGGACCTGGAGAAACATATCGAGACGAAAGAACTGGCGATTTTGAACGCCGGCACCTATTTGAGTTCATTGCCTGGAACCGGAAAAGACAGACACATCGACGTTCACAAAGCGATTGGAGATCTGGCCGGTTTTGTCAATAGGCTGGAAGCACAACGACTGGTATTGGATCCTGCCGGGCCCTTTGTTCTGATACGCGACACGGCGACCCGGATTCAGGATCAGACACGTCTACTGATCAAACTGCTGCGCACCACGATGGCAACCACCAACGTCCTGACCTCCTACGCCGTGCCTCGGACCGGCGAACGAAGCATGCATGGCGTCGAAGAGTATCTCGTCTCCGGCGCGATCGTTCTCGAGATGATCTGGAGGGAAGGGCAATTGGCTCGAAGTCTCGTCATAGAAAAGATGCGTTGCACAGATGTAAAGCCGGCCCAGCATGATTTCGACATCGTCAAAGAGCAAGGCATCGTTTTCCAACCCCTACAGTAAGTACTTAAATTGACCTGTTCCGAGGGATTTTTATATTCTCGGGTTCATCGCTATTGGATTGGCGTTAGCTAAGGGCGAAGCTTCTATTGGGAGAGAACGTTGGCGAAAGAAAATGCTTCCGAAGCTCTCAAACGCGTCTCAACCGGGATCACCGGTTTGGATGCTTTACTCCAGGGAGGTTTCCTGCCAGGTCGTTCCTATCTTGTCACCGGCGATGCCGGTACCGGAAAAACCACCGCGTGCGTCCAGTACCTAAAGAGCGGTCTCGAGCAAGGAGAAAAAGCGGTTTACGTGACAGTAGATGAACGTCCCGCGGAAATATTGCAGGCGGCGGAGTCGCTGGGCTGGGACCTCCAGCAATACGTGCAGCAAAAGAGCTTTGCTATCTTGGACGCCTCTCCTTACTTCAGCGGCCGCGGTACCGCGGGAGACAAGGGCGTGGATCTGCAGAAGATCGTGTCCGATCTCGCGACTTATTCAAAAAAGTTGGAGGCGACGCGGCTGGTTATCGATCCCGTCACGCCCTTGATTCTATCCGGTGATTCCCCGACTCGGGTGCAAGAACACGCTCGAACGTTAATCCACTTGCTCCAATCAAACCTCTCCACCACCAACCTCATCACCTCACACCTGCCGCCGCGAGCAAACCACAATCTCACCAACGGGATTGAAGAATTTCTTGCCGCCGGTGTCCTGATTCTGAGAGTGATCCAAGACAGCGAGCGGCCCGTGCGAACTTTGAGCGTCAAAAAAATGCGCGGCACTGCGGTAGAGCCCAGCGAGTACGCCTTCAGTATCGTTAAGGAGCACGGGATCTTTATCCTGTCCCCGGATAAGAAATCCATTCCCATCGCGGTCGAGGAACCTGGGTTCCAGGGTCTCGAATTCTTCCAGCTTCCCAAAGAACAGTCGTAGCGCCTCCGAAGTGTTTCTCGCCCCCGGGAATTGAACCGGTAAAAGTTCCTTGACAGGCGGGAAAACGATGCTTAACTTTTAGGCATTCGTGAGGAAACAACTATGCGTATCGACAAATTAACTACGAAATCACAGGAGGCTTTACAGCACGCTCAGTCGTTAGCTGAAAAGCGTAACCATCAAGCCATCGATGTAGAACACCTTCTTTTTGCCTTATTGGGTCAGAAGGAAGGGGTGGTGCTGTCGCTCTTACAAAAGCTGGGTGCACCCATCAGCTCGCTTACCGAGCGGCTGCAAAAGGCGCTCGACCGGGTCCCGCAAGTTACCGGTTCGACCGGACAAGCTTTCATCACCCCGCGTCTTAAGAAAACCATCGAAGCCGCGGAAGCGGAGGCCGAAGCGCTAAAGGACGAGTATGTTTCGGCGGAGCACTTGCTCCTCGCGATGCTCCAGGACAGCGGCGAAACCGGCAAGATTCTCAAAGAGCTTGGCCTATCTCGAGATAAGATCTTGAACGCTCTGGTCGGCATTCGCGGCGCTCAACGGATCACCGATCCAAATCCTGAGGAGAAATATCAGGCTCTGGAGAAATATAGCCGGGATCTTACGGACCTGGCCCGCAAGGGAAAGCTGGATCCGGTCATCGGCCGCGACGATGAGATCCGCCGGGTGATTCAGGTCCTCTCACGACGAACCAAAAACAATCCGGTGCTGATCGGCGAACCCGGCGTGGGCAAGACCGCCATCGTCGAGGGACTCGCGCTCCGAATCGTCAATGGCGACGTGCCCGAAGGACTGAAGGAAAAGCGGCTTGTGGCCCTCGATTTGGGCGCCCTGGTGGCCGGGGCGAAATTCCGCGGCGAGTTTGAGGACCGTCTGAAAGCGGTTTTGAAGGAAGTGACTGAGGCCGACGGACAAATCATCCTTTTTATCGACGAGCTCCACACCCTGGTGGGAGCGGGAGCGGCCGAAGGGGCGATGGATGCCTCGAACATGTTAAAGCCCGCCCTTGCCCGCGGCGAGCTGCGTTGTGTCGGTGCCACCACCTTGGATGAATATCGCAAGCGCGTCGAGAAAGACCCGGCTTTAGAGCGCAGGTTTCAGCCGATTTACGTCGGCGAGCCCTCCGTGGAAGATACCATCGCGATTTTGCGCGGTCTGAAGGAAAGATACGAGGTTCATCACGGCGTTCGAATCACCGATGGTGCCATCATTGCCGCGGCCACCCTGTCCCATCGCTACATCAGCGATCGATTCCTGCCGGACAAAGCCATCGACCTAATCGATGAGGCAGGCTCCAGGTTGCGCATCGAAATCGACAGCATGCCCATCGAGATCGACGAGGTGGAAAGAAAGATCCTCCAATTGGAGATCGAGCGACAAGCGCTCAGACGCGAAGAAGACAAGGCTTCCAAAGAGAGACTGACGCAACTGGAGCGTGAAATCCAAAACTTGCGTGAAACTTCCGACGGATTGAAAGGTCACTGGAAGAATGAAAAAGAATCGATTCAGCGCATCCGCTCGCTCAAAGAGAAAATCGAAGCCACTAAAGTCGAAGAGCAGCGGGCGCAGCGCCAGGGCGATTTGAACCGGGCCGCGGAGTTGCGCTACGGCACCTTGACTCAGCTCCAAAAAGAGCTGGAAGAGGCCAATCGGAAACTTGCAGAGTTACAGAAGGACCAGAAGATGCTCAAGGAGGAGGTGGACGCGGAGGACGTAGCCGAAGTGGTGGCGAAGTGGACCGGCATCCCGGTTTCGAAAATGCTAGAGGGAGAAATTCAGAAGCTCCTCAAGATGGAGGACCGGCTCAAAGCTCGCGTCGTGGGCCAAGACAGCGCGATCCATGCGGTCGCCAACGCTGTCCGCCGCGCTCGCGCCGGCCTGCAAGACCAAAACCGCCCTATCGGGTCATTCATTTTCCTCGGCCCCACCGGCGTCGGAAAAACCGAACTCTGCCGCGCCCTCGCCCAATTTTTGTTCGACGACGAACAGGCGATGGTTCGTTTGGATATGTCAGAGTTCATGGAAAAGCATTCTGTCTCGCGCCTGATCGGCGCGCCTCCGGGCTACGTCGGCTATGAGGAGGGAGGGTATCTCACAGAGGCCGTTCGCCGCCGGCCCTATTCGGTGGTGCTATTCGATGAAATCGAAAAGGCCCATCCGGAAGTCTTCAACGCTTTGCTGCAGATTCTCGAAGACGGCCGCATGACAGATGGTCAAGGCAGAACCGTCGACTTCAAGAACACGGTTATCATCATGACATCAAACCTGGGCAGCCAGTATATTCAGGATTTGGCGGGCACCAACCGCAAAGAAATGGAGCAACGGGTCATGGCGGCTCTGCGCGACGCTTTCAAGCCCGAGTTCCTGAACCGAATCGATGAGATCATCATCTTCAACAGCCTGGGGCGCGAAGAAATCAAGTCGATTGTGGAGATTCAGCTCAAGCGACTGCGCCAGAACCTGGCAAGCAGAAAAATGGCCCTTGAGATTACTGACCGGGCAAAAGCGTTGCTGGCGGACAAGGGTTACGATCCCGTCTACGGTGCGCGGCCCTTGAAACGAACCATACAACGGTTGATTCAAGATCCCTTGGCGGTCAAGATTCTCGAAGGGGAGTTCAAAGAGGGCGACCGCATCAAGATCGACTCGGCTGGCGACGAAATGGTGTTTCGCCACGGCGGCTTAGTGGGAGACAACGAAGGCTGGGAAGAAAGGACACTTCATTGAGCGCCGTGCCAAAGAAGAAGACCAAAAGAATGCCTCCGGGACTGGCGCGGGTGCGAAAACAGCTTCCTCCTCCCGGTAAAATCTTCAAGAGCAAGAACAAAGATAATCGCCAGCAGTCGAAAGAGAAACTTCGCCGCGAACTGGGGGAACCCCTCCAGCTTAAGTAACACACCACAATTGATCTGACTTAGCGGGGGCAGAAGCTTTATCTGCCCCCTTTTTCTTTTCCACACGCCTACGGTTCAAGCACAAAAACACGGCGTTGAAGCCCCGCCGGGGGCGCGATAAGATAAACTTGCCGCAACCGAAAACGCGCGAGTCCCTTTTCTGCTGATCATTCTCCCGTCCACGAAGTGTGCCTTCGCCTCGGTGGAGCAGCTTGTCGCAAGCCACAGCGGGAGAGGACACATTAACGGCCCATGGATTTAGACGAGAAACCAGTCGGAATTTCCAGTAAAAATGCCAGACTAATTCTGA
>Ga0105092_10001851_pt1 | contig 11275 bp, 8 predicted proteins | sample PPLLak2March2015_FD_87021 | JGI IMG/M metagenome (GOLD analysis project Ga0105092, IMG submission 87021) | Freshwater sediment microbial communities from Prairie Pothole Lake near Jamestown, North Dakota, USA - PPLs Lake P7 Core (1) Depth... | ecosystem: Environmental > Aquatic > Freshwater >... | reverse complement strand
TTCGCGTCCGACTTGCATGTGTTAGGCACGCCGCCAGCGTTGATTCTGAGCCAGGATCAAACTCTCATATTGAATTGATCCAAAGACCCGTTCTTCGCTTGCTCTGTCTGGTTGTCAAAGATCAAAACCGGCGGGGTTTGTGTCCCGCCGGTAAGGAGTATGATACGCAAACGATCCTGGAGTTTCAAGCCTAAATGCGAGAAAAGAAAAAATTCCTTTCGGCGCGAGTTTAAGTCCCTATTGGTAAACACTTACGTGAGGGGCCCAAAAGAGCCTTAAAGCCTTGAGCGACTTCCTTCTCCCTTGCCCGCTCACCGTATGCTGAGGTACCCTTCAGCCATGGTTTTCGACAGCAGGATTTTTGCTCCGCCGTCCGGTCAAACCATCGTTTACCAGGATCGCTTTCGTCAAATCGAACTTGCCGTCGGCTTCCGCAAGCTGACCTGCCACCGCTGTGACTTTGCCAGCTTCTATCGCTTCCGCGTCATGCACATCCGCCGCAGTCCCGAGCTCCTCGCCTCAGAAGAGGAAGAGATACGGGAGGACCATCTCCGAATCTGGAAGAACATCCCGCGGTTCGCTGAAATCCCTGAAACCGTCAGGTGCCGCCGCTGCGATGAGGTCCTAGGCGTCTACACGAGCTGCATATATTAGCCGGTCGACGCCGGGGGGTCAAGACATTGACGCCCGATCAAACGACTTCAGATGGACGACGTGGACGACATGGACGAAGTGGACAACAGGAGGTCCACTTCGTCCATGTCGTCCACGTCGTCCATCTGAGGTCGCCTACCCGCCATCCCAGCCGTTGATGATCGTTTCCCGCAGGTCAAAGCCGAAGGCGCGGTCGGAGACCGCGATGATCGGGGCGCCCTGGAGGCGCTTGTAGACCGACTGGCTCAGGGTGCGATACAGCCGGGAGGCCAGCACGGCGAATTGATCGACCGTGTACCTCTCGTAGAGTGAGCCGGCTCCGGCCCCGTACTTCTCCGGCGGCAGCGTCCGTGCCCGGAAGTGCTCTACGAGCTCATCCGGGCTCCACCCGAGCTCGGTGAAGTCGTTCATCATCGGCCCCACCACCTCGTAGTCAAACGGATCGACCTGATTGTCTTTCAGCTCGGCTGAAGCCGGTATCGTAAAAATCTCCTCGGGGATCATTGTGCGGCCCCATTTTCGGTTCACGTACCGGGCCAGACGATAGACATCCGGTTTTGGCAGATCTCCGATGACCGACAGGCCTCCGACCATGTCTCCGTAAAGGGTGGCATAGCCGAGAGCGATCTCGGTCTCGTTACCGTTTGTGAGCAAAAGGGCTTGTCGGTCATTCGACTCGGCCATCATGATCAGCCCTCGAATGCGCGATTGGAGGTTTTCGAGGGTGACGGCCATCCGGAAAGGATGAAGGTGCTTTTCAAAGTCCTGGACCACCCGTTCGACCATGTCCTGGATCGGAATCACGTGGTACGGGACCTGGAAATTCTCGGCCAAAGCCCGGGCAAGCGCCTGGGTCTTTGCCGAGTTGTGCCGGGAAGGCAGGTTGTACAGGGTTAAAAGACCCGGGCCCATTGCGTCGTACGCGATTGCCGTCCCAAGGGCCGAATCGATGCCGCCGGAGACCGCCTCAAGAACTCCGTTGAAAATCCCGAGCTTGTCGTAGTAGTCGCGGACGGACATCACGAGGGCCGAATAAATCTCCGCTTCCCGGTCAAACGGAGGTTCGGCGACGGGGCAGCCGCGGCCGTTATCCAGGACGATCGACTGCTGATCCTCTGTGAACGCCTTAAGCGCCGCAACTAACTTGCCATCCCTGTCGAAAGCCAGGCTGAACCCGTCGTACGGGATGATGTTCTTTCCGTTATCGCCAATGCCGACCGTGTTGACATAGGCGATTGGAATCCCGTATCCGGAGGCCTTCCTGGTCAGCCCTGCCGAACGGACAAACCGCTTGGCATCCCGCCGCCCGGGATTCGAACCGACGAACGGGCTCGCATTAATGCAGACGAGCAACTCAGTGCCTTTCTCCGCATAAATCGCCGTCGGCTTGAGCTCGTATCCTTCGTCCCACAGGTCTTCACAAACCAGCACGCCGAGCCGAACCGCGCCGTCCCGGGTCTCCAGGTTGACCGGCTCAACCTCACGACCCGGTTCGAAGTAACGCTTGTCCTCGAAATAACGATAGGCGGGCAGAAGCCGTTTCCTCACGATTTGAATTACCCGCCCATCCTGTATGACCGCCGCCGCGTTACGCCGCACGACTCGGTTGTCCGGACCGCGAAGCTCTTCATCGAAGTCGATGAAACCCACCACGGCCGCGATTCCCCGGCAGGCCGGTGCAATGCGGGTCATGAGCGCCTCACGGTTAGCCCTCAAAAACTGCAGGTTAATCAGGAGCTTCTCGTCCAGGCAGTACCCGGTCAGGCACATCTCCGGAAAAACAACCAGATCAGCCCCTTCCTGGTTGGCCTGCTCGATCCCACGCACGATCTTCGACGCATTACCCGCAATATCGCCGGTTTTAGGGTTGATCTGGGCCAGTGAGATCTTCAATCGCATAGAAAAAAAGAAGTCAGAAGTCAGGAGTCAGAAGCCAGAATGAAGACAAAGCAATTTGTTTCCTGTGCTCCTGCCTCGCGGCTTCGTCAAAACGGAATATCGTCGTCGGTGATTCCCGGTTCCATTGGCTTCGCCGCAGGTGCCGGGCGCTCCCCAGCCGGTTCTGCCATCGGAGCGCCGTCCGCCTTCCTCTCCAGCATCTTCATGTCCGAGGCGACGATCTCGGTGGTCCGGCGCTTGTTGCCGTCCTTGTCGTCCCACTCGCGCGTTTGGATCCTGCCTTCGATATATACCATTTTCCCTTTGGAAAGGTATTGATTGCAGGTCTCCGCCAGCTTGTTCCAAACCACGATGTTGTGCCACTCGGTTCGCTCCTGGCGCTCGCCGTTCTGGCCCTTCCAGCTCTCATTTGTAGCTAAAGAGAAGTTCGTAACCGGAGCGCCACCTGCGGTGTACCTCATCTCCGGGTCTTTGCCTAGTCGTCCCACCAGTATCACTTTATTAACCATTGTTTTTTCCTCCGCTTCTAACGGCTTCACTAACTATAACGCTCGACTCTGAAAATCTACGAAGGTGTTTTTGTCGGTTACACGGTTCAGGGTTACACGGTTCAGGGTTCTCCGGTTCACAGTTCACCGGTTCAACGGTTCAGGGTTACACGGGTCAGGGTTCTCCGGTTCAACGGTTCAGAGTTATACGGTTCGAGGTTCTACGATTCAGGCAGGGCCGTTGGTTAGGTTTGAACCTTTAAACCGTGAACCGGTGAACCGTGAACCGTGTAACCCGAAACCGTGTAACCCTGAAACCGTGTAACCCTGAACCGTGAACCGGTGAACCCTAGAAGCGGAAGCGTCGGGCGCCGGTTGAGTCTCGGCCGACCAACTCAATCTCCTTCGAGACCTTCCGGCCGTCGCGGTAGTAGGTGATGCTGATGCGGGCGCCGGGTCTTTTATCCTCCAGCATGTTGTCGATATCGTTGGCCGAAGTGACCCTTTTGCCTCCCAGTTCAGTGATGATGTCACCGCCGACGATAAGGGGCCGCCTGTTCCAGTAGACCCGCTGGTCGCCACCCAGGATCCCAGCCTGATCGGCTGTGCCGCCCGGGCGGACGACCTCGACCAGAAAACCCTCGTCAACCGGAACTTTCAACCCGATGTTCGAACGCCGCATGGCGTTGGCCAGTTGCTCGGTCAGGGGCCGGCCCTGGACTCCAAAAAACGGACGCAGCACTTTTCCGTGTTCGAGCAAGTCAGGAATGATCCGGGCGAGAGTATTGACCGGAACCGCAAAACCGATTCCCGCATAGTCGCCCGACCGGGACAGGATCGCGGTATTGATTCCGATGACCTCTCCACGGGTGTTCAACAGAGGGCCGCCGGAATTGCCCGGATTGATGGCCGCGTCGGTTTGGATCACCTCGTCGATGACTCCGCCGCGCGACTCAATCGTTCGACCAAGCGACGAAATGATCCCGGTTGTCAGCGTGCGTTCGAGCCCAAACGGGTTGCCGATGGCAAGAACCCGCTGTCCGACCTTCAGGCTATCGCTCTTGCCAAGCTTCAGCGGCCGACAGCCCTCCTTGGGGCAGTCGATCTTCAGCACGGCAATATCGTTCGTGGGATCAGCGCCGACGACGGTTGCCTTGTGGCTTTCGGTCTCGCCGTAGAGCGTCACCTCAAGCCTCGTTGCATCCTGAATGACATGATAGTTGGTCGCGATGTGTCCGTCGGAATCCAGGAAAAAACCGCTTCCCACGCCCTCTCGGGGAATCGGTTCCAGGAAGAAGTTGTAGTCAACGGTCGTGCTCGTTACGTTGACTACACCTGAGCTCAACGTCTCGTAGATTCGGATGTTGACCTTCTCCTCGTCGCTGACCGCCGTGTCAAAGCTCGACGCGCCGGACTGGTTGAATTCGGCCCGAGTCGGCGGGGGTGAGGGCCAGCGCAGGAAGAACAATACCAGGCCAGTCGAGATCAGGCTGGTCACGATCACGAGTTTCCAGAAGTCACGTCGGTTCATAGTGCACTCAGAACAGTTGCCGGTTACCGGCTGCCGGTTACCAGTTGCCGGTTACCGGTTACGGGTTGCCGGTTTCCAGGTCAGTAACCGGTAACGGGTAACCGGTAACGGGTAACTCAGCTGCGAAACGTCGTCGCATAGTAAAGGCAATTGAATAGAAACTTGAAGGTCGCTCGCGCCTGGGCTCGGAACTGGGTCCGGAAACCAATGAGAACCACGGCCCCTTGTCCGGTCCTCAGTTCGGTCATCCCCGACTGGTTGGCAAGCAGGTTCTCGCCCCGGGCCCATCCGCTTAAGACCGTATCATGAGGAGAGTACCGGACTATGGGAAGGCCGCGCGAGGCCTCAAAGAATGGACTGCTGTCGAACATCACAGCCGTCTCCTGGCCCATCCCGTACCCAATGGGGTGCCGGTTGTTGACGCTCGCCTTAAGAAGCGTCCCCGGGATGTAGAAGCGTTCACGGTCCAAACCGGTCGCCAGATCCTCCACTTCCAAGCCCATCTGTTTGGCCAGGCCGCAGGCGTCACCCAGGAGCAGCAAAACTCCGCCCTGATCGGCGAAGGCCTTGAGTTTCGCCAGGCCTTCAGTTCCTATCCCGCCCCTGTATTCGGCCGGGTAGGGGTCGGAAAGACCCTCCACAATCGACTTCGGGTCTTGACTGCACAAGACGATGACGTCATGCCGAGCCAGGTCACCGGTGCGTAAGTCCTTATCGGCCAATAACTGAAATGCGAATTCGTTCTTTTCGAGGATCCATCGTGTCCAGCCCTCGTCCGGTGCCGGCTCGTAACTCTGGTACACGGCTGTTCTGGGAGCGCGCAACTCCTGCCAGGCAAGCTGAGGGGCCCGGCCGACCCGTTCAACAGTAACGGGGAGACCCTCGAGAAGCTTGCCGAGAGCCGCTGCATCACCCGAGAAACGGGCCATCAGAGTACCGACCGGGAAACCCCGGCCCTCCACTTGGAAGCCATTTGGGGCCCAAGAGACCGGGGCGCCCGCTTTTAGGAAACGATTGGTCAGAATGGCAAAAGCGTTATTCTCGTGGCTGAAAAGGCAGTAGGGTCCCTCGCCCGACACCCTCGCCCTGTAATCCTTGCCGGCATCCCTCGCGACCGCGCTTTCCGCTTCGTCGAAGGCCTGGTCCGCTTCGTAGACCTCGACTCCCAAAAGCAGGCCGAGTGTATGGCCGGTCACGTCGTAAGGCGTTCGCAAGTCTTTCCCTACGGGCATCCGGTAGTTCTGCCGCTCGAGCAGGGTCTTCGCAAAGGCGCCGTAGGGCTGGGCGATTTGAACGACAAAGCTGCGGCTCGGGAAGCGCGATCGTTCCGGATTCCCGTAAGGCGCGGAGAGGAGCTTCGCAGGCACCTGGAAATCAGCATCCGCGCGTCGCACTTCCACCTGGCCGAGGCGAAGTATCTCCAGGAGGTCCAGGAGGGACTGGGGATCCCTTTGGTCGGCCGGGATGATAAAGGCGTATGGCTCTTTCCGCATGACCGCGTTCAGTCCGACTTTGTAGAACCCCCGCAGCCACTCTCTTCTGAAGCGGGCGGCGTGAAGCAGGCAGGCCTGGACTGCTTCCTTCTGGTACGTAATAACGTCCCCGATTTTCCACGTTCCCGGCTCCCACGGGAGTGGGAAATTCCAGGAAGCCTTGGTTGGGTCGAAGTCAGCAACCGGTTTCATCTGAGCCGCGTTGACGGCAAGCGGGGACGCCAGCCGAGCACTGGCCGCCTCCATGAGGATGCGGACGCCGCCGTGATAGTGCTGGTAGGAACGCCCAGGTGTAAAGGCGTCGAAGATCGCATTCGTGACCACTCCCGCTCTTCCGGCTCGAACCATCGAGGAAAGGATCGAGGTACCAACGTCCGCGATTTCCGCCTGGAGTATTGCGTCGACGTTCGGGTCAATCGGATCGATGAACGGCGGGATGAAGAGCCGTGCTCCAAAAGCCCCCATCTGGTGCAAATCCACCACGATCTGCGGGTGCCACTGCTGATGCACCTTCTCGACCAGCAGCCGGGTCTCTTTCTGCGTGAACATGAACCAGTCGCGATTGTTGTCGTGACCAGAGTATGGATGGTAGAGCTGGGGCGGCGTTGTGCCTTCGGCCGGGGTTCCTAAAGTCTTTCGGTACCAGTCCGCAACGAGCGTGGTCCCATCCGGATTCAGAGAAGGGACCAGCAAAAGGATGACCCGGTCGAGAATCTCGACGGTTTCCGGACTGCGTGACGTCGCCAGGGTGTAGGCGAGGTCGACGGCGGTCAAGGGCGAACCGACTTCAGTCGAATGAATGCCGCAGGTGACAAGCACGACCACCTTTCCGGCGTCTATCAAGGCTTCAGGCTTTTCCCCTTTGATTCTCGGGTCGGCCAGTGATGCCTGGATCTTCCGATACTCGTCCAGCCGACGCAGGTTGCCAGGGCTGGAGATGATGGCGAGAAGCATCGGCTTCCCGAGAGTCGTTTCTCCCAACTCCTGCGTCAGAACGCGGTCGCTGGACGCATCGAGGCGGCTGAAGTACTCGCGGATCTGGCTCCAGTCAGCCAGTTTCTTGTCGGCCCCGACCGGAAACCCGAGAACCTGAGCGGGGGCCGGGACAGCTGGATAAGCAGCGGTGGTAAGGGTGCTAAAGAGAAGAAGCAGATGAACAATGGCTCTCATGTCGTTCCAGGCGCTCGGGCTAAATTTTTTTCCGCATCACGCGGGCATCTTCGAGAGGATTTCTGTAGTATCTCCTGCGGATACCCACCACTTCAAAACCTTCCTTAATATAGAAGGAGATCGCCCGATCATTCGACCATCTGACCTCGAGAAAGCATTCGCGGCATCCCAGGCTGATGGCCGTTTTGAGCGCATCATTGAGGAGATCGGTGCCAATTCCCTCCCCCTGGCGGTCCGGATCCACCCCGATCTTCAGAAGCTCCAGCTCGGGCTTTACAGTCCGGACGGCACAAAAACCCACCACCTCCAGCCCATTGCACCAGACCGTGACTTCGCATGCATCATTCAGTATGAGGCCCTTGTAGATCTCGGGCGTCCAGGAGTTCAGGGCGCAAAGAGAATCGAGCCGCTGCAACGCGGGAATGTCTTCAAAGGTCGCAAGACGAATGCCGCACTTCTGGGACTTAGGATTCGGCCTCATCGTTTTCCTGGATTAGCGGCCTTGCCGCCGACCGGTTGAAGCTGCACATCTGGGGGCCGGAGGTAATTCGCTTTGACGACCGCCGCGCCGGTTTCGTTCCCCTGGGCATGCCGGAGATAAGCCAGTTGACACAACTCCGCCAGCACACAGTTGTCCGACTCGATCACCCGGGAACGGGGGAGCAGATTGAGGATGGTGGATCTATAGAGGGTCGCTCCATCCCCTACAAAACAATAATCATTTTCGGGGAGCTTCTTAAGCCATTCCTCGGGCCGGCCCACGTCTTCCGGTACGCGAACGCTCGGCTCTTTGGCATCCGTCTCATACACGGCGGCGTAAATCTGTTGCCGGCGCGCATCGACAACCGGGGCGACAAGAGGGGAAAGGTGACGAAACCGGTAAGCAAGGGCCTCAAGTGAGGAGACCGCAATGACCGGGCGTCCCAAAGCCTGTCCAAACGCTTTGGCTGCCGCCACCCCGATCCTCAGGCCTGTGAACGAGCCCGGCCCTGCCGCCACCGCAAAACAATCCACCTGCGCCATAGTGATTTCGTGCTGTTCCAGCAGAAAATCAACCCAGCCGATAAGGCGTTCAGAATATTTCAGCGGCGTCTTCGCCAAGTGAAGTCCAATCACCTCGCTGTTGCGACTGAGAGCGACGCCACCCGCGTTCGAGGCGGTATCAAGAGCAAGGATGAACATTTCTGAAGCGTAAGTTTACCATGAGCGTTGGCGAACCGCGGATAACACGGATATCACGCGGATAGGGCGGATCTATCCGTGTTATCCGCGTGTTATCCGCGTGATATCCGCGTGATCAGCGGTCCTGCTTTCACCCGAATCTGCTAGAGTAGTCGGCCATGGACAGCCTGACTCCGATGATGCGCCAGTACCACCAGATCAAGAAGGAGCATCCGGATGTTCTGCTGCTTTTCCGCCTCGGAGACTTCTACGAGATGTTCTTTGAAGATGCGGTGGTCGGCAGTCGTGAGCTGGGAATCACGCTCACTTCCCGGAACACGGACCGGGCCGGCAAACCGATCCCGATGTGCGGCGTTCCGCATCACGCGGTCAACGGGTATCTGGCCAGGCTGATCAAGAAGGGGTTTCGAGTCGCGATTTGCGACCAGGTCGAAGATCCCCGGCAAGCAAAAGGGATCGTCCGGCGGGAAGTCACGCGAATCGTCACTCCGGGAACCGCGATTGAAGATGCGGTTCTCGATTCCCGGGAAAACAATTACATTGCTGCCGTCCTTGAGTTGGAAAAACTAATAGGAGCTGCTTTTCTCGACGTCTCGACGGGCGAATTCTGGGCTTGCGAGATGCCTCAGGAAGCGGGCCGCGACCAGGTATTGCAGGCGCTGATGTTCTTCCGTCCGCGCGAAGTGGTGGTTCCCGAGGGAGACCGCGCGAAAGTCGACCGGTGGCTGCACGTCGATCCTTCGCTGACTTTCCTCCTTACGGCGGAAGCCGACTGGGTGTTCAACGCGGATTATGCCCAGCGGTTATTGCTCGAGCACTTCAAAATAGCCACGCTCGAGGGATTCGGGATCGACGGGCAGCAGGCGGGGACGGGCGCGGCCGGTGCGCTGCTCAATTACGTCAAGCAGACCCAAAAGTCGGATCTTGGTCATATCCTCTCGCTCCGGCTCTTTGACAATTCGGCCTACCTGAAGCTGGACGAAGCAACGATCAAGAACCTGGAGCTGGTGAAGACCAACGACGGGAACCGCGACGGGAGCCTCCTGTCCGTCCTCGACTGCACCAAAACCGGGATGGGCGCGCGGCTGCTTCGGTCCTGGCTGCTCCGGCCTATACTCGACCTTGACGAAATCGGGAAACGCCTCGATGCGGTCGAAGAGCTGCAGGTTTCGGCGGCGCGAATGGACCGGATCGGAAAAGTGTTGCGCGAGATCCACGATGTCGAACGGCTGCTTAGCCGCGTCACACTGCAGACAGCCAACGGGCGCGACTTGTTGGCTCTAAAGGACTCGCTCAGGGCTCTGCCGGAGCTGCAGGCGCAGCTCGCAAACTGCTCCTCACAACTGCTCAACCAGCCGATCGACCTGCTTGAAACGGTTGTCGAGTTGCTCGACCGGTCGATCGACCCCGATTGCCCCATAACGATCAGCGACGGAGGCGTGATCCGAACCGGGTTCGATCGCGAGCTGGATGACTTGCGCGGCATTGCCGGATCAGGCAAATCTTACATTGCCAGCCTGGAGAGTCAGGAAAGGCAGAGGACCGGCATTTCGTCGCTGAAGGTCAAGTACAACAAGGTATTCGGCTACTTCATCGAGGTGACCAAGGCCCACTTGAACGCGGTTCCGCCGCACTACACACGCAAGCAGACACTGGTGGGAGCCGAGAGGTTTATCACTCCGGAACTAAAGGAGTACGAAGACAAGGTCCTGGGGGCCGAAGAGCGAATCCTGGAGCTCGAGAAAGAATTGTTCCTGCGCGTCAGGGCGCAAGTAGCGGCGGAAGCGCCCCGGGTCCAGGCGGTCGCACAGCAGGTAGGCCGGGTTGATGCCCTGCTTTCACTGGCTGAAGCAGCACGCCGCGGACGGTTTGTCCGCCCTACTCTGGACTTGAGCGCGGAGCTCATCATCCGCGGTGGGCGGCACCCGGTCGTTGAGCTCCAGGCGAGCGATCCGTTTGTCCCTAATGACCTCTCCTGCAACAACACCACCGATCAGCTACTGATTCTAACCGGGCCCAACATGGGCGGGAAATCCACGTACCTGCGACAGAACGCGCTGATCGTGATCATGGCGCAGATGGGCTCGTTCATCCCTGCGGAAGAGGCACGAGTCGGGCTGGTCGACCGGGTCTTCACGCGCGTCGGTGCCAGCGACAACCTGGCTCGCGGCCGATCCACGTTCATGGTCGAGATGATCGAGACTGCCAACATTCTCAACACCGCCACCCCCCGCAGCCTGATTCTGCTTGACGAGGTGGGACGGGGGACGGCCACATTCGACGGGCTGTCACTGGCATGGTCGATCGCGGAGTACCTGGTCACGCAGCCCGACCGAAGGGCCAGGACGCTGTTTGCAACACATTACCAGGAGCTGACCAGGCTCGATCGGCTGTACCCCGGAGTGAAGAATTACTGTGTCACGGTCCGGCGCTCGGGCCACCAGATCATCTTCTTCCACAAAGTCATGGCCGGAGTCGCAAACAAGAGCTACGGCATCGATGTGGCCCGCCTGGCGGGTGTCCCCAGCCCGGTGATCGAGCGCGCACGTGAAATCCTCTCCCGGCTGGAGAAGAAGGACATGGATCTCTCCGGCTCGCGCCGCTCGACGGGGGAAGTGCTGGAAGAACTGCAGAAGAAGCTGTTTTGAAGTGACCGCAGCGTCGAGCTGGAGTCGCGTTACAGAGCCGCGCACGCAGCGGAGGGCTGCGGAGCGGTTTGTGCGGAGCAGCCTGGAGCGGAGTAAGCGGGCCACCCACCGCGCCCTTAAAGTCCGATGGGTGGCCCGCTTACTCCGCTCCAGGCTGCTCCGCACAAACCGCTCCGCAGCCCTCCGCTGCGTGCGCGGCTCTGTAACGCG
>Ga0105092_10001850_pt1 | contig 11280 bp, 12 predicted proteins | sample PPLLak2March2015_FD_87021 | JGI IMG/M metagenome (GOLD analysis project Ga0105092, IMG submission 87021) | Freshwater sediment microbial communities from Prairie Pothole Lake near Jamestown, North Dakota, USA - PPLs Lake P7 Core (1) Depth... | ecosystem: Environmental > Aquatic > Freshwater >... | reverse complement strand
TTTTGAACCGCAATTAGGACATGAGATTTCTTTGTGTTCGTTACCATAACCCATACAGTAGTATTTCATTGGATTATATCCATACGTGGAAGGGCTTACATCTGACGACCGCAGGGAACCAATTAGTCCTTTCATACTAATTCCCATCTTTTTAAACATTGGGCATGTTCTCAAGAGGTTAACTAGCATAAATCCTCCGATTGCTCCGATCAGAGATGCAGGAAATGGCAACAATAAGACTGCAATGAATCCTATAGCTACGTATAAGCTCATCCACTTTAGAGTGTATAGCAATAAGTGCCTGTTATTGTTAGAAATTTCACTCACTATGCATCACCTTGTATTCTTTACTTATAGTATACAATAACATGTAGGTAGAGAAATTGTCGATCATGATAGGCATTCAGAAAAAATATAGGAAGTATTGCAGTAGTTCCTGTGGTATTATCTAGTAAAGCTTATACTGATATAGGGTGATCCATGAGCGGATTTGAGGAACATCCAGCTGTTTGCACTGGTGGATAGGCAGTATACAACAGACAAATACCAAATCCTTCCCCGATCCCACTTGCGTAGATATTGTTGGGCGTCAAGACACTGAACAAAGCAATGCCTCCAGTGAACATGACAACAGCAGCCAAAGTTGTCAGAATAGCAGCCGTTGTCTTTTTCTTCTTCTTTTCTGTGAGCATTTCCATAGTCATAATATATTAAGGCCGATTCAAATAGTGTCATAAGATTTGTTGATACTAAATCAAAACTAGATATTAATAGTAAGTTGTAGATATGATTTTACCTTAAAGTACTTTATCGCCCCTGATTTATGATTTGTACCCTATTTCTATTGTATTTTCCGGATTTGGATAAGACATCATTATTATTTTCGATGATTTTAGTCATCAGTAGTTCTTGTAATCTCAGCTGATATTCAAAGACGAGTTTTTGGAGATGCACCTATAATTAGGTTGACTTTAGAGGTGCAAAAGTGTATATTAAAATTGGAGCCAACTAGAAGTGCTAATTCACTCTTGGTATTGATCCATCCATTACTCTGTTACCTCTACCACTGTTTGATTCATTATCAGCTGAATCACCTCAATTTAATTTTGATCGTACAAGAATCACCTTTCTTGCTTAATAGCTTGGACGTCAAAGAGAATTATTCAATCATCTCCTTTCAAGCTACTGAGATTCAGAACTTTGGTTCAAATGTGTACCGTCACCACCATACAAGCAGCTCATTACAATGAAACCTTATGATTCATGTGCAGAATTATTTCTCAATTGAGTAACTAAGAGTGTCACAATATCATCTCAATTGTGAATAGATCTCGGTTACAATGATTTTTCTTCTTATTATCTTACTAAAACAGAGAAACTTTACAAAACATAATTGGGCTTTCTGTATTCTTAGCTGAATTTTCTAACTTGTTTGAGTATCTTTACTAATGAGTTCAACCTTTTTCCTTCTTCTATTATATAAATAAAATCCAACGACTAAAACTGATGCAATAACAATCATAGCTAGTGGATTTATTAGATAATTGTAATCACGTGGTGTAATATATACCACCTTGCCTATGTAATCTTCTTCTGTCTTTGGAACATTCCATCCTCCATAGTAGTCAGCGTAAGATGAGTTATCGACTTTCGTCATAAAGATCCTCTCAAAGTGTTCCCCCTCTGTAGAATTAACTTTTGTATCTGTAACTCTCGATACAACTGGACCATTTTCACTGTCAAGTACTACGATATCTCCAGCTGAGACGCTATCAAATCCGGTACTATCGGTATTAGTAATTAACCCATCTCCATTTTCAAGTGTGGGAGCCATAGCTTGAGCAAGATCGTCACTCACTGAGTAGAAACGTAATCCTACAATTGGCATTATTCCAATCCAGAAAACAATAATTGAAATGACGGTGATCGCAAGAAACATGAATTCTTTTGGAACATGACGTCTTTTGTAACTTTCTTTTATTTTCACAATATCTATATGTCTAAACTTGTTGATATCCTGTAGTAAAACGTCCTTATGATATCTTTAAAAGAATATGGTATTGAGAAAGATCGCATGAGAAATCATGGGGACAGAGATTATTATTATTTTGGTGTAAAACTTAGATCAGATTTAAGAGGTCCCACCCCAGTCTCTTCTCAGTAATTAGAATAAAGTCACTTCATATTCTACAAATCAAATCATTTTTTAATGCTGGTTGATAATAAGGGCACAGTATAGTGCACGAACAGTCTGTCCCTAGTGTCCCTAGTGTCCCTAGCTTGAACTTACTTATGATAGTTCACTAACTATCCTAATACACCATAAATGAATACTACTAGACTATATCATAAACCCTAGCTATATATTATTATGAAAATAGAAAAAGACCCTAAAATATTGAGGCTATCTCTAGCGACTGCACTGATTGTAGCTTTTGCTGGAACTTCTGTCGTCTCGCCCGCTCTGTCAGTTAGTGAACCTTTTAATGTAGAGAATACGATAGAAAGCAGAGGTTGTCTGATCTATCAAACTTATCCGTCGCAAGTTGATTGTGCAGTTTCAATGGTCCCAAGTGGCCTGTTAAGGGTATGATCAGATCAGCCCTACTTGTAATTAATCTATTCCACAAGTAGGGTCTGAATAAAACAATTTTAAAAGATATGACGAACTAACCTACTATGAATAGTTAACCGTAATCTGTTTTCATATACTAGTATTGTTTTCTTCATTCGCTGGTGGTTAATAGGGCCTTTTTCCTTGTATAATCCCAGATTATCTGCCACACTTCTCCAGGATCCAGGGGAGGTGAGATCAATTTAGCTTAAGGTTGTTCTGGCTCCCTAGTAGAATTTTCCTGCCTGACTAACATCTTTTCATTAATAGAAGTTTTAAAGTCTCCTCTGATATGATGCAACCAGAACATTGCTGTCTAAGATTTGTGTAGGAGTATTGTGGGAATCTAGTTCCAGAATGTCTTTTATTCCAAATATGTAAGCAAATATGTAAGCGATATTATTAGTCTGCCAAACTGCAAGAGATTTAGTAATACCGGCCAGCGTATCAGCTCAAATTCTCCCGGTCGTTCTACTTATATACCAATACAAATATTAAAATGCCTTTTAGTCGGAGAACCATGATACTACATATCTACACTATATACTAATCAACTGAAAATGTCAAGTAAAGTTGCATTAATACATAATATTACATCAACAAACCCTATTAAATCAAATGTGTACATTGCAATATCTGAGTTTCCTACTCATTTTCATTCAGTTTATTATTTGGGGTCATTCGCCGACCGGCACGTGACCAGGATCGTTACTGCCTGGACGGCCGCCATTCAGTTCATTCTTTATTTCTCGTGCTTTGTCTCCATGAGGACCATCTTTTTCAGCATGCTTTTCTAACACCTTGTTCGCCCTATCCCTTCTAATGTCTACTAATACTTTAGACGTTACTACTGTAGACAATATCATTGCCAGAGCAATGACTCCTACAACCGTTACCACAAATATGCTCCTATTTATATCCAGTTTCTTCCCATAGTCCGAAATAAGATAAGGTTATACCATGTTCATTTTTGATTACTCAAGAATCTATCGGTCGTGTTAACATGGTTACTGATTTTTCATCTCAGTATTTTAGATTTCAGTTGTAATGATAAGGAGAGTTTTAAGTTTTCGAAAGGATATTAAAAGTATGAAAAGAATGCTTGCAATGATAATTGCATTCGTGACTGGCGGCTTAGTAATAGGAGTGTTATTTTCCGCCTCTCAAGTGGCAAAAGCACGATTGGCGTTGAATTGAGTGATTAGACAGTAAGACATTAGACTTGCGCTCAATGTGCCTGTCTGCCTATTGAGGTTAACCATGTTCCGGAATGCCTTTTATTGTAAACTATGAATAAATACTAGGTTCCTATGCATGATTAGGTGGGACGATCATCTTGTTCATTCTATCCTTGGTCGCCCTACCAATTGTGCAAAGTTTTAAGTACCTATTTTGTGAAATCGGGCAGCCGTAACTTATGTCTTGGTTGGTCCGACCAGGGCATGGCGAAACCATGGTAGACGGCTAGGCATTGTTAACCTAATCTCTTCCTAGCCGGTCTACCTCTTATGTTAAGAGATTCCATTGGCTATCTTCACTTATACTGCAAGCTTGACAACATTAAACAGTGGTATCTTTCGGATTATCGGAAATATACCAATATTTTGGGTCTACTATTATGATTGTATCTGGCACACTTCCTTTTGACGTAGAATATTTCCTCAGAAAGTTCTTTACGTGTTTTTTATGGTTTGGATTCTGTCAACTCATGGCAGGCCATAAGCATAAGATCCTAAAAACTATTTAATCAACTTTGAGACTTCAGTGAAACTGTCATTTGTTGCGTGATATATTATATACGTGGGACAATACTATCTAGTACAAAATGGAATGTCCCAATTGTAATAACAATTTCCACCCACAAATGTGGAATTTCCCAGTAGGTGTGAATAAGGATAACAAGCAAGTATATGTTTATTATCAGATCTGTCCTAGCTGTAAGGACGCTATTGTAGGAATAAAAGTCCCTAAGGAAGGTCAATTTATTTGCTATCCAAATGACACTGAGGGTCTAGTTCTACTACATAAATAGGTTCCAATGGAAGTTTACCCTATAATTGATAACGATTTTTACCTCATGAAAGTGTCAAAATATCACTTGAGATATCAGTGTGTATTCATGCAATCACTATTTCTAGCACCATATCCAACTAAAATTAACGGCAGTATTTAGATCGTCGCATAACTTATTTTTACATAACATCATAGTATCATGATAAGGAAAAATAGAGCGACCCAGTCGGTTACCCACCTGGATCACCCTACAATGTCAATAAAGAAATCGCTGGGATTTCTATCTATTATAGATACTTTCTGCCTAATAACGTGTCCTTAATGTAGTATCTGTTTAATTTATATTAATAATAATAAATCACTCTAGGTTATTAGTTACTTGAAGCACATTAATTGTACCAAGTATGGTTTGTTGGTTTTACCTCTAATTTGTTACTTTGAAGTCTTCACAGATTCTTTGAAATAATCTTCAAAAAAGCAAGACCATTTTATACCCATGCCAAAGAGCCAATATCCATCTCTTTGAATACCTTATTACAGAGGAGCAGATAAACTCTGTGACCTCTACTTCATCAAGTTGACGGGAACGACCTGTCATATACACATTTGGTTAAAGTTCAAATCTTTATATAGTACCTCATTGGGGTGAAATTTATGGAATTTGACCCAAATAGGCAAACTTTTAATGATTGTCTAACACGAATTGAAAAGGTAGTCAAGGAGGTCGGTTTACATTAGCCAGCGAAGAAAGAAAAGAAGAATGGCCTTCAGTAAAGGTGAAAAAATTCTTGCTCGGAAAATATCTCAAATCTCACAGATCATCTCTAAAATGAATGAAAACGATGGACCTGATATTTTGGGTGTTTGTGAAATTGAGAATAGGTGGGTTGTTGAAAAATTAGCAGATAGTCTGAAGCACTTACCTCAACATAGATATGACATTGTTCATGCAGATACCAAAGACAACAGAGGAATTGATGTAGCTTTTATCTATGATGCCAAAAAATTTGAAATCGAAAAAAGTCCAAGCGGCGAGAAGTTGATTTTCTCACACTTTATTATGAAAAGAGAAGCTACACGTGATATATTACAAGTAAATTTTAAAATAAAAGGATCGGACAGTAGATTGGTATTAATTGGGAATCACTGGCCTTCCCGAAGTGGAGGACAATATGAGTCAGAGCCTTATAGAATGATAGCAGGGGAAACTCTGAGTTATTTCCATCAAAGAATATTGGATGAAAACAGCAAAGATGAAGGAGGGAATACTGCAGTATTAGTTATGGGAGATTTTAATGACGAACCATTCAACAGATCTGTGACAGATTATTCGTTGGCCACTACTAGCATACTAAAAGTTAAGTTATCTAAGGAGGCTCCTAGGCTCTATAATTTGATGTGGCCTATAATGGCAAGAGGTGTTGGAACGTTTTATTTTAGTAATTTTCCAAATCTGTTGGATCAATTCATGGTATCAAAAGGAATAGTAGAGAGTACTAAAATCAAGGTCGAAGACGTAGATATAGTTATCTTCCCCGAGATGATTAAAGGAAAATATAAGCATCCAGTCAAGTTTGGTAGACCATCCGATAAGAGCTTGAATGAGAAGGGATTTAGTGATCACTTACCAATATCTCTAACTTTAGAGGAAAAATAAAAGACGTGTTGAGATTCGTCTAAAGAAAAAGCTTCTGACGAAAAATGGACAAGTAAAATCAGGCTATCATTCGCATATTATTTAATGCACTTAAATCATTTTACAATATCGTTGTTGCATTATTTTTACTTTTTCTAAGACAACAAATGGTATCTAAAGAATTTGAAATACTAATACGTTAGGAAAGTATGTGAAGTTATGTATCCAAAAGTGGTATTATAACATTAATTATATTCACAAACCATTGATACAACAAATACACTGTCTATTGTCAGATTTTTCATATATCATTACCTTATATAGAAGTTACCTAGTCACAAGGTAAGTTCAATTGACATGAATTGGTAACAAAGGTATGACGGCCGAAAGGTTGGAGACTTGGGCCGCCTACCTACCGATATGCAGGTTCCTACTATGCAATGAACAAAACACATGAGATTCTATAAAAATAAGTCTATATATTATTACATAGGAATCAAGTTTGATGCTGAGAAATCAGCATTGATTATAGGAATGTAAGACGGTGGAGGGTAGAATAGTGAATGGACCGAGTCCCATATAGATGAATTTGTTTCTGTTATCCCAAAAATACAACAGGAATATGTCGGTCTGTATTATTATATAACTCATCTAACGCCTTTACGAAAGTCAACTCCATCTGAATCAAAATACTACGTTCTAAGTTGATTAAGGCATAAAAATGGGATTTAAGAATTTTTCTCTATCTTAGAGATTTAGAAGTCTCTTTATGTCTTGCATGAGGACTTGATTGATAAAAATAAACTACATATCCAATTATCAATGATAGAAATACGATAAGGTCGCAGACGAAATGCGACGGGCCCAAATATGTATCACTGTCGAGCCTATCTGGGCATGAAATACAACCAATCACGACATAGAGATATCGTTCCAATCCTACAGAATCATTAACTACGAGATTCCAAGATTGACTAATTAACGCCAGAATGATAAATGACTGGACCAATTTCATTTCTTTAAGAAATGAATCTCTAAATAGAAACCATGTGAAAATAATTAGCAAACCTAGAATCATCGCATTGCACAAGTAATGAATTAGCTCTTTAGCAACCTCTGAGGCATGATGATCATGGATTAATTGGGGACCTACGATGAACTCTTGGATCGTATGCGCTAAATTTCCCCAGATGGAAAGCCCGCTTATAATTAGAGTTATTGACAAAATAATGAATCCTTTCGTAATAGCGTCTCTATTTCCTACTCTGTGAGAAACAGATATTGGTATATTTGAAAGTGAAGATACTGACCGGACCGTTGCCGCCGATTTATTTTGATTGAAAATCAATCGTCTTTCTCTCTCCTCACAAGTAATTAATGATGGTATCGCTTAGATTAGATATCCTCAATATCGTAATAGAATTCTATTTAGCACATTTGACAATTCATAGAATTTTATGATTAATATTGCATCAAGCATAACGAAAACAGTACGATTTATCTGGGTAAGATAGGGTTACGTCAAAAGTAATATATGTGCCCTTTGCACTCGTAGAATTAAGAGGGGACTGGCTTCAGGATAAGACCGTTTACAAGTCTGATAGATCATATCATATTTTAACCGGTTAGTTGGCCCGTTATGATATCCACCTATATCTATGAGGATCACAGCCAATCGCACATAGCTATCTACACAACACGAGAGGAAGTTGAGGTAATGGCGACGTTTGTTATAGCTCGTCTCTATTTTCATTATAAGCCCTTCCCACTCCTTCATTGGTTGCTAGGTTTTTTTCTATTGTTTTATTGACTATTTTATATTACCGATGATGATTAGCACTAATATTAGTATCCATTTTCTGAATTTGTTTAGGTGCTCTCAAGGCTATCTCCTCCTCTTACTCCTTCATCCGGACTTGATGAATCCTCCTTATCTCCATTTCTTTCCTTATCAACTATCAGATTTCGATCTTGTGGTGCCTTAGGTCCGATGTAGTATCATACAGATTTCATTCGTGTTGTACATTCAAAGTAATTCACATCTATATTCTCTAATAATTCACGAATCTTTGAAAAGTAATACTTTCCGTAGTCTGATTTTTGGTGATTCTGCAGTGCGTTCCTATTCTCATATTGTTCCATAACTAGGTAAGTTCTTTGTTGTTTGGATTTATAGAGGTCGTAATAATTGCATTTTTTATCTTGGTCTCCAACTTTCGCTGCTAACTCTGTAAAGAGCGATTCAAATTCATTTTCTTTACCTTCCAATACAGTTACAGATTTTAGACCACCCACTATTTTATCCGATGGTAGTGACTCGCCCGTGTCTATCACCCTCTTAATATCCTCTGTGATTGCTGTCATGCAAACACCAACAATGTGAAACTAGTTAAAGCTTAATTAACCAAGAAATTTATGTGAAACCGCTTTCGTATTTACTGTCATTTTTCATGAAGTTGTTTCTAGAAAGTCCTTAGTCCGTGTTGATGACTGCCATCTGATGAATGGATTACCAACAATCCCGTTGATTATTGCCACCACCATATATCTTATCCTTAATTTCATTTTCTTTATTTGACGCTCTGAACTTTTCAATACATATTTTGTTGAAGGATTTCTGTTCGTTTCTTAAAAATTAAGTGACACTATTTATCAACTTTTATCTGTCTTATTCAAATAGTCTTTTCTCACTTCTGTTCGAGATTGTGAATATCTTCTTCCAAAGTTTTCTCGGTAATGCCATGAATAGATCTACTAAGGAGTTTTTCTAATATTCCATAATGAAGTTCCCCTTCTAATCTTATTTGAGTATTGCCCGGACTTACTTCCTGGCATTTAATGGTCGTTACACTTCCTTTACCATTTCCATCTATAATTTCTATTCGAATAGTATTGTCATTGCTAAGTCTAGTGAGCCTATTAATTGACGTGATCTTCTTACCATGAAATGAACCTTCTTGCTCAAATTCGATACTATTATTTTCATCTTCTTCCCTACTAACAATTCTGACATTCTTAATATATTCCGGATGAAAGCGAGGTAGCTCTTCTACATTCGTGAAATAATCCAAGACATGTTGAACAGAGGCCTTAACCTCCTTGGTTAGATCAATTCGAACAGTCATGTAGTGTCAGTATATTAGAGCTAGCATCAAAAATATATGCAAATCGATATGTGCAATAGTGGCATCTTACTAAATAAGTCTATTTTCCTCATACTTTTTATCTATCTCAAAAATATTATTGATTATTACCTTTTACCTCGAATATTACTATGTTCATCCTTTATGTGTGCTCGAGTATCTCGTCGTATGAATAGGCCTTCAAGTGTTCTATATGGCCTAATATGGGCTAGATTGCCAATTAAATAGCATATATTGATGTATATTACACGTTAATGGAATACTTTACTTACAGATCCACTAGCTATGAATGCAAGAGCAAGAGACGATGGCATATCATTTAAAAATTTATGAGTTTGCTGAGAACATCATTCACGCTACTTACTCTTGTGTCCCGAAAGACGTAATAACTCTGGGTAATTATATGAGATTAATCGGCATGCCAGATGCTCTCGCCAACGCTACTAATTTCGTACTCACAAGCTCTCGTGATGAGACACCAACACAGACTGAAAATGATGAGAAAAAACTTGAATTGGTCTTTGACGGCTTCATTAACGTTTCAAAATCTGGGATCGTCATTCGTAAGTCTCATTTCCTATCAACTATATATCCTTCATTATTGATAGCATGAAAGAAGACAGGAACATTTTGTGTATTAGTCGCTTTAAAGCTTTGCCATAAGCCAGTCTCCATTTTGAAATGTCAACGTTCTATCCATAAATGCATCATCAATAGCAAATGTGTCTGATATCAGTTGTCTGTCATATGGTCTCGGCATAGTACTTACAAAGTAACTGTGAAGCTGCTGAAGTGCATTTGTATTGAGATGAGCAATCCTTTGTGTAGATATCCATCCATGTAAGTTGTACTTACGTCCATGTCTAAGTAGCTTTTCTACAGCTCTGCTAGAGTATTCAGTTCCATCTTCTTTCTTCTTATCATATGGAATTAACTCTTGAGCTTCATTAAAGACAAAGGCAATATTTGGTTGAAGAGTGAAGCTATTTTTTCTGTATCTAAATACTCTATTATAATTTCTGCGCAAAATGTTCTCGCAGTATCGGCTTCAGGAAGATTGATTACAAAGATTCTTGGTGAGTCTTTACTATCATCCATGATTTCTCTTACCAGTCTTGTTGAATTGTAGTCACCAAAATCTCTCTGAGCAGGATTATCTAATACGAGTTTTAGATTGTTGAATATAGATATTAAGGCTGCATCCTGTCGTAGCTTAGCTGCAGCCAATAGACTTTCTACTGATTCTATCAAAGGCATTATCTCCTTTCCAATTGCTGTTGATTCATCCTCAATTTTATTGTCAACCATGAACTTCCTTATCATTCTCGCAATGGTTGGAATCAAGATTTTCTGAGCAGCTGCACCATATTTCTCACCCGCCAGATCAGCAAGTGTTCCCAACAGACCACCGTAACTAGTTATCCCCTGAAGTCCCTGTTCTGATTCTGACTGTATGAAGATTTTCTTTATCTTATTTTGTCTGATCGTTTCTTCAATTGACGCAAGTAGCACATCATTCACATCTTCTAATGTCTCCGGAATTACATGTCTCCTCAAATAGTCTTTAGTTTTTTCAGCGATATCCTTTCCTCTTAGTTCATCTGTAAATATGACTCGACTTGGAATAGATTTAAGTAGATCGAGAATATTAATGCCGTATTCTGAAGATACGTCAAATATTACAAATTTCATATCTGGAAGTGAATTAACTGATTTCCTTAATACAAGTAAAGTAAGATTACCCTTCCCCAGATCCTGTGAATGCAAATACGCCTACGTGATAATGCAGAAGCTTTTCTATGTTTACTGTAAAAGGTACTTGTTCTTCTGTTACGATCGCCAATGTCATAATTTTTTAATAGATCTTCTCCCTT
>Ga0105092_10001849_pt1 | contig 11285 bp, 11 predicted proteins | sample PPLLak2March2015_FD_87021 | JGI IMG/M metagenome (GOLD analysis project Ga0105092, IMG submission 87021) | Freshwater sediment microbial communities from Prairie Pothole Lake near Jamestown, North Dakota, USA - PPLs Lake P7 Core (1) Depth... | ecosystem: Environmental > Aquatic > Freshwater >... | reverse complement strand
TCCCCGTTCTTATATCCTGCCACGATCTGATCCCAGGGGCGACCGAAGACCAGGAATCCATTCGGAGGGGATTGGTGCAGGCTGTCCATAACTGGATGAATGGAGATCAGGTGGGGTCCGGAAGGCAGCATAATGAGGCCACCAATCCCCTCCCGATTTCTCTGGATCTTCTCCAAGGTAGACCATCTTGACCCGATCTGCTCCATCAGGCCGCCCGGGATTGGGGTCACCCCGTTGTTCTGGAGGTCAAAACCAGAGCCAAAAACCAGCTGGCCTTTTTGATCGAGAACCAGGACTTCGTGTATGTGGATATTTTGAACGGTAGGGAGATTGAAGTTTTGCTGGATGTATGCATCGGTTGGATCTGCAACAAATGCATATGTGTCATCCCACTGCGCCCAATCCGCGGTTAATCGCTTGAGCTCATTGGTTTCGTTCTGGAAGGTGGTTTGGATCTGATCGAGGATATAAATGGCATTTTGCTCTTCCAGACGGCGAACAAAATCCTGGATAACGCGGGAGGTGAGTGTATATACCACAAACACCAATGCAAGCAGTGTGAGGGCGATGGTGATCTGAGTAATGACGCGCAGCTTCATCGACGATGCCCAGGCTGTTTCGTTCCATATCGAGGGCTGAGGGTCAGCCAGGCTCAACAGAGATGCATAAACCTGCCGAGCTGCAAGTGTGAAGAAACTCACGAACCGATTAAGGGATTATCTCTGCATTAACTGCACAGGCACGCTCAATAAACGCTTTAAAATACGTTCTTTCAGGGTGAGGTGCTTCTTTTTTGATAAAGCTGCTTGCATGGAAAACAACGCGTCGATCCTGTGTCCTGAGCGGACCTGTGCACTGGAAAGGGATTGCAGCACCATGCCGTTGAGCTCTTTGTCCCCAACTTGCTCAAACAGTGCGGCGGATCGTTCATAGTATTGGATGGCATCTTTGGTTTTCCCCAGAGCCTCCAAGGCGGCGGCCTGGTTGCCAAAGGCCATCGCCGCTCGCCTGAAATCATTCACTTCAAGAAAAATGCGATCGGTACCGGAAGCAGCTTCCCAGGCCGCATGCGGTTGGCCAGCCTGCAAGTAAGCCACACTGCGGTTGTTCTGCATCGCTGCCTGCATGAGGTCATTCTTTTGATCGGCGTATGCACTGGCTGCCCGCGCAAAGGTTTCTGCAGCCTGCAGATAATTCCCCTCTGTATACAGCTGCTGGGCCATCGAGCACAGCCGGCCTGGTTCGTCACGGACGTCCATGGTTAGTAGGTAATTTCCAGGAGTGCTTCGGCGACCGTCCTGAGTCTCTCCACAGAAAGGGCGCTGATTCGCATGGCAATCTCCAGATAAGGGCGGTTGACAGGTTTGGAGACAAAGTCACGAACATCCGGAGACAGTTCAAGATATCGCTGGATCGCCTCTGCTTGAGTACGCCATTCGCCTACCGGCCCATTGCAGTCGAAGAAATCTTTGATGTCGGCGTCCAGGCATTCCGCCAGGCTCTCGAGGTCTGGTAATGGGACCGGTCGTTCCCCCATTTCGTACTCGATAAGGGTGGCTTCAGGGATGCCAACTTTTTCCGCAAGCTGCTGAGCAGCCAGGTCCTGGTTGGTTCGAATTTGCTGGAGTTGAATCCCTACCATCCGGTCGCGGAGGGGCAGAATCCGTAGGCTATCTATGGAAGATTTTCTCGAAAGCTGTTCCGCTTTTGCCAGGCTTCCCCAAAAATGCTCCAGGGGGACGTCAAAGAAATAGGAAAGGACCTCCAATTCAGGGAGGGTAGGGGCCTGGAGACCTTTCTCGTAAGCCTTGTACGTATCTTCGCTTATCTTCAGGGTCTGCGCGCACTCCTGGCTGGTTTTTTCTGCTGCCAACCGGGCGGATTGGAGGAGTACGCCTAATTTTCTGGTTCGGATGCTGCGTGCGTGTGGGTTTATGCTCATCGGGCTCCCTGTAGTGTTCGTGGGCTAGTCTTCCCCTGGCAACGCCGGTGGATTTTCCATCCGGCAAATCCCAATTGGCGGAGGTATTATAGCATTATTGGTTATATTCCCTGGATCGCTCGTATGGTTCCCGCGTTTATCCGCCATTACAGTTCTGAAAGGTAAAATCCGGTTCACCGCCGGCGAGGATTCAGGATTGTGGCTAGGTTAGCCCCGAATACCTCTGGACCCAATTTAAAACCAGCAGTCTCCAGTCGGGGTGTAAAGAGCGGCCGGATACCGGTGGGTTTAAGCTCTCCGATCACGGTTCCATCCTGGCCGATACCGGTTTGCTCAAATTTAAATACGTCCGTGAGAACGATGGTGTCACCCTCCATCCCGGCCACTTCTGTAATGGCCGTTACCTTGCGTGTGCCGTCTTTCAGGCGTGATATCTGAATGATCAAATCTACCGCCGAGGCGATTTGAGTCCGGATCACTTTTAGAGGCATATCCATTCCTGACATCATGCACATTGTCTCAAGGCGGGAGAGCGCGTCGCGTGGGGAGTTGGCGTGCAGCGTGGTGAGCGATCCATCATGGCCCGTATTCATCGCTTGAAGCATGTCCAGCGCTTCCCCGCCGCGCACTTCGCCAACCACAATCCGGTCAGGCCTCATCCGTAAGGCGTTGCGAACCAGATCCCGGATGACGACTGCGCCGGCCCCTTCCACATTGGCGGGTTTGGTCTCCAACCGGACAATGTGGTCCTGCTGCAGCCGGAGCTCGGCTGCATCCTCAATCGTTACAATTCGTTCTTCTTCGGGGATATAGCTAGAGAGCACGTTTAAAAGCGTGGTTTTTCCCGAGCCGGTTCCTCCGGAAATGATGATGTTCAACCGTGCGATCACACAGGCCCGCACAAGTTCAGCCATATGAGCAGTAATCGAACCCAATTCGATCAATTGATTGATGGACAACCGTCCACGCTCGAATCTACGAATGGTAATCGTAGGCCCATCGATAGACACCGGCGGTACGATGGCGTTGACACGCGAACCATCGGGCAGGCGGGCATCGACGCATGGGCTGTCTTGATCTACCCGCCTGCCCAGCGGCAGGATGATCCGATCGATGACTTTCATGACCGCATTGTCGTCCTCGAATGTAATATTGGTTTTGATCAGCTTCCCTTTTTTTTCTATATATATATGTTTGGAGCCATTCACCATCACTTCGCTGATCTCCGGGTCTTCCAGCAAGGGTTGGATTGGTCCGTACCCGGTCAGCTCGTCCAGGGCCTGACGAAACAACTCCTCCTTCACGGTTATCGGAAGCTGCAGTTTGGTATGGGCGTAAGCTTTTTCAAGATACTGCATAACAACCTGGCGTCGAATCCCCTCCTCCGGAGGATCCCCTTCCAATTCCCTTGAGATAATATTAATGAAATATTTCTTGAGTTTATTAATATCCGGATTTGTAAGGATCGAGCCGGTCTGTGATGGGGAAGATGTCACCGTAAACCTCCAGAGGTTTGGTCTTCAGACAGTTCCTCATCGGGGATCAACCAAACGATGTGCTCTCGGTTGAGCGTAAGAAACTCACAGCGGTAGATCTCCTGCCCGCGTGTATCAAAAACGGCCGCATTGGTGATGGCCAGGAATATTTCAGAACGATTTAGTTCATCTTTCAGTCGTTCGCTGGGGCGAACGTGAATCTCGCCATGGATGCGGTGGGTCAGGGTCTGGATCGTCGCTGGCACCGTCTTTTTGCTGATGAAGTTGGTGAAAATCTTGCCTTTGTCATCGAATTCTTTGATCATTGTGCTCTCGTGGTCATGAATTATCTTTCTCAATGGGGGGCATCAGGTAACCCAACCCTGCCCGGGTCACAATATGCTGGGGGGAGTGTGGGTTATCCTCGAGCTTCTGCCGAAGCCGGGCAATGGACACCCAAAGGATCTCCTTATCCTCCCGGTACTGAGGTCCCCAAATGGCCACGAGGAGCTGTTCAGCCGTCAAAACCTGGCCGACGTGGTGAGCGAATTGGATGAGCAGGCGGTATTCGGTAGCCGACAGGAATACCGGTTTCCCATCTCTCCAAACCTCAGCCCGGGCAAAGTCGATCTCCAGGTTCCCGTGTTTAAAATAGCGGCTCTGCAAATTTTCTTTGGAGGTTTGCGTCCGCCTTAATACCGCGCGCACACGCGCCATCAGTTCTGTAGCCGAGAAGGGTTTGACGATGTAATCATCTGCGCCCACATTCAGACCCTGGACACGGTCTTGTTCCTCCCCTTTAGCGGTCAGCATGATCACCGGAACGGTCGAAAACTGGCGGATGCGCTCACACGCGGTAATTCCATCCAGTTTGGGCATCATGATGTCCAGGATCACCAAATCTGGAGATTGGGTGGATACCAAATCCAGGGCTTGCTCGCCATTTTCAGCCGTGACCACGTCATATCCTTCGGTCAACAGGTTAATTTGCAGCAAGCGCTGATACAGCGGTTCATCATCGGCGATTAGGATTCGGGTTCCCATTGGATCTCCTCTAGGATTTTGCTTTCCCAGGCAGGAACGTTGCCTTTCTTTGGAAAGGACCCCTTCCGGGCTGCTGGTAGGGCAGGCGGATGTGGAAGGTCGTTCCTTCACCTACATAAGACTCGACAGAGATCTGACCATGATGGGCTTCGACGATTTGGCGGCAGATGTATAAACCCAGGCCAGTACCACGGACATTTGGAGCCTGTTCCGGATTGCGGAAGAATCGTTCAAAGATATGATCCAGGTATTGAGAAGGGATTCCAGGACCCTGGTCGTGAACCGAGATATGCGCACGGTCATTTTCTTTTTCCAGGGAAATAACCACAGTAGCGCCGGGTGCGTACTTCACCGCATTGCTCAGCAGGTTTTCAAAAACCTGGGCCAATCGCTTGGGATCGCCCTGGATTGGGGTAGCCGTACCATCCAGGTTGGTAACAACCTGGAAGGACTTGTGATGCGTTTTCGCGCGCATGACGACATCTTTAATCAACGCATCCAAACGGACGGGTTGGAACTCCATTCCCATGGTTCCGCTTTGGAGCCGGGCCGAATCGAGCAGATTGTCAATCAGCTCTTGCAGGCGGTCAGTTTCCTCTTCGATGATGGAAAGGAATTCGTGCTGGCTGGATGCATCCCAGGTGGCGTCAGAGCGCAGCAGGGTGGTGGTATACCCCTTGATAAATCCAAGCGGGGTTAATAATTCGTGGGAGATGGTGGAAATGAAATCTTCTTGCAAACGGGCTTGCTGTCGTTCGGCCAGCAAGGTATCGTTGGCTTGCTTCATTTGAATATATTCCACCAATTCAGCCAGGCGCTCGGCGACATACGTAGCGATGCGGGTGTTCTCGCTGCCGTACGCGGGACCACCGAACCGGATAAATACAAGGACTCCCAAAATTGTGTCGTGGATAGACAGCGGGATCCCCAGAAGGTAAGGAAGGTTGAGGCGCTCTTCAACCGGTTTTTCCGGTGGTGATTGCTGGAGGTAAATTTGACCGCTGCTGAAGACCTGGTGGGCAACGCTCTCGCCCCAGGCGAGGTCGGGGCCTGCGCTCCTGCCGCGCCCGACCACCCGCGCATACGCCACCTCGAGGGTTTTGGTATTGGCGTCGGGCAGGTAGAACACAAGGTTATCAAAGATCATCATTGCCCGGATCAGAGGAACTATCTGATCCAACGCCGGTTTCCAATGTTTTGCTCGGGCGGTAATCTGGCTGATGGCGTACAGGTTATCCAGCTCGACGGATGAGACAGCGGGCAGTGCCTGGAGATTGGTCATAGGTTTATCTTCCATCCCTTGTTACCTCAAATTCAAACCGCGATCCCTTCCCGACCGTGGATTGAACGTGGATACTCGACCCGTGGGCTTCGATGATTTGCCGTACCAGGGATAAACCCAGGCCAGTGCCTCCATATCGGCGTGTTGATGATCCGTCGAGTTGGTGAAATGGTTCAAAAAGCTCCGCCATCCGGTCCTCTGGGATACCGATCCCAGTGTCAATGACAGCCAGGCGAATCATTCCATTCCTGGGCGCAGCCACCAGGGTCACTTTTCCTTCCGGTGGGGTAAATTTGATGGCATTATCTACCAGCTGGACCAAGGCCCAAGAGAATTTTTCTTCATCCACATTAATGTGCCCGATCTCCGGTGGAACCTCTGTCCTCAATTCGATTCGTTTTTCCAAAGCTTTTGTCTGCGATCGTTTGATGATCGCTTCAAACAAAGCGTCCACACTTTTGGGTGCCAGCCGAAGAGAAAACTCTCCCCGTGAGGCGATGGAAAAGAGGATTAGATCTTCAATCTGGCGTTCCAGCCGTTCGGTCGAGCGCTGCATGACCTCCAGGGCGCTAACCTGATCCTCTGATAAAGGCCCCATCATCTCGGTGATGAGCAGCTCGAGATACCCCTTGATGTGGGTAAGAGGCGTGCGTAGTTCGTGGGAGATGTTGGCGACGATATTGGATTTCAGCTGATTAAGCTCTGAGAGCTTGTTCAGCGCAGACTGAAGCTCGGCGGTTCGGTCCTGAACGCGCTGCTCGAGCTGGCGATTGGTCTCTTGCAAAGCGGCGCGCAGCTGCATGATTTGCTCGGTGATCGCCTGATCCAGCGCCTGGCGATCGATCAAGCCCAGATCCAGCAATACCTCGCCCAAAAGGGGATGCTTCCCTTCCGCTCGCAGCCGGTTCTGGTGCTCCAGCGCGTTCTCCAAACCTCCAACCGTGATGGTTCCTCGCTCCACCAAGTAATCACCCAGGCGAGGTACGAGGATTTCAGGGGTAAGCTCAGGTTGGACCTGCATTATTCTCTTTCCCAGACCCACTTGCCCGAGACCATCGTCGCGGTAGGGAGGAGGTCGGCTAGCATGCCAGGGATTTCAAATGGGTCGACCGGCAGGACGATTAAATCGGCAGCCATACCGGGAGCAAGGCGTCCTTGCCAGCGTTCTGTCCCACCAGCGTAGGCAGCTCCCGTGGTATACCCGCGGAGAGCTTCAGCCAGGTCCAGGCGTTGGTCGGGGTACCAACCATCGTTCGAGGGAGCCCCATTCAGACGGCGCCGTGTAACCGCAGCATACAATCCCCAGAAGGGATTGGGGGATTCTACGGGAGCATCCGAGCCAAACGCCAGGACTGTCTTCCGGTCCAGGAGGGTATGCCATGCATACGCATAGGCCGCCCGGCGGCCCCAATGCCGGTCAGCGGCAAGCATATCCGAGGTGGCGTGAATAGGCTGCATCGAAGCGATTACCCCAAGCTCTGCCAATCGTCCCATATCCGAGGGGTGCAAGATCTGGACGTGCTCGATGCGGTGGCGCAGAGGTACGAGATGGTTATCTTTCTCAAAATCCCTCACCTGCGCGTAGGCATTGAGCACGACATGATTGGCACGATCTCCAATAGCATGGGTTGCAAGACTCAAACCAGCCTGAGCCGCAATTCGCCCAATCTCGACGATCTCCTCTTCATCCATGAGCAGCATCCCGGTGTTGCCGGGGTTGTTTTCATACGGTTGGATCATGGCCGCAGTTTGAGGCCCCAGGGCCCCATCCGAGAAGAGTTTGACCGATCCAATGCGGAGGAAATCGCTGCCAAACCCGGATCGCATCCCGACAGCTGCGGCATGCTCCAGGTTGGCAGCCGGGACGCTCTTAACCACACGCAGTCCCAATTCCCCTGCCAGATCGAGCCGCTGCAGGGCAGAGAAGCAATCCGCCTGGTCGAAATCGTGGACCCCGGTCAGGCCAAGCTCCCAGAGGGTTTTTTGAGCTTTTCGGAGCAGATCACTGAGCTCGTCGATGGTAGGCGCAGGGATTACCCTATCCAGCGTCTCCATGGCGCTTTCCAACAGGATCCCGGTTAAATTCCCTTCACGATCCCGCTGGAATGAGCCGCCTTCCGGGTCTGGTGATGAATGCGTAACGCCGGCTGCCTGTAAACCGGCGGTGTTAGTCCAGCCGGCATGCAGGGATTTGGCAGTAAGGTACACAGGATTGTGTGGGGCGGCAGCGTCCAAATCAGCTGCGGTGCCAAAACCTCCCTGCCATTCGTTCTGGTTCCACCCATGGCCGAGCACCCACCTGCCGGGAGGCGTTTTGCTGGCCCGTTCGGCTACCCGGCGTAAGCATTCCTCCCGGGATGGAGTTTCGCAGTCGATCTTATCCAACCCACGGGCATAATAGGACAGGTGAAGGTGGGCATCGATCAAACCCGGCCAGATGGTCAGCCCCTGCATGTCCCGAACCTCATCCCCTGGCCTGGACAAGGCCAGCAGCTGATCGTCGCGGCCGAGGGCAAGGATCGTTCCCTCTTGAATGGCAAGGGCTGTTGCGTATGGAGTTCTTTGATCTTGTGTGCGGATGCGTGCGTGGTAGAGGATTTGCATGATTTATTCGCGCAGGAGGTGGTTCACCAGTATTTCCAATTCTTCGTCAGAGTAATAATGAATCGTCAAGGTCCCGCCCTTTTTGCCATGGTGTAAGGTGACCCTGGTCCCCAGCCGGGTTCGCAGGGAGTCCTCCAACGATTGGATTTCTGGTGCAGGGGCTGATTGTACCGGGTTTTTTTGCCGTTCGCCACCGTATTTGCGAACCAGCTCTTCCGTCTGGCGAACGTTTAATTCCAGTCTTAAGACCGTATCCAGCAAAGCATCCTGGGCAGCCTGCGAATTGAGTCCAAGCAAGGCGCGGGCATGGCCTTCGGTGATGAGGCCGTCGGTGAGTGCCTGGCGGCCTTTGGGGGCCAGAGTGAGCAGGCGCAAGGTATTGGTGACCGCAGCCCGGCTTTTCCCAATTTTTTTGGCGATTTCCTCCTGGGTCAGGTGAAATTCTTCTGCCAGCTGCTGGTACCCCTGGGCAGCCTCCAAGGGATTCAGGTCAATCCGTTGCAAATTCTCGATCAACGCCAGCTCAAGCTGGTTTTGACCGCTGGCCTGCCGGACCAGGGCGGGCACTGTTGCCAGGCCCGCCATTTGAGCCGCGCGCAGACGCCGTTCCCCTGCGATCAATGTATATAGGCCGCCGGGTTCTGCGCTGACCAGGAGAGGTTGGAGGATGCCGTGCTCGCGGATCGAATCGGCCAGGTCGGAGAGATCTTTCGCATCGAGGCTTTTTCGAGGCTGCCGGGGATTGGAGTGGATGTGCTGGATGGGAATATCCAGGACGCTGGCTTCCGGTTGGATCTCCTCGTCAGGAGGAATCAAGGCGTCGAGTCCTTTGCCAAGACCTGTTTTACGCGCCATTGCGGCCCTCTATGACTGCTCCAGAATGGGTACGTGAACCCCATCCGCTTCCAATACTTCCTGGGCAAGCGTCCGATATGCACGGGCTGCCTGCGATTCGGGAGCGTAGGCCGAGATCGGCAGCCCATACGAAGGCGCTTCTGCCAGACGGATACTGCGGGGGATGACCGTTTGAAATACTTGAGTAGGGAACACCCTGCGTACTTCGCGGACGACATCGGTTGCCAGGCGGGTCCGTCCATCGAACATGGTTAATAAGACACCCCGAATGGTCAAGCTGTGGAACAGCGAGGCCCGCACCCGGTTGAGTGTCTGGGTTAGCTGGCCCAACCCTTCCAGGGCCAGGTATTCACACTGGACGGGAATAACCACGCCGTCCCGTGCAGCCACCAGACCATTCAGGGTCAGGAGGCCCAAAGAAGGCGGGCAGTCGATCAAGATGTAATCGTACCGGTCGAGGACCGGGGTGAGCATCTCCCGAAGCCTGCTTTCCCGGTGGACAATTTCGACAAGCTCTACTTCCGCTCCGGCTAGAGCCACGGAAGAAGGCAGCAGGGATATCTTCAAGCGCGGGTTGTGCAGGATATGGACAGAGATCGGAGCAGCCTGGATCAGGCAGTCATACGTGCCGCCCTTCAGCGTCCGCCGGTCAATCCCTAAACAGGCGGTCGCGTTGGCCTGGGGATCGATATCCACCAGGAGGACTTTCTGATCCAGGGAACCCAGGTAAGCGCCCAGATTGATGGCGGTGGTTGTTTTCCCAACACCGCCTTTCTGGTTCACAATCGTGTAGACTCGGCCCATTTGGCTCCGTTTGTCGCGTGCGTTTCTCGCGTGCGTTTTTCGCGTGAGGGTGTTTTCCGGGCGCCTCACCCGGCCTCGCACGGGTTCAGATGACCTGGATCAAGCTTGCCTGTACTTCATCCACCGTGGGAACGCCAGACAACCCGGGTCTTGTTACCGAGTTGGCTGCCAGTAGGGTGGCAAAACGGGCCGCTTCCCAGGGATCACGTGTGGAGTACAGGCGGAAGAAGAACGCAGCCGCAAAAATATCTCCAGCGCCGATCGGATCCACTTCGACAACGGCGGGCGGGCGGAAGCGCCGCAAGTCACCGTTCCAAAATAGACGCGCACCGCCTGCCGCCTCGGTGACGACCAGGATTTTGGAGGCGGATGCCATCTCCTCGATCCTTCTTTCGTCGTTTTGGACGTCTTCAATGCTCAAAACAGCGGCCCCAACTTGTTCCAGCACAAAGCGCGCTTCCGGCCATTCACAGGCGCGCACCCGGTTATGGACATCGACTTCTCGCAGCCACCCTTGGGGAGTCACACCGAGCAAGGCGGTTGGGAAGGCACGCACCAGGGACGGCTCAACCTCATTGATGACCGGTCCGAGGTGGACGATCGGTGCGCTGCGCCAGGTTTCGGGAACGAGGGTCAGATCCAGGGTTTGCGCCACCGCGTAGACATTCTGAATACGTCCAGTTTCGGTATAGATGTTTTCAAAAGTGGACGCTTGATCGCACTGAACAGCCGAAACCTGGATACCTTCCAGGATTTCAAGGGGGGTGTTGGCATCGACTGCCGTCACAATCCCAACGCGTAAACCCAAGGCTCGAGCGGTGAGGGCGGCATATGCCGCTGTGCCACCCATCTGAGGGCCGCGGGGGGTGATATCACGAGTCAAATGGCCGATGACCAGGTAGTCAATCGGTTCGATTGTCTGGAGATTAAACATGCTCGAATTATACCTGTTGTACCTTATTCCACCACATCGGTTGGAAGGGACCGCAAGGCTTCGTCCATGGTCACGTTCTCCCGCCGCATGCCAGGGGCGGGTGTCCCGCAGTACGGACAGAGGTTCCAGGGCAGTTCCATAAACCGGCCGCAGTGATGGCAGTTTTTCTTCAGCTTGGTGTGGCAGTTGGGACAGACGATCCAATCTTCGCGGATGCGGCGGCTGCATCCATGGCAGAGCGGTGTATCTTCAATGGACTGTAGAAGGGCTTCTTCTTCCAGGGTTTGCTCGTACTCCTCCTCCAGAGTCTGTGGGGGACGCAAGATGAGATAAACGAGAATACCG
>Ga0105092_10001848_pt1 | contig 11289 bp, 10 predicted proteins | sample PPLLak2March2015_FD_87021 | JGI IMG/M metagenome (GOLD analysis project Ga0105092, IMG submission 87021) | Freshwater sediment microbial communities from Prairie Pothole Lake near Jamestown, North Dakota, USA - PPLs Lake P7 Core (1) Depth... | ecosystem: Environmental > Aquatic > Freshwater >... | reverse complement strand
GTTGACGTTAACCGCCATTTCCTGCCGTTTGCCGCCCTCATCCCAGCGGACCAGCACCGCCTTCGACGCCTTCGCTGTCCGCATGGGTCCGCCAGCCTCCGCCAGCGCCTGCGAGATAAAGACATTCGCTTCACGAGGGAGCTCGTACGAACCCGGCCGGTTCACATCACCGATCACGTAAAACCGCTGGATCTGCCTTTCGGGAATCTGGACCACGTCTCCTCCGGCAATCTGCACATTCAAGTCCAGCTTGCCGTTCTCGAGCAGATCTTTCAGGTTCACCTTGATGCTTTCGTTCTGCTGTCCAGTGGCAACAGGAGTCGTGTCGCCTGGTCCGTTGGTGGCTCCCTTCTTCTGAACAATCGCGAAGTTGTCGGCCGCCTCAAGATTCAATCCGCCGGCCAATCCGATGGCGTCAATCAGGCGCAGAGGCTGCGTAATCTGGTATTGACCAGGCTTCTGCACCGCGCCCAGGACGAACACCGACTGCGAACGGTATTCGGCGACGAAAACACTCACCTGGGGGTTCTTGATGAATCGACCGTCGAGCATCTTGGCGAGACTGGCTTCGAGGTCAGTCGTCGTGAGGCCAGAGGCCTGCACGACTCCCAGATAAGGCAGGGTGACCGTGCCGGACGAGCTGATCCGCAGGTTGCGGCCGAATCCTTCGATCCCGAAAACATCAACCGTGATCAGATCCCCGGGCCCGAGTCGATAATCGTTGCCGGCGTTTTTAAAACTTAGCTCTTGGATTTTCTGGTTCCAGTCCTGGTTCTGAGCCAGCAGGGCTGAAAAACAGAACATCAAAGCCAACATTGCTGACTTTTTCACCATAATGAGATCCCCTTCAACGACCCCAAGGACCCCAAGGACCTCAAGGACAGGCACTCAGCCGTCTTTGAGGTCATTGAGGTCCTTGGGGTCCTTTAAGACCTAAACGGCACCGGGCGAGCCGGCCGCCGAGGACAAATCGCTGTTGTAACGGTCGTCGTAATAGTCGCGGTAGTAGTAGGTGTACTCCGGCGTATCCATATCCACGTTGTTGATCATCGCGCCCAGTACCCGCGCGCCGACACTCATCAGGTGGTTGCTGGCCTTTTTGACCGTCTCCTTTGGGGTGGAGCCCCCCTTAATCACCAGGACGACCCCGTCGACATGGGGAGACAGGAGCAGCCCATCAGTGACGGACAGAAGCGGCGGAGTGTCGATCAGGATGTACTTGAAGTAGTCGCCAAGTAGCCGTAACCCCGCTTCCATTCGCTCGGAGCCAATCAGTTCCGCCGGATTCGGCGGGCGAAAGCCGGACGGCAGCAGAAAGAGGTTCGGGTAACTCGTTTGCCGAATCTGCGAAGAAAGGTCGGCGTTTCCGGACAAGTACGAGCTGATCCCCTGATTGCCGGTAAACCCGAAAGTCCCGGCCAATGCCGGCTTGCGCATGTCCAGATCAATCAGGAGCGTCCGGGCGCCAGTCTGCGCCAAAACGATACCCGTGTTCGCCACGGTGGTCGTCTTCCCCTCACCCGGGATCGAGGAGGTCACCATAATCACCTTCGGCGGTTTGCCGGAATGGGAAAGAAGGATCGACGTCCGCAGTGAACGGTAAGCCTCCCAGACCCTGAATCTGGTTGGGGCAATCCGGGCTGGAAGCTCAGTTTTGTCCGCTCCTGAAGTGCTCTTCTCAGCCAGCAGACGGGAGCCTCCGGCGGGAAGATCGCTGATAGCGGGTATCACACCGAGAGATGGCAGGCCCAGGGACTGTTCCATGTCCTCCGGCGTTTTGAGCGTGTTGTCCAGGTACTCCATCAAGAAGGCCAACCCAACGGCAATCAGCAGACCGACTCCGAAACCCAGAGCCAGATCTGCGGCCCGTTGCGGCGAATAGGGAGCGGTTGGCACCTGAGCATGGTCCACAATGTGGATGTTGCTCGTGCGCATACCAGCCGATATCCCGGTTTCCTTCAGTCTCTGGAGCAATCCTTCATACAGTTGCCGGTTCGTGTCGACTTCCCGTTGCAGGATGTTGTATTGAATCGAGTCCTGATTGAGCTGGTTGGCCTCTGCCTTCTGCTTCTGAAGAGCCCGTCTGAGCATCTGCTGACGATTAACGGCCACTTTGTACTCACTTTGCGCCCGCCTGATCGTCTCCCTTTTCTCGCGCACGAGCTGCTGCTCAACCTCCCGGATCTGCTGGCGGACCTGGACGACGGCGGGCCATTCGTTGCCGAACTGCGCCGAGAGGCTGGCCAGGTTCTGCTGGAGGCCAAATAGCCGCTCCTCGAGCAAGGAAATACTCGGAGTGCGCAAGCTCTGCGGAAAGTCTTCCGGGGTCGCATCCCTGACCGCCTGAAATTCGGCCGTCTTGCCGATCAGCTCGCCTTCTACCGTCGTCATCTGGCGGTTCAGATCTTCCAAAGTCTGAAGCACGATGCTGCCTCGGTCGTTGATGTTCAGGATATTGTTCTCACGGGCGTAGCGATACAGGTCCCCCTCGGACTTCTCAACGTTTCCTTTCATGTCCTGAAGCTGTTTTTTCAGGAAAGCGGTCGCCCGCGTGTTCGCTTCGAACTTGGTCTGCAGGTTCTGTTCGATGAATTCTTCGGCCAGAGTGTCGGATACTGCCGAAGCAAGTGATGGATCCGGAGAAACCCAGCCTACTTCCACCAACCTGCTGTTGGGTACCTGTGTAACCTCGAGCCGGGAGAGCACCTTTTCAATCACAGCCCGGTTCTCGGCCATCCCCGGCATCGACTCGCGATTGGCGGCTGCCGCGCCCGAGTCCGACTTGGAAAACAGGCCGGACATAGCTTTCTTAACCGAACCCAGCTGGCTCGTCACCAGCCCTTCCCGGACCGGGACTTCAAAGCGCGGATCGTTGGCCAGGTTGAGACGGTCAACGACCCTCCGAGCGAGTGCCCTGCTTTGCAGAATCTCCAGTTGAGTCTGAAGGTAAACCTCTGACGAGAGATACCTCTCGGGCCCCTCATAGACGTCCTTGTATGGCAGGATATTTTCGGATTCTGGATCTATCTGGATTCGTGCGGTCGCACGGTAAAGGGGCGTGGTCGTGAAGCTCTGGACTGCTACCAGGACCAGAACCGTGGTGACGACTGCGACAATGAGCCATTTCCGCTTGCGCAGAATCTGGAAATATCGCCTGACGTCCAGGGAATCCTCGTCCGGGCCCCACTGGTAGTTTCCGGTTCGCTGCATCCTGATTGTAGGATCAGCAAACGATGACGGCTCCCTGCGAATGAGATCTCCCATTGCGCTCTTCTCCTCCGGTACCCTGTAATGATCCTCAAACAGCGATTGATGCTCGCTCAGTCACAGTTCTCAAGCCGGCTTAGGAACCGGCCCATGGGAATCGGCCCAATCAATCGCCAATCCTCTTCAATGGACTTCCTCGATGTGGGGTCACTCGAGGCACAGACCGCCGTGAGCGTGCGGTGGTGGTGGGTTTTGTGCAAACGGCGTTCCGATCTTGAAGCTCACGGCCAAAACCTTTAGCAGCGTGACATTCAGGTACGAGAGCCTTTGCAAGAGTTGAACGTCTCTACCCAAATGTTGCAGGCAACTACCCAACTCAGCGAAGTCCAGCGAGAGTCAAACGAAAATTGAGGCGGCATGCTGTCGCGAAGTCGCATCCTCTTGACCGCCGCCTCGGCGCTTAATAGGGTCTTGGTTTTATGTCGTATTGCTCAATTTTGGTCAGCAGTGTCTTGTAGCTTACCTTGAGCTCCTTGGCCGCCCGCCACTTGTTCCAACTGGTGTTACGAAGCGTCTTGATGATCATGCTCTTTTCCACCATGAACGCGGCGCGACGGCTCACTTCTTTCAGGTCTACAGACTCCGGGTTCTCATGGAGGTAACTCTCAGCCAAAGCTTCGATCTGCCCCCCCATCTGCTTGGAAAGGCGTGACTCCAGCTCGGCTCTGATCCCCTCGGCATCCTGCAGTACGACGTACCTCCGGACCACGTTCTCCAGTTCCCTGACGTTTCCCGGCCAATGAAAAGTGATGAAGAGTTCCATCAGGTCTGGAGGGATAGGCTCGGCCGGAGTCCGATACTCGGCCGTGTACTTCGTCAGGAAGTAGTCCGCCAAGCTCGGGATCTCCTCGCGGCGTTCCCGGAGCGGAGGCACGTCAATCGACACCACATTCAGCCTGTAATAGAGGTCCTCCCGAAAAGTTCCGTTGGAAATAGCGTCCTCGAGTTTCCGGTTGGTGGCCGCCACAATCCGAACATCGACCCGCATCTCGTTGTTACTCCCCAGCCGCGTAAACCGGCCGTCCTGGAGCACTTGGAGGAGCTTGGCCTGAACTGACGGACTGAACTCACCGATTTCGTCGAGGAAGATCGTTCCTCCGTTGGCGAATTCGAACTTGCCCGGGCGGTCGGCAAGTGCTCCGGTGAAGGCCCCGCGCTGGCAACCGAACAACTCGCTCTCCGTCAATTCCGAGGGCAAGGCCGCGCAATTGACCTTCACGAAAGGCTTGTTAGCGATTTTGGAGTGCGAGTGAATTATTCGGGCGATGATGTCTTTGCCGACGCCGCTTTCTCCCTGGATCAGCACCGGGACGCGAGCGTTGGCGATCTGCAATGCCACCTGCTCGATTTGCTTCATTTTGGGGCTGCAGAAGACGAACTGCGACTGGTTGCGGCTCCGCGCCGGGGTGCGTACCGGCTCTGCCCGGCGCTCGAGACGCTCTGCCTTCAGCGCTTCCCCGACCACCTGCTCCAGGCGCTTAAGATCGACCGGCTTGCAGAGGTAGTCCAGCGCGCCGCTCCTGATCGCACGAACGATGCTCTGCGGGTCGCGCGAGGCGGACAGGACCACCACCGGCGTCGATCGGCAGTCGGCGCAAATCTGGCGCAGGTCGATTTGAGCCGCCAGTGGTTCGACGACAACCACGTCCGGGAAGGCCTGTCCGTTAGCAAGAAGCTGGCGCGCTTCAGCCCAGTGGTTCGCACAAACGAGGTCGAAACCTGCGGAACCCAGACCGCGAGTCAGAAAGTTCTGGAAGTGTTTCTCGTCGTCAACGACGAGGAGGCGGGTCCGTGACCCGGCCGCCCGACTATCGGTTCCCGTTTTCGTCCGGGACACAGCCTCGTATCCGGCGTTAAAATTTTCGCCTAAAGAAAGCATGTTGGCTGTCACCCTCCGCTAAAAGCCCCAAAAAGGAGTGCACAGGAGTTCACAGATTCTGCAAGGAACAACACGGATGTGCAGCCGGTTCCTTGGGATGTGAATAATGCCCGGCTTATTCTCACAAATTACTACCATCGGCCTGCTAAGTCAATCGCATCAACAGTCTGGAAGCCGCCAAGAACCCCGCTAACCCCCCTGTTTTCACCAGTAGGAGCGAGTCAAATCAATTTTGGCCTCTAAATTGCTAGATGACCGAACACGCGCCGAAGAAGCGAGTCTGTTTCCTTTATTGATGCAGGTCGCTGCAAGAAGGTTACAGCGACGCTCGGACAATCCCCGGACCACACCAAGAAACTGGCGTGAACTTCATAGGCTGAAGGAAAGGACGAATATGTGGCAAAATGATGAGATGGGTGTGACCCTGGAACCCACGGGCGACGAGCTGGTACACGACGAGGCCCCGCTGCCGGCCGAAATAGGGGACCTTCTCGAGCCCGGCCCGCACAGTTTGAGCCAAAAAGCCTTCTTCCGGTCCTTGAGGGCCGAGATCGCCCGCGCCACGCGCTACAACTTCCTGGTTTGTGTCATCGTTCTCCGGATCCTGCCGAATACACAATCCCCTTTCCAGCCGGAGTCGGAGGGGGCCTCGGAGCTGACACGCCTCCTCGATTCGACTTTGCGGACCACCGACACTCTGGGATGTCTCGGCCGGCGGCTGGTCGGAGTGATCATCCCGCATTCCAGTGAGAACAGCGCTACGCGACTCTTCGAGAGGCTCCAGGCCGAATCTCTCTTCTCGGCCTTCAGGCGGCGCACCGGCTGCGACCTCCGGGCTGCTTTTTCGCTCTATCCTACAGACGCCGTCAGTATCTCTGGCCTGGTGCGGGTGGCGTGCCAGAGGCTGTGCGCGTAAGCAAGCAACTACCCAGAATATGAAATCGAGTTCATAGTGGACGACTGTTGACGCATCCTAGCCCCGCACAGAACCGTCGAATTCCCACCATCGGGCCCCCAATCACCTCATATGGCATTCATCTTGCTTTAGCAGTTCTTTATAGATGAGAGCCCCAACTTCCTTCAGCACCGACATCCATCCGGTTATCGATTCCGCCCACCCGCGCATGCAGAAACTCGCGAGCGTGGTTGCCCGAATCGCCCCGACCGATCTCAGTGTGCTGATTACGGGGGAGACGGGAGTCGGAAAAGAAGTCCTGGCCCGCCAGATTCACGCCGCTTCCCTGAGGCGCGAACAGCCTCTGGTCAAGATCAACTCCGCCGCTATCCCTGAGACCCTGATCGAAAGCGAGCTGTTTGGATATCAGACCGGCGCCTTTACCGGAGCCGAGCGGAATCGACCGGGTCGAATTCAGGAGGCGCACCGGGGCACCCTCTTTTTCGATGAGATTGGAGAACTGACGGTTGAGGCCCAGGCGAAGCTCCTCCATATGCTCCAGGACGGCGAGTTTCATTCGCTGGGTTCCAACCAAACCACCCGGGTCGACGTAAGGGTGATCGCAGCCACTAATCGGGATCTTTACGAGGAGATCCAGAGAGGGACCTTCCGGGAAGATCTTTTTTATCGCCTCAACGTAGTCCACATCGAAATTCCTCCCCTGCGGGAGCGAGTCAAGGACACCCGCGGACTCACCGATCACTTTCTGCAACTCTACGCGAGCGAGTTCAATCGCCCGGCCCCTCCGGTGCTCAGGACGGAGCACTACGAAGCGCTTGAAGCGTACCGCTGGCCGGGGAATGTGCGTGAGCTCGAAAACTTCATCAAATCCCTGGTCCTGTTCAACGACCCGCGCTCGTCCTTTTCTAAGCTGAAGGAACGCGCCCGCGAATCCGCGCACCAAGACCCGAGTCAGCTCTCCCTGGTTCAGATGGCGAGACTGGCGGGGCTCGAGGCGGAACGGCGGGTCATCGAGTATACGCTGCGCAGCAACGGTTGGAATCGCAAGAGGACGGCCAAGATCCTCCGCATCAGCTATCGATCCCTCCTCAGCAAGATCAAGAAGATGGAGATTGACTGAGACTGCGACTTCCGCAAGAATGCAGCGAATAGGCCATGCCCAAAGACTCGCTGCAGAAGGTCGTCCTTCATCATCGCACCGGCGCCATAACACTCGGTTTTGCCTACCAGACGGATTTCGGGGAAGACATCAAGATCATCACCAGAGAAGGAAAAGAGCAGACCCTTCCCGTATATGATCTGAAAGCGGTCTTTTTCGTCCGGGAATTTAAGGGCGACCCGAAATACGAGGAAATCAAGTTCCTGGTAAAGATGCCGGTCAGCCCGACTGTCTGGGTCCGTGCTCAGTTCTCCGACGGCGAGATCCTGGAGGGAAGGGTCAGCAACGGGCTGGATCTGCTTACTCAGCCGGGGTTCTACCTGAGTCCCTCTGACCGGGAAACGAACAACCTGCGAGTCTTCGTCGTTAAATCAGCCCTCGCCTCATTCGCCATCCTGTCTCCCGATCCATAATCCAGTTTTTATTTGACACGACTCTCTTCTTGGTTTATCTCTCGTTTCTTCACTTGACCTTCGAAAGCCGAGAAAGGAAGAAGATCCTGAAATGGTACCTCGTAAGTATCTACTAAGCGAAGACGACATGCCCCGTTGCTGGTACAACCTCGCGGCCGATCTCCCGACCGGGATGCAGCCGCCGCTCACACCGGATGGCAAACCGATTGGACCTGAAATGCTCGCGCCAGTGTTCCCGATGAACCTGATCGAGCAGGAGGTCAGCCAAGAGCGGTGGATAGAGATTCCCCAGGAAATCCAGGAGATTCTGGCCCGGTGGCGTCCGACGCCGCTCCGGCGGGCCGTGTACCTGGAACAGCACCTGAAAACTCACGCACGGATTTACTACAAGGACGAGAGCGTCAGTCCGCCGGGCAGCCATAAACCGAACACCGCGGTGCCGCAGGCCTGGTACAACAAGCAATTCGGGATCAAAAGAATCACGACCGAAACCGGCGCCGGTCAGTGGGGCTGTGCCCTGGCCTTCGCGTGCAACCTGCTCGGACTCGAATGCAAGGTCTTCATGGTTCGCATCAGTTTCGATCAGAAACCCATGCGAAAACTGATGATGAAGGTCTGGGGCGCCAACTGCATCGCCAGCCCCAGCAACGAGACCCACGCCGGACGCGACATCCTTGCCAGAATGCCCGACACCCCCGGCAGCCTGGGTATCGCTATCAGCGAGGCGGTCGAGGCGGCGGTGTCCGATACGAGCGGGCAAACGCGGTACTCGCTTGGCAGTGTGTTGAACCACGTTTTGCTCCACCAGACCGTAATTGGTCAGGAGGCACAGAAGCAGCTGAAGCAGGCGGGCGAGAAACTGCCAGACGTGGTGATCGGGTGCGCGGGAGGCGGAAGCAACTTCGCAGGCATCGCTTTCCCCTTTGTCCTGGACAAGATCAACGGGGCCAATATCCGGCTCGTTCCCGTCGAACCAGCTGCTTGTCCGACGATGACCAAAGCTCCCTTCGTGTACGACTTCGGAGACACGGCGGGCATGACGCCCCTCCTTCCGATGTTTTCCCTGGGTCACGACTTCGTCCCCGCACCCATCCACGCCGGCGGGCTGCGCTACCACGGGATCGCACCGCTGGTCAGCCAGGGCATAGTCGAAGGGCTGCTGGAGCCCCAGGCGATTGATCAACTGACCTGCTACAAGTCGGCGCTTACCTGGGCCTCGACGGAGGGAACGATCTGCGCCCCCGAGACCAGCCACGCGATTGCATCAGTGATCGACGAGGCGGTGAAAGCACGCGAAGAAGGCAAGGAAAAGGTGATCCTTTTCTGTTACAGCGGGCACGGGCTCATGGATTTGTCCGGTTACGACAGGTACTTATCCGGCGAACTGCCGGAACTGAGGCTTTCCGACGAGGAGATCCAGAAGTACCAAAAGTCACTGGAAAACCTCCCGAAGCCAGAACGGCGTAAAAGCGGGCGCTGGTAGAGGCGGCGTCTGTAGGCAGCCAAGGGACACAAGGGACAGAAGGGACAGAAGGGACACAAAGGACATAAGCGGCCTATGTCCCTTGTGTCGCTTCTGTCCCTTGTGTCCCTTGGTTTTCAGGTCAATTCCACCACCAGATCCCGCAAATGCGGGAAACACGCGACCAGTTCGTCGCGCTCTCCTAACTCGAAATCCTCAAAAGCGAAACCCGGCGCCACCGTGCAGCCAACCAGCGAATACGGAGACTCGGGCAAGGGATAGGCGCCAAACCAACACCCGGCCGGAACCACGCGCAGGAGTTCCTGCCCGGCCGCCAAATCGCGACCAATCGTGAAAGACTCCGCCAGCCCGGTAGGGAAAATCGACACCAGCCGGAGTGGCCCACCCAGGTAGAAGTGCCAAATCTCGTCGAACCGAAGTCGATGCAACCGTGATTTCTCTCCCTGCCTCAGGAGAAAGTAGATCGCGGTCCCGGCCGCCCGCGTGCCGGCCGAACCTGGTGCGAGCCCGGCAACGGGAATGGTCACGGACGACCTGTACATCTCCCTGTAGTATCCGCCCTCGGGATGCGGTTCGAGGCCGAGACGGGCGAACAGCTCCTCTGCGCTGGGGAGGTCACTCATAGACCCTTGAGCTTTCAGCCGTCAGCTTTTTCCCCGCCTCGGTCATCAGGAACTTTCCTTCACTCGCTTGCACCAATCCAGCCGCTTCCATTTCCCTGAGCGAGCTCCTGACCCGGAATACCGGTTGTCCGATGCGCTTGGACAACTCCTCAGGTGCGGTAGGGACGGTCAACTTGCCGAGCAGGCGTCGAGCAGATTCCGTCAGAGTTCCGTCATTGTTGATGCAGGCCATCAGAATCCTCACAGTGTTTTAGTACAGAAGTACCAGTCCTTACACTCGACCCCTTCCTGCTTGACCCGTTCTTCGGCCATTTCCTGCGTCCGAGGCGGAGGGATGATGACCTTCCCGCCGACGGTCCAGTTTGCCGGGGTGGCGACTCCGTGTTTATCCGAGGTCTGTAAGGCCTGAACCAGGCGGTAAATCTCCTGAACGTTCCGACCCGTGCTGAGCGGATAGTAAATCATCGCGCGCACGATCTGCTTATCATCGATAATGAAAACGCAGCGCGACGTTTCCGTCGTGCTCTCGCCCGGCATGATCATGCCGTAGAGCGTGGCCACTTCCTTGCTCAGATCCGCGATCACCGGAAAGGTAATCTTCTGACCCAACCGGTCTTCGATATTACGTACCCAGGCGATGTGCGAGTAGACGCTGTCGATGCTCAGGCCGAGCAGCTCACAGTTGATCTCCCTCAACTGCGGATGCAGCTGCGCGAAAGCTATGAACTCGGTCGTACAAACGGGAGTGAAATCAGCCGGATGCGAGAAGAGAATAAGCCAGGAACCTCTAAAGTCTTCCAGACGAAGCACACCGTGGGTCGTGGGCGCCTCAAACTGGGGGGCAGGAGATCCAAGCCGCGGTAATGATGGCGGTGCGAGAGCCGATTCCGCCACAAGTCCTGTTGCCATACAGCCTCCTGTCTAGGTGATGTTTAGTAGAAAAGTATCCTCCAGGGACGGGTGATACCGACGACTTGGTATTGTGTCTGGTTTGCGCCGGAGCTTCAAGTCGCACACCCGGACTGCCTTTTCAGAGTAAACTGGGCCCGAATGAGCAACAGCGAAGAGCCCGCCGTTCGCCTCGACAAGTGGCTCCAGGTAGCACGGCTATTCAAAACCAGAAGCCAAGCCGCCCAGGCGTGTACCGGCGGCCGGGTGAAGGTCAACGGGGCTGAGGCAAAACCGCATCGGACCGTGCGGCGGGATGACCGGTTGGAAATAGACCGGGACGGCTGGCCGCGCATCCTGGTAGTGAAAGACTATCGGGACAAACCCGTCGCAAAAGCGGAAGCGAGGACCTTGTATGACGACCTGACACCGCCCCGTCCCCCCCTGGATCCTCTGGCCGAGCTCCTCCGCCGCCCGCCCATCTCCAGACCGCGGGGCAGCGGCCGCCCAACCAAAAAGGACCGGCGAGTTATCACTCACCTCATTGACGAATGACGATTGAATGGGAAGAAGAAGTCAGAAGTCAGAAGTCAGAAGTCAGAAGTAATACAAAGAAGAAGTCAGAAGTCAGAAGTCAGAAGTCAGAAGTAATACAAAGAAG
>Ga0105092_10001845_pt1 | contig 11303 bp, 8 predicted proteins | sample PPLLak2March2015_FD_87021 | JGI IMG/M metagenome (GOLD analysis project Ga0105092, IMG submission 87021) | Freshwater sediment microbial communities from Prairie Pothole Lake near Jamestown, North Dakota, USA - PPLs Lake P7 Core (1) Depth... | ecosystem: Environmental > Aquatic > Freshwater >... | reverse complement strand
GTCCCTTCTGAGATCGATCCGGATGAAGTGAAGGCGCTGGTGGTAAAGGGCTATTCCATTGAGAACGCCATCGCCGAGTTCATTAAGCCGCCCGAGACCGAGATCGTTCGAACTCCAGCAGGGGCGACTGTCGCGGCTGCGGCAGTGGCAATTGCGGCCCCGGATGCGCAGCCTGAGACGGCGGCACTGAGGAGCCAGAATCAGCAGCTTGCCGAGCAAGTCAGGACGCTGCGGTCCTATCTCGATGAGTTGCGAGCACAAAATGCAGAGAAGGATGCCAGGCAGCGCGATCTGCTCGCAAAGCTTGACAGAATGCGAGACAAGAGAGCCCGCGAGATCAACCGCGACCAGGAGATCAGGATTCGAGACAAGGAGATCGAGCGCCTGCGATCCGTTCTGCGCGGGGAGCGAAAATACATCAAGAAACTGAAGAAATCCCTCTCGCGCCAAAAAAAGATGGAACAGATCGAGGATACCCGTGGCCTGCGGCGGCTGAAGCTGCTGGAGTCCTTTTCTCGCGAGGCTGTAGCATCCGTCCAGGAAGGCTGGGGCCTGGAAGAAGGAGACATGGTATTGCTGCAAGACGCCAGCGGCGGCGGCAGGAGTGCGGCGGACCTTCTCATCGAGCAGGGAATCGAGGCCGTGATCACCGATAGCGAGATGGTGCCCTCGGTGCGGGAGCACTTTTGCGAGAAAGGCATTCCGGTCTTCTCCAGCCGGGAGCTGCCCGCAAAGATGATCGACAACCTTCCGTTCGTTCGACCGGAAGACGTGGCTTTCGCCCGTGCCCGCTGGGAAGAGCAGATGAAGAAGCGCCAGGCGGACCGCCAGGTGGAGAAGCTGGAGAGCATTATCCAGGAATACCGGGTGGAGCGGAAGAAAGAAGAGAAGAAAAAGCGAAAGACGGCCAGCGGTTCGAGGACGGGGGAACTGCTGGACTTTCAATAAAGCGCCGGCATCCGCAAGCATGAGCGTCGAATGACCTAGCCCTTGATTTTGATGCTTTAATAAATATTTGTATTGTATAATAATTCTAAATTGTTCTGATAAAGAAAAGGTCCCGGCCAATGCCGGGTATTGAGATATATCCGAATATTTTTATCTATTCAGCGACCTTACTCTGTGACCTCCATCACAATCTTGTTCAGAGTCCCGGTAAACTTGAATGGGCTCTTGTAGCTCTCATTTACCGGCGTCTGAGGATCTTTGCCTATCTCCAGGCCTTCATCGTAGGAGTATCGAGTCGGCACCGTCATGGCGATAGATGTCTCGCCTTCCGGCTTGCCGTTGATAAACAGCGTCACGGTGCCCTTGTACTTTCCAGTCTTGTTGAAGGCAACGCTTAGAGTTGACGTTCCAGTGGGCACTTTGTCCTTCGATGTGATGGTGTAGTGCTTCTGGCCCACGAAGTTGTAATCAAAGACCAGATGGTTGTTCTGGACATATAGCGAGAGTCCGGCAAACCGTCCACCAATGGAGAACAAAACGCCTTCGGCTCCTTTCTGGGGAATAACAACATCTGCGGTGATACTGTAGGAGCTGTTATGGGTATCGGGGATATCCGGCTCCATAGCCTTGTCCACTCCTGGATAGTAGGTGAATGTTCCTCTTTTGGGGGTGGATGGATAGCGCGATCCGATGCGATCATCCAGAGGCAGAACATTGTACTTGCTGGCTTCCGCCCACCAGCGTTCCTGCATCTCCTGCACTTTTTCCGGATTCATCGATGCCAGGTCGTGCGATTCCGAAGCGTCTGCGGTGAGGTTATACAGCTCCCAGACATCGCTGTCGAAGTCGCCTCCTGAGTTCGTGTGGTGGAAAGCGACTGCCTTCCAGCCGTCGTACCAGAGGCCGCGAGTTCCCATCATCTCGAAGTACTGGACAATCTTGTGAGTGGGCTCGTTGGGGTTATCGAAGGTATAGGCGATGCTGGTCCCCTCTATCGGCTTTTGCGGGTAGCCGTTGTATTCCTCAGGAGCCTGGACGCCCAGGATCTCCAAGACCGTCGGAACCACATCGATAGCGTGGCAGAACTGGTTGCGGATGCCGCCTTTATCCTTAATTCCATCCGGCCAGTATACTATCATCGCATCATGCACGCCGCCTTCGTTGGTGGTCCACTTGTAGAGCCGGTCGGGCGTATTGTCCGCCATAGCCCAGCCCAGCGGGTAGGTCGGATATGACATCGGTCCGCCGATCTCATCCAGCTTCGTCAGCATGGTGCTGATATTTGATGCGGATGGATAATTATATCCTATGAATCCGGAGGTATTGCCTCCTTCCGACAGCGAATTGCCCCATAGAACCATGTTGGTGTAGCCGTTGGAGTCACCTTCTGGACTGGCACCGTTGTCGGAAATCACCACGATCATCGTGTTATTCAACTGGCCTGTCTCGTTCAGATAATCGAGGAACTTGCCGATCTGCTCGTCGGTATAGTCAAGATACGCGGCATGAACCTCTGCCAATCGTGCATACACCTTCTTCTCATCGGAGGTGAGGCTATCCCAAGCCTTGACATACTCGTCCCGCGGCGGGAGATCGGTATTATTGGGCACTACTCCCAGAGCCTTTTCTTTGGCCAGGGTAGTATTGCGCATAACGTCCCAGCCCTGGTCGAACTTGCCCTTGTATTTCGCAATGTATTCTTGTGGCGCATGGTGTGGCCAGTGGCCGGCACCGAAGGCCAGGTAGAGGTAGAAGGGCTTATCCGAGTTGATGGCCTTTCCATCGTTTATAAACTCTATAGATCGGTTAGCCAGATCTTTGGAGAGATGGTATCCCTCCTCAGGAGTGGCCGGAGGATCTATGCGGTGGGTATCATAGACCAGGTCAGGATACCACTGGCTGGTATGAGACTCCAGGAATCCATAGAACCTCTCAAAGCCCCGGCCTGTAGGCCATTCATCGTAAGGCCCGGCTGCATTGACGTCAGCCGAAGGCGCAAGGTGCCACTTGCCCACAGCGTAGGTATTGTAGCCCTCATCCTTGAGCATCTCCGGCATCGTGGCTGCATTCTTTGACAGGTGAGCATTGTATCCGTCATAGCCGGTGGCAAACTCCATGAGTGTGCCCACGCCCACGGAATGATGGTTGCGGCCCGTAAGAAGACAGGCGCGAGTGGGCGAGCAGATGGCCGTGGTGTGGAAGTTGCTGTAACGCAGTCCTCCCTCCGCAAGCTTATCTATGTTAGGAGTTTCTACAGGCCCGCCGAAGCATCCGAGACCGCCGTATCCGATATCATCGAGTACCAGGAATACGACATTCGGAGCGCCCTTGGGCGGCTGGGCATCCTTAGACCAGCATTGGGTCGAGTCCTTATAGGTCAAACCTACAACAGGCTGGCATTCCTCGCTCTTGTTAGCCCTGACGGCCACAACGCTTTGGGCCTTGTCAGGCGAGACGACGTCGCCATAAGCCACTGCCTCCAGACTGGAGTTCGCAGCAAGCGGATTTCTCCGGTTGGTGAGCAGGTCGGTACCTGTGCTGGCATTCGCCAATTGATCATTATTAGGGTTACTACTCGTTTGAAGATCATTCGAGTTGCCCGCTCCTTGATCTGAAGCAGGGCTAATTGTGGCTCCCAGGAATATTATCAAAAGTACCAGAGCAGCCGTCATAAGCCTTGAGGATATATGAACAAACATCCCTCCTAAGAAAAACAATACCATCTTGGTATAAGATCTTTTACTTATTGTCCCACACAACTATCAAGAATTTTCATTGAACTGGCTTCTGAATCGTTCACTTTGCAGGCAAGCTAGAATTCGTAGATAGCGTAATATTATGTATGGAATATTGATTTTGGAATATCAAGACAAGAATATAGAGATGAGAATGTTTGTGGCGCGAACTCTTCAGAGAGAGTGTGCGAACGATACCGTTTTTCCTTCGAACGCAAGCCTTCCTACCGATATTTGCGGCTGCTGGACGAATATGAAAAAAAGATCTATCTGATTTATCCTTGTAAACTTGCAAAAAAAATGGGAACGAAGATATTTTCGTTTTGATCAGCTCGCTCCTCCTACTATCGGATATGCCCTTGATGGCGTATTTGGATATTGTTTCATGCTCGCCACAAGCTGCCTATAAACCGTTTGGAATGCCGTAATCGCGAAATCGTGCTCCTCTGCGAGATTGTGCTGCTCGCTTGGATCCATTTCGATATTATAAGACGGCAGGAAATTGGGAGTAATCGCTTTCCGGTCCCTGGAATGAGTCATATCCCTTCCTGATGATCTTGAACTGATGCCAGCGCATATTTGGTGCCGCATGTGTGGCAGACATATTTTCTCATTTTACCGGAATTTATCTGGTAGGTACCATATACAGTGACGTTTCCTTTCCCAGCAATTCCGAAAAGACTGCATGACTCATTGGGACATGCCACGTCTAAAAATCGAGGCATTTGGACCTCTTTTTCCCATTTTGCTGCACCTCATGTGGCGTGTGCAAATAGGATCTATAAATAACGGCCTATTCCTGATTCACAACCTAAGCTCACGATTTAGGGAAATGAGGGGGCGCCCGCGTAGCCGCAAGCTTTATATTCGACTTGTGTCGTACTACGTTGAATGCCGTAAGACCAACGGCGAAACGGGCAGAGGAGTGGGGGCTTCTCACACCCAATTTATTAAATCGATGGGAACTCCCGGGTGTTTGTCCTGGGATTTTCCGTCAATTGCTATAGACAGCGCTAATACACCGAGTTTGCTTTTCTCCGGCCTGGCATGTCAAGTCATAGCATAGCACACAGTTCATATACTTCCTGGCATCATCTCTCCGCACATGATTGCCTCAGTCGAGCGTTCTGTTCTGTCCGGCGAGGTCTATGCCCCGCCCTCCAAGAGCTATACGCACCGCGCTATTTTGATAACTGCACTGGGACCGGGCGGAACTGTTTTGCGGCCCCTTATCTCTGCAGATACCCGCGCCACAGTCTCCGCCAGCGAGGCCTTCGGGGCAAAGATCACAGTCGGCGATGAGGTCAAGATTCAGGGAGTCTCCGATCAGCCCAGGACTCCCGAAGATGTGATCAACGTCCTCAACTCCGGCACCACTATGCGCTTCTGTGCGGCTGTGGCTGCCCTGACGGACGGCGCGGTTCTGACGGGTGACGCCTCTATTCGCACCAGGCCCAACGGGCCGCTTCTCGGCGCATTGAACGATCTTGGAGCCGTCGCCTTTTCCATCCGCAACAACGGCAAGGCTCCGCTTGTGGTTCGCGGAAAGATGCGCGGCGGCACGGCCCGGCTGAACGGCAGCGTAAGCTCTCAGTTCCTCTCTGCACTGCTCATCGCCGCGCCCTTGGCCAAGGGCGACACAAAGATCGTGATCGAGGGCGACCTAAAGTCGCGGCCCTACGCCGAGATCACCCTGGACATGCTCGCCTACGCAGGCGTGCGCGTGGAGGCGGAAAGGCAAGAGTTCTTCGTTCCTGGTGGCCAGAGCTTCGGTCTGAATAGCTACACCATTCCCGGAGACTTCTCCTCGGCTTCCTATCCGCTGGCAGCGGCGGCGGTCACGGGATCGGAAGTGACAGTCAAAGGCATCCTGCCCTCCAGGCAAGGTGACTCGGCAATCATCGATATCCTTGGCCGCATGGGCACAAAAGTCTCATGGGATAAGGAAAAAGGGGATCTAAAGATCAAGGGAGGCGAACTGGAGGGCATCGAGGTGGACGCCAGCCTGACGCCGGATCTGGTGCCGACCATTGCCGTGCTCGGTGCGGTGGCGCGGGGAAAGACGACGGTTGTGAACGCCGAGCATGTGCGCCACAAGGAGACTGACCGGCTTCACGCTATGGCTGTGGAGCTGGCTCGCATGGGTGCAGATATCCGGGAGAGGCCGGACGGATTGGAGATCGTGGGCGGAAAACTGCATGGGGCCAGTGTTCACGGGTACCACGACCACAGGATCGTCATGGCATTGACGGTGGCGGGATTTGTGGCCGGTGGCACGCGAATCGACGCGGCGGAATCGGTGGACGTGTCGTATCCTGGGTTCTTCGAGCAGATGGCAGGAATCGGGGCGAGAGTGAACGTGAATTGAAAACGGGGCAGTCCCCCTCGGTCCGCTTCTTTTTCGGCTGTGAACTGCTGCGCCCCTTCAAATCGGCTCATCCTTCAATTCAATTATTTCCGGCAAACCGGAAAATTCTTGGCATCCCTAAACTCCCGACGCCGATTGGCTGGGGACCGTGGCATAGCTCATTGCATGGTCCATGATAATTGGTTTGGATAAATTTGTTAGGATAAATTTGTTAGGATAAATTTGTTAGGATAAATTTGTTAGGATAAATTTGTTAGGATAAATTTGTTAGGATAAATTTGTTAGGATAAATTTGTTTGTCCAAGGAAAAAAGATACAAAGTCCCGGGTTTCCGATTCATCTAATCAATAAAACCGGAACCATCGAGTTTCTAACCACTTTCTCGGCCACGCTTCCCAAGAGAAATCGGTTGAGGCCGCTCCTGCCTACGCTTCCCATGATGAGCAGGTCTACTTTCGACTCGTCTGCAATTTTCAAAAGCTCCTCGCTCGGATTTCCTTCGGCCACGATCTTTTGGCATGGGACACCGGCTTTGACGGCGAGGTCCTCGATCCGATCTGTGGCCTTGCGGCCTTCCTTCTGCATAAGCGTGAGGATCTGGTCTTTGATTCCCGGAAAGGATGCGTAGCCCGGCAGGCGAACCAGCCTTGCCACATCTACCACGTAAACGGCAGCAATGCTGCCTCCGGAGCGGCCTGCAATCTCGATTGCCGCCTGGGCTGCCAACTCGCTCGAATCCGAACCGTCCGTCGCCACCATGATTTTATTGATCATATCATCACTGGTCTGGTTTTTGAATGAAAATTTGATTGGTCTCAAATTCGCTTCAGGGATGGACATATTTAAAGATATTTTAAGGATATTTATAGATATCTTTTGATTAGTCCTTCCCGGTTGAAGCCATAACTAAAGCTTCTTCTCCAAAGATAGCAGGAACAGCTCTGCCTTCTCATCCCAGGTTCTTGCGGCCTTCAAGCCTGAGAACTCAAAGATCACCATCTCCACCGTCAGGTAAACGTTCGCTTTCTCCCTGATGCAGCCGGTCAACGCTTCCTCGCCGCGGCCCAAAGCGGAATGAATATGCAGCTTCAGCCCATCTGCGGATGGATAGACCGTGGCCATGCCGAAGGTTTCCCAACCGTCGTCAAAGTTCACGAAATGGGGAACGGGCGGGATCACTGGCTGCTCCGGCCCGGTCACGGCGCGGCCTTCTCGCAGGGCTCCGATAAAAAGAGCCATGCATGACCCGATCTCCTTTTCCCGCAAGAATTTTTGCAGCGATTCGATAAGGTCTTCGCCATCATCCATCTTCAGGACGAAAACCCTTCCTAGCCTTCCTTCTGAATACTGCATGCCTCTGAGCCTTCCATCATGAATCAATTCTGAAAATGCGTGTAGTGTGCCGAAATGTGCAGCCGCCGAACCTTAATTCTTTCCCTCGACACAGAAAAAAAAAATGGATTTATAAAAAATTGTGCCGTGACAGCCTAAATTGAAGGCCGCAGAAATGTGCGACCACCGAAAATATTTCTATATCTTGGCTGCGAATGAGTTCTTGCAGCAAACCATGAGAATGGATTGGCAAATCGTAGGTCGTGAATCATGCCTGTAAATCCCAAAAGAGTCAGGAGACTGATTGAGGCTGAGCAAAAGAGCGGGCCCGTCATTTATTGGATGAGCCGCGACCAGCGCGCAAAAGACAACTGGGCACTTCTGTTCGCTCAGGAACTGGCCCAAAAGCGCGGCTCGCCACTGGCCGTAGCCTTCTGCCTTGTGCCTGAGTTCCTGGGAGCCGCAAGCCGACACTACGATTTTATGCTGCGAGGGCTAAAAGAGCTTGAGATGAATCTGAGCGCGCTAAATATTCCTTTTTTCCTGCTCATGGGTGATCCCGGTAAAAAGATTCCATATTTCCTTGCAGAGCAGAATGCGGGCGCTCTCGTATCCGATTTTTCGCCTTTGCGTCAGAGTCTGGAATGGAAGAACAATGTCTCCCGCGAAGCGACCGGCAATGCTAAAATTCCCTTTTATGATGTCGATTCTCACAACATCGTGCCCTGTTGGCTGGCCTCCCCAAAAGCCGAATGGGCCGCCTACACATTTCGGCCCAAGATCAACCGTCTTCTTGGCGAGTTTCTGGTGGAATTTCCGCACCTGCAAAAGCATCCTAACCGATGGGAAAATGAGCCTGAGAACGATTGGGCGGCAGCGCAAAAGAGCACAAAATCGGATATAATGCCAGAGTCATCCGCAATAGACTTGATCAAGCCCGGAGAAGCGGCAGCATTCGGCCGTCTTCAGGATTTTGTGGACCATAAGCTCTCCGCCTATGATCTGCAAAGGAATGACCCGAACCTGGACGGCCAATCAAATCTCTCTCCCTATCTGCATTTCGGCCAAATATCAGGCCAAAGAGTCGCCCTGCAAGTTCTGGCCGGCATGACTGATGCTTCGGCATTCCTGGAAGAGCTTATTGTGCGCAGGGAACTGTCGGACAACTCCTGCTACTATAATCCCAATTACGATTCCGTGCAAGGCTTCCCCAACTGGGCCAAGGAGACGCTTGATAAGCACGCAAGCGATCGGCGCGAATATCTCTACACGCAAGAAGAACTGGAGAGCGCCCGCACTCACGACGACCTATGGAATGCGGCTCAGATGGAGATGGTTTGCAGGGGAAAGATGCACGGATACCTGAGGATGTACTGGGCCAAGAAGATCCTGGAGTGGACACAGTCGCCCCGCGAGGCCCTTCGGTCCGCCATCTATCTCAATGATCGATATGAACTGGACGGCAGAGATCCCAATGGCTATGTGGGAATCGGCTGGTCTATCGGCGGCGTCCATGATCGTGCCTGGCGGGAGAGAGCGGTTTTCGGGAAGGTGCGCTACATGAGCAATGCCGGGATGAAAAAGAAGTTCGACGTACAGAGGTACATAAATTCGATCAACCATTTGCTGGAGATTTGCTAGAGTCCTGATTTTCCGCTGTGTTATTCCGGTTCATCGGGACTGCACATCGAGAATACACGGACCGAAATTCTGATTGCTATGAATAGAAAATGCCAAATAGAGAAAATCCAAATAAAATGCCAAAGGATGATCCATGTTTAGGCGTTATCCCGTAGATGGTTCTATTATTCGGCTGGACATCTGGCGCTATGCCCTGGCAGTTCTTATTGTCATTGCGGGCTTTGGGCTCTTTGCCTATTATATCTTCAACAGTGTCTCCGGTGCAGGCGGCGATCTGGTGCAGGTGGTCGTTCCCGGCGGCGCTGACTTGGACCTAAAGGAAACTGGGGAATACACCGTCTTTTATGAAAGCCGGTCATTTGCCGATGGCAAATTTTTCAACACCGGCGAGCAGATAAACGGCCTGCAAATCAACGTTGTGCAAAAGGCCACTGGCCGTGAATTGGCCGTGTATCCGCCATCAGGCAGCTTCAGGTATTCCTTAGGCAGCCGCATCGGTCAGTCCATCATGGCCTTTCAGGTCGATCGACCGGGCGTCTATCGGATCGAGGCGTCCTACGTTAGCGGAAGCGGACCTGAAGTCGTGCTGGCTGTGGGGAGCGGATTTGCCTGGAAGATCTTCTCACTGGTTTTATCCTCTCTGGCCATCGCCTTCGGCTCGATAGCATTCGCCGCGATAATCGCGATAACCACATATCGGGGACGGATAAAAGCAATAGCCCGCCAAAAAGAAGAGGAGCGGATTATTCGAGGACTTCATTGAAGAATCAAAAAAGAAAAAGAATAAGTTGAGAATGATGGGCTTCTCGCGTCAGATGCTTTTTCCTGTGGGAAAGGAATCGAGTTAATAAGCCAATGACATAACCATCATATGGAAGAGCTTCAAGGGCTCTTCCTGGTTCTTCCCAGCACCATCTGCTTGGTGGCCCGCTCCGCTTCGATGTTGCGGCGGCAGACCGGGCAGATCCAGATCCAGTCAAGGCCGGTCGAATCCTTTTGCAAATTTTCTGGAAGGCTCGACTCGATCCTCTTCAGCATGGGCTCTGTGGCATAGCGCTCGCCGCAGATCTTGCAGGCCATCAGGTCATAGGTGACGGTCGTCTCCGGGCTTCCCTCGTCAAATGGAACCAACGTGAGCGCCTTGGCCGGGCAGAACTCAACACACAGGTCGCACTCCTCTTTGCACTTCTTCCAGTGGACGGATCTCGTCTCCGGCGTCTCGGTGCGGGTGATGTTCTGGCTGGGGCAGACGTTGGAGCAGGAGAAGCAGCCCAGACACTTGTTCACATCAACTTTGATCATCTTCTACCTCCATGCGCCGCAGCCATGGCAGCGCGGGTGCGCGCCCGCCGGGAAGCAAGCTCGAAGTCGGTGCTCAGTGCGTTAGCCGGGCAGCTCAGGATGCAGGTGGGCGTCTCCCGTCCGGCGCACAGGTCGCACTTGTGGGCGATCTTGTCCGACCAGACCACACCGAAGGGACAGGCCAGGCGGCACAGCCCGCAGCCGGTGCACTTTTCCACATCAAAAGCCGTGCGCTCTCCGTCTTTGTAGAGCGCTCCCGTGAAGCAGGCCATGGTGCAGGTCGCCTCCTCGCAGTGGTGGCAGAAGACCGGAACCGAGGCATGGTCTCCGGCCATGTGCACATTGACGTGACCTTTTCCGCCGTGCACCCTCTTGCAGGCCACCTCGCACGACCGACAGCCGATGCATCTGCTGATATCAACGTAAACTGGCATTTAATCCCTCCGGGAAATCTTGCAGGCGGCAACCTTGAACTCCGGAATCCTCGCTTCCGGGTCCGTGACCTCCGTGGTGAGTTTGTTCGTGCCTGGGAAGTGGAAGGGCATGAAGACAACTCCTTTCTTGACCTTGTCCGTGAGCCGCGCCCTGGCCGATGTCTCGCCACGCAAAGATGTGACCAAAACCTCGTCGCCGTCTGCAATCTTGAGACGGGCGGCGTCATTGGTGTTGATCTCCACAAACAGCTCCGGCTCGCGCTCGATGAGCGAGGGACTGCGCCGCGTCATGGACCCGGCGTTGTGGTGCACGGCCACCCGGCCAGTGGTCAGTACGAAGGGATAGTCCCAGCTTGCGTTCTCCGCCGCAGCTCGATACTGCACAGGCACAATTGATGCCCTGCTGTCTTGCAGCTTGAATCCCAGAGAATGCAGGATCGGCGTTCCCGGATGATCCTTATCGGGACAGGGCCAGATCAGCCCCATTCCATCCAGGCGCTCCCGGGTTATTCCTCCATACTGGGGCACCAGGCGATTGATCTC
>Ga0105092_10001844_pt1 | contig 11310 bp, 11 predicted proteins | sample PPLLak2March2015_FD_87021 | JGI IMG/M metagenome (GOLD analysis project Ga0105092, IMG submission 87021) | Freshwater sediment microbial communities from Prairie Pothole Lake near Jamestown, North Dakota, USA - PPLs Lake P7 Core (1) Depth... | ecosystem: Environmental > Aquatic > Freshwater >... | reverse complement strand
TGATGGCGAAGAAAATTCTCAACGGCGAAGCGCCGAGGGTGGCGGCGATCTGCTCAAGCCTGGGATTGACTTCCGAAAACGAAGTTCGTACCGAGCGGACCAGCAGCGGAAATGACATCACCGACATGGCGATCAAAACGCCTTTCCAATTGAAGACGATTTCAATGCCTCGTTCGTAGAGCCAGTGGCCCAGAGGACTGCGCCGGCCAAAGATTTTGAGCAGAATCAAACCTGTCGATACTGGCGGCATGACCAATGGCAGCAAAACGATCGTTTCCAGAACGCTCTTTAGCAGCCATTCCTTGCGCGCAAATAGCCACGCCAGCGCGATGCCGAACGGCAGAATCAACAGCGTACTGGCAAGGCCGACGGAGAGCGAAAAAAGCGTGATTTGCCAGGTCTCAAAAGATAAGATCACAAAACGATAGGGTCCTCACGGTCAGTCAAAAACGACAAAGCCGAATTTTTTAAACGTGCTCTTTGTCGCGGGACTCTGGAGATGGTTCAGAAAATCGCGCGCGGCGTCTTTCCGCTTTGAGTCTTTCACGATAGCCACCGGGTAAGTCATCTTGGGGCCTTTGCCGATGGGCACTTCGTAGACAATCTTCACCTTCTTAGAAACGGCGGCGTCGGTTTTGTAAACGAAGCCGGCTTCGACATTGCCAGACTCCACCGATGCCAGGGTCGCCCGGACATCCTGCACCGGTACGACCTTCGGTTTGACCTGGTCCCAAAGACCTTCGTCGGTCAGGTACTTGCTGCTGTAAACGCCCACCGGAACGGAGGAAGGCTCGGCGAGCGCGATCCGTTTGACATCGGCCTTCAATAAATCCTTGGGTGACGTTATGGCGAGCTTCGAATCCGCTGGCACGATGATCACCAACTGATTCGAGAGCAGGTTTTTTCGCGTGCCCGGTTCGAGCCGGCTTTTTTTGTCGAGATTATCCATCTGCGTCAGATCGGCGGAAAAAAAGATATCTGCCGGCGCGCCCTCGTCGATCTGCCGCGCCAGACCACTCGATGGACCGTAATTGAACTTGACCGTGTTTTTGGATTTCGACTGATAGCCCTTGCCGATCTCGTTCAGGACATCGGTAAGGCTCGCCGCCGCCGAAACCAGAATCTCGTCGGCCCACGCATTGGCCTGGGTCCATCCCAATGCAAAGAATATCGCGGCCACCGAAAGTGATTTGCGCATGAATGGCATCATCTTTACCGATCTTCCTACTAAATGTTTCACCATGCGATGCGTCTCAACGGATGCTTCAGCGGGGTTTGAAAGCCGGTCTATGTTTGGACTGCCTCGACGACTTTGCCGATCTCACGCGTGTCGTAGCCACCAAGGGCCTGCAGCTCATCTCTGAAGGGCTTGCTGACCATCGTGTCGAGCAGGACCTGCATTGCATTCAATGTTTCGTAGTAGCTCTTCGGAATCACCAAGTCATATCGCTCCCGCTGCAACGGCACGAAGTCCAAGCCGCAGATTGCGGCGACAGACTGGACGCCGATACCGGTGTCGGACAAGCCAGCCTTGATCCGTGATGCCACGTCGAGGTGAGAAAAGACTTCGTCGCCATAACCCTTGACGCGTTTTGGGCTGATGCCGCCGGCCCGCAGTTGCTTGTCGAGGAGCCGGCGCGCGCCGGAGCCGGTCTCACGATTGACGATTCGTACAGTCGGTTTCGCGAGATCGACGACGGTGCGTATCTTTTTCGGATTGCCTTGGCGGACGATGAAACCTTCCTCCCAATGGGCGAAGGTGACGACGATAAAGTCCATGTCGCCGACGATCTGTTTTAGATTGGGAAGCTCCCAGCCGCCCGATGCTTCTTCGGCTAGGTGGATGCCGGCCGCGTGAAGCTCGCCGCGCTTGAGCGCACTCAACGCAAGGCTGCTACCCATCAAGCAGGGCACCAGGCTCACCTGGCCATGTTTGGCGATATATTCCGCCGCCAAGAACATCGCCGGATCGCAGCCGCCGACAACGATCTTGCGACGCATTACGTCACGGTCTTTAAGAAGCCTGACTGACACGCGTGACTTGTCGGGGTTCGACTCGACGATAAGACCGTCCGCCATTGCGCTCAGGTTGGCCAGTTCGCCGAGCCCATGCAGCGGGCGTACCAGCACGCGACGGCCGATTTCCATCACTTGGGCGCGCACCGGATGGTCGCCGCGCGGTGGGGGGCTGAGAAGCTCTCCTTCGATGATTTCTCCACCCTGTTTGATGCTAAACAGATCTTCGACGCGGCAATGGAGCGCCCGCGCGAGCTGCAGCGCGACCGAAGTGGCCGGCGAATACTGATTCGCCTCGAGCGCACTAACTGCTTGCCGCGTTATTCCAGCGAGATCCGCCAATTGTCTTTGCGAGAGGGCTCGCGCCTGTCGTTTCTCGCGCAGGTGGTTCTCTATTTCAATCTCGTTAGGATCGGTTCCCATTCAATGTCTGTCAGACAGAATACCTGACATTATGTCTGGTATCATGTACCAAACGCTCATGTCAAACACAAATCTGTCGGGGGACGGTTTCACCCTAATGACTACCCCCATCGATCGCTCGAGACTGGCGCTCGACGCTCAATGGTGGCGAGTTCTGGCCCCAAAACCAATTGCGCGATTACACTGCCGGGGTTTGACATATTTTTTGAAAACGTGCTACGTGAGTCTCAGCGCGGTGAGTTATGTCTATCGTTACCCGTTTCGGCATCTCGCTCGAGGACGACCTGCTGCACGCGTTCGACAGAAGCATCGGCGGTCAGGGCTATCAGAATCGTTCGGAAGCCATCCGCGATCTGATTCGTGACCACCTGATTCAAAAGAAGATCGGCCAAGCGGATAGCGAGGTTATCGGAGTGGTCACTTTGCTATACGACCACCGGATACACCACCTGAGCGATCTGTTGGCGGAGATGCAGCATAAATCTTATGTGGCGGTAAATGCCAGCCTGCACATTCATTTGGACGAACACAATTGTTTGGAGGTCATCGTGATCCGGGGGCGCGGCGACAAGGTCCACGAAATCGCCGGCAAACTGATTGCCACCAAAGGGGTCCAAAACGGAAAGCTGGTTACGACGACCCCGGAGATGAAACAATAAAAAATTTTTTCTCTTGAGGTAGCACGATTTTAGGCTAGTTAATACACGCAGAAATCCATCGGCCATGAACGAACATCATGAACACCATCATGGGGACGCAGACCACGCACACGCTCACAGCGGGTCAAGATCAGCCTTGACGTTGATCAGCCTGGCGCATGCAATCAACCACGCGCAGTCGGCGCTGAAACCCCTTGTCTACCCGCTGGTCCTGCGCGATCTCGGCTTCGGCTATGCCGAACTCGGCATCATGTTGGGTGTTGCGAGCGCCGTCGGAGGCTCCCTCCAGTTCGTTGCCGGCGCCCTGGGCACGTACGTCAAACGCCATCTGCTCCTGGGATTCGGCAACGCATCGGTTGGCATTTGTTTTTTTCTCATCGCTCTTGCCCAGAGCTTCCCGCAATTTTTCCTCTGGACGGTCATGTCGCGAGTCGGTGGCGCCGCCCAGCATCCCGTCGGCAGCGCGCTTTTGTCACACCACTTCCAGCGCAAACATCTGGGCACCGCCCTGGCGGCGCACTTTACCGCGGGAAACGTCGGCACCGCGCTTATCCCGCTGTGTGCGGCGATTCTCATCACTGTTTGGGGCTGGCGCATCACGACGATTCTATTTGCCATTCCGGCGGTCCTCGTCGGATTTGCGATGTGCGTTTTCCTGCACGATCCTCGAGCGACCCATGAGCCGGAAAGTCGCGCTACACGCTCTTTCTGGCAAAACAGCAAGCTTGCCATCGGCAATCTGAACCTGCGCTGGATCCTCCTGGCATCGGTGGTTGCCGCCGGCGGTTCCGGCCACGGCATCGTATCCGCTTTTCTGCCGCTGTATCTCAGTCACAATCTGGGCATGGAATCGACCACCGTGGGTTTGGTGTTCACTGTGATGATGATCGGCAGTATTCTAGGCCCGATGCTCGGCGGCAAACTCGCCGACCGCTGGCATCCACAGAAAATTCTTCTGGGAGCCTATGCCGTCGCGGCCTTGACCACGGTGTTGTTTCCATGGATCGGCGGCAACGTGTTCTCTATTTCAGCCGCCGCTCTGATTCTTGGAGTCAGCGCCTTTGGAACCCATCCCATATTACAGACAATGGTCGTCCAGGTCACTGACGACCGAATACGAGATATGGGATTCGCGTGGTTCTATACCGCCACCTTTATGGCGGGGGCGATCTGGTCGCCGGCCGTAGGATTTCTCGCAGAGTCGTTGGGATTGACGGCGGTTTTCGGCGCAATGGCAGCGTCGTTTGTGTTGGCCAGCCTTTGTATCGTGCTCGGCCAACTGCACAATATTCCGCACGCTCAGTTAGCAACCACCGATTCGTTGAGTCACAGTTAAAATTTTTTGCGATTTGGTGTTACGGAATTGAAATACGTATTACTCAAGGAGGGAATTAACTAGCAATGAAAGTCTTACTGATCCCAATCCTTGTTATAGCTTTGTCTTTCAATCGCACCATTGTTGCCGATGGCGCCGAAGCTGATCCGATTGAGGTTTATACGTGGGGCCAGCAGCCCACGTCGGCGGCGACCGAGCAAACCCGCTGGTCGAAGGATTTGGAGCTCCGTCCCTCGAACACGCCGAGCGATGTCATGCGAATGGCACCGAGCTTGATGATCAGCCAGCACCATGGCGGCGGTAAGGCGGATCAAATTCTATTCCGCGGTTTCGATTCCGATCACGGGACCGACTTTCAAGTCACCATCGACGGCATTCCTGTGAACATGGTGAGCCATGCTCATGGCCAGGGATACGCTGACCTTCACTGGCTCATTCCCGAAACCATCGACCGGGTGGAGATCTACAAAGGTTCCTATTTTCCTCATCTGGGTGATTTCGCCACCTCAGGTGCTATTAACATCGTCATCAAACGCTACGCCCAACAATCGAGTCTCACGGTGATGGGCGGGAGCTACGAAACGGCGCGCTTTCTCGGTATTCTCTCGGCGCCTGAGGGAACCCCCTTCAGGCCGTACATGGCCTTCGAGTATTACCACAGTGACGGTCCGTTCAAGAATCCGAACGAATACAACCGCTACAATTTCTTCAGCAAGTTCAACCTCATTTCCAACGCAAGGTCGAATTTGGACGCCCTGATAACTTACTTCTCGACCAACTGGAACGCCTCCGGCGAGATTCCCTCGCGCGCGGTTAGGGATAGGTCAATCGGGCGTTTTGGCTCGATCGATCCCAGCGAAGGAGGAAATTCCGAAAGGCAAAACTTGAGTTTGATTTATAATTTCGCCGACGCCGTTCAGTCCCTTCGGGTGCAAACCTGGATGTCGTGGTACCGCCTGCAACTCTGGTCGAACTTCACGTTCTTTTTGAACAACCCGGTGGAAGGGGACGGCATCGAGCAGAACGACAAGCGATATCTGATAGGCAACAACGTCACCTACCGGCGCAACTATTCGCTGGGGGACATTCCCACTGAAACCTTGATCAGCTTTCAGAGCCGATTCGACCGCATCAAGGTCGGTCTCTTCAACCAGGAGACACGCAATCGACTGAGCACGACCAACGACAACCTGATTAGGCAAACCAATCTCAGCTGGTTCGCGCACCAAGAAATTCGGCCGACAAACTGGTTTCGGGGTCAGTTGGGAGCCCGGCTGGACAACTTCTGGTGGAGCGTGGCGCAAGCCGAGCCAGCCACCGAGCCCATCGCAGGCTCGGCCTCCGAGTCCATCGCCAATCCCAAATTGAACCTGATCTTTACTCCCTTCACCGACAACGAGTTCGCTCAGCGAACCAACTTGTTTTTCAATGCCGGCGGCGGCTTTCATAGTAACGACGCCCGGGTCGTGGTTCAGGATCAAACCAGACCGCTCGCCCGTTTCTGGGGCGGTGAGATCGGGCTGCGGACGCGATTGTTGGAAAAAATGGAATTCAGCGCCGCCTACTGGAGATCCTATCTATCAAGCGAACTCGTCTTCGTCGGCGACGAAGGAACTTTCGAACCTTCGGGAGCCAGCAGACGCCACGGCGTAGAAGCCGAATTTCGCTACGATATCCTGCCCTGGTTAAGCTATGACCTGGACGCCTCTTATACCTGGTCAGAGTTTACCAATGGCGAGGCAGTGCCGCTCGCGCCTCGAGCGCTCGCTTTCACCGGCTTTACGGCGCGCCATGATTCGGGTCTTCAGGCCAGGCTCCAAATGCGCTACATCGGTTCCCGTAACGCCATCGAAGACCGCAGCATCAAGGTGCCCCAGTCCGCGATCTTCGATCTGTTCCTCAAATACATTTGGCAACGCTATGAGTTTTTCATAGCGTTCCAAAACCTTGCCAACACAAAGTGGCGCAGCGCCGAGCATGCCTTCGTATCGCGCCTGCAAAATGAACCGCCGGAAGGAGTACTCGACGCCCATTTCACTCCCGGCGACCCTTTTATGGCTACAGCGGGGGTCACGATTCGTCTCTGGTAAGAAGGCGGGACAGATGAAAAGAGGGACTAGACATTGATGCTCTGAAGGCGAGCCTGGTATTTTCTGTTCATTGAGCTAATTTAGAGCAGCAAGTTCACGATCTTGCCGTGACATTATGTTTGATTTTATCGGCATCATCATCAAAGGCGGGCCGGTTATGGTACCGCTGCTCGCCTGCTCGATTATCTCATTGGCCGTGGTCATCGAGCGGATGATTTTTTGGCGCAGAGCCCGCTCTCGGGCGCCGGTGGAAGAGTTGCTGCAACTGGTTGAGCGAGGGGAGTTTGCCAAAGCCACCGAGCTGGGCCGGAAGTTAGATTTGCCCGCCGCCCGGGTCTTAACTGCCGGTCTGGCGCACCGAAACCCCTCGCTTGTCAAAGCCCTCGAAGTAGCGGCTCAGGCGGAGATTCCGGTGCTAAAAAAGCGCCTGACCATTCTCGATACCATCATCACTCTCGCTCCGCTTTTGGGGCTCCTGGGCACCATCACCGGCATGATCAGTTCCTTCGGCATCATGTCCGAAGCGGGCCTGGGCCAGCCCCATGCGGTCACGGGCGGCGTGGCTGAGGCTTTGATCGCTACCGCGGCGGGACTTTTGATCGCCATTCTGACCCTGATTCCTTACAACTACTTCTCCAATCGCGCCGAGCAGGAGCTGGAGGAAATAGAGTATTACGGCTCGCGCCTGGAGCTGTTACTGGCCGATCAGGAGGGGAAAAGTTAACCAAAAATGTTTGAAATCTCGGAGCAAGAAGAGAGCGGAAAAACTATCACTCCCGCAAAGACGCAAAGGCCGCCAAGTTCGGAGAAATATAAAATGATTCTTTCTTTGCGCTCTTGGCGTCTTAGCGGGAGAAACTTTCTTAAAGTCGTTCTGTCGAACATTGCAAAGGCAAAAATCTAATGCGGTTAGCGCGTAGGAGCGTCAAGAAGGCCCGTATCGAGATCATTCCGATGATCGATACGATTTTTTTCCTATTGGTTTTTTTCATGATCTCGACCTTATCGATGACCCGCTACAGCGGGTTGCCGGTCAACCTGCCAAAGGCGGCCACGGGACAGCAGCCGGCCAGCGAAAGCGCCGCGGTGAGCATTACTCCCGACGGCAAGATTTTCATCGACAAGCAAGAAGTGCCGCGCGAAAACGTCCGCGCGATACTGCAGCAGCGTCTGTCGGCCAATCCCGAGCTTTTGGTCTTGATCAACGCCGACGAGCGAGTCGAGCACGGAAGGGTGGTGGAAGTCATGGACGATGCCCGCCAGGCCGGCGTCGCCAAGATGGCCATCGCCGTCAAACCCAAGGATAGCCCGCAGTGAAGGGCGATGCGCTGAGCTTATCCCTGCTGGCGTCATTCTTTATTCACGGTGTCGTGATTATGCTGGCGACGATCATCATCAAACAGGGGAATCTTCGCCGTCAAGATTTTTTTCCGGTCAGTCTTGTCGATTTGCCACGGCAAGAGGAAGCCAAAGCGATCAAAAAAATAGAGCCCCCTTTTGAGATCAAAAAGCTACCACCTCCGGTAAAAATCGAAAAACCCAGAGAGCCTAAGCTGGCGGCCAAAAGCGAAATTGTCCAGCCCAAATCGGCACCGGCACCGATTGCTCCACCAAAAGAAGAGCCGGTCAAGCCAATCGAAACCAAGCCACGGCCCGCCGAATCAAGCGGACCAACGCCTCTCTCCCCGAGCGCCAAGCTGGAAGGCGGCGGCAGCGAATCCGGTGTCGGCAATCTCTTTGGTAAAGGAGATGTTGCGGTTGTGCCGGGAGCGGGAACGGCGGGCGGGGGAGGGGGTACCGCAACTTCAGGTTTGGGAAGAGGCTCGGGTGATCCCGGCCTTCCGGCTCTCACGACGCCGCTGAGAACCAACCGGGAAGCCAAGCCGATTCAAACCGTGCGTGCCGTCTATCCCCCACTAGCTTTACGCATGGGAATGGAGAGCGACGTCACATTGAGAATCGAGATAGACCCAGAAGGCAAGGTGACCAAAGCCGAAATCACCAAGAGCGGCGGCCCCGGCTTCGATGAAGAGGCGCTCAAGGCGGTTAAACAATCCCGCTTCGAGGCCGCGCAAAGGGATGGTAAGAACGTCCCGGCTGAGTTTATCTATATTTATCGCTTTCGCCTCCGGAAATAGAACGACGAATTACAAGCCAAGGCGGTTGGATCGTTGCCGCTTATATTATAGAAATCATCGTACAATGTAAGCGTAAAGGAAAGAAGGGTTTCTTATGGCAGACGCTCACGATTCTTCTCATCATCACCGCTATGATCACCACGATTGGGATTCGCCGGAGTACGTCTCCGATTGGGCCTCGGGCCAGGACCAAAAAGAGAAGGCTCGGCAGGAGCCGTTCCAAGTGTTGGCGGAAACGATTCCCTACGACAAGGCGGTTCCCATTAGAATTCTCGACGTCGGCGCCGGTTACGGCGCTTTGACCCAGTTTCTTCTTAGCCGTTTTCCCAACGCCACCGCCATCTGCCAGGACGGATCAGTGGAGATGGCAAAACTTGGTCAAGAGCGAATGCACCACCTCAAAGGGCGGTTCGAATATGCCCTCTGCGATTTTTCCAAGCCGGGTTGGACTCGAAAGCTAACCGGCCCCTTCGAAGCCGTAGTCTCTGCCATCGCGATTCACAACGCTGGCAGTCCAAAAATCATTGAGCGCATCTATAGCGATATCTTTCCCTTGGTCAAGAATGGCGGCTGCTTTATCAATTTCGATCGCGAGCGCCCGCCATTAGAAGATCAAATGAAGTGGCTAAGGAAAGCCGGCTTCCAGGACGTGCAGCGTTTCTGGACCGGTGAAACCCGCGCGCTCTTCGGCGGCTTTAAGAGATAGTCTCGATAGCCCCGAGCTTCGTTGCACTGAATTTGCAAGGAGATCCTATGTCGAAATCGCCAGACTCTTCGCAGCATTCGCACGATCACGCCCACGGGGACCATGACCATTATCACGACCACCCTCACGATTGGCATTCTCAGGAATACGTTTCCAAATGGGCCGAGAAGCAGGACCAACAGGAGTCGGATCGGCAGGAGCAGTTTCGTTTGATGGCTCAAGCCATTCCCTATCACAAAACGCTTCCGATCAAGATCCTCGATGTCGGCGCGGGGTACGGTGCCCTGACCCGCTTTATGCTGAATTATTTCTCCAACGCGACTGCGGTTTGCCAGGACGGTTCAGCAGAGATGATCGCGCTCGGCCGAGAGCGCATGGCCGATCTGACGGGAAGTTTTGACTATGTGCTGTGCGATTTTAGTCGACATGGCTGGAGCGAACTGATCACGGGTTCCTTTGAGGCGGTTGTCTCATCCATCGCCATACACAACGTAGGCAGCCCGAATATCATTCGCGGGATCTATGACGATATCTTCCCACTGGTCAAAAACGGCGGCTGTTTTCTCAACTACGATCTAACGCTTATCCCCCTGGATGAGCAACTGAAGTGGTTACGGCAAGCTGGCTTCCAGGCCGTGAGCGTGATCTGGAAAGACGAAAGGCGCGCGCTTTTCGGCGGCTTTAAAAGATAGTTGAGGCCGTTTGCCTAAACGAGGCGCTCAGCCGAGAGTTCTCGATCACCGGGATAATTCGGGAGGCCCCACCGATGGTCATTCTTTGCAATCGACGTGGCTATTGATAAGTTGGTGCTAGCGGATCGAAAGATTTTAGAAGATTTCTGTTCGTGTAGCACGCATTAAAAGATCTTTCAGCTACAAGCCGAAGAAATTTTGGTTCATGCAAATAAACGAACGAACTTTGTACTCATGCATTTTGGTTTCATTGCTGATCCACATGGCCACGATTCCCGCAGCATCGCTGATGATGCGGGCGCTACTCACGACACCCGTTCACATTCCGATAGAGTTGGTAAACATGCCGCGAGTCGCAGAGGTCAAAGCACCGGAATCTCTACCTCCACCTTTACCACCAGCACCCAAACCCAAAGCCGCGAAGATCACCGCTCCGAAGTTACTTTCCAAGCCGGAAATCATTCAAATCCCCGACTCAGCTCCCACGGGTAACACCAAAGAAGACATTAAAGAGCCGGCAAGACCCATCGAGCCCAAGTTGGCTTCGCTCCCGCCGGAGCCAGGCTCAGTGAAGGGTGGCTGGAACGTCGGGGAACGTGCCGGCGAAGCCGAAGGTGGCGCGGCCGGTGCGGGCAATTTGTTCGGCAAGGGAGATGTGGGTGTCGTCGATGGGAGCGGACTTGCAGGTGGTGGCGGTGGAACGGGGACGGCGGGCCTTGGACGGGGAGCCAAAGGGGATGGGACTGGAGGTGGCGGCGTAGGTGGTGATGCTGCATCGGGTGTGGCTCGACCTTTGGGCGGTTATCAGGTGAAGCCGCGCTACCCGGAGTCGGCGAGGCGAGCAGGGGCCCAAGGCGTCACCGTGTTGAAGCTTCGTATTCTTGAAAACGGCAGAGTGGGTGAGGTCCTTGTCGAACAATCCGCCGGTCATCCCGATTTGGACACAGAGGCAGCCGAAGCGGTCAAGAAGTGGCTTTTCGAACCGGCGCGGATGGGCAAACAACCGGTCGCCGTCTGGGTTTTACTCCCGGTAAAATTCGAACTCAACTAGACTAGCAGGTTGCTGAAGAAGGGTCCGGAATGCTTCGAGATCCTCAGCATGAACGGAAAACCAACAATGATATTAACCCGACTTTCTCAACTGGAGGGGTAAGGGATCCAAAAGGTGAATAAAAACAAGCCTCCAATTGAAAAGGTCTCCACTACATTGGGTTCACTCCAGTTAGTGCATTAGTTCACCGGCAGCGCTG
>Ga0105092_10001843_pt1 | contig 11312 bp, 10 predicted proteins | sample PPLLak2March2015_FD_87021 | JGI IMG/M metagenome (GOLD analysis project Ga0105092, IMG submission 87021) | Freshwater sediment microbial communities from Prairie Pothole Lake near Jamestown, North Dakota, USA - PPLs Lake P7 Core (1) Depth... | ecosystem: Environmental > Aquatic > Freshwater >... | reverse complement strand
AGCGCCCATGGGCGAGGAAATCAGAGCGGTTGAGCAAGGTACAGTGGTGTTTGCCGACCGCTTTGCAGGCTACGGCAGAATGGTGATTATCGACCATGGCGAGCGATACTTTAGTGTTTATGCACATCTATCTGAAATATTTAAGAAAAAAGGGTCCGTGGTGAGGCGGAGCGAGACCCTTGGCCGGGTCGGCGACAGCGATTCGCTGGCGGGCGCAAAGCTATATTTCGAAATTCGCAAGGACGGCAAGTCCATCGACCCCTTGCCCTGGTTTCAAAAATAATAGATATTTTCAAAGTGTTGGGATAGAATCGTCAAACTGAATGTTGCGACTTTATCGAGGAGAGAAAGCTATGCGCATAGTAGCCAAACGCGGGTTCCCATTGATTCTGCTATTGGTTGGGATCGCTCTGGGATTTTTTCTTGCGGCTCAGTGGGTGCCCAGTGTCTCAGCGGTTCCGCGACAGGATTATGAGAGCTTAGAGGCCTTTACCAATATTCTCGCCATCGTCAAGAAAAATTACGTCGAAGACGTAGAGACCAAAAACCTGGTCAGCGGGGCGATCAATGGTATGCTGAGTGCTCTTGATCCACACAGCGCTTATCTCACGCCCGAACTCTACAAAGAACTCCAAATGGACACCCAGGGGCGCTTCGGTGGCCTCGGGATCGAAATCACGGTCAGAGGCGGGGTTCTTACCGTCGTGTCGCCCATCGAAGATACCCCCGCCGCCAAAGCGGGTGTCAAGCCCGGAGACCAGATCTTTAAGATCGAGGATGAATTCACCAAGGACATGACTTTGGTGGATGCGGTTAAGAAAATGCGCGGCCCGAGAGGAACGAAAATCACAATCTCCGTTAAACGCGAGGGCGTGCCGGAGCTGATTAATTTTACTTTGGTTCGCGATACGATCCGCGTTCAGAGCGTGCGCAGCCGGAATCTTGAAGAAGGGTACGGCTATATTCGGCTGGCGCAATTTCAGGAGCGAAGTGATCGGGATTTGCAGCGGTCTCTGGAAAAAATGGCGGCTGAAAAACCCGGGATCAAGGGAGTGGTTTTGGATCTCAGGAACAATCCCGGGGGATTGCTGACCCAGGCGGTGCGCATTGCGGATCTGTTCCTCGACTCGGGAATGATCGTGTATACGGAAGGTCGAATCGAATCGCAGAAGCAGAAATACTTCGCCCAGAAAGAGGGCTCGTGGATGGATTTTCCGATGGTGGTTCTGGTGAACGGTGGCAGTGCCAGCGCTTCCGAAATTGTTGCGGGCGCGTTACAGGATCACAAGCGCGCGGTGGTGTTGGGGACGAAAACTTTCGGTAAAGGTTCGGTGCAAACCATCCTGCCCTTGGATGATAGCTCCGCTTTGCGTCTGACCACGGCCCGTTACTTCACGCCCAAGGGACGCTCGATCCAGGCGGCGGGCATCGTGCCGGATATTGTTGTCGAGAGTGTGCCGCAGCCAGAGAGCAAAGTCGATGAAAAGAGACGGCAGGGTTTGCGCGAGGAAAATCTGCCCGGCCATCTGCTCAATCCGCAGACCCCCAATCCGCAGCAAGACCCGGGTGAGAAGGACAAGGAAAAACAAATACCGGCTTCGGGGCCCACAGGTGACGACAGCATCGACAATGACGCGCAGCTGAAGCGGGCGTTGGATTTGTTGAAAAGTTGGGATGTTTTCAAACAGCTGGTGCAAAAAAAAGCGGCCTGAGCCAGGTTGCCGGCGCCAAGCGTTTCTAGGAATTTCTTCAGTTAGCCCTCCGTCCGGAGGGCTAACTTTTTGTACCCGGCAACCGAGTCGTCGGACTAGACGGTGATGAAAAAAGCGGCGGAAACCTTACCTCTGTTCGCTACCAGAGCGCCGCCTTTTCTCACCATCAGCGAACTCAACGCGATCATCAAGGGAACCCTCGAGCAAGCGTTGGACGGATTGTGGGTGGTGGGGGAAGTGTCTAATTTTCGCGTACCGCCTTCCGGACATTATTATTTCACCCTCAAAGACGACAAGAACCAGATCGCGGCCGTGATGTTTCGACGCCAGGGGCTCGGTCTCGCCTTCGTTCCGGAAAACGGTATGGAGGTACTGTGCTTCGGCAAAGTCAGTCTCTATCCGGCGCGCGGGGATTTACAGCTCTACGTCGAGAAGATCGAGCCGAGGGGACAGGGGGCGCTTTACCTGGCGTTCGAGCAGTTGAAGAAGAAGCTCGCGGCGGAGGGATTATTCGCCGCCGAGCGCAAAAGGGCCCTACCGTTTTTGCCCGCTTCGATTGGGATCGTCACTTCCGAAAAGGGCGCCGCTCTGCGCGACATGCTGCACGTTATCGGCGAGCGCTATCCCGATCGTCGCATCGTTGTCTGGCCGGTTAAAGTTCAGGGTGAAGGGGCAGCCGAAGAAATTGCCAGGGGGGTCACTCAACTAGGCGGTTCGGGGGAAGTCGACGTCATGATTGTTGGCCGCGGCGGAGGGTCGATGGAAGATCTCTGGGCCTTCAATGAGGAGATTGTGGCACGAAGCATTTTTGCGGCGCCGGTTCCGGTGATTTCTGCGGTGGGACACGAAATAGACTTTACCATTGCGGACTTTGTCGCGGATTTTCGCGCGCCGACGCCGACCGCGGCTGCCGAGATCGTAGTTCCAAGAAAATCCGAGCTGGTGGAGCAACTGGAGGGTTTGGAAACCCAACTGCTCAGATGCATGCGCCGCCGGTTGGAGTTGGCAAAAGAGAACTGGCGTGGTTTCATCAAAAGACTGGCCGACCCCGAACGAAAGTTGCGTGAAACCCAACAGCGCGTCGACGAGTTGTCGGTCGATCTGGCCCGCCGCTGTCGCGATCGCCTGCGCCAACTCAAGGCCCGGCTCGTTGAGCAGGGCGGGCGACTGGACGCGTTGAGTCCGCTGGCGGTTTTGGATCGCGGTTATAGCATCGCCCACAGATTGCCGGAGGAAACGATCATCAAGGATAGCGTTTCCCTGAACCTTGGCGATGTTGTCCGCGTTAGGTTTGCCAAGGGCAAGGCGATTTGCCGCGTGCAGGAGAAAGAATAGGATGAAAATCGCACGCGCCGTGGGAAGCGCTCTTGCTCTGTTGTCGATCTTTGCTGGTCATGCCTTCGCTCGCCCGGGCGCGAGAGCGACGGTGACTCAAACCACCAACGTTTTTCAAGGTGACATCGTTGCGATCAAGATTCCCGGAGCCGGGCTTGCCGTCGTGGAAGGCCGAATGGGAAAAGCGACGGTCCCATTCTACCGGAGCGCAAACGGCTACTACAGCGCGCTGGTCGGCGCCGATCTCGAAGCCAAACCTGGCGTGATGACCCTAAACGTCAGAGGGACGACCACGACCGGGACAGAGCACAACAGTCAAGTGACGTTGCGGATCAAGTCCAAGTCTTTCAAAAAGGAGGCTTTTTCAGTTGCTTCGGGATTTGATCAACTGAGCCCAGAAACGTTGGAAAGAATCCGCGATGATCAGGAGCAATTTTCAAGCGCCTACACGAGCTCGACGCCGGAGCGTCTGTGGGAAGGGGTGTTTGTGCTTCCCGTATCCAGCGAAGTCACTTCACCCTTTGGCTATCGGCGCGTCATCAATGGGACGCCGCGCGCTCCGCATACCGGTGTCGATTTAAAAGCTGCGGTCGGCACACCTGTGGTTGCTCCCAATCACGGTCGAGTGGTCTTGTTGGGTGATTTCTTTTTCAGTGGTCAAAGCGTCGTGCTCGATCACGGCGGCGGCCTTTACACCATGTATTTCCATCTCGCGGAGTACAAAGTTGAAAAGGGAGTGCCCGTACGCAAAGGAGATGTAATCGGTTTGTCAGGGATGACCGGCCGTGTAACGGGGCCGCACCTCCATTGGGGCGCCCGGATCAACGGCGCGCGTATCGACCCGTTTGAACTGCTCAATAAGCTGGGGCAATTCTGAAACAGTGGCCATTACCTAGATTGGGGTCAATGGAACGGAGAGATAAATGATGGAGCAGGATCCGTCCAACAAGAACTTTGAGTCGGCTTTGGCCGAGCTGGAAAGCGTCGTTGAGCAGTTGGAATCGGGCGATCTCTCGCTGGAAGATTCCTTGGCCGTGTTCGAAAAAGGGGTGGGGCTGGTCAAGTACTGCAACCAAAAACTGACTGAAGTCGAAGAAAAAGTTGAGTTCTTGCTCAAGGATAACCAAGGAAGACTACAACTTAAAAGGTTGAATTCTCTGGTCAACGACAAGGAAAAAGACGGATAAAGAGTGAGCAACAGCGAGGTCAGCTTATTTTGCCGCGAGCCGTCGGCGCCCTCAGAGCCTTGTCTGATCGAGAGAGCTCAGCGACCCGCTGCTCCATATATTTAAGCAGCAGTTGTCGAGAAGCAAAGTCTTTCGAGTACACGGGCTCGCCAATATTCAATCGAACCGTCCAACGACTACCCTGACCAACTTTCGTATAAATCAATCCGGTTGGAAGCATCGGAATCTTTGCCTTCACACGTCTCTCGGCGGCGGCTGCGATCGCCGCGAAGCCGGACTTAAAGTGGAGAAACTCCTCGGGTCGCGTTTTCGGAGTGTAGTGCGGGTCAATCGTCGGATAACCTTCTGGAAATACAACCAGGATACGATCTTGTGCGAGAAGCTCGACGGAATCGCATAGGGCTTTGCGCTGGGCTTCTCTCTTCGTGTGGCTGGAATCGACGCCGGCCTGTAAAGCGTGGCTGCGCACGACGACGGGCCAGCGTGCCAGCGTAGTCGCCAGCTGCATCAAGCGGCGGGCGTGACCGCTTTTTATCCAATCCAGGGTCGCCAGGATGTGGATGGGTCGCGGCATTGAAAGCAACAGCGCGATCCCATCAAACAGATGATGATAGTGGCGGGCGACCACGAGTACCGGGCCATGCTTGGGTAGATGAGGGAAGCCCGTGACTTCAATGATGAGACGCCTGGCGGCAAGTGCTCGGGCGAAAAGCCACATCGCCGGGTAGGTCATGCGATCGAAAAAAAACATCGATCAAGGTCGCAAAACGCCAAGACTTACTTCGTTACGATCCGGTTATCTTGGAGCTGTTTATGGGCTCGAAAGTACCGCCGGGACGGCGAACATAAACCCGGCCACGCCAGACTTGGCGTCGCTTGAGCGCGCTGGCGATGAGCCTAAACGCCACTGGAAGATCGAGCAGCGGTGAAAGCCAATAGGCCCATGGCCTCCGCTCGTAGGCTCGCGCGACGCCCATCAGAACACCCAGACGGGTGAGGCCTAGAGTAAGGTTGACGGCGACCAACCACGCCGGCGCGCCAACAGCGAAGGCGGTGATGAGGAGAGGCAATGGCAACGATTGAATCAATAAAACCTCCAGGAGACCTGTGACCTCTTGCCAGCCGAAATAGTGGTCGCGTGTGGACAGAGACCTCGGCCAATTGCGCCAGGTCTCATGCGCGTCATCGTACATTCTTACCCTAACCAGCCCGTCACTTTCATAAAAGCCGACGGCCTCGCCGCATTCCGCTAGCCTGCGAACAATCGTAATATCCTCGCACAAAGATCGTTGAGCCGCGCGGAATACATCGGTCTTCGACAGAGTTTCGCGTCGGATAAAGAAACACTGCCCGTTGGCTTGAACTTGATGCAGGTTGTCCGTGGCTCTGCCGGGGATGCCAAAACGATAGACGAGCGTTGTTAAAAGGCTAGGGTGGAGCGGCGCGTCCACCCAACCGGAAAGACGCTGGCGGGTCGCAACCGAGAAAGTTGAAACTCCGGTTCGTTCGGCGTGAGCCAGCAAGGAGGGGACAAGCAGCGGCGAGCAACTCACATCGGCATCGATGCAGAGAACCCACTGCGACTGTACGCCCGTGTTCTTCAATCCTACGTATAAGCCCCACGCTTTGCCGGTCCAATCCCAGGGTATCGGCGTGGCATCGATCAACCGTAATCGTCGGTCCCGCGATTGGTAGTCTGCAACAATGGACTGGGTGCCATCGGTTGAACCCCCGTCCACCACCAGGATTTCTGCCACGCTCTTCGATTGAGCAATGAGACCATCCAGACAAACTTTGATTCGCGCCGCTTCGTTGAGAACCGGAAGAAGCACAGAGACGCGTTCGGGGTGCGGCGCGTTAGTCGCGGCAATTTTTGCGCCCCCTCCCGTTCGAACCAGCCGGAGGATGACACGAAAGGCTAGGATGATCTGCAAAGTGCCTAACAGCCAAAAAATCATAAGCCGCTCACGATTGTTTTCTCTAGCTTTTGAGTCTGACTGTCTTAACCATTCGCAAGTTGTGCCAGACAGTACCGGGCTAATAGAGAAGCGGCTCCTCTTGGGATCCGCTTCGATTTCTGGAGATCGGTTGAGGAAGCTCGGCCGCGACAGAATGCCGCGGCTTCTTTCCGTCGAAACGCCGAATTCAGCACAGTTGGGCCATTCTTTTGTAGCAGACTAACTAAGATAACGCTATTCGATCTGATCAAATCAGGACAACATGAGTGCGGTGTTTGATTCGATGCAATCGACAAGATCGGATTACTTCATGAGATCAATAAAGAGGGATTATCGTTCGGCAAAAGTAGGTTTTGTGCCACTCGAGGTATACATTGAAGAAATCGGTGATTTGAGTGGCCGTCTAACGAAGGGTTTGAGCAAGAGCATGCACGCCAGACAAAAAATATTACTGACCGGCGCTACGGGTTATGTCGGCGGAAGGCTGCTTCGCGCTCTGGAGAACCGAGTCCTGAATCTCCGATGCCTCTCCCGCAAACCAGAGATGCTTCGCGGGCGTGTCGCGCCAACGACCGAAATTGCTTCTGGAGATTGCCTGGATTTGGCCTCGCTCAAGCAGGCCATGTCCGCCATTGAGACGGCTTATTATTTAGTGCATGCGATGGGATCGGCAGGCTCCTTCGAAGATCAGGATCGCAGGTCGGCAGCCCACTTTGCTCAAGCAGCCGATCAAACGGGCGTTCGCCGAATCATTTACTTAGGCGGATTGGGGGAAGGCTCTCTTTCCCCGCACTTGCGGAGCCGGCAGGAAGTCGGCGAGCTGCTGCGGTCATCCGGGGTTGAAGTCATTGAGTTTCGAGCGTCGATCGTTATCGGATCGGGAAGTCTCTCTTTCGAAATCATCCGGGCACTGGTGGAGCGCTTGCCCGTTATGGTTTGCCCCAGGTGGGTATCCAAGGCGGCGCAGCCCATTGGCATCGAAGACCTGACGGATTATCTTTTGGCGGCCCTAGATCTTCCCTACGAAGGGAGCCGCATTATTGAAATCGGCGGGCCGGAGAAAGTTTCTTATCGCGATATCATGGAGGAATATGCGAGGCAGCGTGGATTGCACAGAGTCATGATTCCTATCCCGGTTCTGACCCCGCGGCTTTCCAGCCTTTGGCTTGGGCTTGTGACACCGGTCTATGCACGCATCGGGCGGAAGCTTATAGATAGCATCCGCAACGCCACGGTCGTTAAAGATCCATCGGCATTAACTCTGTTTGCGATTAAACCGAAAGGACTGCGTGAAATGATCACCCGGGCGATGCAGAATGAAGATAACGAGTTTGCCGTGACTCGCTGGTCGGACGCTTTGTCCTCGGCGGGTTTAGAGCGATCATGGGGAGGCGTCCGCCTGGGAAACCGCCTGGTCGATTCCCGAACAGTTGAGGTCGCGGTTCCGGCGAAAGAGGCGTTTCGACCGATTCGCCGGATTGGCGGCGCGACGGGATGGTATTACGGCGACTGGTTGTGGCGCTTGCGCGGCTTCATTGACACGTTGGTTGGTGGGGTCGGGTTGCGCCGGGGCCGGCGGGATCCGGACTCCGTCCGAGTCGGGGATACGCTTGACTTTTGGCGCGTTGATGCATTTGAGAGAAACCGCAAGCTTCGCCTGTTGGCCGAGATGAAATTGCCGGGACGGGCTTGGTTGGAGTTCGAGGTGGAACCTCACGGAAAGACATCCGTGATTCGCCAGACAGCTATTTTTGATCCAATGGGTTTGGCGGGCTTGGCATATTGGTATGGACTCTATCCCTTCCATCGATTGATTTTCGGAAAAATGCTAAGTCGGATAGCCGAAGCATGCCAAGAAAAAACCAAGTTAGGCCAATAACTATTGCATCAACAAATTCATGTTTAAGAACGAGGAAGATTGTACTTGGAGCCTATTGAAGCGCTTTGTGATAACCCCCGGGTGACTTTGAGAAAGGGAGGAGTCTTCGATCCCGAGGGCCAATGTGTTCTCTATTGGATGCAGCGTTCGCAAAGAGCGTTGGATAATCCGGCCCTGAACCTGGCGATCGAGGTTGCCAATCTGCTAAAAAAACCGGCGGTCGTATTCTTTGGTCTCATCCCAAACGCGCATCATGCCAATCGCCGTCATTATCAGTTCATGCTGAACGGGCTGCAAGACGTCGCCCAAGGACTGATAGCGCGCGGCGTCGGCTTCATATTGCGCCGATTCCCTGATCACAGCCTGTTGAAGTTCTGTTCAGAGGTTCGGCCCTGTATTGTGGTGAGTGATGAAAATCCCATGGCAGGCGCCGAGCGAGTCAGAACCCGAGTGGCGAGAGAGATAAGGGTCCCCTTTTGGACCGTGGACGCCGACGTAATCATTCCCACGAGGCTCTTGGGCAAGCAGCATTACACCGCGCGAACCATTCGGCCCAAGATTCATGCGCTACTACCAGAATTCCTCAGGCCTGTGGCCAATCCGAAAGCTCGAGTGCCGTGGAAAACATCCTCTCATTCTCACGTTTTGATTCCCGATTCGTCTTTGCTCGACGGTTTGCCGGTGGATGATGCAACGGCGCCAGTGTTGGCTCAAAGGGGCGGCACGCAGGAAGCTTTAGCCACGTTGCGGCGGTTTATCGATTACAAACTCAAAGGTTATTCACGGAATCGTAATCATCCCGACCTGGACGGGACCAGCCAACTTTCTTCCTATCTTCACTTTGGCCAAATCGGTCCCCATACCGTCGCGTTGGCGGTTCAGAAATCCGGCGCCCCACTCGAAGATCGCTCGGCATTCCTTGAGGAGTTGATCGTCCGCCGGGAACTGGCGCACAACTTTGTGCGTTTCAATCCGCGCTATGAAACTTTTCAGTCCGCCGAGCCGTGGGGGAAGCAAACGCTGCGCCTTCATGCCAAGGACAAACGAGAATACCTTTACTCTGAAACCCAACTGGAGAACGCGGAAACCCACGACCCTCTCTGGAACGCCGCCCAAAAGCAGATGGTGTTAACCGGTTGGATGCACGGATATCTGCGGATGTACTGGGCCAAGAAAATCCTCGAATGGAGTCCGTCCGTCGCAGTCGCCTACGACATTGCCGTGAGACTCAACGACCGCTACGAGCTGGATGGGCGAGATCCGAACGGTTATGCCGGCATCGCCTGGGCGATTGTCGCCAAGCACGATCGTGCGTGGGGGCCCGAGCGAGCTGTGTACGGCAAGATACGCTATATGTCCTATGCCAGCACTTCGCGGAAGTTCGACAGCGGCGCCTATATCGCCAAAATTGAGGCGCTTTAGAGATAAGCCGTTTGCATGAAATCACCGCAATTCGAAAAAAGTTTTTTTGCCTTGCGAACGCGTGGATGACGGCTGGAGCGTCGGCTCTTGCGGGTCTGACCCTCCGAATCTTTGGCGAAGGCGCTCGTGTCTAAAGGCGAAAATCCTCCTGAGATCGCGGGCGAGAAACAGTTTTTGCGCGAGGATTCCGCCCGGTGCAGCATATTCGACGGTATCCCCCACCAGGGTTCCGCCACGATGCTCAGCAAACGTGTGTTCGTGGATCCAAAGGCGATAGGGGCCCCGGATTTGCCGGTCCACAAAACGATGGGGTGGCTCCCAGACAGAGATTTCGCTTTGCCAACGCAGGGGAATGCCGTAAAGGCGAAGACGGTAATCGATCCGCACGCCAGGTTTCATTGGCAGTGGCAGGGGAGTCAGGCTTTCAAAATGTAACCATCCGGGAGTGAGCTCCTCGAGGTTCTGCGGATCGGCGAAGAACGAAAATACCGTAGTCTTCTTCTGAGGCAGCCATATTTCTGTCTTGAGCTTGTGGGTTTTCATCACAGTTCACACCTCGAGTTTTTTCTACACATGGTTCCTGAGCATCAATTCTTTTGGGCTCGGTTGCAGATAAATCTGATTTTCCAGATACGTCACCCGGTATTTTTTTACGTAGTGCTGGAACAAAGTAAGCGGCACTACGAGCGGGATTAGCCGCTGCCGAAAGTCACGGATCAGCTCCAGTAGCTCTTGGCGTTCCTCTTTCGAAAGCTTTTTAGAAAAATAGCCCATCATGTGTTGAAGCACGTTACCATGCTTTTTCGCGGTCGCATGGCGGGCGAGTGCCTCCATGAACGGCCGGCTGTACTGTTCGTAGGCCGCGGCCACGGGGGATTGCTTCGCCTCGGCCACGATCCGGCCGAGCTTTCGATAGTGAGGCTCGCTATGAGCCAAAATAAGCAGTTTATGGCGCGTGTGAAAGTCAACCAGAGATCGGACGGACTTGCGCTGGCGGGCGTATCCTTGCCAGCGATGGTAGGCAAAAATTCGTTCCACGAAGTTTTCCCGTAGCATCGGATCGTTTAATCGCCCTTCTTCTTCGATCGGCAACAAAGGCAGCTCACTCATGACGGCGCTGGCGAAAAGCCCGCGCCCTGCCCGGTTGGAAATGCCATCTTGGTTGTAGACACGAACCCGTTCCATGCCGCAACTGGGTGAATCCTTTTTGAAGATGTACCCGGAGAGTTCCCATGCCTGGAGCGCCCGCGCACGCTCGGCGGCGTAGCGCCGCATGGCGCCGGTCCAATCCTTGCCGGAGCGCTCAGCGATCATCCGGGAATCCGACACACTCCCCACTAATCGGACCGGTTCCCGTGGCACGCCCATACCGACTTCGAGTTCGGGACACACGGGAACCCACTCGACATGAAGACCAAACGTGTTCGTTAGAAAGCGGTCTCTCTTATCGCCGCCGTCATAGCGGACCTTTTGCCCGAGCAAACAAGCGCTGATACCGATCCGTGGTTTCGATGAGAAAATATCTTCCATCTGAGTGTTTACTATTTATTACATTAGTGCTATCTAAGTCAAGTATAGTGATCGTACCTAGGGAAACCCACGGAGGAATGAGCATGAAATTGGTAATCGCTGGCGCTTCGGGTTTTATCGGCTCGGTGCTCGTTCAACGACTATGGCAGCGTGGTGATGCGCTTGTATTGCTCAGCCGTAAACCTCGATCCCCGACAGCTGGTCCTAACACAAAGTGGCTTGCGTGGGAGCCGGTCTCGTCTGGTGGCTGGGAAGAGTCCATCGACGGAGCTGACGGCGTGGTGAATTT
>Ga0105092_10001842_pt1 | contig 11312 bp, 7 predicted proteins | sample PPLLak2March2015_FD_87021 | JGI IMG/M metagenome (GOLD analysis project Ga0105092, IMG submission 87021) | Freshwater sediment microbial communities from Prairie Pothole Lake near Jamestown, North Dakota, USA - PPLs Lake P7 Core (1) Depth... | ecosystem: Environmental > Aquatic > Freshwater >... | reverse complement strand
TTACCCTGGTTGCCGGGCGGGTGTGGTGCGGATGGATCTGCCCTTTTGGCACGCTGCTGGAGTGGGTTTCATTCCGCAAAGCGCAGAAACGGGCCGCAGCCATCTCGCCGAAGCTGCGTAAGATCAAGTATTTCCTGTTAGGTATGATCCTGATCGCAGCCTTGTTTGGCAACCTTACCTTGCTGGTGTTCGATCCCATCGCCATCTTTACGCGCACCATGACCACCGCTGTGATCCCGGCTCTAAACTACGGGATCAACGCTGTCGAAGCGACCCTGTACCCGGTCAGCTTTCTGCGACCTGCCATTAATTGGGTTGAAGGGGCGCTGCGTGGTTCAGTGCTGCCGGTAAAACAACCCGCTTTCGCTCAAAATATTGCTATTGCGTCCCTTTTTATTGCCATCCTCGCCCTGAACACCCTGGCGCACCGGTTTTGGTGCCGTTATTTGTGCCCGCTGGGGGCGCTCCTGGGATTGCTTTCAAGGGTTTCCTTCTTGCGCCCGGTGGTCGGCCCGGCTTGCAACCGCTGCACACGCTGTGCGATCGTATGCCGCCCGGGAGCGGTGGATACCCGCCCGGAGACGATTCAAATCCTGCCCTCCGAATGTACCCTATGCCTCGACTGCCTGGCCAATTGCAAAAAAGATGATATGCGCCTCAGCCCAGTGCTCAAGCCGGCTCCCTCTCAGGAGTACGATCTCTCTCGCCGGGACGCGCTGGCTGCCATCGCTGCGGGTACGGCCGGGTTATTACTCCTCCGCACCGATCTGCGATCGCGGCAGCGGAACCCGTTGTTGATCCGGCCTCCGGGCGCCAACGACGAGAATGCTTTCCTGTCGAGCTGCCTGCGCTGCTCGCAGTGCATGAAAATCTGCCCCACCTCGGCCCTGCAGCCAGCCGTAGACCAGGCCGGTCTAGAAGGTTATTGGACCCCCGTGCTCACCCCACGCGTGGGCTACTGCGATTATGGCTGCACGGCGTGCGGCCAGGTGTGCCCGAGCGGTGCGATCCCGCTGCTCAGCCTCGAAGACAAACGCGTAGTGGTGGTAGGAAAGGCCACGGTGAACCGCAACCGCTGCCTGCCATGGGCCAGCGCAATACCCTGCATTGTGTGCGAGGAAATGTGCCCGACGCCTCAGAAATCGATCCGCCTGGAAGAGGTTGAGGTTACCACTGCTGCCGGCGAGCAGATCCTCGTCCAGCGGCCTTACGTCCTTCGTGAAATATGCATTGGCTGTGGAATTTGCGAAAACCATTGCCCCCTGGAAGGTGAAGCGGCTATTCGTGTGTTTGGAATCTGAGCGACCTGCTGAATGTTATTTTTCGACCCCCGTTTATGAACCAGGAGGTTGGATAGGAAGCCTGCCAGGGAGATAGATGCGCAGATCCATCACCGGCACGTATTTTTTTGCTTTCGCGACACTCACCAGGCGCGGGTCGATGGCGCGCATCGTGGCCTCGTAATTGGTCAGGTCGGCGCATATCTGCTGTATGGCCCGCCGGGTCAGCCTGTCGGCGTCACGGTTATTCTTCCGTGGGATCCATATCCAGCTTACCTTTCTGAACGTCGCCGCCAGTCGTCTTGCCCGCCGGTAAAGGGGTTTTAACTGGGGTGAATTAACCGCCGCAGCGCCCAGCATTTGCTCGATGACCGGCTTGGCGTCTCCGATCACTTTCACTCTCTCGGACTGGATGCCCATATCGATCAGCGCTTCCAACCCTTCGATCAAGGCCAGGTATTCGGCGTTAAGAGATGTAGCTGCCTGACCGCGCGCGAAACCCCCATGCCCTTTGGCCACGATGCGCTTGTTCTTCAGGATCAGCCAGCCATAGCACATAAAACCAGCCTGGTCGATCTGGCTGTCGGTCTCCCAAATCCGGTGAAAGAGCCCATCGAATTTCAATGTGTACATAGAGAGATCCTTCGTCTCGGAATAAAAAGCGGGCCGGCGGGAAGAAGCTTCACCGCCGACCAGGATAGAGACATAAATTCTTAGAATCTTCGTTAACCAGAGAATGATTCAGGTATCTAATACGTGCGAACTGCTTTTTGTCTTTTGCCTGCTTGCGCCGTTTGGATAACAAGTAATCCTCGGGTGATGAAATCAATTATGATTGCCGGTATAAACTCCTGGTTCGATCTTCCATCCAATTATGCGGCTGGCGCAGCAGATTTCTTCACTTTTTGACAATTAAATAACGCTTTGCTGCGCCACTGCTTCTATTATCGGGTGATCCGGTAGAATTGTCAACCTTTTTTTGATCCTTAGGACTTTAGGAAGCACTCCACTGAACCGTGGGGCCAAGAATCGCTCCCTTCGGGAGCAGAATAAGACGAATTTTGGATGGATGTGCCGCACATTCGTGCGCCAAATCCATCCAAAATTCGTCAGCTTCAGCACCCAAATATCTTAATGGGCTGAGATGATCCTTCCGCTTGCCATTTTTACTGAGCGGGTTCCGTAAGGAACGAGCTCGTTGGTGTGGGTAACCAACAGGATGGTGATACCGCTTTTCTGGTGGATCTCCTTAAAAAGCGACATGATCTCGCGCTCGGTCTGTTCGTCGAGGTTGCTGGTTGGCTCGTCTGCCAGCAGTAATTCAGGCTGGTTGATCAACGAGCGTGCGATCACGACCCGCTGCTGCTGCCCGGCTGAGAGCTGGCGCGGGTAGGCATCGAGCTTATCAGACAACCCCATGTCTTCGAGAAGCTTCAGCGCCCGCACGGTTGCCTTTTGCCTGTCGTGGTTGTCACCGAAGATGGTAGGTAAAACGACATTTTCAAGGCTGGTCAGCGCAGGCATCAGGCTGGGGAACTGGAAAACGAAGCCGATCTTTTGGTTGCGCAGCGTCGATTGCTGCTTGTCTGACAGCTCCCACAGCTCGGCGCCATCCAGTATGACCTTCCCAGAAGTCGGCTTGGTGAGGCCAGCTGCCAGGTTGAGCAGGGTCGTCTTTCCAGACCCAGACCGGCCGGTAATGATGACGAACTCGCCCGGGTTTACTTCCAGGTCGGCGTCGCAAACGGCGGGCACGGTTGCCTTTTTGGAAAGCATGTAGGTTTTGGTTACTTTTTCAAGTCGAATCATAAGATCGGTTTTCGCATTTATATGACAGTTTGGCTTCTCGTGTTATCCAGCAACCCATGCTCTGATGCGTAACGCACCAGGTCTACCCGGCTTTGCAGGTATAACTTATCCATCACGTTACTGCGATGGTATTCAACCGTACGCACACTGATCGACAGCTGGCTTGCAACCTGGTTATTGGTATAACCCTGGGCGATCAATTTCAGGACATCAAGCTCACGAGTGGTCAGCAATTCAGGGCCCGGTCTATTCGAGGCGAGTTTGCGCGGCGGAGCGGTTTGCAGATAGCGAGCGATGGATGATTGGACATATGTTTCTCCATCCAGGACGGAATGGATGGCGTTAATTAGCTCTGATTTAACCGTCCGTTTCAAGACATACCCCGCAGCGCCGGCCCGGATGGCCTCGTAAAGCAGACCTTTATCCTCATGTACGGTCAGGATGAGCACCTTCATTCCTGGGTAAAGCTTGACAATCCTGCGGGTGAGCTGGATGCCGTCTGAATCAGGCAAGCTGATATCCATCAGGATGATCTCGGGGCGAAGAGAGCCAGCTAAGCGTAGGGCTTCTTTTCCATCGCCTGCCTCGCCAACCACTTCCAGGTTGGTTTCAGCTCTTAATAGCGCCGCGAGGCCTGTTCGTAATACCCCATGATCATCAACAATCAAAATACGTGTTTTCATATTGCCCCTCTCCATTAGAATACCTGGGCTTTGCCCTGATCAAACGGAACTTCAACCAGCACAGTTGTCCCCTTGCCTGCGACGCTTTCGATTTCCAGGCTGCCTCCCAACATCTCGGCCCGCTCGCGCATCCCTACCAGGCCTAACCGGCCGCTTTCCAGTTTCTCTTTGAAGTCAAATCCGGCGCCGTTGTCTTCGACGATCAAAATCAACCGGTTATCGCGCTGTTCTAAAAGGACATCGATCCGGGTTGCCTGGGCATGTTTGACCACATTGGTGAGGGCCTCCTGGACGATGCGATAAAATGCAGTCTCGATATTCGAAGGCAAGCGCTCACTGACGCCCACCGTTTCAAACTGGATTTTGTAATCATGTTTCTCGCCGAAAGCCTCAATATGCTGGCGCAGGGCTGCCACCAACCCCAGGTGATCCAGACTGGCAGGCCGAAGGTCCATGGCCATACGGTGCAGATTTTCAAGGACATCGTTGACGATTTTCGATAGATCGCTCAGTCCTGTGACCACCGCTTCGGGTTTACTGGCTTCCTGTTCCAGCAGCTCGAGACCGACCATTAAAGATGCCAGGGCCTGCCCGGTTTCGTCGTGAAGCTCCCGGGCAATATAACGACGCTCCGATTCCTGGACATCCACCAGGCGGCGGGATAACGACTGCATCCGTTCACGCCCGGCACTCATCTGGTCGAACAGCTGTGCGTTTTGCACTCCCACGGCTGCCTGTCCTACCAACGCCTCGGCCATTTGGAGGTGGTCAGAATTCAACAAGCCCGGTTTATTCCCTTCCAGCACACATAACCCGATGAGGCAGCCACCCGCGACCATCGGCACCCCCATCCAGCTGCGTATATGGTCGCATACCATCCGATCACAAGTTTGAGACATACAGGTGTCGGGGATGACCAGGCCTTTAAGGGTCGTGACGACGGTCTGGATGGTCTCGTTCGAGCTCGGGCTGTACACTTCTCCGGGTTTAGGACCCTGACCGCGGGCGACGTGTACAACGAACTGGTTCTCATCTTCCAATAAAAGCACCCGGGCATGGTCGAAGGGAATGAGCTGAGCCAGGTAATCCAGCAGGGTCTCCAATATGGTATCCAGCTCGAGGGTTTGAGAGAGGGCCGCGCTGCCTGCCCGCAAAATATCGGCTGTCTTACGAGCCTGCTGCTCGGTTTTGTACAAATGGGCATTGTGGATGGCGATACCGACCTGGTTACCCAGGGCGTTGAAAAAGTTGATGTCATTACCATTGAATCGAGGCGGGGACGAGGAGGGCAAGGCGCCCTCATTTGAGTCTTCGAGACTGAACAGATCAAGCACTCCCTGGACCTTGCCATCTGCTAAGAGAGGTACACACAGGCAAGCGCGCCATTCGAGGGGCGCCAGCTCTAGAGGTGACCCGGGGAAGCAAGGCAGCTGGCGAAAATCAGGCACGAAGGTGGGCCGCTTTTCGCGGATCGCACTCGGACAGTGATAATTCTCGACAGAGGTCTGTATGAAGCGTGCTCGCTTCTCTACGGGAAATCCCCATCTCGTCGCCACATACAGGCAATCGTGGGATTCGTCGTAATAGTGTATGATCCCTCCCGGGATGCCAAGCTCATCGAGCAGCACGCGCTGCAGGGTGGCGAGGACTTCGGGTAGATCGAGCGAACGGCTGACCGCGGTGCTGACGATATTAAGGGTGACAAGCTCCAGGTTGCGCTGCCTGATTTCTTGCTCGGCGTTCCTGCGATTGGTGATGTCTTGTTTTATTGCAATAAAATTGGAAATGTTGCCTTGCTCATCGATCACGGGGGTGATAGTCTGCTCTTCGGCGTAATAGCTTCCGTCTTTGCGCCGGTTGATCAATACACCATTCCAGACATCTCCCTCCAGGATGGTATCCCACATGCACTTGTAAAAGGCGCGGTCATGACACTCTGATTTGAGGAGTCTTGGGTTCTGGCCATGCAGCTCATCGATGGAGTAACCGGTCATTTGAGAGAAAGCCGGGTTGCACCAGACGATCAGTCCGTCATTGCCGGTGATGACGATACCGTTTGCAGCCGATTGCAAGGCTGTCGACAGCAGCCGGACTTTTTCGTCAGTCTTCTTTCGGGTCGCTATTTCTTCTAAAAGGGCGGCATTGGACTTTGCCAGATCGTTGGTGCGCTCTTCAACCCGGCGTTCCAGCTTTGCATGGGCTATTTTGAGAGCGACCTCTGCAATCCGGCGATCCTGTATCTGTTTTCGTAACGGCTGCACGATGATCAGATAAATAGCCGGAAAGACCACGGTCACGGTGAAAAAGATGTCTATAACCACTTCAATCAGGCTGTCCACCTGGCCGACTAACAGCAAGAGCAGCATCGTCAGCGATTCAACGACGATACCTGTGATAGTTGTATAGAACAAGATCCGGAATGGCGAGTCGAGTTCGGCAAGATTCGAGACGATTTTACGCCCCGCTCGAGGGATTGACATCGTTACAGACCTCAGATCATCAATAGCCAGGACCGTGGAAAACGATCATCTAAAATCATTATAGCGGCTGGGGCATTCAGAACCATTTGGGTTTTATTGGATTAAATTGGGATTATATTAATACTCAATACGAAAGTCTTAATCCATGCGGGTAATGGTTTTTAATCTTCCCACCCGCTCTTTTCCCCCAACCAGCTGGAAAACCATCCACACACACCAAAACCCACCCGCTGTCGCCCTCAGAATCTAAGGTCTCACCACGCAGATAGGGCCGGATCTCGGCTCCATTTGACGCGAGGTTGACCACTCTACGAGCGTTGGCGGCATCCAGGGCCAGCGCCAGAGCGTGGGATGGCTCGAAGCGATTTTTCCGGACGGTTCCCAGCCACCATCCGGGGTGGATGGCCTTCAGAGCGCCCAGATCTGGCATGCCTTCTGGTACTGCGTAAACATAACTGCCCACGAGATGGAGATTGCGTATAGGCGGCGCTTCGAGCAACGTTTCGTCATAAAATACTTCGAACAGCTTGCCAGCCTCACGCGGGAGGCCTTTCGATATCTTTTCTTCAGGCGGCTGCACGTTTCCCCGCCGGGTGCTTCTTAAAACGGCAATGAACTGTCCTCCCCCAGGCCAAAGGTGTGGCCAGAGCCGGACAGTCTTGTGGAGATCCAGGTTGCTTGCGCTGGCCCAACCCGGCCGGCCTGGGGCGAAACCGGGCAGATGGGCTGGTTCCACCAGCTCGAAATCTGGATGCTGATCTAGAAAGTGCCCAATGACGGCCTCGTTCTCTTCTGGCGCAAAAGTACAGGTCGCGTAGACGAGCCTGCCCCCCGGCTTTATCATGCGAGCGGCCGCGTGGAGGATCGATTGTTGGCGCAACGCGCAGCTTTGCACCAGGGCAGGAGTCCATTGGAGACGGGCAGAGGCGCTTTTCAAGAACATGCCCTCACCCGAACAGGGCGCATCGACCAACACCCGGTCGAAACTGGCTTCAAGCTGGGCAGCCATCTGAGCCGGGGCTGCGTTGGTAATGGCCAGGCGGCGCACTCCCCAGCGCTCCAAATTCTCGGCCAGGTCCCAGGCCCTCTTCGGGTCGACCTCATTGGCAACCAGGATGCCTTCGCCTTTCATCAGGCTTGCAATCTGGGTGGCCTTACCGCCCGGCGACGCAGACAGGTCGAGGACCCGCTCTCCGGGTTGGGGGTCGAGCAGCTGGGCGGCTACCATTGCCGAAGGATCTTGCAGATAGTAAAGCCCGGCCGAGTGGTAAGGATGCTTGCCCGGCTGCTCATCGCCTGAAACCGTGAAGGCCGCCTCGATGCCGGGCAGGGGAGCCAGATCGAAGGGAGCGAGGGCGGCAAAAGCCTGGGGTGAGAGCTTGAGCTTATTGACCCTCAGACCGGTTGGGAGCGGTTGGCGGTACTGCTCAAAGAAGGACTCGAAATCGGCGCCGAGCAAGCGCTGCATACGGCCAAAGTATTCAGGGTGGATTTCTTGCAGGAGACTCTCCATTTCTTACGTCATTTTAATACAGGTGCGGTAAAAATAAAGCGCCTTTTAAGCGCCAGTCATGTTATCCTTGATAGACCCTGACCTGTGGATCCTATGACCCAGGTGATCCCATTCTGATTTTTGGAGGCACAAGATGAGCGACCAACCCGAACAAAACGCGCCAACCGAGACCAGCACGGTTGCATTCAAGGCAGAGATCCGGCAGTTGTTGAATATTCTGATCCACTCCCTCTACACAGAAAAAGAAATTTTCTTACGGGAGCTGATTTCGAATGCCTCAGACGCTCTTAACCGGATGCGTTTCGAGCTCTTGACCAACCGGAATGTCCTCGACCCCGATATCGATCTGTTCATCCGCATCCGTTTCGACCCCGACCAGCGCCTGCTCACCATCCAAGATACCGGCATCGGGATGACCCGTGAGGAGTTGGTGGAAAACCTGGGAACGATTGCGCATTCGGGTGTACGCGCTTTCATTGAAGCTGCTCAAGAAGGAAGTAAAGATCTCTCAGAAGTGATCGGGCAATTCGGGGTTGGCTTCTACTCTGTATTCATGGTAGCCGAATGGGTCAAGGTCACTTCACGCTCCTACCGGCCCGAAGCTGAGGCTGCAACCTGGCACGCCACGGGAACCGATACCTATACCATCGGGCCAGGATCAAAGGAATCTCGCGGTACCACCATCGAGATCCTGCTCAAAGAAGATGCTGCTGAGTTTGCTAAAGAAAACCGGCTGCGCGAGACCATCCGCAAGCATTCGGATTACGTTGCCTTTCCGATTTATTTTAACGATGGGCAGGAGCAGGTCAATCGCCAGACGGCTCTCTGGCGCACCTCGCCGCGTGAGGTCACCGAAGAACAGTACGACGAATTCTACAAGCAATTTACCCTCGAGCCTAAAAAGCCGTTGCTGCACGTGCATGTGATGACCGACGCTCCCGTACAGGTGTTTGCGGTCTTGTACGTGCCCGCCTCGGCAGAGCGCGGGTTGTTTTCACTGCGTAAAGACGAAGGACTCAAGCTGTATTCGCGTAAAGTCCTCATTCGCGAATACACCAAAGACCTGCTGCCAGAGTATTTCCGTTTTGTTCAGGGTGTGGTGGACTCGGAGGATCTGCCGCTGAATGTATCCCGCGAGGCGATCCAATCCAGCGCAGTGATGGGACGCCTTAAAAAAATCTTGACCAGCGAATTAGTGGGGGCGCTCAAAAACCTGGCCCAAAAGGACGCCGAGACGTATAACGGTTTCTGGTTGGAATTTGGCCGCTATGTCAAAGAAGGTATTGCCACCGACCACGTGGAGCGCGAGAAGCTGTATCCTTTGCTCAGGTTCCGCACCAACCAGGCGCAAGACAGCTGGTCTTCACTTGCAGATTATATTGGGCGCATGAAACCTAACCAGACTGAGATTTATTACCTTCTCGGCGATGACGAACGATCGGTTACCCGCAGCCCTCATCTCGACTATTTTCAGCAGCGAGGTTATGAGGTCATCGTGCTGACTGACCCGATCGACTCATTCATGGTTTTGGGACTGACCGATTACGAAGGCCACAAATTCCGCAACGCGGCGGCCTCAGATCTCACCCTGCCGGAGGAAGAAGGCGAAAAACCGGCGGAAGAAGCCGCCTCAATCCCGGAGAACGAATTTGTCTCGCTGGTCGAGCGATTCAAAAACCAGCTTGGAGAGCGGGTTACCGACGTACGCGCTACCAACCGCCTTTCTAACTCAGTGGCGCGGTTGGTGGACCCCGAAGGCGCCCTCAACCAGGAGATGCAGCGGGTTTACCGCCTGGTAGACCGCGATTTCGAAGCGCCGAAGAAAGTGCTCGAGCTCAATCCTCGCCACAAGATCTTGCAACAGCTCAAAGACATGCCGCCTGAAAGTGAGCTGAGCAAGCTGGTCATCGAACAGATCTACGAGAGCGCCCTGCTCATCGAGGGGCTGCACCCCGACCCGGCCGGGATGATCCCGCGTATCCAGCAGTTGATGGAGGCTGCCCTTCAAAAGTCATAAAAGTGAGCGCTTTCGGCTCATGCGACCCGGCAAAATCAGGTACAATCAAGTGCGTTTCTCGGACAGACACAAGATTACTCAGGAGGAAACCCTATGGAGATTCTAGGCATTGACGTGGGCGGGTCTGGGATTAAAGGAGCGCCGGTCGATATCGATGCCGGCCAAATGCTGGCTGAGCGCTTCCGCATTCCAACCCCTATCCCGGCAAAGCCGCGCGCCGTGGCTGAGGTGGTAGCCGAAATTGCCGCTCACTTCAATTGGCACGGGCCCATCGGCTGCGGTTTTCCTGCGGTCATCCGCGATGGGATTGCGCTCACGGCGGCGAATATCCACCCGCGTTGGGTGGAGAAGAAGGCCTCGGCGTTATTTTCTGAAAAAACAGGCTGTCCGGTGCTGGTGATCAACGACGCCGATGCTGCCGGGATCGCTGAAATGACCTTTGGCGCCGGGCGAGGTGTCTCGGGTACGGTGCTGCTCATCACCATTGGCACCGGGTTGGGTTCGGCCCTGTTTACCAATGGATGCCTGGTCGCTAATACCGAGTTTGGGCACCTGCAAATCCGCGGAAAGGACGCAGAATTGCGCGCCTCAGATGCGGTGCGCAAAGAGAAGGATCTTTCCTGGGAGAAGTGGGCCAGTCGGTTCGATGAATATCTGGTCATGATGGAAGAGCTGCTCTGGCCCGACCTGATTATCTTAGGCGGCGGCGTAAGCAAAGACGCCGAAAAATTCCTCCCCTATCTAACCGTGCATGCAAAGGTGATGCCGGCCCAACTGCGCAACGAGGCGGGCATCATCGGGGCGGCGCTGGCGGCCCAATCTCTGGTCAGCAATCTGGAGTACCTGGGAATCAGGTCGTAACCTATCCACCTCCGGCGCTTCCGCCGGCTATACCCCCTTCCGTGAGGCGGCGCAGATCGTTGAGCGCCGCTTCGATTTCATCTACGGTCACTGCCCGGTCCTCATCGCGGTGGCGCAGCTCGCCGCGAGCGGCTTTATCGATGGCAACCTGGCGCACGGTGGTATCGCTCGCAAGCGCTTCTTTGACCAGTTTTGCCCCCGCCGCATACCCGATCACCGGGTTCAACGCGGTGACCACGATGGCGTTCTTCTCCAACCAACCTTCAGCCTTGATGCGGTTGGCCTGCACACCGCTCACCAGCCGGCCGGTGAACGCTTTGACCGACCCGATGATGATCTGCATGCTTTCGAAGAGATCGTGGGCGATGACGGGCATCATCACGTTTAGCTCCAGCTGCCCGGCCTGGGCAGCCAGCGAAACGGTGAGGTCATTACCTTGCACGTGGAACATTGCCATGTTAAGCATCTCTGCCATCACCGGGTTCACTTTCCCGGGCATGATGCTCGACCCGGGCTGGACAGCGGGCAGGCGGATCTCGTCCAGGCCGGTGGAAGGGCCCGAAGCCAGCAGGCGGAAATCATTGGCGATGCGGGTCAGGGTGATGGCTAATGTGCGCAGCGAGGCGGAAAAATGAGCGGCGTCGGCCATTGACTGCATCGACTCGAAGA
>Ga0105092_10001841_pt1 | contig 11315 bp, 11 predicted proteins | sample PPLLak2March2015_FD_87021 | JGI IMG/M metagenome (GOLD analysis project Ga0105092, IMG submission 87021) | Freshwater sediment microbial communities from Prairie Pothole Lake near Jamestown, North Dakota, USA - PPLs Lake P7 Core (1) Depth... | ecosystem: Environmental > Aquatic > Freshwater >... | reverse complement strand
GGCGACGGCGGTCTCCTCAGGGCGTCAGCACGCAGCTCTTCAGGACCGCGAGAAAGGGCTGCGGCGCCACGCCGATCGCGAGCGTTCCGAGCGCGCAGATCAGGACGACGGCCGTCAGGGCGTAGGAGCTCTGGATCCGCGCTCCCGCCGCCTCCGAGAAGAACATCGCGGAGGCGATGCGGAAGTAATAGAAGATCGAGACCGCGGACATCACCACCGCGAGGACCGCGAGCCAGGCGTATCCGGCCTTCATCGCCGCCGTAAAGAGGTAGTACTTCCCGATGAATCCGGCCGTCGGAGGGATGCCCGCGAGCGAGAGCAGGAAGAGCAGCATCACGATCGCCGCGGGCATGTTGCGCTGGGCGAGACCGTTGAAGTCCGAGACCGACTCGCCGGCGTAGCCCTTGCTCTCGAGCAGGATGACGAGCGTGAACGCTCCGAAATTCATGAAGGTGTAAGCGAGCAGGTACACCAGAACGCCCCAGAGCCCCCACTCCGTCGAGAACCCGAGCACACCGAGCAGGGCGTAGCCCGCGTTGGCGATCGAGGAGTACGCGAAAAGGCGCTTGACGTTGGTCTGCAGGAGCGCGGCCACGTTTCCGACGATCATCGTCGCCGCCGCGACGAGGGCCACGACGAAGCCCCAGTCCGCCTGGAACTTGGGAAAGGCGACGTAGAAGATCCGCGCGAGAATCGCGTACGCGGCCACCTTGGGGCCGACCGAGAAGAACGCCGTCACGGGCGTGGGCGAGCCCTCGTAGACGTCCGGCGTCCAGACATGGAAGGGCACCGCGGCGATCTTGAAGAGAAGCCCGGCCAGGATCAGCAGGATCCCGAGCATGAGCATGTTCGAGCGGTCCGTCGCCGCCAGGATCTTGCCGAGCTCCGGAAGGCCCATCTGGCCGGCCACGCCGTAGACGAGCGAGAGCCCGTAGAGGAGGACGCCCGACGAGAAGGCCCCGAGGATGAAGTACTTGAGCGCCGCCTCGGTCGACTTGACCTCGCCCTTGAAATAACCGGCGAGAACGTACGACGAGAGGGCCATGGTCTCGAGAGCCACGTAGATCGTGATCAGGTTGTTGCCCGAGGCCATGAAGAGCATGCCGACCCCGGAAAAGAGCAGCAGCGCGTAGTACTCGCCGCCGGGGTACGGCGCCCGGCCGACGAAGCGGACCGAGGCGAGGATCGCGAGCACGAGCGAGAGAAGGATGAGCCCCTTGAAGAAGAGCGAGAAGTTGTCGACGACGAAGGCACCGGCGAGGATGGGCGTCTTGCGGTCGGGGTGCGAGGCGACCCAGACGAGGAGCGCGCCCGTGATCGCGACCGACAGCGTCGCGACGAAACCGAGAAACTCCTCGCGCGCCTTACCGAGAAAGACCGAGACCCCCAGCATCACGAGCCCGGCGGCCGTGAGGAAGAGCTCGGGAGAGAGCAGGATCCAGTCGGACGCCTTCGCCGCGAACGTCACGGGCGCACGGCCCCGGCGGTGTCCGCGCCCGAGCTGGGCCCCGCTCCCCCGCCGACTTCGCTCCCCTTCCCGGCCATGGCCGGAGCCTCCGTCGTCGCGCCGCCGACGATCTGGACGATCTTCTCGGAGGGACGCCGGAGCACTTCGAAGATCGGCCGCGGGTAGAGGCCGATCCACAGCGCGAGGATCACGAGGGGCGCGAGCGTCAGCTGTTCGCGGAACGTCAGGTCGGCGAGCTTCTCGTTGGCGGGGTTGGTCACCTCGCCGAAGAAGATGCGCTGGTAGAGCCACAGCAGGTAAGCCGCTCCGAGAACGATGCCCGTCGCGGCGAAGAACGCCCACCAGAAGCTCCTCGCGAAGGCGCCCTGGAGGATCGTGAACTCGCCGATGAAGCCGTTCAGAAGCGGCAGGCCCATCGAGGAGAGCGCCATGATCAGGAAATAGGTGGCGTAGACGGGCATCGGCTTCGCCAGGCCTCCGTACTCCGAGATCATTCGCGTGTGCCGGCGCTCGTAGACGATGCCGACCAGAAGGAACAGCGCGCCCGTCGAGATGCCGTGGTTGATCATCTGGAGGATCCCGCCCTGGATCCCGGCCATGTTCAGGGCGAAGATCCCGAGCATCACGTACCCGAGGTGGGACACCGAGGAGTACGCGATGAGCCGCTTCATGTCCTTCTGGACGAGCGTCACCATGGCTCCGTAGACGATGCCGATGAGCGAGAGGGTCACCATGAGGCCCGCGACCCTCCCGTTCCGCACGGCTTCGGGGAACATCGGCAGGGAGAACCGCACGAAGCCGTAGGTCCCCATCTTCAGCAGGATCGCGGCGAGGATCACTGACCCCGCCGTCGGGGCTTCCGTATGGGCGTCCGGCAGCCAGGTGTGGAACGGGAACATCGGCACCTTGATCGCGAAGCCCAGGAAGAACGCGAAGAAGAGCCAGATCTGCAGCTCCGCCGGCATCCCCTGTGCCACGGCGGTCAGCTTCTCGATCGAAAAGGTCGGCGCGTTGCCGAGGCCCTTGTATCCCAGAAACCCGGTCGTGTTGTAGAAGTAGAGGGCGATGATGCCGAGCAGCATCAGCACCGAGCCGGCCAGCGTATAGAGGAAGAACTTGATCGCCGCGTAGAGCCTCCGCTGGCCTCCCCAGACGCCGATCAGGAAGTACATCGGCACGAGCATGACTTCCCAGAACACGTAGAAGAGGAAGAGGTCCAGACAGCAGAACGTCCCGATCATGAAGGTCTGCAGGAGCAGAAGGAGGACGTAGTACTCCTTCTGGCGCTGCTCGATCGCCGTGTACGAGCAGACGACGGCGATCACGCCCATGAGCGTCGTCAGGAGGATCAGGACGAGCGAGATGCCGTCGATACCGAATTGATAGTCGACGCCGAGCGAGGGGATCCACGACGCCTTCTCGACGAACTGGTACCCGTCGCTCCCCCGGTCGAAGGCCCACCACAGGGGAAGGGACACGAAGAAGTCCAGGACCGCGACGAGAGTCGCGACGGTCTTGATGGCGCCCGATTTTTCCCTCGGCATCAGGAACACGATCGCGAGAGCCCCGAGCAGGGGGATGTAGGTGATGATCGAGAGAATCGGGATGTGACTGAAGTCCATGCGCCTTCCTTATCCACCCGCCCGCGGGTGTAGGGGCGGCGTTACCGCCGAGCTTTGCTCGGCGTTGCCTACGCCGTGGGTCTGCCTTCGATGGACGGCTGGCGGCCGCCCTCCCGAAGCCTGGCGGGGACGAGCCCCGCCCCTATGAAGGTGGTTGATGATCATCGAAACAGCAGATAGACCGCCACCAGGCAGAAGAGTCCCCCGCCCATCACGAGCGCGTAGTTCTGGACCCGGCCGGTCTGGGCCTTGCGGAAAACACCGAAGAGGCCCTGGAGCGCGTTCGCGACGCCGTTGACGAGCCCGTCGACGACGTACTGGTCGAAGATCGCGGCGACCCAGGAGATCGCCTTCGTGGCCGCGCTCGCTCCGTTCGGAATGAGGTCGACGACGGTCGCGTCGACCTCCCACAGGACGCGCCCGCCGTCCAGGGCCAGTCCCCGGACGAACACCGTCTCGTAAGCCTCGTCGACGAAGTACTTGTTCGAGACCGCCCGGTAGACGCCGGGCCACTCGACCGCGAGACGGGCCGGGGTCCGGCCCTCCCCCTTCACGTACCAGGCCCACGCCAGGTACATGCCGATCGCGGCGACCGCGACCGCCGCTCCCATGAGAGCGAACTCCACGGTGAGCGAGGCATGGTGCGCCTTCTCCTCGTGACCGGCGATAGGCACACGGATGGACTTGAGGAACTCTCCGATCCGATTCCCGCCGTGGACGACGGGGATGCCCACCCAGCCGGACACGACGGAGAGCACCGCGAGCACGACGAGCGGAACCGTCATCGAGCGCGGCGACTCGTGGATGTGCGACTCCTCCTGGGGCGTGCCCCGGAAGCGGCCCCAGAACGTCAGGCCGAGGAGACGGAACATGTAGAACGCCGTCAGGCCCGCCGTGAAGAGGGCCACGGCATAGAGGAGCTTCGGCATCCAGGGCACCGCCTCGAATTCGGCGTGGAAGACGGCGGCCTTGATCGCATCCTTCGAGAAGAAGGCCGCGAGCCCGGGCACCCCGGCGATCGTCAGCGTCGCCACGAGGAAGGTCCGGTAGGTCGTCGGGATCCTCGCGGCGAGCCCCCCCATCCGGCGGATGTCCTGCTCGCCGGCGAGAGCGTGGATGACCGAGCCCGAGCCGAGGAAGAGGCAGGCCTTGAAGAAGGCGTGGGTCGTGACGTGGAACATGCCTTCCGCGAAGGCTCCAACGCCGCAGGCGAGGAACATGTAGCCGAGCTGCGAGACGGTCGAATACGCCAGGACCTTCTTGATGTCGTTCTGGGCGATGCCGATCGTCGCCGCGAAGAGGGCCGTGAACGCGCCAACCACCGCGACGACGAGCATCGCGTGCGGCGCCAGGCGAAAGAACACGTTGCAGCGGGCGACCATGTAGACGCCCGCCGTGACCATCGTCGCCGCGTGGATCAGGGCCGAGACGGGAGTCGGGCCGGCCATGGCGTCCGGCAGCCAGACGTGCAGGGGGAACTGCGCCGACTTGCCGCAGGCTCCGACGAAGAGCAGGAGACAGAGGATCGTCATGTACGGGGCGTAGGCGGCAGGATTCGCGGCCGCGGCTCCGAAGACCGTGGCGAAGTCGAGCGTGCCGAACAGCGCGAACACCCCGAAGATGCCGAGCAGGAAGCCGAAGTCGCCGATCCGGTTGACGACGAATGCCTTCTTGCCGGCGTCGGCCGCGAACTTCTTCTCGTAGTAGTAGCCGATCAGGAGGTAGGAGCAGAGGCCCACGCCCTCCCATCCGACGAAGAGCATCAGGAAGTTCGCGCCGAGAACGAGGACGAGCATCGCGAACATGAAGAGGTTCAGGTACGCGAAGTACCGCCCGTAGCCTTCCTCGTGGCCCATGTAGCCGACCGAGTACACGTGGATGAGGAAGCCGACGAACGTCACGAACGCGAGCATCAGCGCCGAGAGAGCGTCGAGGCGGAAGGCGGCGTCGACGACCCACTCCCCGACGCCGCCGGGGATCTGGCCGACCGCCTGGTTCACCCCGAGCGGGATCCAGCGATAGAGCACGCGCGTCACCGACTCGCCGGCGGCGAGCGCCTTCAGCCCCACGTCGAAGATGGCGCCGAACGCCAGGAGGCACGCCAGCCCCACGCTGCCCACGCCGACCGCGGTGTGGAGGGCCTTGAAGGGAATGACGGGGTGAGCCTCGGCGTGCCCGTGACCGGTCGGGGGGTGGCTGCCCGCCACGGCCGGCACGGCATGGGCCTCTCCGTGCCCGTCCTCGGCGGCCTCGTGGCCGTGGGGGACCCCCTTGGTCCGGTGCGACAGGAGGTAGACGAGCCCGTTGATCAGAAAGCCGGCCAGCGGGACGAGAGGGATGAGCCAGATCAGGTCTTTCACGGCTTCGACGTCCCCCTCAGCCCCGCATCGTGTCCGCTTCTTCGACGTTCAGCGTCTTGCGCTGCCGGAAGAGCGAAATGGTCAGCGCCAAGCCGATCGCCGCCTCGCCGGCCGCGATCGTGATGACGAAGACCGAAAACACCTGGCCCGTCAGATCCGAGAGCCGGCGCGAGAAGGCGATCAGGTTCAGGTTGACCGCGTTCAGCATCAGCTCGATGGACATCAGGATGATCAGGAAGTTCCGGCGCGCCAGCACGCCGAAGAAGCCGATCGAGAAGAGCAGCAACGAGGCGATCAGGTAGTGATTGATCGTGACCGTCATTAGTCCATCTTCTCGAGCGACCGCTTCCCCAGCACGACCGCGCCGATCATCGCGACGAGAAGGAAGATGGACGCGATCTCGAAAGGGAGCAGGTAGTCGCGGAAGAGCGACCAGGCTACGGCCTCGGTGTTGCCGGCGATCTTGCCGCGGACCATGCGGAAGGCGTCGGGGTTGGCGGGAATGTCCGGCAACTTGTCCGTCCACAGCACATAGGCGAAGGGAGCGAGGAAGATCGGAAAGAGCAACAGGGCCACGTCCCACTGGTGCTGGAAGGACTTGACGGTCTGGACCGTCCGCGGATTCACGAGCATGACGACGAAGAGGAAGAGGACCATGATGCCGCCGGCGTAGACGAGCATCTGCACGGCCGCGACGAACTCGGCCTGCTGGAGGATGAAGATGCAGGCGACCAGCAGGAAGGAAAGCAGGAGATAGAGCGCCGAGTGCACCGGGCTCCTCGCCACCACGACCGCGATCGCCGCCGCCAGGGCGAGACCGGCGAAGACGACGAAGAGCCAGCCGGCCGTCCCCGTCAGAAGCGCACCGCCGGCCACGCCGCTTCTACCCTCGCTCCACGACGGTGAACGGCTTGACGTTCGGCGCCTCGCGCCAGTCGGTGAGCTTGCGGATGTCGAGGTACAGCGACTCGTTGCGGTCGTACGCCGCCATCTCGTAAGTCTTCGTCGTCAGCCAGATCGACTTGGGCACCGTTGGGCAGGCCTCCTCGCAAAGCTGGCAGAACATGCACCGCTTCAGATCCACGTCGAAGCGGTCCAGCACCTTCTCGTTCTTGCCCGCCTCGTTCTTTTCGTTGTGCCAGTCGATGTAGATGATGTTGATCGGGCACTCGATCGCGCAGAGCGTGCACTTGATGCACCGCTCCTCGTCCAGCCGGAACATCCCGCGGAACCGGTCGGACGGAAGCTTCTTCTGCTCCGGGTACTCGATCGTGACCTTCTTCTTGAACAGATGCCGGCCGGTCACCGAGAGCCCGTCGAAGAGGTCGAGCAGGGTCAGCTTGTCGAGCCACTTTTTCAACGCCACCGGCTACCTCTCCCTTACCCCTGCGCCGACTGCGGCGTCGCCGCGAGCCGGTCTCGCCTGGCGAGCGTCTGTCGCAGCTTCGCGAGCAGGTACATCAGGACGAACAGTCCTCCGAAGATCCAGGAAAGCCAGACGAGGCCGGTCGTTCTTCCCGGGAAGAGCAGGATCGCGAACGCCACGACGAGGATGTTGGCGAGCGAGATCGGGATGAGCCACTTCCAGCCCAGCGCCATCAGCTGGTCGAACCGGTACCGCGGAAAGGTCGAGCGGAACCAGATGTACGCGAAGATGAACCCCGAGACCTTCAAGAGGAACCAGAGCGCCCCTGGCACCAACCCGAGGAAGTCCAGCTGTTTCACGTTCGGAAACGGCGGCAGCCACCCGCCGAAGAAGACCGTCACGGCGACGCAGGAAATGATGATCATCGCCGTGTATTCGCCGAGGAAGAAGAAGGCGAACTTCACGCCCGAGTACTCGGTGTTGAAGCCCGACACGAGCTCGGACTCGGCCTCGGGCAGGTCGAAGGGGTTGCGGTTGGTCTCCGCGACGCCCGCGACGAAATAGATGAAGAAGGCGACCATCCCCGGGAAGAAAAACCACAGGTGCGTGGCCTCCTGGCGGCGCACGATTTCGACGAGCGAGAGCGACCGCGTCATCAAAAGGACCGACACGAGCGCCAGCCCCATCGGGACTTCGTAGGACACGAGCTGGGCGGCCGAGCGCAGGCCGCCGAGCAGCGAGTACTTGTTGTTCGAGGACCAGCCTCCCAGGATGATTCCGTAGACGCCGATCGAGGTGAGGGCCAGCAGGAACAGGAGGCCGATGTTGATGTCGGCCACCCAGAGCGGGATCGTTGTCTTGCCGACCTTCACCGGCGGACCGAAGGGAATGACCGCGAGGGCCGTGAGCGCGGGGATGACCGCGAGCACCGGCGCCAGGAAGTGCACCGCCTTCTCCGACTTCGCCGGCGTGATGTCTTCCTTGGTCACGAGCTTGAGGAGGTCGGCGAGGCCCTGGAGGACGCCCTGCGGGCCGACGCGGTTCGGCCCCAGGCGGGCCTGCATGAAGCCCATGATTCGCCGCTCGGCGAAAACGATCACGAAGCCCACGATGGCCGGCACCGTCGCGACGAGCAGGACGACCTTGAGGTACGTCCAGAACATCGGCGAGAGTGTCACCGGTCGACCTCTCCCAGGACGATGTCGATCGTGCCGATCAGCGCGACGAGGTCGGAGACCAGGTGCCCCTTGGCCAGCCGCGGCAGGGCCTGCAGGTTGATGAAGGACGGCGGCCGGACGTGCATTCGGTACGGCTTGTTCGTGCCGTTGGAGACGCAGTAGAAGCCGAGCTCGCCCTTGGGCGACTCGATCGACGCGTAGACCTCCTCGGCGACGGGCTTGATCACGCGCGGAACCTTACCCCGGATCTCCCCCGGCTCCAGCCGCGCCAGACACTGCTGGATGATTCGCGCGCTCTGGCGCATCTCCTGGACGCGCACGATGTAGCGGTCGTAGGTGTCGCCGCCCGTGCGCGTCGGAACGACGAAGTCGAGCTCCTCGTAGCACTCGTACGGCCTGGCGCGGCGGAGGTCCCACTCGAGACCCGAGGCCCGCAGGATCGGGCCGGTCAGTCCCCACTCGACGCACTCCTCGGCCGAGATCACGCCCACGCCGACCGTGCGCTTCTTCCAGATCCGGTTGTCCGTCAGGAGCTGTTCGTAGTCGTCGATCCGCGAGGGCAGGTCGGCGATGAATTCCGAGACCCGCTCGGTCCAGCCCGGTGTCAGATCGAACGGCAGCCCGCCGATCCGCATGCAGTTGAGCGTCAGCCGCGCGCCGCAGTACTCCTCGAAGAAGTCCAGGATCTGCTCGCGCTCGCGGAACGCGTACCAGAAGGGCGTCACGGCGCCGAGGTCGATGCCCGAGGTTCCGAGCCACACCAGGTGCGAAGAGAGACGCTGGAGCTCGTCGAGGATCACGCGGATGAGCTGAGCCCGGCGCGGGACCTCCACCTGCAGCAGCGTCTCGATCGCCAGGCAGAACGCGTGGTTGCTGGTCGCCGCCGCGACGTAGTCCATGCGGTCCGTGTGCGGGATCCCCATGGGGTAGGTCTCGGTCTCGAAGAGCTTCTCGGTCCCGCGGTGGAGGAAGCCGACGTCGGGCTTGGCCTCGAGGATCTTCTCGCCATCCACCTTGAGGACGACCCGGAGCACGCCGTGCGTCGAGGGGTGCTGCGGCCCGAAGTTGAGCTCCATCTCCTGGACGTCGAAGAGCGTGTGCGCGCCGGGCGAGGCTTCCGTCCGTTCTCCGGCCTCGTCCGCGGCGGCTCGCGCCTTCGCGCGCTCGGCGAAGTACGCGGCCTCGTCCTTCTCGGCCCGGGAGAGCTTGTCGTCGGTCATCCTAGGAGACCACCTTGCGGTTCGGATCGTTCTTCGGCGGCCCGCCGCCCTCCGGCCACTCCTCGGGGTAGACGGCGGCGCCGGTATCGATGCCTTCGAGCGGAAAGTCCTTGCGCAGGGGATGGCCGTGGAAGCCATCCCACGTCAGGATCCGACGCAAGTCGGGATGTCCCGAGAAGCGGATGCCGAACATGTCGAAAGTCTCGCGCTCGCACCAGTTGGAGGCGAGAAAGACGGTCGCGATCGACGGGACATCTTCGCCCTCCGCCGCCCCGCACTTCACGCGGATCCGGTCGTTCTTCGAGAAGGAGTAGAAGTGGTAGACCACGTCGAAGCGGGGCTGGCGGTCTCGCCAGTCGACCGCCGTCACGTCCACGCAGTACTTGAAGTCTTCGGCGTCCTTGAGATGGCGGGCGACGCGGGCAATCTGCTCCCGCTTCACGACCACCGTCACCTGACCGGCGAACTGCTTCGCCGAGACGACCGTATCCGGGAGCGCGGAGCGGATCGACCGCACCCAGGAATGCTCGGAGGCATCGACGGCCTCGAGCTTGGGCCTGGGCGCCTCCTTTGGCTTCTCCGGCTTCTCCGAAGCGGGAGTCTTCTCCTCTCCCGCCAATCAGGACGCCTTCCGGATGACCTTCATCCGGTCGATCTTCTTCTGGAGGGCCATGATCCCGTAGATCAAGGCCTCGGGCCGCGGCGGGCAGCCCGGCACGTACACGTCCACGGGCACGATCCGGTCGACGCCCTGGGTCACGGCGTAGGTCCGGTAGGGCCCTCCGCAGGTGGCGCAGGAGCCCATTGCGATGACCCACTTGGGCTCGGGCATCTGGTCGTAGAGACGCTTCACGATGGGGGCCATCTTCTCGACAACCGTTCCCGCGACGATCATGAGGTCCGACTGGCGGGGCGTGCCCCGGAAGACTTCGGCGCCGAAACGCGCGAGGTCGTGGCGGGCATCCATCACGGCCATCATCTCGATGGCGCAGCAGGCCAGGCCGAACTGCATCGGCCAGATCGAGGACCGCCGCGCCCAGTTGATGACCGAGTCGACGGTCGTCGTGACGATGTTCTCCTCGAACCGGTTGTCGATCAGACCCATGCCCGTCCCGTCCGCCGTCCGGCTAGGCCCAATCCAGGGCCTTGCGCTTCCAGCAATAGAAATACCCGACGACGAGGATCGCCAGGAAGATGACCATCTCGATCAAACCGAAGAGGCCCAGCCGGTTGAACATGATCGCCCACGGGAAGAGAAAGATCGTCTCGACGTCGAAAACAACGAACAGCACGGCGATCAGGAAGTAGCGCACCGAGAAGCGCGTGTCGAAGGCCTCCGAGGACGGCTCGACGCCGCACTCGTACGGCTCGAGCTTCGCCCGATTGGGGCGACGCCTCTGCACCGCCCGCGCGACGAAGATCGTCCCGAGCGGCAGAGCCGCGGCGAGCACCGCGAATATCAGGATGGGGAAGTAGTGACCCACCGGAGCGGCATTCTATCGGACGGGCGTGGCGAAACCAACTGACCCGCAGGGTCATCCCGAGCGAGGCGAGGGCGTTCGCCCTCGGGATGACCGCCGGCCAGTCGCGCCGCTAGAGCGTCGCCACGGCGGCAGTCACTCCCCTGGACTGAACGAGAACCGAGATCTCCTCGCCCATGCCCTCGGGATCGACGAGCCGGAAGATCCGCCACTTCTCCGCGTCGCTGCGCGCGAAGTCGAAGATGCCGGCCTCGACGAGGAACGCGCCCTGACGCGCCAGGCGATCCGTGTGGAGACCCTCGGCCTCGCCCGCCGAGAGAAGCACGTCCCAGTTCACGTGCGCCGTGAGATCGTGCGCCCCCGGATCCTCGAGCGGATCGCCCCCGCGCCGCCCGCCCATATGTACCGCGAGCGTGCCTTCGGGCCGGGCGAAAGGGTGGTAGAGGATGCGCGCCGGGTGGCCGTAGTCGAACGCGACCAGCCATCCGCGCGCGAGCGCTCGCGCGAGAAGCCGCTGGACGTCGGCGAGCGCCGGCGAGATCTCGCCCTTCTGGCCCGGCGAGAGGACGACGCCCTGCGCCGCGAGGTGACGGGAGAGCGTTTCCCCCGCCGGAGCCGCG
>Ga0105092_10001840_pt1 | contig 11324 bp, 8 predicted proteins | sample PPLLak2March2015_FD_87021 | JGI IMG/M metagenome (GOLD analysis project Ga0105092, IMG submission 87021) | Freshwater sediment microbial communities from Prairie Pothole Lake near Jamestown, North Dakota, USA - PPLs Lake P7 Core (1) Depth... | ecosystem: Environmental > Aquatic > Freshwater >... | reverse complement strand
TGTGGGAACTGCTGGGCTCGAACCAGCGACCCTCTGCTTGTAAGGCAGATGCTCTGAACCAACTGAGCTAAGCTCCCAAAATCTATATGTTGTCGCCCGGTTCATCGGGCTAAGCTCCCCTTTACTTTTTAAAAGGGATTGCAAATATATATCTCCATTTTGATATTAGCAAAATATTTCTTCTAATTATTGAAACAAAAAACTTCAGGATATATTGTTTCCTTAATAGATAGGGACTATTACCGGGGTTGTTTTAGGATATAATTGAAAATTGACTATTGCTTTTTCTTACCTTTATTCATAATAGCAACTGAAAAGAATTTTAAGAACTTCCTATGGAAAAAAAGACCAGAATAAGCGATAGTAAGCCGGTAAGCTCTCTTACAACAATCGTTGATGTACGTACCGGCATGGACGTAGACTCACTGAAACAGGCTTTTACTGAACATTTGTTATACCAACAGGCCAGAAGCTTTGAGTATGCCTCTATTAATGATTTGTACATGGCGGTTTCGTATACCGTACGCGACAGACTCCTGCAACGGGAACAAAGAACCATGAGTGCAGTGTTTGAAAAAAATATACGGCTGGTTAGTTACCTCTCTGCAGAGTTTCTTCTGGGGCCGCAATTAGGTACAAACCTTATCGCACTTGATATTTATGATGAGATGAAGCAGGCTGTGGAAGAGCTTGGCTTTAATTTCGACCTGATTATAGCACAGGAAGAAGAGCCCGGACTTGGCAATGGTGGCCTGGGACGTCTGGCAGCCTGCTATATCGACTCGATGGCAACACAACAAATACCTTGCATTGGCTATGGAATACGCTATGAGTTTGGCATCTTCGATCAGGAGATCCGTGATGGCTGGCAGGTGGAAAAAACCGACAAATGGTTGCGTAAAGGAAATCCCTGGGAGGTTGCCAGACCTGAGCTTTCAGTCAATGTCAAATTCGGCGGCCACACCGAATCATACATGGACTCCGGAGGTCGTAAATTCTTCCGGTGGAAACCAGCCTACTTGGTGACAGGAATTCCTCACGATTATCCTATTATGGGATATAAGGTACCTTCTTGTAATTTTCTCCGACTGTGGAAGTCAGAAGCCGAGGAATCTTTTGACTTTTCATCATTCAACCAGGGTGATTATTATAAGGCGGTAGAATATAAAGTGAAGTCTGAAAATATCAGCAAGATACTCTATCCCAATGATGAGATGATTGAAGGGAAAAAGCTGCGTCTCAAACAGCAGTATTTTTTTGTTTCATGCTCACTGCAGGATATGATGAATTTACACCTCAGATTTAAAGGTAAGCCACAGGATTTTCATAAAAGATGGGCTATTCAACTGAACGATACGCATCCTGCAGTGTCAGTAGCTGAACTCATGCGAATCCTCTTGGATGAATATAAAATTGACTGGGATACAGCATGGGATACAACCTGCAAAACATTCAGCTATACAAATCACACCCTGCTTCCTGAAGCACTGGAAAGATGGTCTGTAGGACTTTTCCAATACCTTATACCACGCGTGCTGGAAATTATCTATGAAATTAATTACCGCTTCCTGAAAGAAGTAAGTAAACAATTCCCGGGTGATCAGGGCAGACTATCGCGAATGTCTATCATTGATGAGGCCGGCGAAAAATATGTCCGCATGGCCAACCTTGCCTGTGCAGGCAGCTCTGCAATTAACGGTGTGGCAGCGCTGCATACTGAACTTCTCAAGCAACAATTGTTACATGACTGGGTAGAAATGTACCCGCAGCGATTCCTTAATGTTACCAACGGAATAACACCACGTCGGTTTATTGTATTGAGTAATCCGGGATTAAGCAAACTGATTACAGATTCAATTGGTGATAAATGGCCCGGCAAACTGGATGAATTGCGCAAACTGGAAACTTTTGCCGGCGACGCCGCTTTCAGAGAAAAATTCAGCCAGGTAAAGCTGAAAAATAAAACAGTACTCGCAGCACTCATTAAAGTAAGGACCGGAATTACCGTTAATCCCTCTTCTATGTTTGATATACAGGTAAAACGCATACATGAGTACAAACGACAACATCTTAATGTTTTGAATATCATTACGCTATACTTGCGCTTAAAGCAAAATCCAAACATGGATATTGCTCCACGCACATTTATTTTTGGTGGCAAGGCAGCCCCGGGCTATTACATGGCTAAACTCATGATCAAGCTGATCAATTCAGTGGGGGATGTGGTAAACAATGACCCCGATGTGAAAGACCGGCTCAAGGTGGTTTTCTATCCTGATTTCAATGTAACCAATGCACAGCCTGTTTACCCGGCCGCAGACCTTTCGGAACAAATATCCACTGCGGGCAAGGAAGCCAGTGGTACCGGCAACATGAAGTTTTCCATGAACGGTGCCCTCACCATCGGGACCCTCGACGGGGCTAATGTCGAAATACGGGAAGAAGTGGGCGACGATAATTTCTTCCTGTTTGGGCTTACTGCGGCGCAGGTGGATGAAACCAAACGTAATGGCTATAATCCGCACTATATTTACGATCACAACAAAGAGCTGCGCGAAGTAATAAACACAATTAATGCCGGATATTTCTCCAAAGGGGATCCAAACCTGTTTAAGCCCATAACCGACAACCTGTTATGGCATGATCCGTTCATGCTCATGGCTGATTATCCCTTGTATGTTGCATGCCAGGACTTAGTCTCTGACACCTGGAAGAATAAAGATAAATGGAACGAGATGGCAATTATAAACGTGGCCAGGATGGGCAAGTTCTCATCCGACCGGTCTATTCAGGATTATTGTGAAAAAATATGGAAAGTGAAACCGTTTAAGATTAAGTGATTAAATTTTACCTGAACACTTCAATAAATTATTACTTTTTAAAAAAGTTAACGGTATTTTTAAAAGCTTCCTCCCTGCTATATTTTGGTGCAAATCCAAAATCGCGGCTTGCTTTCTCTGAAGTAAAGGTAAAATCGGTGCAGGTATACATTACTGCAAACCGGCTTAGCCTGGGGTTATAATGTTTAATGGGACGAATCAGCATGGCAAGATACTCCGAAACAGTTCCGAGAAAATAGGTTAATCCGCGGGGCAATCTCAGATTACGTGGCCAGATCTTATATCCTGATGCGGTGACAATCTCATCGAAAAACGTAAAAAAATTGGCGGCAGGGCCATCTGTAATAAAATAGGCGTTTCCGGCTATTTTCGGATTTTTCTCAACAAGGGCCTTAGCCGCCAAAACATGTGCCCAGGCCATATTCCTGACATACACATGCTGATTTTTTGCATCACCGTTTCCGATACGAACATAAAAACCTCCCTTTGCCATATCTATAAGAGGCGGCATGTGGTACGGATCATTCTCGCCATAGATATCGGAAGGACGCAGGGCACAGGTTCTTAATTTTTCACCATTCTCTGCTAATACGAGTATTTCTGATAGACATTTGCTCCGGCAATACATATTCAGGTGCTTTTCAGGATAGGGTTGCGATTCATCAATATCAACCAATGGAGATCCGGTAATTACCGCATCCAAGGAACCCGTATACACCAGCATGGTTACCTTGTTTTCTTTGCAGGCGCTTATTACATTTTGAGTTCCTGTAAAATTCGTATCATATACTTCCTTTTCTGACCTTGTTCCCCAATCTACAATAGCGGCTGTATGAATCACAATATCAATTCCTCTGCAGGCCCTGCTGATATCATCATAGTGGCAAATGTCCCCTTTCAGGTAATGAATGCGCTCATCGCTGCTCCCTTCATAGTCCTTGAGGTCGAGGATCCTCAACTCATTCAACAAAACCGGCGATTTTGCATCCAGGAACTCACGTACAATGGCTTTCCCCAGAAAACCTGATCCGCCTGTGACAAGAACATTCAATTTAATATTATCGCTCAACTTTGAATTTGTCATGACAATTTCATATTATAGTACCAAAATATTAATTTCAAGGGGATTATTGGTATGAATAAAGAAATTTATCTCGTACGGGGTATCGGTCAGGAAAGCTATAGGGAGTTTTACCAACGGATATTTAAAATGACATCATTCCTGGCAAAAGAGTTAAATCCTGAAGCCCTGAAATTTACAATCACTGAAACGGAACCTCCCGGAATATCCATTATGCCGTTCAGACGAAGCAAGATTGCGTCTATATCTATTTATAAAACCAATCCCGAACCGGTCGAAAAACTCAGGAAGGCAGAAGGTTTTTACGGAGCTTACCGGGTAACAGAAGCCTTACCGGTAGCTTACCGGAAAAGCTGGAAAGATGGTGAACCTACTCCAGGCGCTTGTCTGCTTACTTTATTCTCCAGTAAGAAAAACATTGATTATAAGACTTTCATCGACCGGTGGCATAACGGGCATACCCCTCTCTCACTCCGCATCCACCCATTGTGGAACTATGTTCGCAATGTAGTAGACGAATGCATATTTGAGGATTCACCCCGGTTTGACGGAATTGTTGAGGAACAGGTACGGAAAACTGCCGATCTTCTGAATCCCTTCCGGTTTTTTGGCAATCCCCTGATCATAATCCCCAGGATGTTAATGGTGTATTCGGATACGAAATCATTTATTGATTATCCGGGTATGGAAACTTACCTGGCGGCAGAGTATCATATTAAATCCTGATGGCCTGAAGAAGTTTTGCAGTTTTGCAGTTTTGCAGTTCTGCGGTTCAAAAGAGTGACGAGTGACAAGTGACAATTGACAAGTAGTTGCGCTAAACTCCATGACCTCCGTGTAAAACTTCGTGACCTCTGTGGTTTACCCCTCAGTATTTAGTTGTCTTCTGAATACAATACCATGCGATTCCAGTAATGCTTCCGAATACCGCCAGAGCATTCCACCGTTTTGCTCATCGGTGGCTTTTGGGTCCATTTCTTTCCGGCTCATGAGAAAAAGATAGTCAATGGACTTTCCGGTCACTTCCGGTGAGCAGGCAAAATAAAGGACAGGCTGTACTGCTTTTTCAGGCGTCCTGAAGAATATCCTGAAAACCAATTTTAACAAGGGTTTGAAGAGGACAGGGGCTTCCCTGGCAATGTTGGAGTTTATCGGACCGGGACAAAGTGCAAAAACAGAACATTGGGTTTTGCCCGATGAATTTAGCCGGCGTGAGAGTTCACCGGCAAAAGTGGTCAGTAACAATTTATAGTATCCGTATAGTTCAACTGTTTTGCCCATGGTATAATCCCTGTATATTCCAAATCCTTCCCAATCGAAGGACTTTGGATTTCTATGACTTTCTGAAGACACAAATATGATCCTCGGGATGCTTTTGCTTCCCATGTTCAATACATCATGTTCAAGGAGCAATCGCACGAACAGGTATTTTGCCAGGTAATTTACCATGAACATTTCCTCCAGACACTGCCTTGTTTTCCTGCTTTTTGCAGGAACAACAGCAGCATTGCAAATCAAAATATCGGGTTTCAGGAATGATTTCTTAAGTGTATCTACAAGACTGATTATTGATTCCATGTCGGAAAGATCAACCTGAAACATTTCCACCTGGGGATTACCTGAAAGCTTGCGGACCAGTTCTCCTTTTTCCGGTATACCGCTCCTGCAGGCCATCATTACGTGAGCTCCCCGCCTGGCCAGTTGAACAGCGGCTTCAAATCCAAGTCCCGAACTTGCCCCGGTTATTAAAACTTTCTTGCCTGTGAGCATGTCCTCGTCCCTAAGAATAACAACATCTTTTTGCTTCCGAAACCTGTCAATTATACCGGTTAAGGTCGCAGTAAACGCATTTGAATAATTCTTTCCGGTTTTATTCATAAATTAACGCTGGATCGTTTTGAGAAAATCGCTGTAAAGGCTGACCGTCTTGTTTAACGCAACGGAATCAAAATTGAGATCTTCAAGACTGTATTTATGTGTTCCATACCTGTTTGGGGCATTTTGACGGTCAGCATCAAGAAATTTCTGATAAAGTGCAGGGGAAATTGAGAGACCATTCCGGTATAATTCACCCAGAACGAGCATAGGTGATGCCACAATATCTTTATAAAACACATCCGAAAATTCCGCACCGGGATTAGATTTTCTAAATTCAATACCCTTTGAAAGCATGTGACCGGTTTTTTTCACCCAATGACCGGCCACACTGTCAAGGGAAACCTTGTCACTGAAAATGGTTTGACTGTGCGCCACCATGCTTATGAAAGAAGGCAGACTTTCAAGGATGTCCCTGTGTGTCCAGATAAAGTGCACCTGGCCAAAATGTTTTTCTGCAAGATCAAGAAATTCCATATGATGTGGACTTTTCAATATCCATCTCTTTGCGGGCCGCTGGTATTGTAATAATTTCAACAGCTTAACAGTATATTTATAGGCATAAGACTGATCCGTTTGTTCCAGCCAGGCTGCATAAGAAGGTACATGCATGGTTGCCTCGGGAGTTGTGCTCAGGAAGGTGGTATCCAGCAACAGGATATCTTCTTCCGGTTTTTCATATTCCACAGGATGAATGGAGAAAAATCCTGGAGCCATCAGCCGCAACGCTTTTTCGCTGATACGGGCGGTTTTCATCCTTTGGTTAACTTCCTTTGGGTCTTCATTCAATGGCACCGGATTTATGGCTTCCCAGCTCGACAAAACCCTGTTCTCATGATCTGCTGCCAGTAACCGGTGTAATTTCGTCGTTCCGGTGCGCTGAAGTCCGCATATTAAACTTACAGGATATAGCTCCTGTTCAAGAATTTCAGGAAACCTATTAAACCATTTTTCAGCTCTCAGCCGGGTGGCCAGAAGACCAGTCAGCCTTTCCCGGGTGATTAGCCTCCCCACCGGGTGAAGTTCAGCTTCATGATTGATCGAATCGATGAGCCTGTCCAAAGGTTCTTCCCAGAATTCATCACCGAATGAATGAAGTCCTGTTCGCTTCCGGGCAAGTTTTATCAGGAGATCTTTGTTGAGCTTAATCTTTGTATCGAAGAAATAGGAGCCTTTCCAGGCGGAATTGATAAGCCTGAACCATATAGGCATTTTCTTATAGCTGATCGAAGTTACTGTCCGCTGTTGGCTCATCCTACAAAATATCAGAAAGTTTAACCACATTGCAGGAAGGTTCAACGGTTTTAGCTCCTTCCTTAATCCGATACCATCTGAGACACATGGTCCCTTCATTATGACTGCAGGTATCTATCCAGTTCGGTATCCCGGGATTTTTTTTTGAAACGATGATCCTGACGCTTCCATCCGACTCTGCCTTTGCAGAATTTTTGTTGATTGAAATACGGAAGTACCTGTAATCCAATGACTCCATCCAGTAATTATTTAACTGAAAATTCCAGGTATCGCATTCGGGAGGAATGAAATCAATCGTCAGCGCCTCATCATCCATCAATTTCCAGTAGCTATGGTGATAAATTATGCTTGAATCGCCGCCTGCAGCATTTGATTTATCCGGATCAAAAACCGGCAGCTCGTTGGTATGTTTCTTGAATCCGTTTGCCCATCTGGCAAATAGTATAGGAGCCCCGGCAACAAACAGGGCGGCAGTTTCAAGTCCTTTGTCGATTTTTTCAGGGGTAACCGGTTGCGGTACTTTCTGCCCATCCAGGTTTTCAATTTTCAGTTCCGCCGGGACCTCGTTATTCCTGTCATAAAAGGTTTGTCTTACAATCACAAGGCTTGTATCTTTTTCTATTTTGAGCCAGTTCTTCCCTTTCCTTGCTGTACTCAATATAATTTCAAAACTGCCATCTTTCTCAATCTGAAGGTTTTTTGATTCCAGAACGCCACAGGGAAGCATTCCTCCGGAAGTACCATAACCACCGTTCTGGGTGAAAAATCCAATGTAATCGATCGTGTTTCTCTTCCCGGAAATCCGGTATTCGAATTTACCACTTATCTGGGCATTCATGTAATAATTATCAGGATTGTCAGCGCCCAGCTTCGCCGTCTCATGCACCATTCTTCTCAGTTCGGGAAATTCTACATCGCCATATTCCACATACGCTTCCAGGGCTGCCCTGGTTAAACGCGAAAGATATCGTACACCCTCAGCCTGCTGAAAAGCATCCCTGGGTGCACCCTGGTAAGCTAAAGCCGCACCTGCTGTTTTCAGGTTTTCGCAGAATTCTGACCATGCTGTTCCGTTTGCAATACGGTTTGCATGAATATCCGATTCCGTTCTGCCGGTAACTCTCAGCCAGAGAAGGCGAAGATTTTTATAGATTTTAAGAATGAAAAATACCAGTCTTCCCATGAAAATATTTTATAACAAAATTATTCAAAGGGTTTTCTATATCACAAAAATAGCCTATTGAATGAATTTTGGCACTATGTAGCAAAGAACTGTAACTCAAATAATCACATTTTCTTCTTAAAAGCGTACAGCAATACTATTCTGATGAGTATCCAGGATACCAAAGGGATAATAAAATAAACAAAAGCAGGATGAGGACCGTGAATGCCATAAGCACCACTGTATACAATCAATGAAAGGAAGGAAATTATGATCATCAGAATATAAAGATATATCCTGTGTGAATCGGACCGAATGCTTAATATTTTGTCTTTTGTATGATCTCTTTCACGGCATCTTTATGTACCATGAAATTCATCATTTTCAACCTGATATAATCCTCAGAAAAGAAATAGTATCCGAATTCTTTTGCACCCGGATCATTGTTTCTTGATCCTGCACTGGAATCCTTGATCAGGTACCAGTCCTTTCCATCCTTCATATAATAACCAACGAGGTGCATCCCATGGTCATCGGTGGTTGTGTTATTGGAAAACCTGAACTGGCGGGCATCATCGTTGATATTTTCAGAAGGAATGTCAAAATCAGGTATGATTGCGCACTGTGTTTTACGGTCCAGTCCGGCTTCCGAAACATCTCCGCCGATACTCATGGTGTATCCGTTACGAATGGCACTTTTAAGGGCACTCATAAATACATCCAGCGGTACGTTATAGTAATCCGTACTATGCCACCAGTTGTCAGGAACCTTGTATTCCACCTGCTTGTAAAAAGGTTCCTGTTCATAGGAAAGGACATCTGCGTAATCATCCGGGTTTACCTTAACCACATTCTTCATATATTCGATTGGTGTCATTGTCTTCTCATTCACTGTCACTTCCACCGGGGGTACTCCCATGTAATGATTCATAATGGATTTGATGGTTGTCAATGCCCGTTCCTCATCCCATGCCGAGGTAGATTTCAATGATTCAAGATAGCTTTTCATTTCTTCTACCATGGTCTCATGATTATGGTATTTTCTTCCATTTAGTAATCCTGTGTAAGCCTCTGCCGGTACAACACCATACTTTTTCCAGATGCGTGTTACCGCATTGGCTTCGGAACCTTCCTCAAAAGCAGAATTACCCCGCTCCTGCACATATCGCCTGGTTTTTTCAACATATTCCCAGTATACGGTATACAATTCAGAAACTTTTACCTGCACCTTATGTAACCGGTATGCTTCTGCTTCCAGGAAGGATGTCGCTGAAAAACACCAGCATGTCCCAGTGTTTCCCTGTGATATCGGCGCAATATGCCAGAACTGGTTTTTGTAGAAATCGATTTTATTGGGCAGATCAAGGTTTGACTGGTCAGTTACAAAATAACGTGTTGGAGCTGCGGGTGCAACCCGGATATTCACTTCCCGGTCATCCCGCAGGATGCTGTTCTGGTAAAAACCCGGTTCACTGTTCCGAAAAATAGCCTTGTCGCGATGCTGTGCTGAAAGAGGTATTGCAGTTGAAATGAAAAGGATAACAATTCCTGAAAATGTGGAAAGTTTCATAATAAATGGCTTTTAAATATTGACAGGTTGAATGTAAGATATTTTTAAATTCAGGATGTAATAAGATTCGCTATTTTTGCAATTCAACAAATATGGGCCGGCATCCGGCCTGTTGAAAAATCCTGTTTAACAAATTCAACCAGATGAACCGTTTATATCCGCTCAAATTTAAACCCATTATTAAGGACAAGATTTGGGGAGGCACCAAGCTGAAAACAGTCCTTAACAAAAAAACCAAAACCGATAAAGCAGGCGAAAGCTGGGAGATCAGTGGCTACCCGGGAAGTATTTCCCAGGTAAAAAACGGATTTCTGGCCGGTAACAACCTGGAGGAGTTAATAGAAGTCTACATGGGCGACCTGGTGGGCGACAGTGTATTTGAAAAATTCGGTATCCTTTTCCCCTTGCTGATCAAATTCATAGATGCCAATGACGTACTGTCAATCCAGGTGCATCCGGATGACGAACTGGCCCGGGAACAATTTAGTTCTTTTGGCAAAACAGAAATGTGGTACGTCGTTGAAGCCGAAGAAGGAGCAGAAACCATTGTTGGTTTTAACCAGGCCGTAACCAGGGAATCATATGTGAGGCATTTGAACAACAAAACCCTGTTGAGCATACTGAACAAAGAGAGAACGGCTGCCGGTGATGTATTTTTTATTCCTGCCGGCCGGGTTCATGCCATCGGTAAGGGAATCCTTCTGGCTGAAATTCAGCAGACCTCTGATGCGACGCTCCGGATATATGATTTTGACCGTGTTGACGACAAGGGGAAACCGCGTGAGCTGCATACTGAAAAAGCGCTCGAAGCCATCGATTTTAAAGCATATCCCGCGTATAAGACCAGTTATCCGCAAGTGCCCGACCAGCCTAATCAGCTGGCTACATGCCAGTACTTCACCACCAACTATTTTTCTTTAACCCGCAAGGTGGAAAGGGAATACCATGAAATTGATTCATTTGTCATTTACATGTGCCTGCAAGGAAAAATCACGCTTGTTTACAATACAGATGAAAAGGAACTGTTGATTACCGGAGATACTGTCCTGTTGCCTGCCGAAATTAAAAAAGTGCAACTCATACCGGACGGTGAAACGAAACTGTTGGAAATATATATTGACGGATTGCCCGGAAGAGGAAATTTAGATGCTATATTGGACAAAATCTTCTAATGGATATTCAAAGCGTCAGTTTTATAAAAAGCAGTCCTGATCTGAAATCCTGCCCCCCTGCCAGGTTTCCGGAATATGCATTTGCGGGACGGTCGAATGTGGGCAAATCATCCCTGCTTAACCTGCTGCTGAATGTAAAAAATCTGGCGAAAACCTCCTCAACGCCCGGTAAAACCAAACTCATCAACCACTTCCTGATCAATGACGGCTGGTACCTTGTAGATTTACCCGGATACGGTTATGCAAAGACAGGTAGAAAAACCAGAGGGAACTTCCTTCCCGTGATCGGGGAATATCTGCTTCAGCGGGAAACCCTGGCCTGCCTTTTCATTCTGCTCGATTCCAGGCATTATCCGCTCGGAAATGATCT
>Ga0105092_10001839_pt1 | contig 11325 bp, 10 predicted proteins | sample PPLLak2March2015_FD_87021 | JGI IMG/M metagenome (GOLD analysis project Ga0105092, IMG submission 87021) | Freshwater sediment microbial communities from Prairie Pothole Lake near Jamestown, North Dakota, USA - PPLs Lake P7 Core (1) Depth... | ecosystem: Environmental > Aquatic > Freshwater >... | reverse complement strand
GTACCCGGTGATTACCAGGTAGTGGCCGGCCCACAGGTCGTCGCGCGGCCAGAAGGGCTCGTCCATATGGAAGGTTTCCTCGATCATCACCGGGATGCCGGCTGCCAGGAAACGGCGGATTTGTTCCAGGCTGCCGCCGACCCGGTATTCGATATTGAGCCAGCCGGCCTGGTTGCGCACATAGTACACCAGCTCCTTGACATTGACATTGCGGTCCTCGCGGACCGGTTTGATCAGGTCAGAAATGGAAAACTGGTCTCCTTCCCAGCCATAATAGCGCAAATATGTAGAGAGGGCGGCCGGGCCGCAGTTATTAATATCCTGGCGTTCGTAATCGGGCGCTTCCAGCTTGACCTGGGCGGGCGGGGGGGTTGGTGTGGGTGTAGGGGGTGCCGGGGTCGGGCTGGGGAGAAGGGTGGCGGGGGTATTCTGGGCAGCCGTGGCTGTCTCAGCCGCGCCGGGGGTTGCGCTGGCGGGAGCGCTGCTTGCGCGGGCCAGCGAGGTGGGCTGAGGGGTCGGGGCGCGGTCGGCCGGATAAATGACCCCACCTACATATGCTGCCAACAGCTCAAAGCGCCAGCTCAGCCGGTCACGGATGGGAGGGATCTGGTAAAGCAGGAAGGCCAGTAGGCCGGCAAAGACTGCCCCGGCCAGGAATTTTAGGATAAATTTATGCTGCATAGTGGCAATTGTACCAGATGAGAGTCGTCAGTCGACAGTTCACAGTTTAGAGTAAAGCAACGGCGGTCGCAATTTTGTTGCGCACTTTCTGTAAACTCCAGACTCTAAACTCTGAACTGTAGACTGCAGTTTGAAAACTCCCTAAATTAGTCCGATTAATCGAACAAGTTTTGATATAATCTACCCACTATGAAGTACCATATATGGACAGAAGGCTGTCAGATGAATGTGGCCGATTCACAGCGGGTGGCTTCGGCCCTGGAACGGTTGGGATACCAGGGTACCGAGCGCCCGGAAGCGGCCGATGTGATCGTATTGAATACCTGCGTGGTGCGCCAGAGCGCCGAGGATAAGGCTTACGGCCGCCTGACCTCGCTGCGCCCGCTCAAGGACCGCCGGCCGGACCTGGTGATCAACCTGATGGGCTGTCTGGTAGGAGTACGCGGCGATCCGCGCCTCAAAGAGCGCTTCCCCTACGTAGACGTTTTTTCGCCCCCATCGGATCCCGGTCCGCTGCTGGCATTCCTGACCCAGGATGAGACCTACCTGATGGAGCAGGCAGAAACCCAGCGGCGTTTCGCTGCCATGGACGGCGATCTGATCCTCCCGGCCGAGGAGCGCGGGAACCTGGTCTCCGCACACGTACCGGTGGTGTACGGCTGCTCGCATGCCTGCACCTTCTGCATCATCCCCTTCCGGCGCGGTATCGAACGCAGCCGCCCGCTGGAGGATGTGCTGGCCGAGGTGCGCGCGCTGGTGGCCCAGGGTGTGAAAGAAGTGACCCTGCTGGGGCAGATCGTCGACCGCTATGGCAAAGACTGCCCGGATTGTCCCAATCTGGCCGGGCTGCTGCGCCAGATGCAAGCTGTGGAAGGTCTCGAACGCATTCGCTTCCTGACATCCCACCCCAATTGGATGAGCGACGAGCTGCTCGACACGGTGGCCGAGCTGCCCAAAGTCATGCCGCATATCGAAGTGCCCGCCCAGGCCGGAAACGATGAGGTATTGGCGAACATGAAACGCGGCTATACCAACGCCGAATACCGCCGGCTGGTGGAAAAGATCCGCGCGCGCATCCCCGGTGTTTCGATCGCCACCGATATTATCGTCGGCTTCCCGGGCGAGACGGCCGAACAGTTCGAGGATACCTACCAACTGCTGGCCGATTTAAGGTTGGATGTGGCTCACCTGGCGCGCTACTCGACGCGGCCTGGCACGGTCGCCACGCGGCGCATGATCGACGATGTGACCGATGAGGAGAAGATGCGCCGCTTCCGCCTGCTCGAGGATCTACAGGCAGAAGTGGTAACCGAGATCCACGCCCGTTTCCTGGGCAAGATCGTGCCGGTGTTGTTCGAGGAGCAGGTAAAAGGCCGCTGGAAAGGCCGTACTGAGACCAATAAACTGGTCTTTACCGAAGCCGGGCGCGATCTGCGCGGTATGACTCTCCCCGTCCAGATCACCTGGACCGGCCCCTGGTCGATGCAGGGTGCCTTGGTTTAGGTTGTGACGCAAATCAGCTCCCCCGCCGTCCGCGGCGGACCCGCTGACCATAATTAAAGTCAATGCCCACCCCGTAGACCACATTGGGTCTGAAGGCGAGCCTCGAATACCATTTCGATTGGCTGGCTAGCCACGCCTGTAGTGCAACGCCGCTGATCCGCCTGGGGATGGGCTGAGCAGGCCAGGTAGGCTACCTTTGAGACACCCTGGAGTATTCCAAAACTCCAGGGTGTCTGGATAATCGGGTAAACGAAACCCAACGTCAGGTGCAACCGGGTTGGATAATGTTGGGTTTCAGGGCAGGTGGTTGGCCGAGCGAAGGAGACTCGCGCACTGCCCTTCAACCCAACCTACGGATACTGCTCCCCCGCCGTCCTCGGCGGGGCGTGCGCCAGTCTCGCTGACCATGTATGATTTGGTTCGGAATTTCGCTTCCCATTCCCAATGGTCAGCGCACCCCGTGCACCACGCCGTCCCGGACAAGACACCGGGACTTACAGCCCCGGCCAAAACGCCCTGACCAGGACATCAGGACTTCGCCCTGACCAGGACATCAGGACTTAGCCGGGACTTATAGCCGGGGACGGCCGTAGGTCCTGCCCGCAGGGGGCGGCTGAGCGGATTTACCCCAACCCCATCTCGCGCGCCCGCAGGGCTGCTTGAGTGCGGTCCTGAACCCCCAGTTTCTGTAAAATGGTAGTCACGTAGTTCTTTACCGTGCCTTCGGTTAGATTCAGACGGGCGGCAATTTCTTTATTGGTCAGCCCCCTCGTGATCCAGCCCAGAATCTCCTCTTCGCGCAGGCTGAGCGGCTCGGGCAGGCTGCTGGCCGGCTGGGAAACGTGGGGCGAAAGGCGGGAAAATTCTGCCAGGACTTTCCGCGCCACAGAAGGCTCGATCAGCGCGCCTCCCTGGGCCACTTTCCGGATGGCCTCCGTCAGCTCCGCGCCGGAGACATCTTTTAGCAAATATCCCAATGCGCCCGCGCGCAGCCCTTCAAAAATATAGGACTCGTCGTCGAAAGTGGTCAGGATGATTACCCTGGCCTCTGGCCAGCGGGTGAGGATCCGGCGCGTCGCCTCCACGCCATCCATACCCGGCATGCGCACATCCATCAGCACGACATCCGGGAGCAGGCTTTCAAAGAGCTGGATGGCCGCCTGGCCGTCTGCCGCCTCACCGGCGACTTCCAGCCCTTCTTCCAGCTCGAGCAGCGTGCGCAGCCCATCTCGCATCAGGCGCTGGTCGTCCACCAGTAAAACGCGGACCGGTATCGACTGCGGTGAAGGTTTATCCATTCTTTGAATCCTCCGGCAGCGGCAGGCGAAACGTAATCTGAGTCCCCCCGCCCGGCCTGGGGTCGACAAAACAATCTCCCCCCAGCAGCGCCGATCTTTCTCGCAGCCCGCTCAGGCCAAAACCGTTTTTCATCTGGCCCGCCTGGATCCCCTCGCCGTTGTCCTCGATCAAGACCGAAATCTTGCCATCCTGGCGTCTGACGTGGATCCAGGCTTCGCTGGCACGCGCGTGGCGTTGGATGTTGGTGAGGCATTCCTGCGCGGCCCGGTAAATGGCCTGGCGGTGTGAGGGTGGGAGCGTGGGAAAAGCATCCTCAAGGATCAGATGGATCTCGATCCCGGTAGCCTCATGGACCTGGTTGGCCAGCTTGGTCAGCGCCTGCGGGAGCGGCAGGTCTTCTTCCACGGAAGCGCGCAGCATGGCCACCGTGCGGCGCAGGTCAGCCAGCCCATCTCGCACCTGCTCCCGGACCGTTCCCAGGATCTGATCGACCTTGTGAGGGTTGGTGTAGATCAGGCGCTGCGCGCCTTCGAGCTGGACCGAGGCTATCGTCAGGCGGTGCCCGAGGGTGTCGTGCATTTCACGAGCAATCCGGTTGCGCTCCTGGGCGATAGTCAGCTCTTCCAGGCGTTCCGCGTACTCTTGCAGCTGCCGGTGAGTCTCCTGCAGTTCGGTTAGAAGCTGTTCGCTTCTCTGGCGGTCCCTTTCCGCCTGCATCATGACCCACCCGAACAACCCAAAAAAGAAGTAGCCCGAGGCATACGGCAGGAGCTGGATCAAGCCCACAAGACCATCGGTGAAAACGAAAACGCCTCCGGTGAGCAGGGTAAATACCCCCAGCCAGATCAGGCCGATGCGCTGCGGGTAGTGGATCATAACCTCCGGGCTCAACAAGAAGAACAGAATGGGAAAAACACCCCAGCCGGGTTGGAGAACAACCAGCCAGGTGATCAGAATGGTTAGGACGGCGGTGCGCAGGTGAACAAACCAGGGAGTAAGGTTTTTATTCCAGTTGGGCAGAAAAATGATTCCAATGAGGACGATCAGGATGCAAACGATGGGTATATTTTGCGGGTCATCCACGCTCAGGATCCCGGCAATTGAGATCGCAAAATAACCGATTTCCCCGGACAGGACGAGCAGGTTTTTGTTGCGAAAGGGGGGGTTCATAATGAGATTTTACTCCCAATCACCGGTGGGGCGGAATAATTCGTCAGGGCGTCTGCAGCTTGCATCAACCGACTGAACGACCTTGAATGTGCCAATCTTCGCCCCGGTGTTCTTCCTGGGCGAAGATTGCCATAGATATTCTCTAAATGTTTCGCCCTCGCTCGTTTATTCAAAGCGGAAGCGCCAGAGGGCCAGCGCCCAGAAGATCAGCGCGTAGGCCATGAGCACGGCGATCACGGGCAGCACCGCGCTCACACCCAGGCCGCGTACGATCACATCCTGAAAGCCGGTCAGGGCCCAGGAATGGGGGACAAAACTGGCCACCCGCTGCATGAAATCGGGCATGATCGAAGTGGGAACCATCATCCCCCCCAGGACGGCCAGAATGACCGATAAAAGGGTGCTCAGGCTGGATACCTGCTCCAGGGTTTTGCCAAGCGTGGTTACAAATAACCCCAACCCGGTGGCTACCGCCGCGGTAGCCAGCGAGAGCAGGATCAAGGCAATTGGATCGCTCCCCAGGTTCATTTTGAAGACGAGCACCCCGACGCCGAACATCAAGGCGATCTGGACCAGGTTGATCAGATAATAAGGCAGCAGTTTGCCGGTCAGCAGAGCTGCCCGCGAAATGGGAGTGGCCTGGATGCGGCGAAAGGTGCCCTCGTTCTTCTCACGGAAGAGACTGGTGGCGATGGTTTGCATGATAAAGAACACACCATAGATGGTATAACCGGGGACATTTTGCTCGGCGGAGGTGGGCGTTCGTTGGGCCTGGTATTTCGCCGGGGAGACAACTTCGTAGCGAACACCCAGGTTTTCATGGCCCTGGTTTTGATCTGCGGCGAAACGGGTCCCCATCTCACGGATCAGCGCCGCCTGGCTGGCGGGGACACTGGCGGCCATCCGTTCAAAACCGTCTTTGGTCTGCTCTCCGGCCTGGGCGATGGAGGCCTCGCGTTCGATATACCCCTGGACCATCCCGCGCGCGGGGGAGAGCATCTGGTTGCTAACGGTGGGGTCGGTGATAAACGATACCAGGGCCTGGCCAGACGCGGAGTCTCCGGTAGCGGTATGGATCCTCTCCGAAAAATCAGCCGGGAAGATCAAAGCGATCGAATACTGCCCCTGGGTGATGAGATCTTCAGCCCCCAGGCGGGTTAGCGGATCACCATTTTGACGGTCGACCAGATCGAGGCCGCTCACACCGCCCAGGTCCGCGATCACTTTTGCGGCCAGGTCTCCCCGGTCATCGTTGACGACCAGCAGGGTTAGCGGGTTGTTGTCGGTTCCCGAACTGAATAACCCTTGTAAGGCAAACGTCATGGTCAAGATAAAAGCGATCGGCAGGATAAAAAGGACAGCAAATGCGGCGCGGTCGCGGGATAAGACCTTTAGTTCTTTCCAGGTAATCGCAAAGATTTGGTAGATCATGTTATTTCCTTTCTTTATTCACGCAGGCGTTTACCGGTCAGGGTGAGGAACACGGTCTCAAGGTTGGCCTCCAGGATCTCGAGGGCACTGACGCGTTTCCCCAACCGGCTGGTGATGCCCAGTACCTCGATCAAAGTTTCCTGGGGCCGGTGAGAGCGGATCTCCATCTGCTGACCCTGGTGGGTCAGAGATTTGACGGACGGCAGCCTGCGAACCTGCTCAGAGATACCTTCCGTCTCACCGTCGGCAATCTCGATGCGGATGAGCTCATCCCCCAGGCTGCGCACCAGGTTGGCAGGTGTATCCAGGGCGATGACCTGGCCGTGGTCGACGATTGCGACCCGCTGGCAGAGACGCTCGGCCTCTTCCATGTAGTGGGTGGTGTAGATAATCGTCAGGCCGGCCCGGTTGAGGGCTTCTACGCTCTCAAAGATGGCGTTGCGGCTCTGCGGGTCGACCCCTACGGTGGGCTCGTCCAGGAAGAGGATATCGGGCTGGTGTAAAAGGCCCACCCCCAGGTTGACGCGCCGTTTCATGCCCCCGGAATAATTCTGGATGGGCTCTCCCGCACGGTCGGTCAGCTGGATCATCTCCAGTACCTGGTCAATACGCTGGCGGAGGACCTTCCCGCGCAGACCGTAGATCTGACCAAAGAAGACCAGATTGTCTCGGGCGGAGAGGGTTGGGTACAGGGCCAGCTCCTGGGGGACCAATCCCAGGCGAGCTTTGACCCGCTTCATGTTCGCCTGCATTTCCAACCCTTCAACAAATATTTGACCTTCACTGGGTTGGATCAACCCGGCCAGCATGGAGATCGTGGTGCTCTTTCCGGCCCCATTGGGTCCGAGCAGGCCAAATATCTCTCCCCGCGCAAGTGTAAATGAAATACCATCGACGGCCATGCGAGAACCGTACGATTTCTTTAGATTGCGAGCGACCAATAGCTCTGAGTTCATACATACTCCTTTCAAACCATCGTTGAGCGTGACCCTAGCATACTGCCGGGAGGGTCATCTCAGGTAGTCCGAAAGGTCATGCAAGGGTCATATGACGTATGAACATTAAATAAATAATCATTAGCCGCCCTCTGTCCTCTACCCCCCCGCGGCTGATTTCGACATCATCAGGACGCTCCACGAACCCTGCTGGACGATCTGGTCGTGCTGGTTGAGGATTTCCGCGCGTAAAGTGACCAGCCCCGCGCCCAGGCGGGGGACTGCGCGGGTTTCGTTCACGATCATGCGCACCCGGATGGTGTCGCCGATGAAGATGGGCTGGCTGAACTTCCAGTCCAGGACTTCGCGGAAGGCGAGCAGGGTTTCTTCCAGAAACCCCAGCCTGACCGCCAGAGCCACAGCGATGGAGAGCCCCAACAGCCCATGAGCGACACGTTGGCCGAGAGGATGGCGGGCGGCGTATTCCGCGTCAGAATGGATGGCCGACCAGTCCCCGGTCAGGCCGGCAAAGTTGACCACATCCGTCTCGGTGATGGTGCGACCCATGCTGAGCACGGTCAGGCCGATCTCGAATTCTTCAAAATACATGCCTTTATGGATGGCCGGCGATGATTTATCTTCCAATGGTCACTTCCTCCGCGATGTTATGATCTTTTACACTGACTGGTAGGATTATTATAGACAATTTTTACTTCTAGTTTTACTGCGCAATCTCGAGTTTTGGCGGGTAATGGCAGTAAGCGATCGAATTGTCTGATTGGGGATCGGTTCGTGACGGAGGTGAAATTAAAAACATATTGTTTAATATTTTCATTATTGACTGAAAAAATTGAGCGTGTTATACTGACAGCGATGAATTCAGATGCCTCTCGTAAACTCCAACATTACGTTGAAGAATACGGCATGTTCGCTGCCGCAATCGGCATGCCCCGCATGGCCGGGAAAATCCTGGGTTGGCTGATGGTATGCAGCCCGCCGTACCAGACGGCGGAAGAGATCGAAACGGCGTTAGGCGCGAGCAAGGGCACCGTCAGCACCATGACTCGCCTGATGATGCAAATCGGCTTTATCGAAAAGGTAGGCATCCCCGGCCGGCGCCGTGAACACTACCGCCTGAAAGCGGATGCCTGGACGCAGGTCATTACGAACGAATCCAGTATGATGCGTTCGCTGCGTGAACTTGCCGAGCGCGGGTTGGCTCTGCTGGCTGAAACACCGTCCGATAACCAGCAGCGCCTGCAAGATATGCGCGAAATGATGGCCTTTATTGAGCGAGAAATACCCGGGCTGCTCGAGCGCTTCCAGCGCGAGCGCATGCAGAACCGATGACGAACCAAATCGGGAGGTAAGCTTTGAGCGAATCGAATCACAAGGCAGTCTTGGCGCGCGGTCCCATTGCGGCTGCCGCCTTCTACCTCATCACCGTTCTTCTGTTTCCAGTATCGGTAGCTGGCTATGTCCTCTGGATCGGCAAGGCGCTTTTGACCGGGCGAGGGTCGGGCGTGTCGGGGACAGCCCAAGGGCCGCTTTCTGCGCGCTGGTTCCAGCATAACCTCGGCGTTCGGCAAGATGAGCCATCAAACCGGCTGATGATGATGCTTCCCGGCATCTCCCCTTTGGCCTTATGGCTCGTATTTGGACCGGTGCTGCTCGCTCATCGGGTGAGCGGTTATCTGCCGAAATCCCTCCGGTACCCCTTCGAGGGTGATATTTCAATGCAGTCAGAGGCCGCTGCCCGGCAGACGTTCTTCGATGCCGTTGTCGATCAGTACCTGGCCGATGTCGTACAGTTCGTCAGCCTTGGCGCGGGCTTCGACACACGCGCATTCAGATTGCCTAAGGACGCTCAGGTTCGATCCTTTGAGATCGACACCCCCAAGACGCAGGCTATCAAGCGTGAAATGTTGAAGCAGGCCGGAATCGATTCGACTGGGATCACGTTCGTCGCCGCCGACTTCGAGAAAGAGGATTGGCTCACTCGGCTCGTGGACGCTGGTTTCGACATCAACAAACCGGCCCTGTTTTTGTGGGAAGGGGTGATCATGTACCTGGACAAGGAGGCGGTCAAGGACACCCTGCGCAAGATCGCCAGCACCGCCAGGGGCAGCGTTGTTGCATTGGACTACATGACAACCGAGCCCCTTGAGTCGCAGGCGTTTTACTGTCGTTATGCAAGAGCGGGAACCAGGGCCAGCGGCGAACCATTGAAGTTCGGTATTGACAGTACACCGCCGTCGAGAGAGCGTCTGGCCGAGATGCTCCGGTCTTGTGGACTCACCCTCTGCGAGCAGCGCACGCTGGGGAAAGAGACAGAAGGGAAGCGCGCATGGGGCGGCTTCGCAACTGCGATCGTGAAGTAAACGAGGAGACAAATACCATAACAATGTTGCGCTGTAAAGCTAGAAAACTTCAATAAATAAGATATAGTATAAAATACAGTTATGCTCACAGAATAAGGTCGAATGGCGGCGCCGCGTGACGCGGTCATTCAATCCATTCACATCTTCGCACCAAGGGGTCATTCATGAAGATCTTGATCGCCTGCGACATGGAAGGAATTTCGGGGGTAGCCCATTGGGACCACGTCACCCCGGGACACGCTGAATACGAGCGTTTCCGCAAAATCATGACCGCCGATGTGAATTCGGCCATCAAAGGGTCGCTCCAGGCCGGGGGAGATGACATTTTGGTGGCAGACGGCCACTGGAACGGAGGAAATATCCTGATCGAAGGGCGTGATACGCACGCTCGCCTGATCAGCGGCACCGGCTCGCCTTTTTCGATGATCCAGGGAATCGACTCAGGTATCCAGGCCGTGCTGTTCATCGGTTACCACGCCCGGCGCGGCGCGCAGAACGCCATCCTTGACCACACCTGGTCGAGCTCGCGGGTGGCAAACCTGTGGTTGAACGGCAAGCTGACCGGCGAGATCGGGCTGAACGCGGCGGTGTGCGGCCACTTTGACGTGCCGGTGGTGATGCTCTCCGGCGACCAGACGGCCTGCGCCGAGGCCGCCGACCTGATCGACGGGATTGAGCTGGCGGCGGTGAAACAGGCCCGCGGGCGGATGAGCGCCGAGTGCCTCTCACTGGAGACGGCCCAGACGCGCATCCGTGAGGCGGCCGGGCGGGGCATCAACCGCATCCGGGCAAACATGGCGCCGCCGGCCTACACGATCCAGGCGCCCATCCTGGTGGCCATCGAATTCATTACCACCGAGATGGCCGATAAGGCCGGGATGCTGCCGGGCTCCACCCGGCTGGACGGGACACGCATCCAATTCACCTCGGCAGACATGGTGACGGCATACCGGTCCTTCCGGGCGGCAGTGAGCCTGGCGCAGGTGTGAGGGGCGCAGAGAGCCGAGAACAGAGAAACAACGAGAAAAGAGAGCAGAGAACCGGAAAGACGAAAGACGAGAACCGCCGCTTACCCCGGCGGTTTATGTTAGCTTTGAGTGGCGAACATGCTGGTTTCGGTGGATAGTATTTTGGTGGAGAATATATTTACGACAAGGCAATAAGCGAAAACGATGATAAACCTTGCGATTGTTGGTCCATGTGGAGTTGGTAAAAGCACAGTCGCGAAAATTGTTTGTTCGGATTTACAAATTAATTATATGGATTTCGATGCTCTAGGCATCGAGGATATGAATAGCCGGAGAATTGGTTTTTCTCCATATTCAGTTAGTAAACTCAATTTTCATTCTGTCTTCGATAATCAAAAAATACTTGGTAAATTTTTACTTGATATCGGTGGTGATACAGTTTTTCGCCCAAATGTAGATAATGACGAACGGCTTGAACAAATATTCTGGTTGAAAAATACCTATTCTATGCAAATAGTAGTCCTAACAGCGAGAAGAGAGATCCTCGCTTTCAGGTTTATAGCCACTAAGAACCGATGTACACTCGAATTCGATGATATCTGGAATAATTGGGTAAATTATGCTCAGCCTAATTGGGATAGATGTGGGGATATATTTATAGACACCTCATCCATCACCGCTGAAGATATCAGCAAAATTATTAAATCAAAGTACTATAATCCTAAATAACCCCCTAAATCACCAGCTTATCCAGGACCATCGCCCCGAACAGGAGGGTGAGGTAGAGGATGGAGAAGCGGTACAGGCCGAAGGCTTTGCCCTGGGCGGGGCTGGCGAGCATATCACCCACCCGGAATAGGAACACACCGCCGAGGGCCAGGGCGGCGCCCAGGTAGAGCCGGCCCAGGAACCCCAGGGCCGGGGGGATGATCGATACCACCACCATAAAAACGCTGT
>Ga0105092_10001838_pt1 | contig 11325 bp, 10 predicted proteins | sample PPLLak2March2015_FD_87021 | JGI IMG/M metagenome (GOLD analysis project Ga0105092, IMG submission 87021) | Freshwater sediment microbial communities from Prairie Pothole Lake near Jamestown, North Dakota, USA - PPLs Lake P7 Core (1) Depth... | ecosystem: Environmental > Aquatic > Freshwater >... | reverse complement strand
TGGCCAGCGATGGTCGCGACGTATTTCAAGGCGCGAGGCCGCGACGGTCGTTTGGCAGGATGGCGTCCGAACGGTCGTACTGGTGCGAGCTCGTCATGGTCGGTTCCATCCCGGGCGAGCGGACAGTGACCAGCGACCGGGGCGTTCGTCGGCGTGGCTCTCGGCCGCTCTGTCCGCCTGGCCGGCGCGCGCGTACTCGGTGAGGACAGCGGCGATGGTCGCGATGGTGGCGTGGCGTGAGTCATTCGGGTGCAGGTCGGGCACCACGCGCTCCAGGAACGCGGTCGACAGCCGGCCGGCGCGAAAATCCGGGTGAGCGACGATCCGCTCGAGCGCGGGGATGGTCGTGCGGACGCCGACCACCTTGTACTCGGCCAGCGCCCGCGCCATGCGCTCGACGGCCCCGGTCCGATCGGCGTCCCAGACGATGAGCTTGGCCAGCAGCGTGTCGTAGAAGCGCGGCACCGTGTAACCCTCGTAGGCGCCGGAGTCGTCGCGGACCCAGGGCCCGGTGGCCGGCCGCCAGCCGGTGATGGTGCCCGGCGACGGCAGCCAGCCGCCGAACGGGTCCTCGGCGTTGATGCGGCACTCGATCGCCCAGCCGCGCCACGACACGTCGCGCTGCCCGTAGCCCAGCGGCTCGCCGGCCGCGATGCGCAACTGCTCGCGCACGAGGTCGATCCCGGTGACCATCTCGGTCACCGGATGCTCGACCTGGAGCCGCGTGTTCATCTCCAGGAAGTAGAAGTTGCGGTCGGCGTCGAGGAGGAATTCCACGGTGCCCGCGTTGACGTAGCCGGCCGCACGCGCAACCCGGCACGCCGCCACGCCCATCCGCGCGCGCAACTCGGCGTCCACGATCGGCGACGGGCTCTCCTCGATCAGCTTCTGGTGACGCCGCTGGATCGAGCACTCCCGCTCGCCGAGGTGCACGATCGTGCCGTGAGCATCGGCCAGCACCTGGATCTCCACGTGGCGCGGCTCGCTCAGCGCCCGCTCGAGGTAGACGGCGGTGTCGCCGAAGGCGGCACCGGCTTCCGAGCGCGCCGCCCGGAGCGCATCGGCGAGCTCCGACTCCGTGCGGACGAGCCGCATGCCCTTGCCGCCGCCGCCCATGGCGGCCTTGAGCATCACCGGATAGCCCACCTGCCGGGCGAGCGTCCGCGCCTCGTCGTCGGAGCGCAGTGCCTCCACCGTGCCCGGCACCATCGCCACCTTCGTGTCGCGCGCGATCTTCCGGGCCGCGGTCTTGTCGCCCATGGCGCGGATGGCGGCCGGCGGCGGTCCCACGAACGTCAGCCCGGCCTGACCGCACGCCTCCGCGAAGCCTGCGTTCTCGGCGAGGAACCCATAGCCCGGGTGGACCGCGTCGGCACCGGCCCGGCGCGCGACGTCGACGAGCGTGTCGATAGCCAGATAGCTTTCGGTCGCCGGCGGCGGCCCGATCGGGTAGGCCTCGTCGGCCATCAGGACGTGCAGCGCCTCGCGGTCAACCTCCGAGAACACGCCCACCGTCGCGATTCCCTGCTCGCGGCAGGCACGGATGACGCGCACGGCGATCTCTCCGCGGTTGGCGACCAGCAGCTTCTTGATTTTCACGTCATTGGCTCCGAGCCACTCATCATACCTGGAGCCCCGGTCGGGTGGGGGTCCGTGCGGCCCCGGCGCCCGCATCGCTGCCGAGCCAGGCCGCCGACGCCACCGCTCGGTCGCGGCCCCGGCACGCGCCACCCCGCCGCCAGTCCGCGACGCGGCGTCACTTGAGATCCCGGAGCGCGTCGCGCAGGAAGCTCTCGTCCACGAGATCCTTCTCGGTGATCGGCGCCTTGATGAGCTTGTTGGCGTGCCACCACGCCGCCTGGCGCCCGACGTCGCCCGGCATGAGACGGCCGTCGCGGTCCTGGTACGGGAAGCCCTTGCGGATGAGGTCGGGACTGGCGCCAGTGTGCTTCGCGGTGATGGCGACGACCTCCTCGTAGGCGGGCCCGCTCTTCTTCGCCAGCACCGCGTCGAAGTAGTGGCGGGAGGCCTTGACGTAGCCCTTCATGAACGCCACGGCGCGGGCGCGGTTCTTGGCGAATCCGGCCGAGTACATGATCGTCGCGATCTGCCACGGGAACGTGTCGCCGGTCCGCACGATGCTGACGCCGGCCCCGGTCGACTCCAGCCGCGAGACGAACGGCTCGGCGGTGGCGACCGCGTCGACGCGCCCGGCGGCGAGCGCGTCGTTCAGGGCGGGGAGCGCCTGCAACGGTACCAGCTCGACGTCGCCCGCCGCCATCCCTTCCTTCTCGAGGAAGCGGCCGATGTTGTAGTGGAACGTCGAGCCGACCTGGGTGATCCCGATCTTCTTGCCCTTGAGGTCGCGCAGCGTGCGCGCCCCGGCGTCGTAGAGGTCCTTGCGCACGAGCAACGCGGTGAGATTGTGGTTCGGCCACTCGCGGCCCTTGTCGGCCACGATCCAGATCTGCACACCACCCGCCACGACGTTGTAGAGGCCGGCTGTCAGGCCGGTGGCCCCGACCTCGACGTCGCCCGAGGCCAGCGCCACCGCGATCGGCTGCGCGGCCTGGAAGAACACGAAGTCCGGGTCCACGCCGAACTCCTTGAAGTACCCCTTCTCCGCCCCCAGGAACAGCACCGCCGACGACGTCAGCTTCAGCACGCCGATCTTGACCCTCGCCGACGTCTGCGCGTCGACAGGCACCGGCGCCAGCAGGGATACGAGGGCCAGGACCGCCAGGACACGCCTCATCGAGACCTCTCCTTTCGCCGTCGTCGCGCCACCCGGGTCCGCGCAGGCTCGACCATCTCGTCCTCGATGAACGCCGTGACCATCCCCGACAGGTATTCGCCGCGAGCTCCCGATCCAGCCCCGGCCGCCGCGCCAGCCGCCCCTCCCCGGTCGGCTCACGCGTCCGCCTTCCAGGGAATGGCCACGCGCTCGAGCCGGTTCAGCAGCCAGTGGGACGCGAGACCGAGCAGCGAGAGGAGCACGATGCCAACCATGAGCGTGGTCGTTTCCATGAGGTTCTGCGCGTTCAGGATGAGGAAGCCGATCCCGGAGCTGGCCGCGATCATCTCCGCCGCGACGAGCAGCAGCAGCGAGGTCCCGGCGCCGAGCTTGAGGCCCGCGAAGATCATCGGGAGCGCCGAGGGCAGCATCACCTTGCGGATCACGCTCCACCGGCCCGCGCCGAAGCTGACCGCCGCCCGCAGGAGCTGCGGGTCGGCATGGCGGACGCCAGTGTAGGTGTTGATCGCCATCGGGAAGAACACGCCGAGCGTGATGACCGCGACCTTGGATGCCTCGCCGATGCCTAGCCACAGGATCAGGAGCGGCAGCAGGGCGATCTTGGGGATCGGGAACGTGGCGGCGATGAGCGGATTGCCGATGGCCTCGGCCAGGCCGAACACGCCGACCGTCAGCCCTACTGCGACGCCGCCCAGCGCGCCGAGCCCAAAGCCGAGCAGGATGCGCTGCAGGCTCGTTGCCAGGTGGGCCAGCAGCTCGCCGCTCCGCAGCATCTCGAGCCCCGTGGCCAGCACGCCCAGGGGCGACGGCAGGAAGAGCGCCGGCACCCACCCCGTGCGGGTGAGCGCCTCCCACAGCAGCAACAGGCCGAGCAGACCCAGCACGCGCGCCAGCGGGTGCTCCCGCCGCTCGAGCGCTCGGGTGCGATCAGCGACGGCGATCACCCGCTCGTCCCCGGCCACGGCCGGCGTCGCGCTCACGCCACGCCCTCCCGCAGCGCCTCGCGCGCCTGCGACTTGATGAGCGCCCAGATGCGCTCGACGGCCTGCACGAACACCGCCTCACCGAGCATGGACTCCGTCCGCGGCCGACTCAGCTCCACGGGGACGATCTCGAGCACGCGCCCGGGCCGGCGGGAGAGGACCACCACGCGGCCGGCCATCCACACGGCCTCGTGGATGTTGTGGGTGACATAGAGAATGGTCTTGCGGGTGCGCTCCCGGATCGCCAGCAACTCCTCCTGCATGAGCTGGCGGGTCTGCGCGTCGAGCGCGGAGAACGGCTCGTCCATCAGCAGCACGGCCGGGTCCACCGCCAGGGCCCGCGCGATACCCACGCGCTGGCGCATGCCGCCCGAGAGCTGGTGCGGGTACTTGCGCTCGAAGCCGGCCAGCCCGGTCAGATCCAGGTAGCGACCGGCCATCGCGCGCCGCTCGGCGGCTGACAGGCCGGCTTCCTCCAGCCCGAACTCCACGTTGGCCTGCACCGTGCGCCAGGGAAACAGCGCGAACTCCTGGAAGACCATCGCCGTCGGCGGCCGGCCCGGCGGCAGGTCGCCCTCGAAGCCCACGGAGCCTCCGGTCGGCGCCAGCAGCCCGGCCAGCATGTTGAGCAGGGTCGACTTGCCACAGCCCGACGGCCCCACCACGGCCACCAGCTCCTCGGGCTCGACGGTGAACGTCACCCCCGCCAGCGCCTCGACACTCTGCCCGTGGCGGTCGCGGTAGGTCTTCGAGACATCCTGGATGAGGAGCCTCATGCGCGGCGCAGGCGGAAGCGCTGGAGCTTGCCGGTCGCGGTCCTGGGCAGGTCGGCGACGAACTCGACGCGGCCCGGCACCTTGTAGCCAGCCGCGCGCTCCCGGACGAACGCGCGCAGCTCGGCGGCGAGCGCCGGCGAGCCCGTCACGCCAGCCTTGAGCACCACGCAGGCGCGCGGCGTGGTCAGGCCGCGCACGTCGATGTCGGCGACCACGCCGACCTCCAGCACGGCCGCGTGCGCGGCCAGGTGCGCCTCCACCTCCGCCGGCGACACCCACTGCCCGGACACCTTCAGCATGTCGTCCGACCGGCCCTCGAAGTAGAACCACCCCTCGGCGTCCTGACGGAACACGTCGCCGGTGCGGAGCCACTCGCCGAGCATCGTGCGGCGCGTGTGCTCGCGACGGTTCCAGTAGTGGGGCGCCATGGTCGGACCCGCGACCAGCAGGTGGCCCGGGGTGCCGGTCGGCACCGGCGCGCCGGCGTCGTCCACCAGCCGCGTGTCGAACCCGGCGATCACCCGGCCCGCGGCGCCCCGGCGCGCCTGGCCCGGACGGTTGGCGATGAAGTCGTGCAGCGCCTCGGTGGACCCCACCACCTCCACCAGCTCGAGGCCGAAGCGATCGGCCCAGGCGTCGAAGATCGCGGGGGGGAGCGCCTCGCCCGAGGCGACGCCGTAGCGGAGCGAGGAAAGGTCGAAGCGCCGCTCGGCGTCGGGCACTTCGAGCATCCGGGCGTAGAGCGTCGGGACGGCGAAGAAGATCGTGGGCCGCTCGGCGGCGATGACCTCGAACGCGCGCTCCGCGGTCGTGCGCTCGGCGACCAGGACGGCCGCCGCCCCGACGCGCGCCGGGAAGTAGAGGGCGTTCCCCAGGCCGAACGCGAAGGAGAGCTTCGAGGCGGAGAAGATCAGGTCGTCGGGCCCGATGCCGAAGACGCCGACGCCGACCAGGTCGGCGGCGGCCAGGAAGTCCTGGTGCGCGTGGACCGCCGCCTTGGGCGCGCCGGTCGAGCCCGAGGTGTAGCCCCAGTACACGACGTCCTCGGGCGAGGTCGGCGCGGCCTCCGCCACCGGCTTGGCCTCCGCCAGCGCCTCGTCGAAGTCCCGCGCGCCCACGGCGCGACCGCCCACCACGAGCACCGCCCTCAGCCACGGACAGCGCTCCCGGACCGCCAGCACGCGCGGTGCCACCTCGGCCTCGACGACGGCCACGCGGGCCCGGCTGTCGTTCAGCAGGAACTCGTACTCGGCGGCGGCCAGCAGCGTGTTGACCGGCACGCTGACGGCACCGAGCTTGGCAGCGCCCCAGAACGCGGCCGCGAAGGCGGGCGAGTCGTTCAGGGCGAGCAGAGCGCGCTGCTCGCTGTCGAGTCCGGCCGCGCCGAGGGCGCCGGCGGCGCGGGCCACGTGATCGGCGACCTCCCCGTAGGTGACGACGCGGCCGCCGGCGCGGAACGCCCGCCGTCCGCCGCGCCCTTCGGCCACGTGGCGGTCGACGAAGAACTCGGCAACGTTGAATCTCTCGGGGACAGATCTCACCGCCGAGATACTACACCAGGGCCTGCCGGTGACCTGGCCGTCGCGAACGGACTCCTGCGCCCGCGCCCGCGATGCGCTACGTTCTGGGCGGAGCCACGTCATCCTCACGTCGGAGACGATCCACGATGCGCACGGTCTTCGAGCTTTTCATGGCGACGGCCCAGGCAGCGCCTGATCACCCGTTCCTGGCGGTGCCCCCCGCGCCCGGCCGCCCCTATCACCCCGAGGGCGTCGAGCTCAGCTACGGGCGGACGATGGCCGAGGCACTGCAGCTCCGTGACGTGTACGCTACCGCCGGCTATGGCCACGGCCATCGCGTGGCGCTGCTGCTCGAGAACCGCCCGGAGTTCTTCTTTCACTATCTGGCGCTCAACGCCCTCGGCTGCGGCGTCGTGCCGGTCAATCCGGACTACCGGCACGACGAGATGCTCTACCAGATGGACCACTCGGAGGCCGACCTGGCCGTGGCCATCCCGGACCGCGTCACCGACCTCGAGGCAGTCGCGCGGGCGCGGGCCACGCGGCTGCCGGTGGTGAGCGCGGCGGCGATGCCCGCCACGCTGCCATCGCCGGCGCGGGCGCGACACACGGGCCCGCCCGGACCGGACACCGAGTGCGGCCTGCTCTATACCTCCGGCACCACGGGCCGGCCAAAGGGCTGCATCCTCACCAACTTCTACTACCTGAACTGCGGGGCCTGGTATCGCGACCTCGGCGGCCACGTGCGTTTCGAGCACGGGCGCGACCGCATCTACAACCCGCTGCCGCTCTTCCACATGAACTGCCAGGCCGTGACGGCGACGGCCGCGATGCTCACCGCCAACTGTCTGATCCTGCCCGAGCGCTTCAGCCCCACCCGCTGGTGGCGCGACCTCGTCGCCACCCGCGCGACTGTCGTCCACTACCTCGGCGTGGTGCCGCCGCTGCTCCTCAACCAGCCGCCGACCGACGAGGAGCGCGCCCACTGCGTGCGGTTCGGCCTCGGCGCCGGTGTCGAGCCGCAGCTCCACGAGGCCTTCGAACGGCGCTTCGGGTTTCCGCTCGTCGAGGTGTGGGGGATGACGGAGACCGGCCGCATCTACGCCGACTCCCGGGAGCCACGCCAGGTCACGACCCGCGCGTTCGGCCGGCCATTCGGCGGCTTCGACGCCCGGGTCGTGGACGACCGCGACCGGGACGTGCCAGCGGAGACCGACGGCGAGCTGGTCGTGCGCTGGGGCGGACCGGAGGGCGCGCGTCACGGCTTCTTCGCCGGCTACCTCAAGAACCCGGATGCCACCGCCGAGGCGTGGCGGGGCGGCTGGTTCCACACCGGCGACGTGGTGCGCCAGAGCTCCGACGGCATGCTCTATTTCGTCGACCGCAAGAAGAACATCATTCGCCGCTCGGGCGAGAACATCGCCGCCGCGGAGGTGGAGGCAACGCTGCAGGCCCACGACGCGGTTGCCCAGGTCGCGGTCCTGGCCGTCCCCGACGAGATTCGGGAGGAGGAGGTGATGGCCTGCGTCGTGCCGATGGCGCACCAGACAGTAGACCGCGCGCTGGCCGAGAGCCTGGTGGCGTGGTGCCGGGAGCGTCTGGCCTACTTCAAGGCGCCAGGCTGGGTGCTCTTCGTGCCATCCCTGCCGACGACGGGCACCCAGAAGGTGCAGAAGACCCAGATCTTCCCGCGCGGCGAGGATCCTCGCCGGCGGCCCGGCGCCCACGACCTGCGCGAGCTCAAGAAACGGCGGTGATGGCCGTCTGCCGAGAGCGGCAGCGTTGCCGCCGCGTCGTCCTTCGGGGGAGCCAGCGAGGAGCGCGCTGCCAGCTCGCGACGACTGTCGGAGGGGGCCCTCGAGGCCCCCTCCGCGAACTCAGCGCGGCTTGACGAGGAAGTGGGCGCGGCGGTTCTGGGCCCAGCACTCGCCGCCGGGCTGGACGCAGATCGGCCGCTCCTTGCCATAGCTGATGACGGTGATCCGCGAGGCCGGCACGCCGCGCGACACGAGATAGTTCTTCGTCGCCTTGGCCCGGCGGTCGCCGAGCGCGGTGTTGTATTCGGTCGTGCCGCGCTCGTCGCAGTGCCCCTCGATCAGGAGGAGCTGATCGGCGTTGGACTTCAGCCAGCCGGCGTTGGCATCCAGCTTCGGCATGTCGGCCTCGCGGACGTCGGCCCGATCGAACTCGAAGTGAATGTCGGCCAGGTCGGCGGCCACCCGGAAGCCGTCGAGCACCGGTCGCGTCGCGCCCGAGCCGCTCATCGAGCGCCCTGCGTCGCCACCGGCCGTCGCGCTCGCGGCCTGCATCACTCCAGGCGACACCGTCATGCCGACCGCCCCGCCCGGCGCCGGCGCCGACGCGCCCGTCGTGGCGGACGGCTGCTTGGCGCACCCGACCAGCGCCAGCGCCAGGATCGTAGGAATGGCGATGAGCTTCATCATCGAGAGCCTTCCTTTGGCTACGTCAGAGCGGTTGTCCGGACCGCCGCCGTGACTCCGTCGAGAGCCGTCACAACCGAAGGGATCTACTCGCCCGGGAGGAGGCGATACTCCTCGAACTGTTATAGCGGCAGCCGAAACCTCGGCCGGCATGATTTTCGCGCGCCGATGCCGTGCCGCAAGCTACCGATACCGTTGGCCTTTGCGTCGCCGGGGGCCCCGTAAACCGCGCCCGCCGGGGCGGTGCGCGGCTACCGTGCCGCGATCTCGAGGCTACTGAAGCAGTACGCGATCTCGAACGCCGCGGTCGCCGGCGCGTCGGAGCCGTGCACCGCGTTGGCCTCGATCGAGGACGCAAACTCCTTGCGGATCGTTCCCGCCGCCGCCTTGGCCGGGTCCGTGGCGCCCATGAGATCGCGCCAGCGCTGGATGCCATTGTCGCCCTCCAGCACCATCGGGATGCTCGGCCCCCGGGTCATGAACGTGCAGAGGCTCTTGAAGAAGGGCCGCTCGCGGTGCACGGCGTAGAAGCCGGCCGCGTCCGCCTCGGTCATCCGGATCATCTTGATCGCCAGGACCGTGAAGCCGGCCTGCTCGATGCGCGCCAGGATCTGCCCGGCCGCGCCCCTGGCGACGGCGTCGGGCTTGATGATGGCCAGCGTGCGCTCGTTCATCTGCCGATCACCTTGCCCACGGTCGCCCCCATATCGGCGGGGCTGCGTACCAGCGTGGCGCCCGCCGCCTCCAGCGCTTTCATCTTCTCGGCCGCGGTACCCTTGCCGCCGGCGATGATGGCGCCGGCGTGGCCCATCCTCCGGCCGGGCGGCGCCGTCTGACCGCAGATGAAGCCGACGACCGGCTTCGTCACGCTGGCCTCGATGAACGCCGCCGCGTCCTCCTCGGCAGTCCCGCCGATCTCCCCGATCATCATGATGGCGCGCGTCTCCGGATCCGCATTGAACAGCCGGAGGACGTCCACGAAGGAGGTGCCATTGACGGGATCGCCACCGATGCCGACACAGGTCGACTGGCCGATGCCGCGCGCGCTGAGCTGCCCCACCACTTCGTAGGTCAGCGTCCCGCTCCGGGAGACGACTCCCCCCGGCCCCACCCGGTGGATGTGGCCGGGCATGATCCCGATCTTCGCCTGGCCCGGCGTGATCACGCCCGGGCAGTTCGGTCCGATCAGGCGGCTGCTGGTGGACGCCAGGTAGTGCTTGGCGCGCACCATGTCGGCCACCGGGATCCCCTCGGTGATGCCGATGACCAGTGGCACGCCGGCGGCGGCTGCTTCCATGATGGCGTCGGCGGCCGCCGCCGGCGGCACGAAGATGAGCGCGCAGTTGGCGCCCTCCTGCCGCACCGCCTCCTCCACCGTGTTCCAGACCGCGAAACCCTCGTGGGTGGTCCCGCCCTTGCCCGGCGTGACGCCACCGACGACTGTCGTGCCATACTCCTTGCACCGGGCCGCGTGGAACGCTCCTTCCTTGCCGGTGATCCCTTGCACCACGACGCGCGTCGTCCTGTCGACGAGGATGCTCACGCGCTCGTCCTGTTCGCCAGCTCGACGGCCTTGCGGGCCCCGGCGCCCATGTCCTCGGCCATGACCAGCGGCAGGCCGGAGTCGGCGAGCATCTGCTTGCCCTGCTCGACGTTGGTGCCTTCGGCGCGCAAGACGACCGGCAGTGTCACTCCCAGAGTGCGGACGGCGCTGATCACGCCCTGGGCCAGACGGTCGACACGCAGGATGCCGCCGAACACGTTGATGAAGATCGCCTTCACGGCGGGGTCGGACGACAGGATCCGGAACGCGTTCTCGATCTGCTCGGGCGAGGCGCCACCGCCCACGTCCAGGAAGTTGGCCGGCTCGCCGCCCGACAGCTTCACGATGTCCATCGTGGCCATGGCGAGGCCGGCGCCGTTGACCATGCACGCCACGTTGCCGTCGAGCTTGATGTAGTTGAGGCCGTACTTCGACGCCTCGACGTCGAGCGGGTCCTCCTCGTGGATGTCTCGCAGCGCGACGACGTCCGGGTGGCGATAGAGCGCGTTGTCGTCGAAGTTCAGCTTGGCGTCGAGCGCCAGCACGCGACCGTCCTTCGTGAGCACCAGCGGGTTGATCTCGGCCAGCGAGCAATCCTTGGCGAGGTAGAGGCGGAACAGCTGGCGGATCAGCGTCACGCCCTGCTTGAACGCGGCGCCGGCCAGCCCGAGCCCGAAGGCCAGGCGCCGCGTCTGGAAGTCGGCCAGACCCAGCGCGGGATGCGCCCACTCGCGGATGATCTTCTCGGGCGTCCGCTCGGCGACAGCTTCGATGTCCATCCCGCCCGACTCGGAGGCCATGACCACGTGGGTGGACCGAGCACGGTCGAGGGTCATCGACAGGTACAGCTCGCCCTCGATCGCCGAGGCCTGCTCCACCCACACCGAGCGGACAAGGATGCCCTCGGGTGGCGTCTGGGGGGTCTTGAGCCGCATACCCAGGATCTGCTTCGCGGCGGCTTCGGCACCACCGGCGTCGTCGGCCACCTTGATGCCGCCCGCCTTGCCCCGGCCGCCGGCGTGTACTTGCGCCTTCACCACGACCCGGCCTCCCAGTCGCTGCGCGATGTCCCGGGCCCGGGCCGGCGTCTCGGCGACGTCGCCATCCGGCACCGGCACCCCGAACTCCCGCAGCAGCACCTTGGCCTGGTGCTCGTGGACTTTCATTGGAGCGGGTGGCGCGTGCTCGGGTAGGGACGAGGGTGGCCTGGCCTAGAAGCGGCGTGGCTCCGACACGCCCGGTCGACTCGGGAAGAAGCGGCGTGGCTCCGACACGCCCGGTCGACTCGGGAAGAAGCGGCGTGGCTC
>Ga0105092_10001834_pt1 | contig 11349 bp, 9 predicted proteins | sample PPLLak2March2015_FD_87021 | JGI IMG/M metagenome (GOLD analysis project Ga0105092, IMG submission 87021) | Freshwater sediment microbial communities from Prairie Pothole Lake near Jamestown, North Dakota, USA - PPLs Lake P7 Core (1) Depth... | ecosystem: Environmental > Aquatic > Freshwater >... | reverse complement strand
TCGGACGGCTCGGGCCCGGAGGCCGTGCGGCTGCGGATCGAGTACGGCGGCAAGCTCTCGACGGAACCGGCCGCGCGGCCGCGCGGGACCGACGTGCTGATCGAGAGCCTCTTCGCGACGACGCCGGCCCGCCGAAAGTTCCTCGCGTCGACCGAGGCCGAGGCGCGCGCCGTGGCCGCGATGGTCACGAAGGCCGCGCTGTCCAACCCCTCGGTCGCCTTCACCCTGCGATCCAACGGGCGCGAGACGATGGATGCGCCCGCGGCCGTCGACCGGGGCTCCCGCATCCTGCAGGTCTTCGGCCGCGCCACGCTCGGGGAGCTCGAGACCTTCGAGGCGCGGTCGGGCGCGCTGCGGCTCACGGGCTACGCGACCCGCGGCTCGGTCACGTTTCCGAGCCGCCGCTACCAGTACCTCTTCGTGAACGCCCGGCCGGTCGAGGACCGCGCGCTCTCGCGCGCGATCTCCCAGGCGTCGCGCGACGCGATCCGCCTGGACCGGCATCCCGCAGTCTTTCTGTACCTGGCGGCGGAGCCTGGAGCGGTCGACGTCAACGTCTCGCCGGCGAAGACGCAGGTTCGCTTCGCCGACTCGGCCACGGCCTTCCGGCTCGTCTACCACGCCCTGACCTCGGCGCTGCTCGCGGGCAAGGAAGAGCGCAGACTCCGCTCCGTACCGTCCGGCGACGTCGTGGCCGAGACTCCGGCGCCGTACCGGGATCCGTTCGCCGCGGGACCCGGTTCACCGGTGGGCGTCCCGCCGCCCCCGCCCGTCGCTCCGCCCTCGGAACCGGCGGCACCGGCCGAGCCGGCTGCGCGCCGGCTGCCCGACATCCTCCCGATCGGGCAGCATCGCGAGTCCTTCATTCTCGCGTCAGGCGAAGAAGGCCTCCTCATCATCGACCAGCACGCCGCGCACGAGCGCACGCTCTACGAGCGCATCCGGGACCGGATCGCCTCGGGCCGCATGCTCGCGCAGCGGCTGTTGCTGCGCGTCCTCTTCGAAGCCACGCCCGAGGAGGCCGAGACGCTGGCGGCACGCGTCGCGGATCTCGCGGCCGCGGGCTTCGAGATCGAGCCGATGTCCGGCCGCTCCTACGCGATCGCCGCCCTGCCCGCCGAGGCCACCGACCGCGATCCGGCGGAGACGCTGCGGATGGCCCTCGCCTCCCTCGCCGACGCCGGGAGCGCCGACGAGCCGTCGCGGCGCGACAAGCTCGCGGCGAGCATCGCCTGCCGCTCCGCCGTGACGATTCGCTATCACCTCGCGCCCGAGGAGATCCGGCACCTCGTCGCCGACTGGTCCAAAACGCAGGACCGCTTCACCTGCCCGCACGGGCGGCCCGTGGTTCTGTCGATGAGCGAGGAAGAGCTCGAGAAGTACTTCAAAAGACGTTAGGAGGCGTATGGATCGGCGGGATTTTGTACAAGGTGTCGGGGCCGCGGCGGTCTCGCTCGCCTGGCCCGCATCGTCCCCGGCCGCCGCCGCATCGGCGGACCTCGCGAGCGTCGAGGCCGAGATCGGAAAGCGCAACGCGGAGGCGGTGGCCCGGCTCCAGGCCTGGGTCCGCCAGCCATCGATCGCTTCCGAGAACCGGGGCATGACGGAAGGCTGCGACCTCTTGATCCGCATGCTGACCGACGCCGGCTTCCAGCGCGCCGTGCGCGTCCCGACCGACGGCCAGCCCGGCGTGTTCGCATCTCTCGACGCCGGGGCGCCCCGGACGGTCGGCATCTACTTCATGTACGACGTGAAGCAGGTGGATCCGGCGGAGTGGACCTCGCCGCCCTTCGACGCGGCGATCGTCGAAAAGCCCGGTCTCGGCAAGGTCCTGATGGGACGCGGCGCCGTCAACCAGAAGGGCCCCGAGTCGGCGCTTCTCGCGGCCATCCACGCCTACCGCGGCGCCGGCGTGAAACTTCCGGTCAACCTGGTCCTCGTGGCCGAGGGCGAGGAGGAGATCGGCTCGCCGCACTTTCCCCAGATCGTCCGCCAGGCCGAAGTCGCGAAGGCGCTCGCGCGCTGCACGGGTGTCTTCATGCCCTCCGCCGCCCAGGGTCCGGACGGCGTCGTCACGATCGCCCTCGGCGCCAAGGGTGTCATCGAGTGCGAGCTCACGGTGACCGGGGAGAAATGGGGCCGGGGGCCGGACAAGGACATCCATTCCAGCAACAAGGCCCGCGTCGACAGTCCGCCATGGCACCTCGTCCAGGCGCTCCACACGCTCGTCGGGCCGGATGGCAACACGCCGGCCATCGAGGGCTTCGCCGCCAGGGCGCGTCCGATCTCCGCCGCGGAGAAAGCCATGGTCGCCGAGGCCGCCCGGCGTCTCGACGAAGCCGCCGCGAAAAAGCAGCTCGGAGTCTCCCGCTGGATCGGCGACGTCTCCTGGCCGGAGGCGCTCGAGATGCTCGCGTCGCGGCCGACGGTCAACATCGAGGGGCTCGTCGGCGGATACACCGGACCGGGAGGCAAGACGGTCCTGCCGCACAAGGCCGTCGCGAAGCTCGACCTGCGGCTGGTTCCGGACATGACCGCGGCCGATGCTCTCGCTGCGCTGAAAGCGCATCTCGCGAAGAAGGGGTTCGGAGACGTCGACGTGAACATGACGGGCGGTTACGACCCGAACTCCACATCGGCGGACACGGCGATCATCCGCGCGCAGTCCGCGGTGTATCGACGCGCGGGCCTCGATCCGCTGATGTGGCCTCGCAGCGCCGGCTCCTGGCCCGGCTACGTCTTCACGGGCGAGCCGCTGAAGCTTCCGGCCGGCCACTTCGGGCTCGGCCACGGCGGGGGAGCGCACGCCCCCGACGAGTTCTACGTGCTCGAGTCGTCGAATCCGAAGATCCAGGGTTACGAGGGAGCGACCCGCTCGTTCGCGGCATACCTCGCGGAGTTGGCGACGATCGGCTGAAGATCGCCCCAAAACGAATCGGGGCGGCCGCGGTCCGACCACCGGAGGCAGACCCACGGCAGTAGGAGGCGCCGTCCGCAGGACGGCGACAACGCCGCCCCTTCGATTCCGGATGGTGCGTGAGGGCTACCGGCTGCGCGGCGGCATCCCCACCTGCGCGTCGTTCTCGGCGCGCCGCTTGCGGATGTGGCTCACGATCAGCACCAGGCCGAGGAGGATGAAGGCCAGAGGTCCGCCCCACTCTTCCATGAAGGACCAGTCGATTTCGAAGTAGCGGTCGATCAGCCACAGGCCGCCGAGGCCGACGAGGATGACGCCCCACGTCAGCCCGCCCGTTCCGGCCGCGGCCTTCAGCTGGCGGTCTCCGGCGAAGTCGCCTTCGGCGATCTGGCCGCGGTTGATGGCCTTCGCCTGGCGCACCGCGTCGATGACCCCGAAGAACCAGATGAAGGCGACCAGCGGCCCCAGAAACTCGCCGGGTCCGCCGTGCGAAGTCATCGTGACCCCCAGGATGAACGCGCCGCCGATGGCGAAGGCGCGCTGGTAGAGGCCCAGGTACAGGTGGCCGAGGCCCGGAAAGACGGACAAAAATCCCGCGAGGCCCGCCGACTTCCGCTCGATGTACACCGGCGGCGGGACGCTCGTCGCGCCCGGAGGCGGGACGTAGGCCGGGGCCGCGGGCGGCGGCTGCGGGACTGAAGGCTGCGGGGTCACGTTCTCGTTCATTCGCTATCTCCTCGTCGTCGTTCTGTCGTCGCCCTTAGACACGAAATCGGGAGGCAAAAGGTTCCGGGCGCGGGCTTGCCGCGGTCGTGAAATCGCCTGGAGTCACGGAAATGCCGCCCTCCCGGGAGAGCCGCGGACGGACCGGCGACTTCTTCGGCTCCGGCCGCGACACGATCGCGATTGCGTTCGAAACGGCCGCTCGGCTGTAACCGCCGATGTGGCCTTTCCAGACCGCCAGGGTCCGCACGGCTTTTTCCTGGAGAGCACCGAGCCGGTCGGTCAGCGAGCTCTGCGCGACCGTCACCACTTTCTGCGTGCTCACGCCGAGACTCGCAAAGCTCGCCTTGCGCACGACGGTGGTCGGGTTCCATCCGAGGATCATCACGAGGATCGCGGCCCCGTAGGCGTACGCCACGACCGCACGGCCGGAAAGGAAGCCGCGCCAGCGCGAGGCGGGCTTCGCGGGTTTCGCCGCGGCGAGCCGCGTCGCGAGCCAGGGCGGAGGCTCGGGCTGCGCGAGGTCGCGGACCGAGAGCAGGACGTTCGCCGCGGCGGTGCAGGCCCCGCACCGCGAGAGGTGGCTGTCGAGCCGGCGCCGGTCGTCGGCGGAGACCTCGTCGTCGAGCGCGGCGGCGAGTAGCGGCTCGGCCCCTTCGCACGAGACCGTCATGCGCGGAATCTCGAGGAGCGTCCGCCGGAGAGCCGGAGAGAATGCCGGCGCCGCCAGGAGGCTCGTGATCGCCTGCGTCTCGTCGGCGTCGGCGCCGGCGCGCGCGCAGACGCCGCAGGTCTTCCGATGCGCGGCCGCCTCGGCCTCGAGGCCGGCCGTGAAGAGGTGTTCGATCTCGCGGCAGCTCATACGATCCCCGCCGCGGCGACCGCGATGGACGCGAACGCCGAGCTCGATCCGCGGGACTCGTGCCGCTCGCGGATCTTCCGGGCGACTTCGGCGCGGGCGCGGAACAGGCGCGACTTCACGGTGCCGTCCGGAAGGTCGAGGGCCTTGCCGATTTCCTCGTAGGCCAGGCCGTTGAGGTCCCGGAGAACGAGGATCTCGGCGAGGTCCTCGGGGATCTCGGCGAGCGCCGAGAAGAGGAGCTTGGTGCGCTCCTTCTTGAGGGCCATGCTCGCGGGATCGTCCTCGGACTTCAGAAGCGTCGTCACGGCCTCGTCGGAGACGAAGCGGAAGGATTTCTCGCGCTTGTGGCGCCGGTAACGGTCGATGCAGAGGTTGCGCGAGACCGACAGGATCCAGGCCACCAGGGGGAAGCCGCCGTCGTAGCGGTGGAGGTTCTCGAAGACCTTCAGGAAGACCTCCTGGGACAGCTCTTCCGCGTCCTCACGCTTCATCGTGAAGTGGTACGCGATGGCATACACCCTGGGTCCGAACCTGTCCACGAGCTCCCTCCAGGCTTCGTCGTTCCCCTCCCGGCAGCGTGCAACCAGATCCTTGTCATCGGTATCGCTCACGCTTGCCTCAATAGGACGAGACGCAGGTTCTTAAAGAAAGTTCGGGAAAAGTCGCGGGTCTGAGGATGGCGAGTCGAGTCGTAAATCATTGACCCGTATTGCTTTAACACGCGCGGCTGACGTTCGGCACTCGACTTTCATGCGGGCGAGAGAACGGGCTGCTTCGCCTTCTCGGGAAAATGGGCATACCCCAGCAGCTTGTAGCAGAGCTTCGCGATCATGAAATCGGGAGCCCGGTTGCCCGGGAGGGGCGCGTGCTCGACGACGTCCGCGCCGATGATCCGCCTCTCCGAGGCGACCCGCCGCAGGATCGCGAGCGCCTGGTCGTACGTGCCGCCCCCGGGCTCGGGCGTGCCGGTGCCGGGGACGAGCGAGCCGTCGAAGAAATCGACGTCGAAGGTGACGTAGACCTCTTCCGTCAGCTTCCGGAGGGCCTTTTCCATCCAGGCGTTCGACGCGTGCATCTCGCGATTCGAGACGATGAGCGTCCCGGTCTTGCGGACGTAGTCGACCTCCTCCTTCGAGATCGACCGGATGCCGACGTGCACCGACGGGATCCCGAGCTCCACCCAGCGGTGCGCGGCGCAGGCATGCGAGTTCTTCTGGCCCTCGTATTCGTCCCGCAGGTCCCCGTGGGCGTCGAAGTGCAGGACGGACATCTTCGGGTGCTTCTTGTGGTGTGCGCGGATCGGCGCCGGCGCGATCGAGTGTTCGCCGCCGAGCGTGAGGACGAACCGCCGCGGCGACACGAGGCCGGCGACCACCTCTTCGAGCGCGGCCACGCAGGAAGCGGGCTCCATGTCGTCGGGCAGCCAGCCGGGCAAGGTGTGGATGCCGATCCGGTAGACCTCTTCGTCGAGCTCGTCGTCGTAGAGCTCGACGTAGTGGGACGCCTCGAGAATCGCCCCGGGGCCGTTGCGCGTTCCCGGCCCGTAGGACACGGTGCGCTCGTACGGAACGGGCAGGATGACGACCCGACTCGTCTCGAACGCGCTGTCCTCGGGCGGGATGCCGAGGAAATTGTCGTGGAGCAGCATTCCGCGGATGATAATGGGGTCAGGTCTTCATTCTTCGGAGTTTCAGGACGTGAGGCTCCAGGGGGTGCGCTTCCGAAACTCCGAAGAATGAAGACCTGACCCCATTATTTTCGCCGTCCCCCGCGGCGCCGCCGCCTTCGCGGCGGAGGCGCGGGTGGAGCCGGGATCTCGCCGCTCGCGCGGCCGCGCTCGATGCGCGCCTGCAGCGCGCGCCAGTCACGGACGAGCTCCTTGCCGATGCCGGTCGCCATCGCCGTCAGCTCGAAGAGGTCGAGGGCCATCGGGAAGGCCTCGCGGAACGCCACGCGGCGCGTCGCCACCCTCGCGTCGGGCCGGTGCGAGAGCTTGCCGACGATCGAGAGCGCCTGTTTGATGCGGTCGGTCGCGGCGCGGGGCAGGGCCATCCGCAGGGCGAGCGGGGAGACGACGTCCTCGATGATCACGGAGAGTTTTCCGGGGTCCGGCTCGCCCGAGGGCACGGCGTCGCGCACGCGGGCACGAACGATTGGCACGAAGAGCAGCGAGAAGAGGAGCGCGTCCTCGTAGCGGCGGCCGCGGCGACGCTCCGCGTCCAGGACCTCGAGGAGCGCCCAGAAGAGATGCCCCGTCCCGCGGGCATGGTCGGGGTCGATCTGACGCAGGACCGAAGCGAGCTCGGGAAGCAGCGCGTCGAGCAGCCCCACCTCGCGCATGAGGAGCAGCGTCGGGAGCGCGTGGCCGCCGCGAAGCGCCTGGGCGAGCTCCTCGGTCACGCGGGGCGGCGCGGACTTCACGATCTCCCGACGATGGCGGAGGATCGCTTCGTAGGCGTCCGGCGTGATCGCGAAGCCGAGACGGCTCGCGAACTCCACGGCGCGCATCATTCGGACGGGATCCTCCTGGAATCGGATGTCGGCGTCGCCGATCGTGCGGATCAGTCCGGCCTCGAGGTCCTCGAGGCCGCCGACGTGATCGATGACCGAGAAGTCGCTGATGTCGTAGAACAGCCCGTTGATCGTGAAGTCGCGCCGGAACGCGTCCTCGCGCGGCGTGCCGAACGTGTTCTCCGAGGTCTGGAGCAGCTCGGCTCCGGCGGCCGAGCTCTCGCCGGCCGGGTCGGGCCGCCGGCGGAAAGTCGCCACCTCGACGACTTTGCCGTCGGCGAAGAGGATGTGGGCGAGCCGGAAGCGGCGCCCGATCAGGCGGCAGTTGCGGAAGAGCCTCCGCACCGCCTGGGGCGCGGCGTCCGTACCGATGTCGAAATCCTTCGGGACCCGGCCGAGGAGCAGGTCGCGAACGCTGCCGCCGACGAGGTACGCCTTCAGTCCGGCGCCGTGGAGTCGGTAGAGGACCTTCAACGCATCGGGATCGATGCGCGAGCGCGAGATGGCGTGCTCGGCACGGGGCCGGATGCGAGGGGCTGGCTCGGCGGAGCTTTCGGCGGGAATGTCCGTTTCGGAAACGGGGGAGCGGGTGTCGCTAATGAAGTTGGGCCTCTCTCTCGAAATCGTTTCGAGCCCCAATTCTATCGCAAGCCATTGACAGAAAGGATGTTTTGACTTCCCCCGCCCGGTGCGAAACAATACGCCGTCTTTCGCGAACCCCGGGCGAACGCGCTGAATGACGAGGAGGTCGAAGTCATGAGATTCCGAGTGCTTGCCGCAGTCTGTCTGGCGGCGTTGGGGGCCGTCACGCTGTCCTGCGGGAGGGAAGGCTCGAGCAAGGAGATCCTGGTCGGCGAGTACGGCTCGCTGACGGGAGGGATCGCGACCTTCGGCATCTCGACCCGGGATGGCTCGCAGCTGGCGTTCGACGACATCAACCAGAAGGGCGGAATTCTCGGCCAGAAGATCAAGCTCGTCGTCGAGGACGACCAGTCCAAGCCCGAGGAAGCCGGCACGGTCGTCAACAAGCTCATCCATCAGGACCACGTGGTGGCCATGCTCGGCCATGTCGCCTCGTCCCACTCTCTTGCCGCGGCGCCCATCTGCCAGGCGGAAAAGATCCCGATGATCTCGCCGTCCTCGACGAATCCCCGTGTCACGCAGGTCGGCAATTACATCTTCCGTGTCTGCTTCCTCGACACCTTTCAGGGCGCGGTCATGGCCAAGTTCGCCTTCGACACGCTCCAGGTCAAAAAGGTCGCGATTCTCGTGGACGTGCGGAGCGACTACTCGGTGGGTCTCCAGACCTTCTTCGGCCAGTCCTTCAAGAAGCTCGGGGGCGAGATCGTCTCCGAACAGTCGTACAGCCAGGGGGACTCCGACTTTCGGGCGCAGCTCACGGCGATCAAGGCCGCGAATCCCGACGCCATCTACGTTCCCGGCTACTACACCGAGGTCGGCACGATCGTCCACCAGGCGCGGGAGCTCGGCATCACGGTCCCGTTCCTCGGCAGCGACGGCTGGGATTCGCCGAAGCTGTGGGAGATCGGCGGGCCGGCGCTCAACGGCTGCTACTTCTCGAACCACTACGCCACCGACGACCCCAACCCGGTCGTCCAGAAGTTCGTCAACGACTACAAGGCCAAGTACAACCAGCTTCCGGACGCCCTCGCGGCCCTCGCCTACGACGCGGCCCGCATCCTGGCGGACGCGATGACCCGAGCCGGCTCGACCGACGGCGAGAAGGTGCGCGACGCGATCGCCTCGACCAAGGACTTCAATGGAGTGACTGGAAATATCTCGATCAACGAGGAGCGCAACGCCGTCAAGAGCGCTGTGATCGTGAAGGTCGAGAACGGCAAGTACCTCCTGACCGAGACCATCAAGCCCGAGGCGGTGAAGTAGGGGGACGGACGGGGCGGAGCGCGCGGTGCGACCCGCCGCATGACCACGTTCCTCCAGCAGCTCGTCAACGGACTGTCCCTCGGGTCGATCTACGCCCTGATCGCCCTGGGCTACACGATGGTTTATGGCGTTCTGCGCCTGATCAATTTCGCCCACGGCGACGTGTACATGGTGGGCGCGTACGTGGGTTACTACCTGTCGCGGAAGCTCCAGGGGGAGGAGCCCTCGATCGTTTCGGCCCTCCTGGTCATGTTCGGCTCGATGATCGTCTGCGCCCTCCTGGGGATGCTCATCGAACGGCTGGCTTACCGGCCGGTGCGCCGCGAGGCCCGGCTGACCCTGCTCATCATGGCCATCGGGGTCTCGCTCTTCATCGAGAACGTGGCGCAGCTCGTCTTCGGCCCGGACCCGAAGTTCTTTCCCTCCCTCGCCCCCCGCACCGCCTTCCTGGTCGGCGGCGTGCGCCTGACGAGCGAACAGATCACGGTCATCGCGGTCTCGCTGCTCCTGATGCTTCTCCTGCGCTACTTCATCCTGAAGACGCGGACGGGCAAGGCCATGCGCGCGGTCTCCTTCTCGCTGGACGCCTCGCGGCTCATGGGGATCTCCACCGACCGGATCATCGCGGTGACCTTCGCCCTCGGCTCGGCCCTCGCGGCCGCGGCCGGCGTGCTCATCGGGATGCAGATCCCGAAGATCGACCCCCTCATGGGGATCATGTACGGCCTGAAGGCCTTCGTCGCGGCCGTCCTCGGCGGCATCGGGAGCATTCCGGGGGCCGTGCTGGGCGGTCTTCTGATTGGCATCTCCGAGGTCATGGTCGTGGGCTATCTCTCCTCGACCTACCGGGAGGCGATCGCGTTCGGGATCCTGATCCTCGTCCTGATCCTGCGGCCCCAGGGCCTTCTCGGACGTGTCCAGAAGGAGAAGGTGTGAAGGGCTTTCTCGCGGCCGCCGCCCTGGTCGCGGCCCTCTTCGTGGCGAACGGGCTCCTCGCGGGGTCTCTCGTTCCCGGCGTCTCGATCTCGCCCTACTTCCTCCAGGTGATCTCACTCGCGGGCATCAACATCGTTCTCGCGGTGAGCCTCAACCTGATCAACGGGTTTACCGGCCAGTTCTCGATCGGCCATGCCGGTTTCATGGCGATCGGCGCCTACTCGTCGGCCTACCTCACGGTGACATTCGGGGAGAGGATCCAGGCGGCCCTGGGTTTCCTCCCGGCCTTCGGCCGCGACGGCGTGCTGCTCCTGCTCGGGCTGTCGATCGCGGCTCTGCTCGCGGCCGTCGCCGGGTTCTTCGTGGGCGTCCCGTCGCTGCGGTTGCGGGGAGACTACCTGGCCATCGTGACGCTCGGCTTCGGCGAGATCATCCGCGTGTTCATCCTCAACATCGACGCCGTCGGGGGCGCCCGGGGCTTCTCCGGGATCCCGCGTCTCGCCAACTTCTTCTGGATCTACCTGTTCGCCGCTGCGACGATCCTAGTCGTCTACCGGATCGTCCACTCCTCGTTCGGCCGGACGCTCGTCGCCATCCGCGAGGACGAGATCGCCGCCGAAGCCATGGGCGTCCACACGACGCGCGCCAAGGTCATCTCGTTCGTCGTCTCCTCGGCCATGGCGGGCGTGGCGGGAGGCCTCTTCGCCCACTACCTCATGTACATCCACACGAACTCCTTCACGTTCCTGAAGTCGTTCGAGATCATCATCATGATCGTGATCGGCGGCCTCGGGTCGATCTCGGGCTCGGTCCTCGGGGCCGTGCTCTTCATCAGCCTGACGGAAGGCCTGCGAGAGTTCGCCCAGTACCGGATGATCCTCTTCTCGCTGCTTCTGATCGTCATCATGATCGTGCGGCCGCAGGGGATCCTGGGCCACAAGGAGTTCGTGACGTTTCTGACGCGGCGGCGGCGCTCGATCGGAGCGGCTCCGGGTACCACCGGCGCGAATTAGGGGTCTGCCGTGAACTTCGGGAACCCACAGAGGCAAACTTCGACGCCCCGTGTAAACGCCGGGCTTCGCCCGACGTTGCCTATTGCCGTGGGTCTGCCTCTGGTGGACGGCTCAGGGCTGACCCCAGCCTTCCTAGGGTAAGGGTCGCTCGCCATGTCCATCCTCCGGCTCTCGCGCGTGACGATGCGTTTCGGCGGCCTCGTGGCCGTCAACGAGCTCGACCTCCAGATCGCCCCCAAACAGCTCTACGGCCTCATCGGGCCCAACGGCGCCGGGAAGACGACGGTCTTCAACGTCATCACCGGTGTCTATACGCCGACCGGAGGAGAGGTGGCGTTCGAGGGCGCCTCGATCGGGGGCGAGCGCTGCGGCCGCATCACGCGGCGGGGCATCGCCCGCACGTTCCAGAACATCCGTCTCTTCTCCGAGATGTCGGTCCTCGACAACGTCAAGGTGGCTTTCGACTGCCGCCAGGCGACGAC
>Ga0105092_10001833_pt1 | contig 11352 bp, 13 predicted proteins | sample PPLLak2March2015_FD_87021 | JGI IMG/M metagenome (GOLD analysis project Ga0105092, IMG submission 87021) | Freshwater sediment microbial communities from Prairie Pothole Lake near Jamestown, North Dakota, USA - PPLs Lake P7 Core (1) Depth... | ecosystem: Environmental > Aquatic > Freshwater >... | reverse complement strand
CTCTCGTGCGCGATGATCTGCTGGGTGCGAAGCGCGATCTGAGCTGCCTGTTCCGTTGGAAGCGCGAGCGCCTCATCCAGCGAATTCGTATGGAGTGAATTGGTCCCTCCCAACACTGCTGCCAAAGCTTGGATCGTGGTCCTTATGACATTGTTGAAAGGCTGTTGTGCCGTCAGGCTGCAGCCGGCGGTTTGGGTGTGGAACCGGCACATCATTGATTTAGGATCAGTGGCTTTGAACCGCTCCCGCATCACATGCGCCCAGAGCCGGCGCGCTGCCCTGAACTTGGCCACCTCTTCAAAGAAGTCGTTGTGGCAGTTGAAGAAGAATGAGAGTCGTGGGGCGAATGAGTCGACGTCCATGCCGCGCTTCCCGCACCACTCCACGTACTCGATCCCGTCTCTGAGCGTGAAAGCCAGCTCTTGGACGGCAGTAGAACCTGCCTCCCGGATGTGATACCCGCTGATCGAGATGCTGTTAAATTGAGGCAGGTGCTCCGTGCAGTACTGGATCGTGTCGATCACCAGCCGCATGGAGGGTTCAGGCGGATAGATCCACTCTTTCTGGGCGATGTACTCCTTTAGAATGTCGTTCTGAAGGGTGCCGCGAAGCTGAGCAGGACGTACGCCCTGGAGCTCGGCTACGGCCACATACATCGCGAGCAGGACGGCCGCCGGCGCGTTGATGGTCATCGAAGTGCTGACTTCACCCAGGTCGATTCCGTCGAACAGGACCTGCATGTCTTCCAGAGTATCGACGGCCACACCGCACTTGCCGACTTCTCCTCCAGAGAGGGGATCATCGGAATCGAGGCCCATAAGGGTGGGAAGATCGAATGCGACCGAAAGCCCGGTCTGACCCTTGTTCAAGAGGAACTTGAAGCGCTGATTCGTCTCCTCCGGAGTCCCGAAGCCCGAGAACTGCCTCATCGTCCAAAGCCGTCCGCGGTACATGGTCGGATAGATGCCACGGGTAAACGGGAAATGCCCGGGGTCTGCCAGCTTTTCCTGGTACTTGAACTCCTGGAGATCCTCGGGGCGGTAGAGTTCGCGGACCGGCTTTCCGGAAACTGTCTTGAATTCCTTCTTGCGAGCAGGGGCCTGGCTGGCGCCTTTTTCGGTCAACTTCATAGGTGTTTACCTGTTCTTATTGTACCGGATAAGGTGGGAAGGGCGGGGCGGCGGAACACGCCTGGGAGCGCAGGCATCCTGCCTGCTTGTGCCGGTTCAGAGGATCGATTGTGCTGGCGGGCGCAAGCAGGCAGGATGCCTGCGCTCCCAGCTACGGATTCTCCTCGAGGCGCACTGCCTCTTCGAGGAACTTCATGGCCTGACCGTCCTGGCCGTTCTTGCTGCAGATGAGGGCCTTCTCCTTGTACAGAGTTGCCTTTGATTTGTTCGTGTGGACCGATTTCAGCGCCTCATCCAGCAGTTGATGGGCAAGCGTGTAGTTCTGCTGCTCGGTCAGCGCCGCGCTGGCCAGCCGGGCATGATCGACCAGCTGATATTCCCGGGAAGGTGGAAAATTCAAAGTCAAAATCTTCTTCGATGCCGGCAGAACTTTGTCGTACTGCTTGTTCTTGATCAAGAGCATCACGATCTCATGTTGAGCTTCGGCTATGCTTCTGGTTTTCTCCCAATCATCCTGGGCCATCAGCCATGACAGCGAGAACGACATCATCACTAGCGCAGCGGTGAACGATTTAGCCATGTAGAACTACTCCGCCTTGAATGGGTTGCCTTTCCGCTTGGAATCCTTGTCCGAAAACGGATTGTAATGTATGACACGGACAGTCCCGACTCCCTGCCTGGTGAAGGCTCCTTTGGTCTCAAATTCCCGGTCTCTTTCCTGGGCGTACTTATTGAGGATCTGGCGCATTGCGACGGAACGATTCTCGGACGGAACAAACAGGAATAGAAAAGATGTAATAAGGATCAACCCGGCCAGCGCGGTTACGGGCACCCAGATGTTCGGGAAGAGAAAGGTGCGCAAAAACCCGCGCTTTTCCTGGGGAGTTCGGATCCGGCTTTCAATTAGTGACCACGCAGCCGGTTGGGAGTCGATCATTCGGGTTTTGCCGACGAGATCGTAAGAAAAAAGGAGAGAGCGATACTCGGCGTCGCAACTCCGGCAGACGAGCAGGTGAGCACGAATGGCACTGGCTTCCTCGCCAGGCAATTCACCGTCCATGAGGGCGGTCAAGGATTCAGTGTGAATTCGACATTCCATAGTTATCTCCGAGATACTCCTTGATCTTGTCCCTCACTTCCACGCGAGCCCGATGGATATCGGATTTAACGGAGGCCAGAGAACGTCCGACGATTTCGGCGATCTCCTGGTAGGATAGGCGCTGAACAGCCGAAAGCACGAAGACCTGCCTGTACTTTTCAGGCAACTCGTTGATTGCCCTCTGAACGATCTTTTCCAGTTCTGCGGAGAGGATCTTGTCCTCAGGCCCTTTGGTGGGGGTGGCCAATTCAGCAACGCTTGATGCTGACTCGCCGCTGGAGTCATGCACCACGTCGATTGATTCGATTTGCGGGGTCTTTCCACGATACTTCTGAAACACGTTGTTCTGAGCAATTCGAAACAGCCAGCTCTGGAACTTGGCATTCTCCTTCAAAGAGTCGAGGTTCTTAAACGCCAAAACAAAAGTATCCTGCATCAAGTCCTCGGCCTCTTCTCTTGATCCGGTGAGTCGGAAAATATAGTTGAGGATCTTCTTTCCGTACAGACCATAGAGTTCCGAAAAGGCTGTAATGTCCCCGCCCTTTGCGGAGTTCACCAACGCATCGAGCTGTTCCGGACTAGGCCCGGAACCAACCCTCCGATCACTGGCTGCCTTATGTTCCTTTTCTTTCACTATTGATTGGAGGCAGCCAGAAAAGTTGCAAATCCGGCTGCACCGAAAGCTGCTGATTTCGACGCGTGCGAGCGGGCTCGGAGCCCGTCGCATCGGTCGGCCGAAGCCTATTTGGCGGCTTCGTGAATTTTCACTTCGTACTTCTTGGACAATTCGTTGGCCGTCGTTTCCAGGATCTCCCGCTGTTTTTTCACGAGCAGTTGCTGGGAGATCAGCTTCTCAACGTCGGCATACTCCTTCTGCACGGCCGGTTGTTTGTCCGTTACTTTGACTACTTGCCAGCCAATCGGGCTGGAGAACGGCTCGCTGATCTGATTGATTTCGAGAGTCTGAACCGCGCGCAGGAGATCCAGCTCTTGATGACCTGGTTTTACCCAGCCGATATCGCCGCCTTGCTGCTTGCTGACTCCGTCGGTCGATTGTTCTTTGACTAATTGCTCGAACGGGACCCCCTGCGTGATCCCCTTCCGGACCTCATCAGCCTTCTCTTTCGTCGGCACCAGGATCCGGCTGACTCTCACCTGGCCGGGCGTCTGGAATTGTTGCTTGTTTTCCTCGAAATACTTGCGCGTCTCTTCTCCAGTGACTTTGACCTGGCTCAACAGTTCCTTTTGAAACCGTTCGAAGAGGAGCCGCTTCTTAAACATCTCTATCTGCTCGGCCACGACCGGGTCCTGGTCAAGCCCTTTTGCTTGCGCCTCCCTGGAAAACGCGACCACCTGCATCCAGTTCTTGATGAGTTGCTGCTTCTGCTCGGGAGTCATGGTCTGCTTGTTGACACTCGGGAGCATTTGAAGGAGCACGTCAAAATCACGATCAGTAAGCTTGTACCCGCTCATCTCCGCAAGTGTCCCGGGAGCCGACGGCTGCGTGGCCGTCGAGCTCGCTTCCTGAGCTAAGGCGGCTGCGGGTAGCGCCAGTAAAATGCTGAAAAAACAGACGAACTTATTCATCCTGAAAGATATCCTCCACTTAAAGAACCCTAGGATATCAGAAATGGATTTGCTCGTCAGAACCGCCTCGTTTTCCTTTTTTGGGAACTGCTGAGCCTGCTCGACGTGTAATTCTCGATAGAAGGAGTCAAGAAAATGATAAAACAAAAGCTGCTCATGCTGGTAGTTGGCTCGATCCTCGCCTTCCCCTCCGCGTTCGCTGCTCCACAGGTGACGATTTTGGGAGACGAGGAGGGAGGTTATCTCGGCGTCACTATCCGGGATGTGACGGTGGACGACGTGAAGGAGCTGAAGCTTCAGAAGGAAGCAGGAGTTTACGTCCGTGACGTCGAGGCGGGCAGTCCTGCCGAGAAGGCCGGTCTGGCTGCTAAAGACGTGATCACCGAGTACGCCGGCACGCCGGTCATCAGCTCGCGGCAGTTTCGCCGTTTGATTCTTGAGACGCCGCCCGACCGTGAAGTGGCCATCACTGTTGTCCGTAACGGTCAGGCTTCAACCAAGACCGTGCGTATCGCTGAGCGCGAAACCGGACGGCTCGGGCGTTCGTACCGCTTCCGGATGCCTGAAGGCCCACGCGGTTCAGACAACTTCCGCTTCCAGGTCCCTGAGTTCGAAGGTGACGAGCGCGGACGAGGTATGATCATCACTCCCCGGCGAGCGCGCCTCGGCATCAACGGAATTAATCTTACCGACCAGATGGCGGAGTTTCTGGCTGTTCCCGGGAAAGAGGGAATCCTGATCCTCGAGGTCCAGAAGGACACGCCAGCCGAGAAGGCCGGGCTGAAGGCGGGTGACGTGATTGTTTCCATGAACGGGAAGACCGTTGACAGCCTGTCCGATCTGTCCGGGCGGCTGGAGGAAGGGACTATTCAGCTCGAGATCATCCGGGACAAAAAGAAGCAGAACATCCAAGTGACCATCCCGGGGCGAGAGGCCAACACCGGTGGGGAATCGCCGAGGAAGCTGTAATCGCGCTGGGCGGTAGGGGCCCAGTTTTGGACGAGACGTGAACCAAGTGGACAAAGTGGACGAAGTCGACCAGGTTCATTTTGTCCACTTTGTCCATCTCGTCCACTTCGTCCACGCTTTTGTGGAAAAGTCAGTGGAAAAATGCCGGCACCGATTTCTAACGGGTCATGAAATCTGCCTTTTCAGCACTTTGCATAGGATTTGTGCAGGAGCCTAAGTGTTCTGTTACCAGACGTTTGCGCGTAAAGCGAGATGTTTTCAGGGGATGCCTGCCGCTCGCGACCGCTCCGAAGGACTGCTTTCCTGACCTGCACAGCGAGTTTGATTAGCGCGGTCGCGTCGGTCCCTTCGAAAATTCGTCCAGCCACTTCAACTCTGTACATCGTCTCGCCCCTCCTAGTATTTCCGCATCAGACCGACAACGACTCCCTGGACACGCACTCGGCTTTCGTCGAGAAGAATGGGATCTAGGCGCTCATTCGCAGGCTGCAGCCTGATCTGTTGCCCCTCGCGATAGTATTTCTTCAGAGTAGCGTTCTCGCCGTCCACCAGGGCTATGACTATTTCTCCATTGTTCGCCTGTTCGCGTTGCTCCATCACGACATAGTCTCCGTCCCGGATCTGCTCGTCGATCATGGAGTCGCCGTTGACCCGCAGCACGTAATTGCTTTTGCCGGTCAGGAATGTCTGCGGGACGCAGATTTCTTCCGGTGCGTTCACCGCTTCAACTGGCCTGCCGGCTGCGACGCGGCCGAGAAGCGGTAGTGTCGCAGCGGTCGTTGTTTTGTCGATCACTTGGATGGAGCGCGCCTGGTTGCTCAGCCTGCGGATCAGCCCTCGCTGCTCGAGCGACTTCAAATGCTTGTACACCCCGTTCAGTGAAGTGATGCCGAAATGGTGGGCTATTTCTTCGAGGGTCGGCGAGTACCCGTTCTGGGTGAGAAAGTCCTTTACGAACGCCAGTATTTCTTGCTGTCGCCTGGTCATCGACATCTGTTTCCCTCCCTTCTTGCAGTGTAGGTGAAGAAAAGGTGAAGTGTCAAGCGGGAAATTGCCGACGCCCTGGGAGCACGCGCCATCACACTGACGGCACATTTGACATGTTATTGTGGGCAGATGGATGAGCAGGAAAGACAGAGACTCATTAAAGAAGAAGAAAAGAACATCAGGCGGCTACGCTTCCTCGTGGACCTGACCACGAGTGTCTTATATCAGGACCAGACGCTCACGCTCGAAGAGGCGCGCACTATGGTTCGCAACACGGAGAAAGCCATACTCACGATGTTCCCCGACAAGCAACAGACGTTCGATATCGTTCTCCTGCCCCGCTTTGAGCGGATTCTGCATGAAAGATGGGGTGCCGGCATGAGCGGTCTTGTACACTAGCGGTCTATGCGAGCCGTCATTCAGCGGGTGGATGAAGCGTCGGTCTCCGTTGATGGTCAGGTCGTCGCCCGGATCTCTCGGGGGTTGATGGTCCTGGTTGGAGTCGAGAACAGCGATACTGCCGACGACCTCACTTTTCTGAAAAAAAAGATAGTCAATCTCCGGGTCTTTGACGATCAGGATGGCCGTATGAATCTGGCGGTCAAAGACGTGCGAGGCAGCATCCTGCTTGTCTCCCAATTCACGCTTCACGGTGACACACGGCGCGGAAATCGACCGGATTATACCCGGGCGGCGCCCGCCGAGCGGGCCCGGGAACTCTACAACCAACTGGTCAGCGAGATCCGTTCTGAGGATATCCCGGTCGAAAGCGGCGTGTTCCAGGCGATGATGAAAGTCAGCCTGGTCAATGACGGCCCGGTCACTCTCATCGTCGATTCAAAGAAAGAATTCTTCTGATCTAAACGGGTCGCCTGGATCAATCGTGATCCGGGACTTTTTGGAGTTTGGTGTCTTTCGCCATCCCAGGCGGCAGATTCGGGGCGTACGGGTTTTCCCGAAAGAGCAGATTGGTGACGCGCGCCCGGCGTCGCGCGGTTCTCAGCCAGCGTTCCAGCTCTTCATTCGTCCGCTGTTCGGTGAGGATCTGCCGGATTGACTCTTCCACCACGTCGAGAGCCGGTATCGGCTGATTCAGTTCTTTCAGCTTCGGAAGAAACTGCTCCCGGTAGTACTGCTCGATGTCATTGGGGAGCACGATGATAAAGGGCTTGAATCGTTTTTCGATAAACTCGTTGACCGCCAACTGCCGTCGGATCAGCTGGCGGAACTCGTAAGGCGACATCTGCATCTCCGTCAGCTTTTCCCGAAACTTCTCCTCCGAGGCGAAACGGGCCTTGTACGCGGTTACCTGGGCTTCGACATCCTCGTTCGTAATCGTGATAATCGGAGTCTGTTCGGCCTCTACTGAAATCAACTTCTGATCGATCACCTGGTCGAGGATCGAAAGATAAAAATCACGGCGCTTCTGAGCATCGTCCGGAACCTCGAATCCGCGGAATTCGATCAGCCACTGCAGGTCAGAGAAAGTGATGACGTCCTCATCCACCGTTGCTGCAATCTGGTCAACGACATCGGCGCGGAGAAATAGGACGCACTGGCAGGCCATGAGAATGATCCGCGGCACCCAGGGGCGCATAGACTTACAAGCATAACGCAAAAGCTGGAGTCGCGTTACAGAGCCGCTTACTCCGCTCCAGGCTGCTTCGCAGAAAGCGCTCCGCGGCCCTCCACTCCGTGCGCGGCTCTGTAACGCGACTCCAGCTTACACCCGCTGCGTGCAGGGTTCTGTAAGTGGCGATAACGCCTCTTACGCGGGCGCTGTGTATCGTTCCTCTATCCTCGCGCGAATCAGCTCACGGCTTTCCTTGGGGGTTATCTTGCGCCGGCGTTCCACTTCTTCCACCTCGGCTGCGAGGGTTTCGTCCTGCAGGGCGGTTCCCAGCCAGCGGGAGTAGTCTCCGCGTTTGAGGTGGTACATCCAGGTCTCATCGTCAACACCCTGGGCGATCTGAAGAAACAGATTCAGGTTCTGAGCGCGGAGGTTGAGCTTGCCGTCCGGGCCTCGAAAATAAAAGCTCTTCTCAGGCTCCAACTCGCCTTCGGCGTACTTCCTGTAGTGCCGCCGCAGCTCGGTCCGGGGAGGCTCGCTCCTGAACCAGACCGGATCCTTTTGCTCTCGGCGTCTCCAGAGCAGCCCTTCGCCAGGCTTCAGTTCCACGGAAGGCACCCGCGGGGCGGGCTCATTCAGGGATTTGCTCGCCTGGCGAATGGTCTCACCTGGGGATTTCCCGATGACAATGATTGAGTCGACGGACGAGAGGATAACCTTGGAAACGTGTTCCGGGTGGACCGTGATAAACATGAAACCATGTAGATCCCGGCTGAGGCTCGCTGCCGAAACCTCCCACGTCGCGGGCAGCAGGTGGTGGGTCTCATCGAGCACCAGCCAGTGGGGCCGGCCCGTCCGTGTTCGCAGCTCCGCCAGATGCGGCAGCAGGCTGGCGAAAAAAGCGGCCCGGTGCTCCAATGCCAGGCCGATCATGTTGACCGCCACGTTCTGCTCCGGGTGCTCGAGGACTTTGATGATCTCGTTGACGTTAGGGGGACGTTGCGGATCGCCGAGAACGATGACCTTTTCAAAAGTCGTGTAGTCACCCTCAGGATCAACAATGCAAAACTGGTATCCCTGCTCGGCCAGGCGCTCGAGCAGGCCGGTCGCCATGGTCGATTTTCCGCCACCCGACGTCCCGGCGATCAGAATACTCTCGCCGTAGGGCCTGATCCCCACCTCGCGCTGATCTTCCGCCCAGCCCAAAAGCACGTGATGGCGGGTCAGCCGGGGCTCCATCTGTTGCAGGTCGTCCTCCAGGATCATATCGATCAGCTCGACGACTCCGGGTCCGTGGTCGCTTTTTGTCACAAAATCGGCCCGCTCCTTCAAGGTGGGGAGAGCGTTGGCCACGGCGGCTGAACAGGCGCAACAGCTCAGAAAAGCATGGTCGTTTTCCGCGTCGCCGATCCCCGCGATGTTGTGCCTTGACAAGCCCAGTTCCCGAAGCGCGACAGCCAGGCCTGTTGCCTTGTTGATGCCGGACGGAAGCACCATCACGGCGTCTTTGTTGAAGATCACCTGAAGCTCGAGACCTAGCTCACTGATCGTCTTGAGGACGGTGACTTCATGAGGGCGCCACGTAGCGACCACAGCCCGCCCGACCGAGATCGGGCCGACTCCGCGCTTGAGAAGCAGGGTTACAAACTTCTCCGGCGGTTTCTCGGCCAGAAGCTGTTCCTGGCGGCTCTTAGGCGTATACAAAAGCGCGCCGTTCTCGGCCACCACCTGGTCGAAAAGCTCCAGGTTGTGGAAAACGCGGCCTAGATCGTCCAACTCTCTGCCGGTAACCATGATCAAGCGCCGGCCCGAGGCTCGGATCCGCTCCAAGGCCTCCAGGGTCGTCTCGTCGACTCGTCCGTCCTTAGCCAGGGTCCCGTCGTAATCAGTAGCTAAAGCGTAATATCTCATGCCTCAGTTCCATGATAGGGGCATTCCGACAAAGGATGAAGGATGAAGGATGAAGGATGAAGGATGAAGGATGAAGGATGAAGGAACCACACATCGACGATTGACGATTGCTCGGAGGTTGACGATTTGTCAACCGACCTTTTCAATCGTCAATCGTCAATGTGCGGTTCCTTCATCCTTTTCCCGGTGATTGACCGGGACGTGACCGCCGGGGCAAACTGATGAGGCATGAAAATCAACGGGGTTCACTACCGCACGGTCTGGATGGAACAGACCGTCGTCAAGATGATCAACCAGGCTGTCCTTCCGCACTTCTTTAAGATTGAGGAGCTGAAGACTCATCGGGACACGGCCGGCGCGATCAAAGACATGATTGTCCGGGGTGCAGGCGCAATCGGTGCGACCGCGGCGTACGGAATGGCGCAGGTGGTGCTGGAGGCGCCGGACACGAGCGCTTTCTTGGACTTTGTTCTCGAGGGGTCCCGGACGTTGGCGAGCACACGGCCCACCGCTCAAAATCTCTTCTACGGAATTGAGCGCGTGCTGTCAGCCGCACGACAGGGTCGGTCAGTCGCAGAGGCTCGAGAAAAGGCCGTGGCGGCGGCTAACCTGGTCGCCGAAGAAGACGTGTCGAGTTGTACTTCAATTGGCTGTCACGGCGCTCCGTTGATCAAGGACGGCGCCCGGGTCCTGACTCACTGCAATGCCGGCTGGCTGGCCTTTGTCGACTGGGGCTCGGCCCTCGCGCCAGTCTACACGGCGACCCGGGAAGGGAAGTCCGTCTTCGTTTTCGCGGACGAAACCCGGCCCTGGAATCAGGGTTCGAGACTCACGTCTTTCGAATTGACCAACGAGGGGATCGGCCATGCCGTCGTCCCCGATAACGCCTCGGGTTTCCTCATGCAGCGAGGTGAGGTCGACCTCGTCATTGTTGGGGCGGATCGGATCGCGGCCAACGGAGACGTGGCCAACAAGATCGGCACGTACGAGAAGGCCGTCGTGGCCCACGAACTTGGAATTCCGTTTTATGTGGCGGCTCCGACTTCCACGATTGACCGTAATTGCCCGAATGGCGGTGCAATTCCGATCGAGGAACGGTCGGAAGATGAAGTGCTGTATTGCGGCGGCCTGTTGGAAAACGGAGAGTTCGGACGCGTGCGGCTTGCGCCTCCCGGCGCCCGCGCGCGAAATCTCGCTTTTGACGTGACCCCGGCGAGATATATCACCGGGATCATCACTCAGAACGGGGTCTTTGCTCCGGAGAAGATCCTGAAAGCATTATCAGAGCCGTGAGCGTAACGTTTTTTAGCGGAGCGACCCGGCCCGTGGGTGGAACAGGTACGGGCCGCGTCGCTCCGCTAAAAACGCTACGCTCACGGCTCTGAGGTGGCCTCTTCGTGTTCTAGCCCAACTCTACCCAGTCGCGCCCGACGTACAAGCGTGCCTTCCCTTTCTTCGGCACGATCTGGAGCGGCTTGGCCCGGCTGAGCACCTCGTCGCGGATGGCCTTGGCCTCGAGCAGCTTGTTGCCTGCCTGGTTGTACAGACGGAAAATCTTCGAGCCGGTGGGAGGCCCTCCCGGAGTCACCGGGGTCAGGCCAAAACCGTAGCTGCCCGGTTGCAGGGTCTTTCCTGCGATGTTCAGCGTGCCTTCCGTGATCAGCAGCCCGTTGTACTTTTGAGTGATATCGGCCCCGTACCCGCTGGTGTCCAGCAGGGCGATCAGCACCCGGGCTCCGGCCGGGGTTTTGATCAAGGCGGCGTTCCTTTTCTGCGCGGGAATCGCCTGGCCTTCAAGATAGAAATTGGTGACGACGGATTGATCGAACGGTTTGCCTGTCACGACTTGGAAATCGGCGGCAAAAGCGACGGCGGGAAGCAGGGCCGTCATTTGCGCGATTGCCAGCAGGAAAACGGGAAGTCTTCTCATGCTGTTCCTCCTTCGGAAACCTGAACGGAATGGTAGCCGTGGTACGAAAGCCGGTCAAGTGGAAGTAAAAGCGTGACAAGGTGACAGGGTGACAACGTGACAGGGTGACAAGGTGACGGGGTGACAAGGTGACAGGGTGAGGGGGATGGGCGTGCCCCCTGGGGGCTCG
>Ga0105092_10001830_pt1 | contig 11394 bp, 11 predicted proteins | sample PPLLak2March2015_FD_87021 | JGI IMG/M metagenome (GOLD analysis project Ga0105092, IMG submission 87021) | Freshwater sediment microbial communities from Prairie Pothole Lake near Jamestown, North Dakota, USA - PPLs Lake P7 Core (1) Depth... | ecosystem: Environmental > Aquatic > Freshwater >... | reverse complement strand
CGCGGTTGGGATCTTCGGGTGAGAGCTGCGCCGCCACTTCCCAGAAGTAGAGCGGCCCGCGGCCCATCGCCTGCCCGCGCGCGGTGTGCATATCCAGCGCATACTCGGGGATCTCAGGTCTCAGGCTGCCATGCTCCACCTCGTGCTTCATCCAATTGACCATTTCATCGGTCGAGCGGTCTTTCAGACAGGCGCACAGCACGCGCACCGCGTGCACCGCGAACAACAGCCGGTCGCCTTCGCCGCGGTCATACACCTGATGCATGTTGTACAGGCTGTTGATCAGCACAGGCGTTTGCGGGCTGCCAAAACCCACGTCTTCCACAGAAATGACCAGCAGGCGCTTCCACAGGTAATGCTCCAACTCTGCGCTGGTTGCCCACATCTCATACGCCAGCAGCGCCGCATTCTCTGCATGCCCGCGGCGGATTTCCTTCTGCAAGGCGGAGATGACTTCATCCGCCGGAAAATCATGCAGGGTGCGCACGCGCACCCATGGATCCTGCTGTGACATTTTTCTCCTGACTGAGCTAAGCAATCATCGCCACAAAGGCATCCACGACCCGCGGGTCGAACTGGGTGCCCGAGCAGCGGTGCAGCTCGGTGATAGCCTCATCGAGCGTGCAGCTGCGGCGGTAGGGCCGGTCATCGGTCATAGCGCTGAACGCGTCCACAACGGCCAGAATCCGCGCGCCGAAAGGGATTAGATCGCGCTTCAGCCCATAAGGATAGCCATTGCCATCATAGCGCTCGTGGTGCGCCAGGATGATAGACGCCACAAAGTTGAGGTTTGCGGCGGTGCGCACAATTTCCGCCCCGTTTTCCGGATGGCGCCGCATCTCGCCCCACTCGTCACGCGTTAGCGAGCCCTTCTTGTTCAGCACGTCATCCCGGATTCCAACCTTGCCAATATCGTGCAGCATCGCCGCCCAGCGGATCGACTGCACTTCGGCCGCGGGGCATTCCAGCTTGCGCGCCAGGCGCACAGCCAGACCGGTGACCTTGCGGCTGTGCCCGCCAACATACGCGTCGCGCGACTCGATCAGCTTCGAGAGCGCCAGCACAGTTTGAAGCTGGCTTTCTTCCAGTTGGTACGACAGCCGGGCGCGGTAAATCGCACTGGCAGCCTGGTCGGCGACCAGCACCGCGAGGCGCAGCTTTTCTTTAATCACGGTTTCGGGCAGCGGGTGGTACTCTTCCCCCAGCGCCAGCACGCCCACGGTTTCCTGGTTCACCCGCAGTGGAACCAGATAAAGGCTGTCGTTAAAGTTCAGGCGCAGCGCAAAGCGCATTTCAGCGGATAGGCTGCTGCCCTTTTCGATCATTACCGGCGCTTCGCTGATCACCACCTGCTGGTACATCGTTTTTGCTTGGGTCATGGCTCGGCGGCCGCGCGTGCGCGCCTGGCTCACGCCGTCGTTGGAATATACGGCCTGGCAGATAAAGCTCGCGTCTGGCTCCATGGTCATGATCCGCGAGAAACGCACGTGTAAAATATCAACCGCCTGCCGGACGATGCTGTCGAGTAAGACTTCCAGCGTGTTGGTCGATACAAGCTGGCGGCAAAGATTGTAGATGCCGTTGATCTTCTCGGTAGGCAGCGGGCCAACCAGAGGAGTGTTGTTTTCTAATGATAGGGTAAATGCGCCGTTAACGAAATTCATCTCATTCTCTCCCCCTCCCCAGTATTCCCAGGAGACAAACAACCATCAAATTCCTTGAAAACATTAAAATCTGCAGGTCGCAAAGGATAGTGACAAATGGTAGAGCTGCTTATTGACCTTTCACCATAGGCCGGCATTTCTTCACCCATAATACCGGCCCTGAAACTGCTCATGTCCCGAAAATCCATTCTCGGGACAGCGCAGCGTGTTTGACTTCAACAGAAACCTGTCTGCTCCATAATTCTCCGCCAGGTAGATTGCTGGCCTAATCGGCTGCTAAAGCAACGGCTGACTGGCTGAGCACCTGGTTGAGCTGCGATGCGAAATCGGCCAGGGTGGTGGCGCGGATGGCTGCCACGCGCTTCTTCTCTTCGCGGGCCAGGTAGAAGACCTCTCCGCCGTAGCCGGTCTCGATTGCCTTGCCGGGATTGGTGAGCAGAAGCTGGCGGAACTGCATGTTAATCACCGCTGCGGTCAGAATGCGGCTGTATTCCTGGTGGGCTCGTGAAGCGCTCATGGATCCAACATCAGATTTCTGTGTCTTGGTGTTCATTGGAACTCCTTTGCTTATCTATAACGGGTGCTAATAAGTTGCGTTAAGGGATATGCGAGCGATGAGGTTCACGACGAGTTTGCAGACCCCCTAATGTCCAAAGCAACCAGAAAGCACCGGCTGCGATCAAACGCTACCCAGACTGTAAGCCACGCTGTCGTGGGGCCAATCTTGAGAGAAAACCAATCCAAAAAATGAAAGATAAAAGCTGAAAAAGAACTGAATAATGCCGTTTACAGGTTAGCGAACGCAGCCACCACCGGCCTCAGGGGAGTGATTCCGGCGAACGCAGCCACCACCAGCCTCAGGAGAGTGATTCCGGCGAACGCAACCACCGCCAGCTTCGGGAGAGTGCATCCGGCGAACGCAGCCACCACCGGCTTCGGGGGAATTCATGTTGGCGAAGGTCAGATCAAGGGAAACGTTTTTCATCTCTAAACTCCTGAGTTATTTATGATTGCTTTGGACTGATTACAGGATAACAAGGGGTAGGCTCCAAACCAGGCTCCAAAAAGGCCCCAAATACAAAGAAAGTGAAAACTCGTAATTCTCCGGTATATCCTCCGCGTAGATTTGGTAATAAACAACAAAGAAGCCCGGCGATCTTGGTCGCCGGGCTTCTTTGTTGCGGTTGTGTCGGGATGCTGTGCCCCCAACACAGCAGCCTTTTTTGGAGCCTCATTTTTCATTGGATCAATGATTCGTATAGTGCCTGTGTCTGATAGGATGGCGGCGCGTCGACTTCTTCCATAAGCGCCTGCCGGCATTGTTCGTACTGGCGGATCACCAGTGCGCGGTTGCCCATTGCCGCGTAGATGCGCATCGCGATGCGGTGGGCGTCTTCCTGACAGGGATCTTCTTTGAGCGCCCGCTGGCAGTAATCAATTGCAGAATCGAATTTGCGCTCGCTGAGCGCGTCCCCGGCCAGCCGCAGCAGCGCATCCATGTGTATCTGGAACAACCTCTCCCGCTCGATGATGACCCATGAGTCATCCAGGTCGGGCAGGTACGCTCCCCGGTAATACTTGAGCGCGTTCTTATAATGCGCCGCTCGCTTTTCTGGTGTCTCGGCTTTTTCGGCCAGGGAAATTTCTTTCTGGAATGATTCTACATCATATTCATAATCCATCTGCCGGTTAAACAGGTACTGATTTTCGCCCAGGAAAATAATCGCGTCTTTCCCGGCGGCGTGGCGCAGGCGGTAAATGGTGTTCTTAAAACGCAGCTTCAACTCACTGATGGTGGAATCGGGCCAGAAGATTTCGCCAATCTGCTCCTTGTTCAGCCCTTCAGGATGCGCCAGCAGCAGCAGGAAGAGGTCGCGCGCGGTCTGCACCTGCCACTCCGAGCTGGTAATGACGTGGTCCGAAACCTTGATCACGATCTTGCCCAGCGTGCGGATGATCATCTTGGGTGGGGCAAACGGTACCACCCCCGCGTGCCGGCGGATCAACCGCCGCATGCTCGGGATGGTCTGGTTGTGCTGATCAACCTGGTTCAGCAGCTCGCTTACCACGGCTCCCAGCTCGGTCTTGTCGCGGATCATCTCCAGATAGCTGATCGTCTCCCGGCCCGCCGCTACCAGCAGCTTCAGCTTTTCGGGGTCCTGCAGCGCTGCCCGGATCCCTTCCACAGGCCAGGCCACGATGGGTTCGGGCGCGGAAAGGTACGAAGCCAGCATCACATACAGCTCTGCGCGCGGTACTTCTACCTGGTAGTTTTCGGCAGTAAAGAATGCCAGCGCGCTTCGGAAATCTTTCAGCGCTTCTTTATATTGTTTCTCGACCAGTTTGTACCGGCCCCATTCCACGAGGCACAGGTTCTGTTCATACTGCGAGCCGCGTTCTTCGGCCATCGCCTGAGACGATTGGAGCAGATCGCGCACCCGCCCTGAATCGTTCAGATTTTGGCGCAGCCGCGCCTCAACAAGGTCGATGTAAAACAGCAAATAACCATCCTGCACGCGCTGCCCCACTTCGCGACCCTGGCGGTACGCCTCCAACGCTTCCTGGTTCGCATCCAATTCCTGGTAGAGATCGCCGATGCTGGTCAGCGCGTAAGCTTCGAGGCGCGGCGACCCGCTGACTTTGGCGTAATGGATGGCGCGCTCGAAAGAGGATGTGGCAGTGACAAAATCTCCATTGGTATGCTGCAGCACGCCCAGGTTATTGTAAAGGTTGGCCTGCCAGACCAGGTTACCCGTAGCCTGGTAGAAATCCAGCGCTCGCGTATAAGCCGCTTCGGCTTCTTTATAATTCCCCAGCCGCTTCAGCACCGTACCCAATTCCATCAGCACCTTCGCGGCTGTATTTTCATCGCCGAGAAGCTGGTAAATCTCGAGGGCGCTTTTCAGCACGTTCAGCGCTTCAAGCAGCTGCCCCATTAATGAAAGCACGGTGCCCTTTCCAAGGCGGGCATCGGCCAGCACAAGGCTGTGCTCACTTTCACCGGATGCCTGTAGGATGGCTTCATCGGCGTCATTTAATGCTTCGCGGTAAGCGCCCTTAAAGCGCTGAGCCACACAGCGGCGGTACAGCGCCTGTGAAAGCTGCGCGCGGCTGCCTGTGTTCCGCAGCCCGGCCACTGCCAGGTCGAGCAGTTTGAGACCCTGGTTGCAGTCCCCGCGCATATATGCAACGGCTCCTTGCAGAGAAAGCAGCGTCGGGGTCGTACGCAGCAGATCTTCGGGGAGCGATGCCAGCCAGTCCGAAAGCGTGATCAACCGCCCGTGAATCATCAGCGACGAACCGGCCTGCTCGAGCAGCTTCACCACTGCTGCCGGATCGCCCATTGCCTGGTAGATCTGGTATGCGCGCTCCCAATCCTCGCGCTCGGTGAAAATCTCGGCCATGCGGGATTGGATAAGGCGGGCTTCATCCGGCCGCTCGCGGCGGATGCGGTCGCGTAAGAAATCCAGGAAAAGGTGGTGGTAACGTAAAAAGACGCCTTCTTCTCCCACCGGCAGCACAAACAGGTTGAGGCGCATCACCGCATCGATCATCTCGCGCCAGTCAAGCTGCACTTCCAATGTTCTGCCAATGACCTGTTCGCACAGGTTCTGGTCAAATTCGTCCAGCAGTGATGAGCGCAGCAAGAACTCCTGCACGGCCTCCTCCTGCTGCTCGAGCACCTGCTGGGCAAGGTATTCATACAGACCCACACCCGAGACCTTCGCCACCCGCAGGCGGTTGGCAATGGTCTTGCCCATCAACTGGGTCGACATCAGCAGGCCGGTCACCCAGCCTTCGGTCTCCCTGGCCAGCTCTGCCGCCTCGGATTCGGTAAGCGAAAGGTGATAGTTCTGGCCAAGCAGCCTTTGAATCTCTTCGCCCTGGAAGCACAGTTCTTCAAAGCTCAGCCCGCCCACCAGCGAGCGCGCCACCATCAGCGGCAGGTCGGGCAGGGTCAGCAGCGAGCGTGAAGCCAGGATCAGGTGGCAGTTTTCGTCCACATCCTGGATAAAGCGGTTGACAAAGGAAACCACCGCGCGGCTGCCCTCCACCAGGTGGAAGTCATCCAGTACAAGGATGAAATGCTCGGTGATGTTTTCGTAAGCATCGTTTATGACCAGCGATACCAGCACATCCACGTCCAGGTGATCCTGGCTCATCGAGTGCAGCGCGGCCATGCAGCTCTGGCCAAAGTTTGGGAAGCGCAGGTTGATTGCCGATATGAAGTGCGCGATAAAACGCTGGGGATCCTGATCGAGGTTATCGAGCGCGTACCAGCAGAACGGCCACTGTGAAGAATAAGCAAAATCGACCAGCAGCGAGGTTTTGCCATATCCGGCGGGCGCAGCAACGATTAACAGGCGGTTGTCTAGCAGCTCATCAAGCAGTTCCAGCAGCCGGGTGCGCGAAAGCAGCTCCGCCCGTCGGCGCGGAACGACAATTTTTGTCCGGGTTACTGGAATAAATTCCGCCATGCGTAAAGACCTTACTCAAGGTAGGGTTTCACCAGCCCAAAAGAAACATAACCTGATCATGAACATTCTCGGCGCGGTAATAGATATTGTACACAGCATCCTGATCCCTGGCTACTTGTTTTGCCCGTTATATCCCTCTGCTGTGTTGCAAGTTTATTGCAGATATCTCACTTCGAATCACAAAGCTACCATGAGAAGGTACGGGAATCGTACCATAAAATTCTTTGAGATGGGAGACAGATCAAGTTCTAACGACCACAAGTCAAGTATAAGCGGGTAACGCTAAACAGCCTCCCTAAACCAGGCCATTTTGAATCGCATAATGGGTAAGCTCGGCATTCGTCTTCATGTTCATCTTTTCCAATATTCGCGCGCGGTAGGTGCTGATCGTTTTGGCGCTGAGGGCCAACTCAATGGAAATTTCTTTGACTTCCTTACCAGAAGCAATCAAACACAGCACTTGATACTCTCTATCTGACAGGTGTTTATGCAGTGGTTGATCATCCTCATGCCGGGCATAAAGCACCAGCTCATCGGCGACCGCCGCGCTAATATATTTCCCGCCCCGCAAGATTTTGTGGATGGCCTGCACCAGTTCTTCGGGTGCACTTTCTTTATTCAAGTAGCCTGCTGCCCCAGCCCGGATCGTGCGCACTGCGTACTGATCTTCGGGAAACATGGTAAGAATCAATACCGGCAGCTGCGGTTGGTCCAGCTTAATTTGTTTCAATGCTTCCAGGCCGTTGCCACCGGGCATGTTTAGATCTAACATGACAATATCCCAGTGCTCTTTGCCAATCAGATCCAGCAGCTCTTTCGCATTTTGCGCTTCACCAAAAACGGCCTGAGCAAAGGCCTCGACCAGAATCTGCTTGACGCCCCGGCGTACAACAGCGTGATCATCGGCCAGTAGAATTCTAAGCATTTCTCAACTCCAATTCACTCGCCCTGCTGAATGGGAATGGACACGGTGACGATCGTCCCCTCACCTGAGAGGCCTTGAATGTCGAAAGCACCGCCCAGACGCTTTGCCCGCTCTCGCATCCCGAGCAGGCCCAGCGACTGCAAACCCGCGATTTCTTGCAGTTGAATTCCCCGACCATCATCTTGAACCTGGAGCGTCAACGCATCAGGGGTGGCTTCTAGACGAACTTCGATCAACTGCGCACCGGCGTGTCGGGCAACGTTGGTTAACGCTTCTTGAAAGATGCGAAATACCACTATGGACTGAGCGCGAGTCAGGACTAGTTCTTCTGCGGGCACACGCACGACACATATAATGCCCGTACGTTTCTCAAAGTCGCGGGCCTGCCATTCGATCGAGGCTGCCAGCCCAAGATCATCTAACATCCCCGGTCGCAATTCGGTTGAGATGCGCCGGACGGTTTTGATCATTGTATCCATCTGCTCCGTAACGGTTTTGGCTTTTTCGGCCAGGGTGACATCCATTTGCGCGAGCTGGTCGGTCAACCACGCCAGATCGAACTTCATGGCGGTCAGGGCCTGCCCCAACTGATCATGCAGCTCACGCGCGATGCGCGTCCGTTCCTCTTCGCGCGCCGATTCTAAATTTGCGGCCAGCGCTTGCAGCTGCCTCGACGACTCTTTGAGCTCCGCGACGGTCGCCAGGCGCTGCTGATAAGCCAGTGCATTCTGAATGGCAATTGACGCGGCTGGCGCGAGCGCCATGAGCATTTCTTGATCACCGATGGTGAATCCCTCACCGTCCTGTTTATTGCGGATGTCAAAATAGCCCAGCACCTCACCCAGTGAATCCAGGATCGGCGTACAGATAATGGAGCGCACATCGGCATTAATCGACAGCTCATGCTGGATGACTGGATCGTTAGCAGCATCGCTCGTGCCATACGGAACCTTATTTTTCAACACCCAACCGGGGATGCCTTGCCCCGGCAGCCAGGTATGCGCAAACGGGATGGCTGCACCCTTCTGAAAATACTTGCGAACGGTCATGCCCTCTGAAGTGCGCAGCCCAGCAAAACCACTTTCACCGTTGACAATTCGGATGGCCTCTTGTGCCAGCTCATCCAGAATGGTGCTGACTTCAAGCGTGGCATTTAATTTGTTGGTAATCCGAAACAGGGTTTGGATGGTGGCTTCTGACTGTTTTAATTGCTCGACCGCCTGTTTCAACTGTGAGACGGCTGTAAGCAGCTCTCCGGTCCGTCCGTTGACGCGTAGTTCGAGCTCCGCGTTGAGTCGTTGACTCTCCCCATACAGCCGGACATTGTCTAAATAAATGGTGATATGGCTGGCGAGATTCTCGGCCAGGGCCAGGGCGTTGCGGTCAAAGCGGCGGCCTGATTCCGCGGTGACAAACGTAATCGCGCCCAGGATTTTGGGGTGCGTAATCAGCGGCACGATCATGTAGGACTTGATCGCCGCCGCTGCCGCCCAGACGTCTGAAGCTGCATCGGTTACCAATTTTGGTTCGCTGCTGCGGAATACAGCTGGTAACCCATCAGTATCATTCATGGTCAGGTGGTTTTGGAGCCAGTCGTGGGCGGCTTGCTGGTGCGCAACCTGCTTCGCTGCCAGCCCGGCAGGCGCCAAGGCTACTTGCTCGATCGAGCCATCGTCTTGCAGCAAATGCACGGCGCACCAGTCGGCCAGATGCGGCACGGCCAGCTGCGCCATTGTGGTGAGCGGAGCTTCGGAATCAACGGCATCCACCAGCAGCGCGCTGGCCTCGGCCAGCAGCCGGTTAACCTCCTGGATCTGCTGGGGTTCCGTGCCCTCCCGTGAAATAGCAGCCATACTGATCAGCGATTGCTGCTCGATTTGAATGAGCGAAAAAATGAGCTGCGCCATGAAGGTCGTGCCACCGCGCCGCTGTACGAGAAATTCTCCCGACCAGCCAGTGCCGCCGCTCGACGGAGCCGCGCCTGAGGCAATGTTGCGCAGATGCACCAGGTTCGTGTGCACGGACTCCATCAACAGCGAGGTTCCGAAAACCTCGTCGATGTTGCGGCCCTGGGCCTCTTCCGCCGACCAACCGGAGAGGGTTTCGGCGAAACGGTTCCAGAAGACGATCCGGCCGGTCAGGTCAACCGCCATAATTGCCTGTTCCACCGCATCCAGCACCTGCGCTTGAAGAAGCAGTTTCGCTTCAGCCGATAAATGCACGGGTTGATACTGCATTAAACCAACTTTCTTTTTCCCAACCACTGTGAACAAGGTACAGCCTTATTGATTCCATTATAGTCCTTGCGCATCCAGCAGGCGTGATGAAAAGCTTTTTGGGCCGTTGTAGTCCAAACACTGACAGCCCGTCTCGATATTCGCTGACATCAGAATCAGCGTTACGCTGATAGGTCGCAGCTGGCTGAACGGATATAGTAAATAAAGACAGCAACACAAATGTTTGCTCCATCAAATTTCAAACGCAGATCCCTAGGAGAATAAATGAACCTCATTATCTATCTCATCGTCGCAGCAGTGATTGGCTGGGTGGCTACTGAACTCATGCACGACCGCTCGAACCTGTTGATCAATATCGTTGTGGCCGTCGTAGGCGCGTTTTTGGCCGGTTACTTCCTGAGCCCCATCTTCAAAGTCGGGACGATCAATGATGCATTCACCGTTCCGACCATGCTGCTGACGCTGCTTGGGTCCGTCATCCTGCTGGCGCTTCTCCGGCTCTTCCGCCGCTCGCGCTACGCACGGTAATCTGGTCTAAAACGTACTGAATCAATCGCTGAACCCGGCCCAGATTTACGGGGTGTTCCCCCGATCCGGTTCACCGATTTTGGAATAAGCAGTCAGGTAAATCATGCCTCCATAGAGAGCCATGGAGGCAGTACTTCTTCTAAAACCTATTGTTCGTGAAATCAAACGAATCAAGGAGAAACAGATATGAGTGCAACCCAAGACATCATCCTCGGAAAATGGCATGAACTAAAAGGGCAGGTGCGACAGCAGTGGGGCAAACTCACTGACGATGATCTCGCCCAATTGAGCGGCAAAACCGAAGAGCTCGTTGGAGTTTTGCAGCAGCGCTATGGTTACGGGAAAGCTCAGGCGGAAATTGAAATTAACCAATGGCTGAGCAATCACGACGCCGCAAATTCCTAAAGATAAGCACATGTAACTGGAGATGCAGGTGGCCGAAACGATCGTTACGCAGCAGCCGGGTTATGCAGCCACCGAGCATGTGACCCGCGATGCTGCGGCGGAGCGGCGGTTGTGGTTTTTGCAGATCGACCGGATCATGTACACATTGCTCGGTATGCTGGAGATTTTGTTGGGGCTTCGCTTCCTGCTGAAATTGATCGCGGCAAACCAGGAGAGCGGCTTTACCGTATTCATTTATGGTATGACAAGTTTGTTCGTCGCACCATTCAACGCCTTAATTGGCACACCCACATACAAAGGGGCGAGTTTTGAAGCAACGACTTTGATTGCTATGGCCGTTTATGCGCTGCTTTTCTGGGTTCTCGTCAGTGTCATCCTGATCGCGACCAGTCAGACTTCAGCTCGTACCGTAACACGCTCAACACGGGAAGTTAATCCTCGCAGCTAAGTATCCCTGATTTTCGATGTGAATAAGCCAACACATTGAAAGTGAAATATTCAGATCCGATGGCTTTTACACACGATCCGAGGAGGATCCAATGAACAACGATATTTTTGAAGGTAAATGGAAGCAGATCCGCGGTGAGGCAAAGGCCTGGTGGGGGAAACTCAATGATAATGACCTTGACCGGGCGGCTGGCAAGCTTGATGTGCTGGTCGGCGTGCTGCAAGAAAAGTATGGTTATACTCGCGAGCAAGCCGCGGATGAAGTCGACAAGCGTGTCACCGAGTTCGAAGCCAATCTCAAAAAGATTGAACCGGCGAAAGAAGTTTAGCATTCGATCATTCGGGGTGTTTCCCTTCCCCCTGCCAATTTTTCATTGAACCATTCGAAGGAGAAATAATATGTTGTGGACAATCGTCGTAATCTTACTGATACTCTGGCTGCTCGGCTATTTTGGTCGAAACATCAGCCCGCGTCTGCCCCGTACTGGCAGCTGGATCCACGCGCTGGTCGTGATTGCTCTAGTACTCATCGTACTGCAATTGCTTGGCGTTGTTTAGCGTTTAGGACGCTCTAGATTTGCCACCAGTGCTAAAGCAGGTGATCCCATCTGCTTTAGCACTTGGGCTGTGGTTTCCAGATCAGAGGTTTCAGGTGAAGTCGGCGGGAAGGCCAAAGAAGGATCATCTATGAATGACATAAATACGCCAGT
>Ga0105092_10001829_pt1 | contig 11401 bp, 10 predicted proteins | sample PPLLak2March2015_FD_87021 | JGI IMG/M metagenome (GOLD analysis project Ga0105092, IMG submission 87021) | Freshwater sediment microbial communities from Prairie Pothole Lake near Jamestown, North Dakota, USA - PPLs Lake P7 Core (1) Depth... | ecosystem: Environmental > Aquatic > Freshwater >... | reverse complement strand
TTGCTTCTTTTCATATTAATTTCCATAGATTCCTCCCTCTTGTACAGATCTGCTATTGCGGCAAGTCTGTAATAGATCTATCCATCCCTTGAATAATTAAATCGGAAGCTCTTATGCCAATATTATATACCTTCACGCTTCTCGTCCATGCCCTCAGCCAGGCCTTTCAATCTGAGTTTTATTGCCTGCACATCAAGAATCTTGTACAATATAATTTAGAGTTGCTCCGTAGGATATCTTAATGATGACCGGCCTCACATCCTGGCTAGATCCTGCACTTACTCTATCCAACTGAGGACTCAGAAAAGGAATTCAAATGTCTCTCGCAGGTTCTGCAGCACGAGAAGGTGGAGAGCAGATTACCTCATCTCCTATGGAAGGGAAAGAGCCGTTACTACGGACCAAGTTATTCATCCCACCCCTTCGCCCCAATCGTGTAAATCGCCCTGGTTTAATAAAAAGATTAAACAGTGGCCTGGACAAATCGCTCATCCTGGTCTCTGCACCAGCCGGTTATGGGAAAACAACTTTAGTCAGCAGCTGGTTGCATGAAATAGATATCTCATCTGCTTGGATTTCACTTGACGAAGCTGATAATGATCCCATTCGCTTCCTACTCAGTTTCATAACAGCTATACAAAACATTCTCCCAACCATACAATTAAAATGGTTGGGTGCCTTTCAGGGGGTGCAGGAAGCACCATACAACATTTTACTAAATCATTTGATAAACGATATTAGCGGTCGGACTTCCCCGTTTGTAATCGTGCTGGATGATTTTCACGTCATACATGCGCAGCCCATTCTGGAGATGCTCACCTTCCTGCTGGAGCACCTACCACCCCATATGCACATGGTGCTTATCTCTCGAACTGATCCTCTTCTACCTCTCTCCCGATTGCGCGCGCGTGACCAACTGGTAGAAATCAGGTCTGAACATCTGCGTTTCACGAACGAAGAGATCTCCATCTTTATGAATGAAGTGATGCAGTTGAGGGTATCTCATAATGACATTGTCGCAATGGAAATACGGACAGAGGGATGGATTGCCAGCTTACAACTGGCAGCACTATCCATGCAGCGTACCCTGGACGTCCATAGTTTCGTCACCGCGTTCACCGGCAGTCATCACTATATTATGGATTACCTCACAGACGAAGTGCTCAAAATTCAACCAGAGTGGATGCGCTCGTTTTTACTGCAGACCTCAATTCTGACCAGCATGTGCGCTTCGCTCTGTGAGGCTGTTGTAAACACAGAAGGCACGAAACCCATCGATGGACAGGTCATGCTGGAGGCCTTAGAGCAGATGAACCTGTTCGTCATCCCATTAGACGAAAGGCGGCAGTGGTATCGCTATCACCACCTTTTCACAGATGTACTCAGCCTGCGCCTGGAGCACTTATATCCAGACCTGCTGCCCGAGTTGCATCAACGCGCTTCCGATTGGTATGAGCAAAACTCGATGATCTCCGAAGCTATTCAGCATGCTTTAAAGGTAGGAAATCTATCTCGTGCTGTCCTGCTGGTTGAGCAGCACGGCTGTTCCCTCATCATGAGCGGCGAATGCTTCACACTTCTGAAGTGGGTAGATGCTGTTCAAGCTTATGCACAATCACATCCCTGGCTGGCTGTAATTAGAGCCTGGGCACTTGCACTTACTGGTCACCTGGATCAAGTAGAGGCAACGCTTCGGGTAGCCGAAAGCCTGTTTTCACCCACCCCAACATCTAATGAAGTCAGGATTATATTGGGAACGATTGCAGCTCTGCGAGCCTATATGGCAAATATCCGTGGAGAGTACCTGCTCGCTGCAGATTTCGCCCATGAAACGCTTGGTTATTTACCCAGTGATAATACTTTCTCATGTAGTATACGAAGTGTAGCTACTTCTATCCTCGGAGATGCCAGTTGGATAAACGGCAATTTGGAGGATGCCAGACAAGCCTATCTCGAAGCAGTGCAGATCAGCCGTGACGCAGATAGTCATTACATGTCAATCATTGCGAATACGAACCTTGCAGAAGTCTTGGTCGAGCAGGGAGATCTTCGCCAGGCCGCCAAGATTTTCTCTGAGACATTACAGGCGGCAGCACGCCCTGACGGGCTAAAGTTACCCGTAGCTGGACGAATTTATGCTGGATTGAGCGAAATTTTTTACGAATGGAACCAATTAGAAATCGCAGCTCAATATGCTTATCAATGTATCGAGCTTTCCAGGCAGGGAGGGAATCCTTACACATTAACAAAAGGATTCCTGTTATTAGCCCGGCTGGAGCAGGCAAGGTGCAACCAGGAAAAAGCACTAGAAGCGATACACGCACTAGAGCAGCTTGTGAGCGACCAGGGTCTATCTTCCAGGCAGTCCGTAGAAATGAATTTATCTGCAGCGAGGTTGTGGCTGGCTCAGGGAAATCCAGTTAGGGCTCAACACCTTATCAAGCAGTCTGGTTTTAAGATCGACAGCAAAAAGGGTAAAGACGAGATTACCAAACATCTGGGTAGTGAGCATTTACTCCTGGTTCACTTGATGCTGGCCCAGGGCGATTATGATGGTGCGCTTACAATTACTGAGCGCATGCTTGAAGCGGCAGAAGTTGCGAAACGTACGAAACGGGTTATCGAGATCCTTGTCCTCCAGGCGCTCGCCTGGCAGGGAAAGAAAGACTTTCCACAAGCTGTGGAAGTTTTCGCGCGTGCTCTCTTCCTTGCTCATCCGGAAGGATACATTCGGACTTTCCTGGATGAAGGTGAACCGATGGCGAAACTGCTGTTCCACGCCAAATCGCACCCGATCGGTCAAGAGTATGCGCCAGATCTGCTGTCTGCGCAGGGCAATGTCCCTGGGAAAGAGCCGCCAACAGCTCAACTCTTGATCGAGCCGCTGACTTCCCGCGAGCTCGAGGTACTGAAGCTCATCGAATCAGGATTTACCAACCAGGATATCGCAGATAGGCTTGTTATTTCAATTCCTACCGTGAAGCGTCATATCAGTAACATCTATGCCAAGCTAGGTGCAAAGAGCCGGACGCAGGCTGTTTCGTTGGGAAAAGGGTTAAAGCTATTCGAATAAATCACCAACCAAACTCCCCATAAATTCGCCTGGTAAACCGGCGACCCGCCTTGGCAGGGATACCGAGCACTTCCTGTTCGGCTGCCCGGATGGTCACCAGTTGGGGAAGTAATGGAGCCACCCGTATATCGTGCCAATTCGTTGGCGGCGTCGATCGAAAGCCTGCCGGAATTCAGGGTCATCGCGTAGTGTTCCCCAATATGTATCTTTCTCCCAAAGATCGGTGATCCAGTAGGGCTTGTTGGACCAGTAAGACAGAGCTTTCCTCAGCGAATTGAAGGCCTTTACCGGTTCTCCGGTATGAGCAGCTTCACGCGCGATAATATACCAGCCAAACATACCGTACTCATCCACCTGACTGACCCCATATTTTTCTAGCGCATGGACAATTTCAGGCGGGGTTGGGCTGCCGCTTCCGCCTGCGACGATTGCTGCTCCGCCTACGGCTCCCTGTACGCCGCGCTCGATAATCTCAGCTCGGACAAGTTCGTGCGCTGTATGCCAGTCTTGAGCGTAAATTGCCGGGAATGGATTGAAGCGATCCCAATCCCAAGGGACGCGGGCTGTTTGCGCTTCACTGGATACAACATTACCCAATATTTCCCAGATGCGCCATGCCAGCCTGTTTGCTTCCTGCCCTAGACCGCGAGACCGAAGCGCACCGAGCATAACTCTATGATACTTTCCGAGCAGCGCATAATCTCCAGAGGAGATACAGGCTTGCGCCCAGTTTCGCCATGCTGCGGTTACTGATTCTGCAGGTTCAATCCAACACAGGATAGCGAGACGGACTGCCTGCTCAGATAATTCTGTGCTTTTAGGATGTCTCGCCAATAGGGCAGGAGAAATTTCGTCCAGGTCCAACTTTGCCGTGTGCCAGAGAGACAGCCAATCGCTATCGTCTTGAAAGTATTCCTGGGCGGGCAGAGAGCCGAGATTGCCACAGATTTCCCACGCTTGCCTTGCGAATTCCTGGGCACTGCACCACTCACCTGCTGCTGAAAGGGCGTCTACCAGGGTATAGGCGATATAAGGCAACTGTCCAACAACCTGGTCTCCTGGCCGCGATTGAGCAAGGTCCATTATCTCATTCCACTTTTCAACAGCGGAGGCAAAATCGCCGGAGCAGCCCTTCGCCCAGGCTAGCATTCCCAGCTTCTCCAAATTTGATCCTTTTTCACCGGTCCAGCTTTCCAGAAATGAGATGGCCTCAGGCATTGCGGGGATTGCCAATAGGGTTCTGGCAACCTGCCGGTGGATCTCCTCGTCATCACTCGTTTTCAAGATCTTTTCTCCCTGCGCCGCCAGCTCCTTCAACAGATCCCATCTGCCCTGCCCATATACCTTCCCGCGCATAACAGCGTGGTTCAGCTCTCTTAAAACCTCCGGCTGTTCAGGAACCTGGATTATGAGGGAGCGAAGAAGTTTTTCAGCTTCATCATAGTGCTGATCTTTGTTCAATTCTGCAGCCCGTTGGAGCGCTTGCTTGACTGTCTCGCGTGTAAAACCTTCTGGGAGTGGGTTATGCTCAAATTCGTCCGGTACCATATCGTTCATCCTTTCTTTGAGCTGTTGCCTTGAGGTGTGCAGACGGCTTTTTACTGTTTTCACTGGCAAGCCTAGAAAATCAGCAATCTCCTGGTGAGAATAGCCTCTAATGTAATAGAGAATCACGACGGTTCGCAAATTAGTCGATAAAGAATGGAGCGCTTTATTCACCTGGTTGCTCATTTCATTGCGTTCTATCAATTCATGCGGACCAGGCTGTGAGGAAACAATATCCTCAACGTATTCCAATGGGATGGTCTGGTGTTGTTTGCGCCGCGTGATCCTGTCACAGTGTTTATATATAATCCGCTTCAGCCATGCAGGGAAGGCAAATGGCTCACGCAGTGATGGTAAAACCTGGTAAGCCTCAACAAATGCTTCCTGTACGACGTCTTGAGCTAGATTGAAATCGCTCAGAATAGCATAAGCATAGGCATAAGCCATATTTTGGAAGCGTGCGACCAATAGAGCAAACGCTTCAGGGCTGCCAGTTTGGGCATTATGGACCAGGTGGGCTAAATCTTCCATATTTTTTGAAGGCTCTACTATTAAAGACCCATATTGGGGGAGAAAAGTTGTTATATTGTATCGAAAAAAGTTTATAAGTATCCTTCAAGAAGCCGCTCTGGCGATTGCAGATAAGTGAAATGAGCGATAGTTTTGCTCTATGGGAAAGTCTTGGGAAGAATTTCTGCTGCCTATCAGCCAGATTGAGCATTGCTGAACTCTCAAATTGGACAATTACAACTCAAAATACAACCCCAAATACAACCTTCAGACGATTTCTTTTCATACGAAAAAAAATAAAATGAATACAGGAGGAACGATGACAAACAAGCAGCGAAAGAACCGGTCGGATAATACTTCACCAATCGCCGAGGAGCAAAACCTTTTATCCCAAAGTTCAGGAGGAGCCATTTATGAAATCCATGTCAAAGGACATCTCGACAGCAGTTGGTCAGACTGGTTGGAAGATTTGGAGGTGAAGCTTATAGAGAACGGAGAAATGATCCTTACTGGACCCATCATCGATCAGGCCGCATTGATGGGTGTCTTGTACAAAATAAACCGCCTGAACCTTACCCTACTATCCGTTTTTAGAACAGAAATGATAAATGTTAGGAGACAAAATGAATAACACACAAACTTTACGTAGAAATTTCGAAGCGATCGCCTGGGGTGCCCTATTTATCTGGTGGGGCATCACTGAGCTGGCCCCATTCTTACCCGCTGGTATGGGAGCAATTGGCATTGGGCTGATCTTGCTAGGGGTTAATGCAGCTCGCACGCGCACCGGCATTCCCGCCAACGGTTTCTCGACCACCATCGGAATCCTTGCCCTCGTTTGGGGTGTATTGGAGCTGATGGGGATAGTTCTCAGCCTGCCGTTCGATCTGCCTATCTTTGCAATCCTGCTGATCGTATTGGGTGTGATCGTGCTCTGGCCAGAACTGACTGGAAATAGAATTAATAAACAGGAGATGTGAAATGGTTGAACAAATTATGAAATTGCACAAGTGTGAAGACTGCCCTATCAGGTGCCAGGCAATGAAGAAGCCGCATTCGATCTTTGCCCGAATCCACCGCTGGCACCACACCTGGTGGCCGGGTTGGAAGATTTACCAAAGAGAGCTGCGTACCCAACGTGAGAAAGCTGCAGCAGGCATCTGAGGTAATTGAAGGGATAGTTTCTGCAAGGCTTCAGTTAACAGAAACTATCCCTCCTCTTTCGAAGCTCAATTTGCCTGCGTTTGCCTGGATGTTCATATACTCACAAAAGAACTTGAATTGGATTAGTTTATGTTGAGGAAGGTAGAAGTATGAAGATAACATTTCGAGATAATTCAGGAATGAGGGGAGATACTGCCCGTGCGACCCTCACTCGTGGAATAGGATGGGGTCTGATTGGAGGCTTTGCCGGTACGTTGGTCATGGACCTTCTCCTCACGGGAATTTTTTCGATGCTTGGGAAGCCAGCCCTTACTTGCTTCTCAATCGTTGGAGACACTCTGGGTCGGTTCTTGTTGTTGCTTGGTACAGAGACAGCTGGGAGTATTCCATTGGGCGTTGCTACCCACTATGTTGTTGGCCCAACGGTTGGAGCAATTTATGGTGTAGTCGTGACACAATTCAAGGCTCTCAGAGTGAGTACGCAGAAGAGATGCATAATGCTCGCAGTTTTGTACGTAGAGCTCCTGAGCCAACCTCTTCTCGCAATGACCCCCATTCTGTTGAAGATGACAAAGCTTGAGACGCTGGAATGGTTCGGAGGTTCCTTCGTGATGCATTTTATATTGGGGATCGTTCTTGGCCTGGTGATGAGTTACGGTCTGTATCGAAAGCCGGGGAAGCATCCGATCCATTTCTATACAAACAGCTCCGATTTTTTTCGATTAGATTTTTAGAATTTTGACAGACAGAGATTATTTCAGGAGAGTAAACCAATGAATGTCTTGACTGTTTATGCAAATCCTAGTCCAAAATCCTTTTGCCATGCCGTATTGGAACAGTTCACCCAGGGTCTCAAAGACGCTGGTCATACATCTGATATCGTCGATCTTTATGCCATGAGATTTAACCCTGTTCTAACGGCACGCGATTTTCCCAACTGGATCGACGAAAACATTCCTATGGAGACGCTCAGAGGAATGATCCTGGATAACAGCGGCGGCGGTATCCAGCGATTCCTCATGGAAAGATGGCTTCGCAACAAAGACAGTTCATATCTCTCGAAATTGATAAGGAGGCTCAGACCCAAAGACGTCGTGGAACAGCAGGAAAAAATTGCCCAGGCACAAGGTTTAGCCATCATCTTCCCCGTATGGTTTGTGGGTTTACCAGCAATTTTGAAGGGTTGGGTCGAAAGGGTCTTTACCTATGGGTTCGCCTATTCTCTCACCAAAGAAGGATGGAAGGGCAACATAAAAGGACGAATCCCGCGTTTTACTCACGAAAAAGCACTGCTGATCAGCACCACTCTCTTTAGTGAGGAGTCTTATCAGGACGGCTTAGGTGAAGCGATGAAGAAATTGATCGATGATTTCGGATTCCGATATCCCGGGATAAAACAGGTAGAGCATGTTTACTTCTATTCTGTCAGCGCGGTGGATGCAAGCGTCAGGCAAGGCTATTTACAGGAAGCCTACCGTTTAGGGAAAGAGTATTACCCTGGTAGTGAGAAATCTAGTTAACGTACTCCATCTTCGTCATGTTACACTGGAACCGGTAAAAACCAACCGGGCTGAAAAAAATATTTAGATTCTGGAGGCCCACATGGTACACAAAACATCAGACCGCACCTGGATCAAGGAATTCTACGACTCTGCCGCAGAATGGTGGGGTGAAAGTTGGTACGAGGGCGAAAACCTGGAACCACGTCTTGCGCTCGTAGAGCGCTTTGCTGGGTCAGCCCCGAAAAACCTACTGGAATTAGGTGCAGGGCCGGGTGAAACTGCGGCTTTTTTAGCCGCAGCAGGTTACCAGGTAACAGCGGTAGATATCAGCAAGAAGAATTTTATGCTCTTATCCACGATCGAAAAGAAGAACCCCAACGTGACGGCGGTCCTGGGCGATTTTTTCACGGTTTCTATCACTGGTAAATTCGATGCGGTGTGCCTGTTCGAATCATTCGGGATGGGCACAGATCAAGAACAGCGGAATCTGCTCCGGCGTATCTCTGCGGAATGGCTCTCACCTGATGGAGTCGTAATAATGGATGTTTACCATCCCTTCTGGCCCATCAAAAAGGCTGGGTCTTCCCAACATCTCAACCGGCTCGAAAATGTAGCGGGATCCGTGGAGATGACGGAACGTTCCTATTATGATTCCATACTTAATCGCTGGATTGATGAGTGGGAACCAGTCGGCAGTGCTGCTGACACCCGCCGGCAGTCAGTCCGCTGTTATACCCCGGCGGACTTAAACCTTCTCCTCGAAGGGACCGGATTTCGGATCGGATATACGGAAATTGGCGGAGAAGCTTTTGATTCCCAGCCAACACAAGTTTCCACCAGCAGCCCCATGGATGATTTCGCGAAAGGCTACTCTTATGTAGCCGTATTGATAAAGGATCATTAAACCCTAAATCACCCTAATTCCCTCCAAATTGCCTAGTACCTGAGGTACTGATCCCATTCCTCAGTTATAATGGGTCGGTATTTAACCAGAGGGAAACGTATGGACCTATCTATTCAAACGAAAGACCTCGGCCGAGTCTATAAAATTCGCGGCGGCAAGAAAACCGAGCCCAAAACCCTGGTTGCCCTTGAGGGTGTGAACCTGGAAGTGGAGCAAGGTGAACTCTTCGGGCTGCTCGGTCCTAACGGCGCCGGAAAGACCACCCTGATCAAGATTCTCACGACGCTGCTCTCCCCCACCAATGGATCTGCATGCGTAGCCGGGTTGGATGTCGTCAAAGAGCCGCAGAAAATTCGCCAGCATATCAACATGGTCTCCGGCGGTGAATCCTCAGGGTACGGCTTATTGACGGTGCGCGAGAACCTTTGGATGTTCTCCCAGTTCTACGGAATCCCCTCTGCCCAGGCAAACAAGAACATCAAAGAGCTCCTGGAAGTTGTCGGGCTTGCGGATCGGATCAACACGAAATCCTCCGACCTTTCCACCGGTCTGCGCCAAAAGATGAACATCGTCCGGGGTTTTCTTACCGAGCCAGACGTCCTTTTCATGGACGAACCGACCCTTGGTCTGGACGTTGGTGCATCGCGGGATGTCCGCAAGTTCATCCGCCAGTGGATTGATGAGCACCAGGACCGTACTCTCATGCTTACCACTCACTATATGGTGGAGGCAGAAGAGCTTTGCGACCGCGTTGCCATCATCAATAAGGGTCATGTTCTCGCCTGTGACACGCCTGCCAACCTGAAACGCAATTTGCAGCAGGATGCCATATTCCGACTGGAAGTCAGCCCTCTCAACGGAGTCCCGGTAGACGTGTTCGAGTCGATCCAGGGCGTCCGGAAGGTTGTCCACACACCGCAGGATGGAGCATCTATCCTGGAGCTGATCCTTTCGGAAGAATCGGTCCTCGGGACGGTCGTGAACACCCTGTCTACCCAGGACCTGCGCATTCTCAACCTGCAGAAGCGTGAGCCCACCCTCGAAGATGTCTTTGTCGAGCTCGTCGGGCGCAGCATGAGCGAAGTGGAAAAGAATGACTGAAATCACCAAGAAGCACACCGGCATACCGTTCTTTTTTCAAACGGTCTGGGCCCGCGCCTACCCGCGTGTGGTCGGCCAGCAGCGCGAAAAATCATGGATGTTTTTCGATGTGCTCCTGCCGCTGCTCGCTGTTTCTGCCTACGTATTCGTCTATAAAGCCATCAACGCTCCGGAAGAGTACGTTGGCTTTGTTATCATCGGCGGAGCGATGACCGCTTACTGGATGAATGTCCTTTGGTCGATGAGCTCCCAGTTATATTGGGAAAAAGAACAGGGGAACCTGGCCCTGTATATCATGTCGCCGAGCTCAATGATGGCGATCCTGCTCGGAATGGCTCTTGGCGGACTGGTTGCGACGACCCTCCGGGCTGCGGTGATCATTATCATCGGCGGCTGGCTCTTCCAGGTTCCGTTTGAAGTCAGCAGCTTCACCCAACTGTTTGCCGTCTTCGTGCTTGCCATGGTCGCTCTTTACGGCATGGGGATGATGACATCGTCGCTCTTCCTGCTGCTCTCCCGTGAAGCCTGGCACCTGGCAAACCTGGCCCAGGAACCCGTTTACCTGGCCTCCGGTTTTTACTTCCCGATTAAATCTTTCCAGTTCTGGGTTGCTGCAGCCGCATCGTTTATCCCCCTCACTCTCGGATTGGACGCTATGCGCCAGCTTTCATTTGCTACCGGACCGGCTCTGGGATTCCTGCCCGTCCCGGTCGAGATCCTCATCCTGGCAGTCTTATCCGCCATCTTCCTTACCGGCGCTTTCCTCATGCTCAACCACCTGGAAAAACTCGCCATTCGCGAAGGACGATTGACGGAGAGCCGAAGGTAAGGGAGACAAAATCATGGAAGAAGCCTGTTCGGCACCTCATCAGGAAGCCAGGAAAGGCAGGAATCCAAGAAGAATACCTTCAAGGTAGGAAATGATGATGAGCAATTGCAAAGGACCATTTAATAATTCTCTTCTTTTTTCCTGGCTTCATTTGTTCCTGGTTTCCTGCTAAAAATAACTGACATACATATGGAAAGAACGAAAGATAACAACTTCCTGACATCATTCCGCACGGCTGCCTGGCTGGGTTGGCAGATCGAATCGAACTGGGCCGATCCGTTCCTGTTTGCGGTCTACTCCATCATCAAGCCCATATCTGCCGCTGCCATCCTGGTCGTCATGTACAGCATCATCACCAGCGGCGACTTCGACTCGCCGGTTTTCCCCTATATTTACCTGGGTAATGCGTTCTATATCTATGTAGCTGCCATTCTGGTCGGTATATCCTGGACGATCATCGATGACCGCGAGCACTACCGTACCATGAAATACATCTACACAGCCCCGGTTTCCTTCCCGGTGTACTTGCTCGGGCGCAGTGTGGCGAAATTCCTGATCGGTTCTCTCTCTGTATTCATTACGATCCTATTTGGTGTGCTGTTCCTGAAAGTACCCCTGGTTCTTTCACAGGTTAACTGGCCGCTCTTCCTGGCTGGTCTCATTACCGGGCTGATCATGCTGACGATGATAGGTTACCTGATCGCCGGCCTGACGATGGTCACTGCCCGCCATTACATCGCCATCGGGGAATCGGTGGCTGGAGCGCTGTACCT
>Ga0105092_10001828_pt1 | contig 11401 bp, 6 predicted proteins | sample PPLLak2March2015_FD_87021 | JGI IMG/M metagenome (GOLD analysis project Ga0105092, IMG submission 87021) | Freshwater sediment microbial communities from Prairie Pothole Lake near Jamestown, North Dakota, USA - PPLs Lake P7 Core (1) Depth... | ecosystem: Environmental > Aquatic > Freshwater >... | reverse complement strand
CGCTCGCCGACTTCGAACGCATCAATAAGAAGCAAATGGAGAGCGGGGACAAGCTGTATGCGAATCCGCGGAACACCGCGGCGGGCTCGCTCAAGCAGATCGATCCGAGGGTGACCGCGGTGCGACCCCTCAAGTTCTTCGCGTACGGGATCGGACGCCCCGAAGGGACCGGCATTCGATCACAGTGGGATTTGCTCGAGTCGCTCAAGTCGTGGGGACTGCCCGTGAATCCGCTCTCCAAGCGGTGCACGACCGTCGACGACGTGATCGCGTTTCACGCGCAATTGGAAGAGCGTCGGACGAAGCTCCCCTACGAAATCGACGGGGTGGTGATCAAGGTGAACGACTTTGCCGTGCAAGCGGAAGCGGGGACGCGTTCGCGCTCGCCGCGGTGGGCGATCGCGTGGAAGTTTCCGCCGCAGGAAGCGCGCACGCGCGTGCTCGGCATCGAAGTGCAAGTGGGCCGCACCGGTGCCTTGACCCCCGTCGCACGGTTGGAGCCGGTCCGCGTGGGCGGTGTCACGGTGTCGAACGCCACCCTCCACAACGCGGACGAGATCGAGAAGAAAGACGTTCGCGTGGGCGATTGGGTGTTCGTGCGGCGCGCGGGCGACGTCATCCCGGAAGTCGTGGCGCCGATCAAAGAGCAGCGCAAAGGCACGCTGCCCAAGTTCAAGATGCCGGAAAAGTGCCCCGTGTGCGGCACCAAGGTCGAGCGACCCGAGGGCGAAGCGGTCACGCGCTGTCCCAACTTCTCGTGCCCGATACAGGTGCGCGGACGTTTGATCCACTTCGCGTCGCGGGGTGCGATGGATATCGAGGGGCTCGGCTTCAAGCTGATCGATCAGCTCGTGACGGTGGGGCTGGTCGAAACGCCGTCCCACTTCTATCGACTCCGCGTCGAGGATCTGAAGCCGCTGGAGCGCATGGCGGAGAAGTCTGCGCGCAACGTCATCGAGGCCATCGAGCGGTCGAAACACACCACGCTCCCGCGCTTCATCTATGCGCTCGGCATCCGCAACGTGGGCGAGACGGTGGCCGAAATACTCGCCGAGCACTTCGGGTCGATCGACGCGTTGATGGAGTCGAGCGAAGCGGAATCGTCGAAAATACACGGCGTTGGCGGCGTGATCGCGCGCGAGATTCGCGCCTGGACGTCGGTCGCGGCCAATCGCAAACTCGTGCGCGATCTCGTGCAGGCCGGCGTTGCGTTCGCGCACGCGCCGCGCACGGTGAGCAACGAGTTCGCCGACATGACGTTCGTCTTTACCGGTACCTTGACGAAGTTCACGCGTGAGGAGGCCGAAGCGGAAGTCAAGAAACGCGGGGGCAAAGCGGCGTCGTCGGTTTCCAAGAACACGACCTACGTCGTGGCCGGCGACAAGGCGGGTTCGAAACTCGAAAAGGCGGAGAAGCTAGGCGTCGAGGTTATCGACGAAGACGCTTTCCTGCGCATGATCCGTCGCTAGACCGAACGCCATGCTCTACGAAGGCAAGGAGCACGCTCCCATCCCGCTGCGCCGCTTCCTGCGCCGCATGGCCACGCATACCGCGGTGGCCGCCGGCATCGTCCTTTTTTCGCTCGTGATCGGGATCGCCGGTTACATGCACTACGAGCGCCTCGATTGGCGCGAAGCCTTTCTCAACACGGCGATGCTCTTGGGCGGGATGGGACCGGTCGACATGCCGCAGACCGACGGCGGCAAACTCTTCGCCGGGTTGTTCGCGCTCTACGCGGGGCTCGTGGTGCTCTTCGTGGTCGGCATCATGATGGCTCCCGTCATCCACCGATTCCTGCACCACTTCCACTGGTCGGACGAAGATTCACGTCGCTGAACCCATGCTCGTGAACTGCCTCTACCTTGCTTGGCTGTAGGTCGCGCATTGCCTTTTCGATAGCAGACTCGCTAGGTGGCTCGACCCAATGCCAGTATGTGGAAGGAGGAAATACCGATGGTCATTATGCGTAGTTGTTCCAGGCTCGGCATTAAAGACACGGCCCGAGCCAGTCGCCGGAACGGCACCCTTGCGATACGCCTCCACGATCGGTAAAGCGGACTGGTCGTCAGCAAAGCGTCGCCTGGACGGACAAGCGGGCGAGGTAGTGCCTCCGAACGCAGCTATTTCAGCAACAACATTTTCCGCGACAACGTTGTCTTCCCCGTATTCAGTCGGCAGAAATAGATGCCGGATGCAACGGGCTTTCCTGAATCGTTCCGGCCATCCCAAATCGCCTCGTGCGCGCCGGCAGGAGTCACACGATTGGCCAGCGTCCGCACCAGCGATCCGTCAGTGGCATACACGCGAAGCGTGACCAACGACGCTACGGGCACGATGTACCCGATCCTCGTGACGGGATTGAATGGGTTTGGTCGGTTCTGCAGCAGTTCCGCTTCCAGCTGCGGCATTGATATTCCAATCGGGGCCGACAAGAACGAACCGGAATCGGTCAGCGCTTCTAGTGTGTAAGTGTACGTGAACCCCGGACGCGCAGTCTTGTCAATGTGACTTCTTACCTCCGGATCAAGAAGGCTCGGTTCGAACTCAAGGCCGTCCCCTTGCGAGCGATTCACCCTGAACCCTCTCACCCGCTCATCCGTCTGCACCGACCACGTCAACTGGATGCCATTTGACGTCGCGCGCCCGGTGAATGAATTGAAAAATACCGCGACGGGTTGCTCGGGTTCGCGACGCAGAATCGCGCCACCACTTCCAACCATCGTGCCGGCATCAACGCCGGTCATGCAGACGCCGAAGATATCGCCAAGATAGCTCGCCGCCATGCCGCTGCGTTGCCATTTCCAGGTCAGGCCGCCGTCGGTCGTGAATCTGACGTCGCCCCATTCGCCCACTGCGGTCCCGTCTAATGTGCCGCTGAACCAGACGTCGTTGAGGTTCCGATTGGTTCCGGTCTGGACACGCGTCCACGTATTGCACCCGTCCGTCGTACGAACAATGGTGCCGGTGTCGCCGACGACCACGCCCGTGTTCGCGTCGAAGAAAAAAACCGCATTGTAGGACTGACGCCATGGAATGGCCCGCTGAATCCACGTCGCCCCTCCGTCGGTCGTGCGTATGAGGTCTTCAGTCCATCCCACAATAGTGGCGGCTCCATCCACCGCACAGACATCGGTGTAGAGCGAGAGCGGCGCATTTGTCTGCGGTGTCCAGGTAACACCTCCATCGGATGTCTTGTAGACCTTGTTCCAGCCAGCGATGTACCCGGTTTGCTCGTCCTCGAACGCCACGGCGTAGAGGGGAGCAGTCGTGTCGCGGGACCGACGAATCCAGGAATTGCCGCCGTCGGTCGTGCGAATGATGTAGCCGTCATCTCCAACGGCGTGGCCATGATTGGGATCCGTGAAGTAGACGCCGCGCAACCTTGAGGTGATGCCGCTCGACTGCGACGTCCACGACACCCCGCCATCTTTGGTGCGATAGATAGAGCCCTGGTCGCCAAGAACAGTTCCGTGCAGACCATCCAGGAAGTGGACCCCATGAATGCCGTTGTATGTCAAGCTCCTGGATATCTGCTCCCAGTTCGCACCGTCATCGGTGGAACGAAGGATGATCCCGTTTTCACCCACGGCCAGCGATACCGAGCCGTTCGAGGCGACACCATGCAGGGCACGATCGGTGTGACTGACGCTGCCGGTCCAACTCTCGCCGCCATTCGTGGTACGAATGATCCGACCGCCGTAGCCGACGGCGATTGCGCGAGTGGAATCGATTTGGACGACTGACGCCAAGATCTGTTGGGTCGCCACGGGCTGGGCAGTCCATGTCAGCCCACCGTCCGTCGTACGCACGACCGTTCCGGGCGAACCGGTAGCCGTGCCGTTCATGGCATCGGAGAAAGCAACAGAGCGGAGGTCGGTTTGATACGCTCCAACGTATTGGCTTGACCACATCAGCCCCCCGTCGGTGGTGAGATAAATCGCGGCGGTCAGAAAGCCGGTATCCCAATTGACGAAGCCGCCGACGGCGACGATCCGATTGATGTTCAAGACCCAGAAATCAGCAACCGTAAATCCATCGGGAAAAGGGCGCGTCTGCCACGTTGCTCCTCCATCGTCGGTCCGGATCAGGTTGTAGTAGTCCGACAGGAAACCGGTCGCGCCATCTAAGAGGAACACATCCTCCAACTCGCCCGGCGTCGGGCTCGGCGCAAAATCCCAGTGTACGCCGCTGTCATAAGTCCGCAGCACGACGCCACGGCTGCCCACGGACAGGCCGTTGGTGGTAGTTCCGAATGAAACGTCGCGCATATACTGCCCGGTGCGTGTGTCGATATCCGTCCACATCAGTCCGGCATCGCCGGATCGAATCACCGTACCGCCGTCACCGACAGCGATTAGCGTGCTAATGTCCAGAAATGTGACGGCTCGCAGCGTACTTCCCGTCGGTTGGGGATTCTGCCAGGCCCAGCGGGGCTCGGCCGCATGAAGCGGAGAAGAGAACAATGCTGCGATACAGACTGTGAGGGCGAAAGCGGTGAACAAAGAGCGATGCACGGGAGGGCTCCTACCTGCGGCTCAACTTCAGGCGCGCAAGGAGATTATACACCTTTCCAGGAGTGGTCCTGCAACCTCCCGCGCCGACGGGCGCTTCCGAGCTTATCACGACTCCGCCAGTCCTCTACCCGACTCGGTAACGGGCGCCAAGGTGCTGCATGTTGACCTGGTTGGCTGGTCTTTGAACGGAAAAAAGAAGAGCCGCGCCCGGTGGTCCGGACGCGGCTCGAATCGAAACTATATGGCTGCGCGAGACGCGGCGAACTAGCCTTTGGGCGTCCCTGCCGGTGCGGTTTCCTTGGGAGCGGCACCCTTGCGATACGCCTTCACGATCTTGACCGTCTCCACCGGCACGTCGTTCATGCCGTTCTTCGAACCAGTCTTGACCTTGCCGATCCCGTCAACGATTTCCTTGCCCGCGATGGTCTTCCCGAACACGCAGTAACCCCAACCCTGCGGCGTCTTGGACTTGAAGTTCAAGAACGTGTTGTCCTTCGTGTTGATGAAGAACTGGCTGGTGGCGCTGTTGGGATCGCTCGTGCGCGCCATCGCGATGGTATACTTGTCGTTGGTGAGGCCGTTGTCGGCTTCGTTTTCGATGGCCGGCTTGCCCGTCTTCTGCGTCATCTCGGGCGTGAATCCGCCGCCCTGAATCATGAAGTCGGGGATGACGCGATGGAAAATCAGGCCGTCGTAGAACTTGCTGTCGACGTAGTACAGGAAATTCTGCACCGTGATCGGGGCTTTGTCGGGATAAAGCTCGATCTCGATGTTGCCTTTCGAGGTCTCCAGAACGACCACGGGTAGCTCCTTCTTGGTTGTTTGCGCGCCGGCCACGCCGGCGAAGAGGACGGCAAGCGCCGTCAGTACCACGATTTGCTTCATTCGAATCGATCCTCCGGTGGGAAAGCGACTGTGACGGCCGTTCGGCGCGTCAATCGCCTGAATTTAGAGCAAAGGGGCGACCACGTCAAGGCGGGGATCGCGGCCTCCGTGCGGGCACTCACACCCTAGCGCCGCGCCCATAGACTCAGCAGCAACGTGAGCACGAGGCTCAACAAGAGCCCGGTCGCGATCGGGAAGTACAAGGTGAAATTCCTCTTCTTGACGATGATGTCGCCCGGAAGTCGCCCCAGAAACGGGATACGATCCGAAAATACCAGGACCAACCCGACCACCACGATCACGCTCCCGATCACTACCAGCGCTCGACCCAGCTCATGCGACATGGCTTGAAGTCTAGAAGGTGTGCCCCGACGTTGCAAGTCGCCGACCCGTTCTATATGATGGACGCATGGGCAACCCGAAAAGCCGCATGTTGGTGGGGACTTGGCTCGTTGTGTGGGGCCTGTTGCTCCTGTTGGTAAGCAACCACGTCCTCCTTGGATGGAGACACCTGTGGCCGAGCATCTTGGTCGTGACCGGCGTCGTGATGCTGCGCGTCCTGCAGAACCGTTTGAGCTTCGGCGTCATCTTCGCGGCGACCTGGACGATACTCCTCGGGCTCTTCCTCACCATGTTTTCGTTCGGTTTCGTCGAATGGGGGCGCATGCGGTCGTTGTGGCCCATCATTCCTACCATTATCGGCGTGTCGTTCGTCGTGGCGGGCGCCAACCGCCCGCCGACCAGCGCCGGAATCGTGGTCGGTTCGATGGTGATCCTGATGGGAACCGCGAGTTTCTTGTACGAAACCGGTACCATCAGTGTGCGCGTCGCATCGCCGTTCCTGCGCTTTTGGCCGCTCGTGCTCGTGCTGGCGGGATTCGTCTTGATGAAGCGAGACGCGCGAGCGCGGGACGCGTCCGTGACGCCGGCCCGATTCGCCGATGCGCACCCGCACTCCTTCGACCAGGGAGCGCTGTCGACCGACGTCGAGAACGCCATCATGCGCCGCGTGCGCGGTGCCCCCGGTTCGCACGCCGCCGCGGGCGCCTTGGTGCGCGAGCTCAAGGCGCGCTTCGACCGCTTTTCGTGGGTGGGAATCTACCGTCTGCGGGGCGACCTGCTCGCCCTGGACGACGCCGAGTTCGTGGGAGCCTCCCCGGAGCACCGTCGCATTCCGCTCTCGGAAGGTGTGTGCGGTGCTGCGGCGCGCGAGCGCGAGACCATCGTGGTGCCCGACGTGTGCGCGGACGACCGCTACCTCGCGTGCAGCCCGACCGTGAAATCGGAGATCGTCGTGCCCATTATGAACCGTGGAAGCCTGATCGGAGTTCTCGACATCGACAGCGACCAGTTGGACGCCTTCAACGACGACGACCGCCGTTTCCTGGAATCGCTGGTGTCGAAGGCCGCGCGGATGATCGGCGAAGAGCCCGTCGCGGCGGCTTAAGCCGATTCATCAAAGAGCGCGCGCTTTTTCTTTAGCCGCTGCGCCCGCTCATTCGCGAAGCGCTGGATCCCCTCGAGAATCCATTTCGGCGAAAGGTGGGCTTCCTCCACCACTTCGTCCACCGTCCCGCCCGTGCGCCAACGATCGTCCCAGTCGCTGCTCAACCAATATTCGCCCGTGAGCCCGTAGTCGACCCAGTCGAACATCAAGCGGCGCGCGCGGTTGGTGATGGCCATCGCGTCGACGCGGTCCGCGTCCGAGTACACGGCGTTGCGATACTCCGCGTCCTGCAAGGCGAAGAGCTGGGGGCTGATGGCGGCCACGACCTTGACGTTGAGTCCCAGCTCGTCGAACTTGGGGAGCAGCTTGACCACGTTGTTGGTGGTCGACGTCCCCTGCACCACGACGACGCCCATCTTGGGTTGCCCGCTGCGATAGGGCCGCATCACGTACGCGCCGCGCGCCGCGTCGAAATGCGATGCCATGCCCAGCTTCTCGCGGTCGGGTATCTCCACTGCCGGCCGAGTCAAATGGAGTGCGATGATGTGCGCATCGGTCTTGAGGGCCGCCGCGATGACCACGGGGACTTCGTTGAATTCCCACGGGTGCACGTCGATCACGTGTCCGTCGGGGAAGAGCTGCGTCACCCCCGGTGAAAAGATGCCGAAGTGCGTGCGCGAGTCTTCCGCGGTTTCCGGGCCGCTGTGTCCCGCGATCCACAACACCTTGCCCACCTTGATCTGCGAATCCTGCGCGAGCTGGCTGAACAAGCGCATCGGACCGTACTTCAAATAGACGAATGACCCGTACGTCGAACAGGTGGCGTAAAAGCCGTTGAAGTCCTCGTACGGCGTCTTGGAAAAGTTGACACTCGCGATCCCGGTCGCGATTCCAGAGTTGGTGAACTCGGTGATGCCTTGCGGGAGCAGCACACCGTCCAGGTTCTTGTCGCGGTCGAACCAGCCGTAACCCTTGACGTCCTCCCACTCCTTCGCAAAACCGGCGATGTTGGTCGACTCCGCGAGGTCGGCGCTCATCGCGATGAAGAGCGGGCGATCGTAGTGTTCGCGCGCAAGCGCGTTGGCCCACGCCCCCCAGCGCGCGAGGGCCGCGCGGTTGGGGTGCTTCTCGCCCGGTTTGGCCCACATGGCCGCGGGGTAGTTCTTGTAGTCGGTGAGCCGCGCATCGCGCGCGGGATTCTTCGACACGTCGAGCTTGAAGCCCGCGATGTCGCTCGGCACCGATTCGCCGATTTCCACCAATCTTTCGGCCACATAGTCGACCAGTGCATCGTCGGCGCGAATCACGTCGGCGACTACTTTGAGGTTGGCGCGCGCCTGCGCAGCGATCTCCGCGGCGTCCTTGGGCGCCGGTTCGCCGAAGCCCGCGAACTGCACGCCGTATTTCTCCATGAAGGGCTTCTTCGTCCCCCAGAACAACTCGCTGTTCATGGCGTGAGGCGTGCCGTGCGACTTGTTGTCGTATTTCAGGTACTCGCGCCCCTTGCGTGTGCGCATGAACATCATGCTCGGGCGCCGCTCGGGATTGTCGCCCATCGTCATGTCGAAGAGCGCGCGCGTCACCGACTCCCAATTGCTGCCGTCTTTCGCTTCGCACACGCGCCAGCCGTGCGACCCGAACCAGTCGCGCGGGCTTCCGTGCACGAAGTGGCTGTAAGGGATGTCGTCGATTCCGAAATCGTTCCAGTCGACGACGTAGTGGAGGTTGGTCAATCCCAACCCGTACGCGGAATTCATCGTCTCGTGCGCGGCACCCGGCGTCAGTCCGCCTTCACCTTCGAACGCGAACACGCGCACTCCGTTCGCTGCCGCGCGCTTGAGCGCGAACGCCTGGCCGGCGGACGGCGGCGACCCGTGCCCCGACGGCCCCGTGTTCGCCTTCACGAACAGCGTCTTGCCTTCCATTTCCGCGTGGCCCGGGAGTCCCTGGTTGCGCCGCAGCTTCACCAGGTCTTCCCACCACACCATGCGGTCTTCGGGGATGAAGAAACGCTGGTTCTTCGTGCGCTCGTATTTCAGCCGCAACGGTTCCGCGAGGGCGGGGAGTGTCGCGTAGATGAGCGGCACCGTGTGGCCCGCGATCAGCGTGAAACGATCGCCGAAGCGTTTCTCGGGGTGCCTGATGTCCCAGCGCATCGTGCCGCCCAACAACAGCGACACCATCGCGTGCACTTTCGAGCGCGAACCGCCCGGGTGGCCGCTCTGCCGGTAATTGAGCATGATGTCGATGTACTGATCGATGCAGTCCTTGAGCTTCTCCCAGTGGGCGAAGTGCTCGGACTGCGAACGGAAGGTCGAGTCGAGGTCGGGTTTGTGATTGACGGCCAAGCGAAGCCCCTTTGCTGGAAGGATGACGCGCCGGGAACTACGCGGCGGCGGCGCGCGTCGCCACAGTGTAATGCGCCGCGCTCGCCGTGTCAAAAGGGGTGCTCTGCCGTCACAAGTCCATGGACAGGCCGATGCGCTGCTCGCCGCCGGTAGGTTCGTAGAGGCTGCAGACAAGATAGGGCCGCTCATAGGCGTCTGCAAGGCGCGGGCTATGGAATGAACAAGCGATCGCGGCTTTTCATGACACGGCGTTCGAAGAAATGGGCGGCTCGGGTCGCGAACGGTGGAACACTCGGTACAGCGAGGGAAGTACCACCAGCGTGAGGAGTGTGGACGAGACGATGCCACCGATGACCACCGTCGCGAGCGGTCGCTGGACCTCCGCGCCGCTCCCGGTCGCGATGGCCATGGGGACGAATCCCAGGGCGGCGACTAGCGCGGTCATGAGAACCGGCCGCAGGCGCGTGAGAGCACCGCGCGTGATGGCCTCCTCCAGCGGCAGGCCCTCGCGGCGCAGCGAGTTGATGAACGTCACCATGACGAGACCGTTGAGCACCGCGATTCCCGACAGCGCGATGAAACCGACGCCGGCGGAAATCGAGAAGGGGATTCCTCGGAGCCACAACGCCAGGATGCCACCGGTCAGTGCGAGCGGGACGCCCGAGAACACGACGATCGAGTCCTTCACCGAGTTGAACGTCGCGAACAACAACGACGCGATGAGCAGCAGCGACAAAGGAACCACGATGGCGAGTCGCTTGCGCGCCGCGATCATGTTCTCGAATTGTCCGCCCCACGTGAGCCAGTAGCCGGCCGGGAGATCGATTTCCCGTGCCACGCGACGCTGCGCTTCTTCCACGAACGACCCCAGGTCGCGCCCGCGCACGTTGGCTTCGACCACCACGCGACGCTTACCGTTCTCGCGGCTGATTTGGTTGGGCCCTTCCGCGATCTTGATCTGCGCCACCGCGCTCAGCGGGAGATAGCCGGCCTCGAGGTGGCGGATGCCGTCGAGTGACGCGGCCGCGGTGCCGTCCCGCGAGGGATCGTCGGGGAGCGGAATGGGAAGGAACTCCAATGCGTGCAAGTCGAGTCGCGCTTGCTCGGGCAAGCGGACGACCAGGTCGAAGCGACGGTCGCCTTCCCAGACGTGTCCGGCGGATTTTCCGCCGATCGCGATCTCTATTACATCTTGCACATCCGCTACGTTTAGCCCGTGGCGCGCGATGGCGGCGCGGTCGATTTCGACCGTGAGCAGGGGAAGCCCGCTGACCTGCTCGACCTTGACGTCGGCCGCGCCGGGGATGTCGCGCAGCACTTCGGCGATGGCCCGCGCCTGCGCGTGCATGGCGTCGACGTCGTCCCCGAACACCTTGACGGCGAGGTCGCTGCGAACGCCCGCGATCAACTCATTGAACCGCATCTCGATCGGCTGCGTGAACTCGTAGTTGTTGCCGGGAACCGTGCTCACCAGTTCTTCGATTTCGCCGACGAGCTGCTCCTTGGGCTTGCGCGGATTGGGCCACTCGCGCCGCGCTTTCATGATGATGAAGACGTCGGCGACCGAGGGTGGCATCGGATCGGTCGCGATCTCGGCCGTCCCGATCTTCGCGAACACGCGCTCGACTTCGGGCACAGTGGTGATGCGCTCCTCGAGGTGGTGCTGCATCGTAATCGCTTGCGTCAGGCTGGTCGACGGGATTCGCATCGCGTGCATCGCGATGTCGCCTTCGTCGAGGGAAGGGATAAACTCGCTGCCCATGCGCGAGAAAAGCAGGAGGGACGCGACCACGAGCGCGCAGGCGCCGGCGATGACGGCCCACCGGAATCGCAGCGCCCGCGCGAGCGTCGGCGCGTAGAGGCGCTTCGCCCCGCGCACGGCCGGGCTCTCGCGCTCCGCCACGCGACCCCGCAGCAGCAACGCCACGCCCGCGGGGACGAAGGTGAAAGTCAGAATGAGCGCCCCCGTCAGCGCGAGGAGGACCGTCATCGCCATGGGCTTGAACATCTTGCCCTCGATGCCGCTCAAGGTGAGGATGGGAAGGTACACGATCATGATGATGCCGACGCCACAAAAGGTCGGTATGGCCACTTCTCGCGCGCTCTCGAAGGCCTCGTGCAGGCGTTCGTCGCGCGTGAGCAGCCGCCCCGCCGCCGCCTGACGGTGCCCGAAGCGCCGCACCATGTTCTCGACCATGACGACGGCG
>Ga0105092_10001827_pt1 | contig 11402 bp, 10 predicted proteins | sample PPLLak2March2015_FD_87021 | JGI IMG/M metagenome (GOLD analysis project Ga0105092, IMG submission 87021) | Freshwater sediment microbial communities from Prairie Pothole Lake near Jamestown, North Dakota, USA - PPLs Lake P7 Core (1) Depth... | ecosystem: Environmental > Aquatic > Freshwater >... | reverse complement strand
ATTAGCGGCCTCAGTTTTGGTTTCCCGAATCAGAAATACTCCGTGCAACCGAGACAAAAGATAGCACGCAAAATGTCATAGTTCCATAGCGGGGTCAAGCAGTTAATTGAAGCGCCATCAGCGTAAAGCAGCGTCGGCAACCGAATGGTCGGCGACCCAAAAACTCCCGTGCTGAAGTGCCCAGACTCCGACGCGCCGCGGAACTGTGCCCGCCCGTGCCTGGCCGCCGGTCGCTTTTTTCCTTGACAAAAATGACTCTCCATTAATATATAAACATTCCAATCAGATGGCCTTGTTGGCCTTTCACGTTTCACGAAGAGGCTAGAAGGAGGGGAGAATCATGGAAGGAATTCTATTTTTCCTGCGCTGGATTCATTTCTTGGCGGGGATCACTTGGATCGGCATTTTGTATTACTTTAACTTTGTGCAGACTCCTTTTTTCGCCGAGACCGACGCTGCGGTTCGTACCGGAGCTATCCAAAAGCTCGTGCCTCGAGCTCTGTGGTGGTTTCGCTGGGCGGCGATGGTTACCTTCCTAGCGGGTATCCTGATCTACCTTATTCGTATGCACGAAATGGGTGCCGGGCTTTTCTACAGCTCGTCCTACGGAGTGACGATCACTATCGGCGGCTTGATCGGCACGATTATGTTTTTGAACGTGTGGCTTGTCATCTGGCCGAATCAGCAAATCGTCATCGCATCGGCCAATCAAGTGGCCCAGGGGGGACAGGCTTTGCCCGCGGCGGCTGGGGCTGGACGCCGCGCCGGGTTGACATCGAGAACCAACACGGTTTTCTCGATTCCGATGCTTTTTTTCATGGGAGCGGCCAGTCACTATACATCGTTGACCGGGCCGTCTTTTTCTAAAGGCTTGTTCTGGTTGCTGGTGTTCGTGATTATTGGCGCAGTGGAGTATAACGCGCTCGTGGGAACGCAAGGCCCAACGAAAAAGCCGCTCGACTCCGTTTCCGGAGCGCTTTGGGCCGGATTCATTCTGACGGCGATTTTCTATATTCTGTTCCTGTTCTGATGCACAATTGCTTACTGCAGATAGGCGGCGAGATAAGGAATTTCAGTTTTGAGGAACGGAAATGTCGGCATGACCTTCGTATCGCGTTTGGGTTTATACCCGGAGGGATATTCGGTGCGGAGAACCCGAGATTCAAGCAACTCTTGGGACGAGCCTTTAAGAGCGGGGCCGAGAGGGCCGTCTTTTGCCGGATCGTTGTTGTGACAGGCGACGCAGTTGGCAACATAGACGGCCCGGCCTCTTTCCCATTTCGGATCGCGACTCGACTGCTCTGCTTCCCTGGTACATGCGGTCACCGCTAGAGTTAAAAAAGCTAACAGACCAAAGGCTCTCATCGCTTTCATCCGTTTCATTGCATCATTCCAAATAGTCGTTCAGGCGACCGTTGCATTCTGCCTCAGGATTCCAAAAACAGGTGCGAAATCGTCTCGGATCCCTGACCAACGAGAATAAAACTTTTTCTTCTCCATTGCCTCATCGCGGCGTGGACCAGACTGGCGAAAGCGGCCGATAGGAGACTCGCCGCGTCTGCAACTGCGATGAAAGAAGGAGGGGAGATGTTAGAGAAAGCCCGGCTTGTATGCTAAATTCTATTTGGTGCGAAAGAGGGGAGTCGAACCCCTACGGGTATTACCCCACAGGATCCTGAATCCTGCGCGTCTACCAATTCCGCCACTTTCGCATCCGACTCATGCTCGTTGTCCTTGGTATGGTTATGTAGCTTGGCGTCCGAGGGTTGTCAAGATAACGCAACCGAGCCGTTATTTGGTATGAGCAAGATTCTCGTGGTTGAGCCACGGAAAATACTGCAGCAGGCCCTTCGTCTCGCTTTATCTGCCGATCATGAAGTCCAGTTGGACGCGCGTCTAACGGACCAAGAACCTCCGGCGCTAAAAAACTTTGATCTGGCGATCATCGACGCTGCAGCATTGCGGGACGCAAACGCACTGAATACCCAGCATTTGCGCGCGGTGCAAGGATGGAAGATCCCCAAGATATGGATTGATGAAGTCGAAACGGTACAGGCAGCGGGTCGTGATCGGCTTGTGGTGCTGACTAAACCGATTCAAAAAGAGACTTTACACTCAGCGGTAGCGACCTGCCTAGGTGTTTCCTCGCGCGGACAACAAAACGGTACCGTGCCGCAGCCCGCCAGGGGGACAACGGGATCGAGCGGAACGACGGCCAGCGACTCAGCCACGACTCCGGGGCCGACCATCATCGAGCTGGTTGATGTCGTAGAAGAGTCGCCCGAGCGCAAAAGTCGGCGACAGCGAAGAGCAAAGTAACTATATGCAGCTGGCGAAGAGATACTCGCACGAAGAAGTTGAAGCCAGATGGTACGCTCGCTGGCTGCAATCGGGGGCGTTCAAGCCCGCGCCGGGGAGCGGTCCCTATTTTTCCATCGTGATCCCGCCGCCAAACGTGACCGGCTCTTTGCATATGGGCCATGCGCTCAACAACACCCTGCAGGATATCCTATGCCGGTACAAAAGAATGGATGGCTACCGGGTCCTATGGGTTCCGGGCACCGACCATGCCGGCATTGCCACCCAGAACGTTGTCGAGCGCCGGTTGGCTGCCGAGGGCCTGACCCGTTCTCAACTGGGACGGAAGGAGTTCATCGAAAGGGTCTGGCAGTGGAAACAAGAAGCCGGAAACGCGATTTTGCATCAGCTCAAGGCCCTCGGCATTTCCTGCGATTGGGAGCATGAGCGTTTCACCATGGACGAAGGGCTTTCAGTGGCCGTGCGCGAAGCTTTCGTTCACCTCTGGGAAGAGGGTCTGCTTTATCGCGCCGAGCGCCTGATCAACTGGTGCCCGCGTTGTAAAACGGCGCTGGCCGATATCGAAGTGGTTCATGAAGAATCAAATGGCAGCCTGTGGCACATTCGTTATCCGCTGGCGGACGATCCATCCGAGGCGCTGCTGGTCGCCACCACGCGGCCGGAAACGATGCTGGGCGACACCGCCGTGGCCGTTCATCCGGACGACCCGCGCTATCAACGCTTTGCCGGCAAGAAGATTCGTTTGCCGATAACCGATCGGATCGTGCCGCTGCTCACCGATTCTTATGTGGACCAGACGTTCGGTACCGGTGTCCTAAAAATTACTCCGGCCCATGATTTCAACGATTTTGAGATTGGCGAACGGTTTGGATTGGACCGTATCAGCATCTTTGACGCCGATGCGAAAATCGATGGCGCCGCTTTTACCTCCCGTGGTGAAACAGGAGAATGGGTCGGCCGTTACAACGCGAAAGATCGATTCGAGGCAAGAAAACTGCTGCTCGCGGAGTTGAGAGAAAAGGGGTTCTTGGCAGAGACCGAACCGTACCGTCACGCGGTCAGCCGCTGTTACCGTTGCCAGACCGTGGTTGAGCCTTTTCTGACGCCGCAATGGTTCGTAAGCATCAAGCCGTTAGCGGAACCGGCGATGCGAGCCGTGCGCGAGGGAAAGATACGGATCATCCCTGAGGGATGGAGCAACTCTTATTTCGCATGGATGGAGAACATCAAAGATTGGTGTATTTCCCGACAGATTTGGTGGGGGCATCAGATCCCTGCCTGGTACTGCGTCGCGTGCAACTCCGGAGATATCATTCGCGCTGGCGACGGTGGCTATACGTTTACAAAGGACGCGCGACCGATTGTGTCGCGCCAACCGTCCGGGAGTTGTCCCAGATGTGGCGGCAATGAATTGCTGCAGGACCCCGACGTTTTGGACACCTGGTTCTCTTCGGGGTTGTGGCCCTTTTCGACCCTCGGCTGGCCGGATAGGACAGAGGATCTCAAGAGCTTCTATCCGACGTCCACCCTGGTCACGGGCTTCGATATTCTGTTCTTCTGGGTTGCGCGGATGATTATGATGGGGCTCAAGTTCATGGCAGATGTCCCGTTTCGCGAGGTTTACATTCACGCGCTGGTTCGCGACGAAGAAGGGCAGAAAATGTCCAAATCGAAGGGAAATGTCATCGATCCCCTCGAGGTCATGGCGCAATACGGCACCGACGCGTTCCGCTTTACCTTGGCCGCCATGGCAGCCATGGGTCGCGATATTAAACTGGCCGAGGAGCGCATCGCCGGCTATCAAAATTTTGTAAACAAGCTCTGGAATGCGGCGCGGTTTGTGCTGATGAACCTGGGCGACGATGCTGCCGTCGGCAGAGACGGTGAGGAAGGCAATGGCAAAGCGGTACGCGGCGCCACGGGAGATTACAGCTTCGCCGACCGGTGGATTCGTTCCCGTTTGGCAACGACGATCGCGCAAGCGCGCGAGGCGATCGACGCCTATCGCTTTAACGACTACGCCAACGTTCTGTACCAGTGCACTTGGCATGAGTTCTGTGATTGGTATATCGAAATGAGCAAGCTCTCGCTCAACGGCACAGTGCGCGGCGATCCCAAGGAAAGCCGGCGACTGCTGCTGGAATTGCTGGAGCAGATCCTGTCCCTGCTCCATCCAATCATGCCCTTTGTCACCGAGGAGATCTGGCAGCAGATCCCGGGCAAAAATGAGCGGCATCTCATGCTCCAACCCTATCCACGGAGCGATCCGGCTTGGATCGATGCGGACATCGAAAAAAAGATGGAACTTCTCATGGGGGTGGTTCGTGGGGTCAGGAACCTGCGAGCAGAAATGAACTGTCCGCCCGGTAAAGAAGTCAAAGTCGTCTTCCATGGGCCGGAGCGGGATCTGGAGTTTCTGCGGGATCACGAGGCCTACCTCCGGTCACTGGCCCGCATTGGAGCCGTCGAGTATCTGGCTTCAGGCGAGCGGCCCAAAGGCGCTGCAACGGCGGTGATCGGCGGGACCGAGGTTTATCTGCCGCTCGGGGATCTGATCAAGCCGGCGGAAGAGCGGGTGAGACTGACCAAAGAAGCGCGCAAGGTCGAGGAAGAGCTGTCGCGGATTCAAAAGAAGCTTGCCAATTCCGAGTTCCTCGGTAAAGCGAAGGAAGAGGTTATTGAAAAAGAGCGAGCAAAGTCGGCAGAGTATCAAGAGAAGCTGCGCACGCTAAACCGGAGTCTGGAACGGCTGGGCGAAATGGAGCAAGGAGGGAACTGAGAGTCATGGATATTCTCGTCAGTCCTCAAATTGAGCGGTTGATTCGCGACGCGCTGGATGAAGACATCGGCGCCGGCGATCTAGCGACGATGGCGACCATTTCGGCGGACTGTCAAGGCAAAGGACTGTTCCGCGCCAAGAAAGACGGTGTGGTAGCGGGATTGGTGCTGTTGGATCGAATTTTTTATTTTATCGACCCAAAAGTGAAGGTGCGCCTCCTAACCCAGGACGGCAGCCAGGTGAAGACCGGCGCCGTTGCCGCAGAAGCCGAAGGCCCGGTTCGCGCGCTATTGCTGGCTGAACGGACAGCCCTGAACTTTCTTCAACGTTTATCGGGAACGGCGACCTTGACCCGGAAATACGTCGACGCGGTCAAGGACTTTCCCTGCAAGGTTTTGGATACGAGAAAAACCACCCCCGGACTGCGGACTTTGGAAAAATACGCGGTGCGTATGGGGGGTGGAACGAATCATCGCATCGGTCTCTACGATGCCGCCTTGGTGAAGGACAATCATATCGAGGCGACGGGATCCATCGCCGAGGCGGTGAAGGCGGTCAGACTTCATGCTCCGTTCATGGCCAAAGTCGAAGTCGAGGCCGGAAATCTAAAGCAGGTCCAGGAAGCCATCGATGCCGGAGCGGACGTCATCATGCTCGACAACATGACCCTGCCGCAAATGGCGGAGGCAGTTCGCTTGGTCAACAAGCGCGCGGCGGTCGAGGCTTCGGGCGGGATCACGTTGGAGACCATTCGCCAGGTGGCCGAGACGGGTGTTGACTTCATATCGTCGGGTGCCCTGACCCATTCGGCGCCGGTGGTTGATTTCAATATGAAGATCACGATGAATGCTCGCGCCTGATCCAGACAAGAAAGCAGCGAAAGAGCCGGCCGGCCTGCCCCTCAGGATTCATCAGATCCAGGACGATTTAAGAACCAACCGCCTGGGCAAGAGGATCCACTACCTGACAGAGGTAGATTCGACTAATTCCCACGCCCGGCGACTGGCGGACAAAGGGGCTCAGGCGGGTGAGGTCATCATCGCCGAAAGCCAAACCCACGGCCGAGGACGTTTGGGGCGGCTCTGGGTGTCTCCTGCCCACGTCAACTTGTATCTTTCGGTTATCCTCCGACCGAAGCTCCCGCCTGTCGACGCGCCGCAGATCACTTTGATGGCGGCTGTGGCGCTAGCGGACGCTTTGGCGCCGTTTATCCCTGCCGTCCCGGAAATCAAATGGCCCAACGACATCCTGGCGGAGGGTCGAAAATTGGCCGGTATACTCACCGAGTCGGCATGTCATGCCGAAGCGATCGATTTCGTGATTTTGGGGGTCGGCGTCAACATTAACTATCCGGTCGAATCGATGCCCGATGCAATTCGGAAACGCGCGACCTCGATGATCAGCCTAGCGGGGGCAAGCGTGTCCCGTGAGAATGTCGCCCGGCGATTGATTCAGGACCTCGACAGATGCTATGGAGAACTCGAAGAGGCGGGCTTTCAAGCCCTTGCGGCGCGCTGGCAGACTCGGTTCGGGCTGCGAGGGAAAAAAGTCCGCGTTGAGATGACCGACCGGATCATTATCGGAATCGCCAGGGGCATCGATCGGGACGGAGCGCTGCTTTTGGAGGACAGCCGAGGAGAACTTCAGCGGGTTGTGGCTGGCGACGTGGTTCCAGTAGGGGATTGACTGTAAGGAATGCTGCTCGCGATCGATATCGGCAATACCAACATTGTCCTGGGCCTGTACCAGGGCAAAAAACTGATCACCCACTGGCGTCTCCTGACCCAGGCGGAGCGAACCGCTGACGAATACGGCGTGATCATTTCACATCTCGTGGCCTCCAAGGGTTTTCGTTGCGACCAGATTGATTCTATCGTCGCTTCCTGCGTCGTGCCGCCGATGGTGAGTGTCACCCAAGAACTTGCCGCTAATTTTTTCGAGCTCGAGCCGCTCATGGTGGGTCCCGGGATCAAGACCGGGATGCCCATCTTGTACGACAGCCCAAAGGATGTCGGCGCGGATCGCATCGTCAACGGTATCGCCGCTTATGAAAAGTATCGTGATACCTGCATCGTGGTTGATTTTGGCACCGCCACCACCGTCGATCTCATCTCCAAAAAAGGCGAGTACATCGGCGGCGCGATTGCTCCAGGGCTGCTGATTTCCTTGGAGGCTTTGTTTCAGCGCGCCTCTAAGCTTCCCAGAATCGAACTTGTTAAACCGAAGGAAGTTGTCGGACGCAATACGGTTAACTCGATTCAGGCGGGTATCTTTTTCGGCTATGTCGGCCTGGTGGACGGTATCGTCAAGCATATTCAGAAGGAAAACCGCCTCCAGGCCAAAGTAGTGGCGACCGGGGGGCTCGCTCCCTTGATTGCGTCCGAATGTTCCAGCATCAGTGAGGTCGACGAGTTTCTAACCCTGGACGGGCTGCGCATTATTTATGAGAGGAACTCCTTTGACGAGGTGAAGGTAAAAGCGCAGAAATAACGGTTACAAGGAGGATTTCACGGTTATGGCTACGGCGGAGCTGGAGAGACTGCGTAACGTCGGCATTCTTGGACAAGGCGGTTCGGGAAAGACTTCGTTGGGCGAGGCGATGCTGTTTACGGCGGGAGCGACTCAACGGATGGGTAAGGTTCAAGAGGGCACGTCGGTATTGGATCATGAGCCGGAAGAAATCAAACACTATGTGTCGATCTCGACAGCGTTTCATACGCTCACTTGGAAGAAACACCCTTTGCAGTTGATTGACACCCCGGGTTACGCTGCTTTCCTGGCGGATTCGATCAATTGTATGCGCGCTTTCGGCGGCGCCGTGTTTGTGGTTAATCCCTCCGTGGGTCTTAGAGTCGAGTCCGAACGATTGTGGGACAAGGCCAATGACAACCGAATCAGTCGGCTTTTTTTCGCAAGCAAGATGGATCACGAGCAAGACAATGCCGCCGAACGCATCGATTCGATGTTGGGAGCTTTAGAAGTCAAAGGGGTCCACCTCCAAATGCCCATCGGTGTCGAGGCCAACTTCAAAGGGGTAGTGGATCTGCTTGCGATGAAAGCGTACCTCTACGAGGGAGATAGTGGAAAATTTGCCGAAGGGGAGATTCCGGATGATCTCAAGGGCGCGGCGGAGGAGATGCGCCAAAAACTGATCGAAAGCGTCTCGGAAACCGACGACGAGCTGCTGGAAAAGTACTTGGATGGCAAAGAGATATCTACCGAAGAACTGAAAAAAGCCGTTCGCGAACAAACCCGTCAAGGAAAACTCTATCCCGTTCTCTACGGCTCGGCCCTAAAGCAGATCGGCATTCAACAATTACTGGATGCCATCATTGATTATTTGCCTTCACCCTTGGACGAAGACGGAGTGGAAGGCACGAACCCGATAACCAGCGAGGTTGAGAAACGGGCTCAGCAGCCGACGGCTCCGTTTTCTGCCTACGTGTTCAAAACGATCATCGATCCGTTCGCGGGAAAGCTCTCGGTCATGCGCGTCGTTTCCGGCAAGATCGCCTCGGATGGGGTTGGCTATGTTCCCAACAAGCAGGTCAAAGAGAAAATCGGTCACATGTTCCGTCTGGAGGGTAAGAAACAGGAGATCGTCAAAGAAGCTTCCGCCGGTGATATCGTAGCGGCGGCGAAGTTGAAAGACGTCTCCACTGGCGATACGCTTTGCGATGAGAAATCGCCGATTCAGTATCCGGAACCAGTGCACTTTTCGCCGGTCATTTCGTTTGCTCTCGAACCGAAAAGCAAAGCGGATGAAGAGAAGGTGCCCCAGGGCTTGCACAGAATTATGGAAGAAGATCCGACGATCGAGGTTCATCGCGACGAGCAAACGCGGGACTTTATCCTTTCAGGCATGGGACAGCAGCACGTCGAGATTATCGTCGAGAAGCTCAAGCGCAAATATAGCGCGGAAGTCGTCCTCAAGGCGCCCAAGGTGCCGTACAAGGAAACCATCCGCGCCAGCGCGAGCGCCCAAGGCAGGTTGAAAAAGCAAACCGGCGGGCGCGGACAGTACGGCGATACCTGGATTAAGATCGAACCGCTTCCCCACGGCAAGGGCTTTGAATTTGTCGATGAGATTGTTGGCGGGGCGATTCCTCGAAACTATATTCCGGCCGTGGAGAAAGGCATCAAGGAAGCGATGGCCGGAGGCGTGATCGCCGGCTATCCAATGGTCGATGTGCGGGTCAGGCTCTATGACGGTTCCTACCATGATGTCGACTCGTCGGACATGGCGTTCAAGATCGCCGGCTCTTTGGGTTTTAAGAGCGCTGTTGAGAAAGCCAAGCCGGTAATTCTCGAACCGATCATGAACATGGAAATTACGGTTCCCGATGAAAGCATGGGCGACGTGATTGGAGATCTGAATAGCCGCCGCGGAAAAGTCGTCGGTATGGATACGAAAGGGCACAATCAAGTAATTAAATCCAAAGTGCCGATGTCGGAAGTATTGAAATATGCTCCCGACTTGCGCGCGCTTACGAGCGGTCGGGGAGAATTCCAGATGGAGTTTTCCCACTATGAGGAGTTGCCGCCGCATCTGGCGGAAAAGGTGATCAAGGAAGCCAAGGCGAGACAAGCGGCGAACGGCGAACACAAGGCTTGAGAAACTGAGGTTTCCGATGGAGCAATCGTTCGATCAATTCAATGCGTCGCTGCTTTACTGCGACAAGTGTCGCAGGGCGATGCCGGTAAGAGAGCGCTTACTTTTGGTGCTGCCGGACGGCGAGCTGTATGATTATACCTGCCAGGGCTGCAATAGCTCGATCGGTTCCAAAACCGAACGGGCCGGCCTCAAGCCCCCGGTGGCTAGACCGAGATGGGGAGGTTAATTTCATGGCGGTGATTGATTCCGATGCCCATGTTCTGGAAACGGAACGAACCTGGGGCTACATGTTGGAGTCGGAGCGTGAGTATAAGCCGCGCGTGGTGGCGACGCCGGACGATCCGAGTTCCGGCGGTGAATCGTGGTTGGTGGATGGGGTCTATATCGGCAAGGCGAGAAATGTCGGGCATGAAACTCCGAAAGAAGCGCGAGAGATGGATGACATCGCCGCCCGTCTCAGGCACATGGACGAGCTCGACGTCGACGTGCAAGTGCTCTATCCGACGATTTTCTTGCGGCCGTTTACCCGCCGTCCGGAGCTGGAACAGGCGGTGACGCGCAGCTACAATCGCTGGCTCGTCGACATCTGGAAACGCGCCCCCGAGCGGCTGCGTTGGGTGGCGGTGTTGCCGCTGCTCTCAATGGATAAAGCCCTGGAAGAAGCGCGCTTCGCCAAGGAAAACGGCGCTTGCGGCATATTTATGCGCGGTCTCGAAGGCGACAAGCGACTGAGCGACCCGCATTTTTTTCCGCTCTATGAAGCAGCCGGACGATTGGATATGCCGGTCTGCGTGCACTCGGCCACCGGGAGCTTCGCGGTGCATGATTTTTTTCTCAACGAATGCGGATTTTCCAAGTTCAAGCTTGCCGTCGTGGGCTCTTTTCACGCCCTGATCTTTCACGAAATCCCGGAAAAGTTCCCGCAAACGAAATTCGCTTTCATCGAGGTCAGTTCGCAGTGGGTGCCTTACGCGATTCATGACTTCGCCAGACGGTTCGAGCGGGCCGGGAAGAAAGTGGACAAAGGAGAGGTTCTGCGTAAAAACCGGATGTACGTCGCCTGCCAAACCGATGACGACCTTCCCTATGTGCTGAAGTACGCGGGCGAAGATCATCTCGTTATCGGCACCGATTACGGGCACAACGACACCTCGTCGGAGATTTTGGCGCTGCGCAAGCTCAAGGAAGACGGCGCGGTGCCGCCACAGATCGTCAATAAGATCTTGGACGACAACGCCCGGGCGCTCTACGGACTGTAGTCGATCGGGTCGATGAGCTTGCCTGGCATAGCGTGATCCGGATGATAATTGATTTTCAGGCCCATATTTATCCTCAAGCGTATCTCGACGAGATGAAACGCATGGACGGTGTAGTGGTTTTGGAAGCTCCGGATCCCTACAGCGGCATGACTTACTTTTACGATAAAAAACTCGGCTGCCGGATCAACACGGCGACCTTCCAGGGACAAGATATCGAGCGCCGATTGGCGCACATGGATCAGCTGGGCATCGATATCCATGTGTTGACCCTACCAGCGCCTGGGGCGGACCGTTTCGAAGGCGCTGGCGCTGTGCGCCTTGCGCGGATCGCCAACGATGCGGTCGCCGCCATTTGCCGCAAATATCCCAACCGCTTCATCGGCTTTTTCACTCTGCCGACCGACTCCATTCAGGACTCGCTCGAGGAGCT
>Ga0105092_10001826_pt1 | contig 11404 bp, 7 predicted proteins | sample PPLLak2March2015_FD_87021 | JGI IMG/M metagenome (GOLD analysis project Ga0105092, IMG submission 87021) | Freshwater sediment microbial communities from Prairie Pothole Lake near Jamestown, North Dakota, USA - PPLs Lake P7 Core (1) Depth... | ecosystem: Environmental > Aquatic > Freshwater >... | reverse complement strand
GGGGAAGTTTATACAAAGTTCATCGACCAACTGCAGGAAGACCGGACCTATAGGAGGTTCAAGAAGACGGTTATCGATCGAAGGGAGTATCTGGCAGATACGTGTGACACCGGAAATACCCAAATCTTCCCGGACCAATCAGAAGAAGCATAAATAGTTTTCGTTAGACAAGATGTTGGAAAACGCAAATGTTGATTGGAGACGTGTCTAGATGCAGATAGCAAGACCGGTGACCTTCCTTACAAAGCGCATACCTTTCTTCCTCATTCTGGCGGGTTTAGGAATTTCAGTTTTCGGGGCTGCACCGAATCTATTCGGATTTAGTCACTCAGGAGGTTTTGGACCAAACCAGCTTTCTGTTGTTTCAGGTGGATCGGTCATCTTCCTGACAGGGATTTTGTTTTTCATGCCTCGTTCGGTTCAGGTGATTGGTGATTGGTTGTACCTTGCCTTTGGAGTTGCGGCCTCAGCCTTTGCAGCAGATCTATTCATCGTTCAGGGGCTCCCGGGCTTGGCACCAAAACTGATCCTGGTTTTCTCAGTCCTGTTGGGCGCAGTTATTTGGTATTCCAGACCAGACGCGGATAGTGTCAAAGAACCTGACAAAATATCGGGAACTGTGCAGCTTCCTGTAAAAATCGATCTGGTGGGGACTGTTGAATTTATCAGCCTGGTGCTGCAGCTCATTCTCATGCTTCTCCTGATCCAGCAGTTCAAGTTGGAAAATCAGGCATTCTACAACAACATCATTCCGCTTGTTTTTTACGGCTTTCTCATCCACAGTGTTTTTCCCAAAAAACTGCGCCTGCCTTTTTTCCTCGGCATTTCTATAACAGCGATACTAGGGCTATTAGGCTTACAAAATGGACTCTGGCTGATCGGTGCAGGCTTGGGTCTTCTCTTAATCACCAGGCTGCCGTTTCCTTTTTGGGGCAGGGTCATCCTGCTGCTAGTTACTGCAGGTATGCTTGTTCTTCTCAGAATAGAAGTCCTGCCAGCACCTTGGTCGCAAGCAATTTGGCCAGTATTTGGATCGATCTTCATGTTCCGGTTGATCGTCTATATGTACGATCTTAAACATTCTAAAGAAAATCCCGGACTTTTTCCTACCCTCTCCTACTTCTTTCTTCTGCCAAACGTCGTTTTTCCGCTGTTTCCGGTCATTGATTTTGCTGCGTTCCGTAAGACATATTACAACGAAAAGGCTTCTACCATATATCAGAGCGGAATCCGCTGGATGTTTTGGGGGGCGGTCCACCTGATCCTGTATCGGATTGTGAACTACTATTTCGTTCTATCGCCGGAAAGCGTAACCAATGGATTTGAACTCTACCGGTTCATTGTTTCAAATCTGGTACTGCTGCTGAGAATTTCAGGGCAGTTCCATATGATTATCGGTATTCTGCATCTGTTCGGCTTCAACTTGCCACGGACGATGCACGAATATTTTCTTTCATCCAGCTATACGGATCTGTGGAGACGAGCCAATATTTACTGGAAAGACTTCATGCTTAAGGTCTTCTATTATCCGGTTTACTTCATGCTTCGAAAGCTGGGTCCGAATGGCCAGCTGGTCATCGCGACACTTTTCGTGTTTGTCGTCACCTGGTTTTTACACGCCTACCAATGGTTCTGGCTGCGGGGAAGTTTCCTTCTGACTGCTCCTGATGTTGCTTATTGGTCCATCTTCGGCATGCTTGTTTTATTTAATATACTTTACGAGACGAAACACGGACGGAAGAGGTCGTTGGGTAAGGTTAAAGTAACCTTCAGAATGTTTCTCGTAAAGGTATTGGCGACAACGGGCACTTTCCTCAGCCTGGCAGTCCTCTGGTCGCTATGGACGAGCTCATCAATCCCAGGCTGGTTTTCTCTCTGGTCGGTCCTTTTCCGAGATCCTGGTTCTCTTGCCCAGTTTTTCTTTCTGGTGATTGCAACCCTGCTGGTCTTTGGTGTCATTATCTGGATTAAGGAGAAGAATTGGTCTATTGCTTTTCCTGGAAAACAGTCTTTCGTCAAATATGCGCTTGGAAACGGTGCGTTTATTTCAATCGTTTTTCTCATCGGGAACCCAATGGTTTATTCACATTTCGGTGGGAAGGCACAAGAAATTCTAGCTGATCTTACAACATCACGATTGAGTGACCGGGATGCTCAACTTCTGGTTAAAGGTTACTATGAGGACTTACTCGGTGTAGACCGGTTCAATACCGACCTGTGGGATATATATAACAAAAGACCAACGGATTGGCCGGCGATTCAGGAAACGGAAGCTGGACGGGCGACCCGTGACTTTTTGATCGTCGAGCTTGTACCATCGACAGCAATTGAGTTTCATGGAAGTGAATTTATTATCAATCAATGGGGATTTCGGGACAAAGAGTACGAATGGGTTGCACCCGATGATACATTCCGGGCTGTCCTGCTCGGGCCGTCTTTCGTCATGGGTTCTGGTGTTTCCAATGATGAAACCTTCGAAGCTGTACTGGAAGCACGTCTGAATTCGGAAATAATGGGTGCCGTTTATTCTGAATATGAGATCTTAAATTTCGGAATGGCTGGATATTCGGCGCTTCAAGAATTGTGGGCGTACGAGTCTCGTGCGCTTACCTTCCGCCCACAGGCTGCTTTCTATGTGGCACACCAACTGGAAACGGATATTCTCGTCCGCAACCTTGCCGATAGAGCAGTTCGAGGAGCAGTGCTTCCTTATGAGCATCTAAATGACGTGATAAATCAGGCAGGCGTACAGGCAGGGATGTCTTCTGAAGAAGCAGAACGCCGCTTACAACCCTTCGGTGCAGAACTGGTGACATGGACATATCAAAGGTTTGTCCAAATCTCTCTGGAGAATGGTGTTCTGCCTGTTTGGGTTTTCCTTCCCACGCTGGAAGCTTCTGTGGACCTCGAAATAGCCCAAGAACTGGAGGATGAAGCAGTAGCTGCTGGTTTCAAAATTGTTTCTCTGGCAGATGTGTATGAAGGAAAAGACATTCGTTCTTTAATTGTTGCTGATTGGGATTATCACCCAAATCAAGAGGGCCATAAATTGGTGGCGGTGCGTCTGTATCAAGCAATCCTCAGCACACCTGAATTAAGTCAAGCGTTCGGCTTCAAACAATAACATAATTTTCGAAGATGGGAGAAATTGTATGAAAACACAGGTGGTTATCATAGGCGGTGGTCCAGGTGGGACAACGATGGCGATGTACCTCCGGCGGTATGGAGTAGAGACGGTTATCGTAGAGAAAGAAGAATTTCCACGTTTCCATATCGGTGAGTCAATGACAAACGAGGCCGGCGGAGTTGTTCGAGAGCTCGGACTCGCAGATGAGATGGATGCGCTAAGCTTCCAGCACAAACACGGCGTAAAGGTGTACGGCTCTCATTCCTGGTTTGTTCCAGTCATGTCACGTATGCCGGATGGGTCGTTAATGGAAAATTTCACCTGGAACCTGCGGCGCAGCTCTTTCGATAGGATGATGCTGGAGAAAGCAGTAAGTCGCGGGACGAACTTGATCCAGGGACAGGCTACGAGGCCGATTTCCGGTGATGATGGCTCGATTAAAGGCGTTATGGTAAGACTTCCGGATGGATCTCAGTTAGAGATCGAATCTGAAGTATTGATCGATGCTTCTGGGCAAAACACCTGGTTGGCAAACCTGGGTGGTATTACGGGTCCAAAATACCTGGGTAATTACGACCGCCAGTTGGCCATTTTCTCTCACATAACCGGTGGAACCCGCGATCTGGGCGGACCCGAAAGAGACGAGCAGCCGGGTAATACCCTCATCTTTTATAAGGAAAAATATCATTGGGGTTGGTGGATACCGGTGGATGATAAGACGGTTAGCCTGGGCGTTGTCAGCCCGGCAGCCTATTTCCTGGATCAGAAAGAGAAAAAGGAAGACTTTTACGCCCGAGAGATTGTCAATCTGCATCCAAATCTTACATCCCGGCTTTCAAATATCGAGATCGTTGAAGAGGTCCGGTCGATTAAGAATTATTCCTACCAGGTAAATAACTTTACCGGTAAGGGATTTATCTGCCTCGGAGATGCTCACCGCTTTGTCGATCCGATCTTCTCATTTGGGATGTCGACGACGATGAAAGAAGCCCAGTTTGCTGCACCGTATATCTGTGATTACCTGAACGGTGTGAATCGCGATCAACCGAACCCGTTCTCAGATTACCAGTTGTATGTCGAAAAGGGCATCGATGTCCTGGAGGACTGCCTGGATGGTTTCTGGGAGCATCCCATGGCGTTCGCTTACCTGGTCCATGCTCGCTATCGTGATGAGATGATCGACGTTTTCGCCGGTAGGATTTACGAAGGTCAGCCCTCACCCGCAACCAATGGTTTCAGATCCCTGCTCAAACGTGAGCGAACGTATGATGATGCCAGCTTCTCCTCGATACCGATTGGATCCCGGTACCATCCGGAACGCGCTCCAATCTGGCATGCAGAATCAGAGGATCTTCGGAAGTTGGAAGAAGCGTTAATCAGCAGATAGATCTTGGGTATTTTATGGAGGTGGTGTCTTAAAACATATGGTTAAAATCTTTTTAGGGTATATCGGCATGTTAGGAATGACACTGCTTGGATTGATGGGAGTACTGCGCCTCGGATCAGGCATTGAAGCACCTGCATCTGTGAAAGGGACCTGGGAGTTTAGAGTATCCGGGCCAGAAACAGCAGTCCAATGTACTGGGTTGACGGGCTGGGTAGGAAACCTGGAATTGCAAATCAGTCAATCTGGTCCGGATCTGACCATCCATTTGAACAATTCTTCAGAAATCACCCTCACGGGTAAAGTACAGGATGCGACGATTACTGCAGCTTCAAAAAATCCAGAAATCGAAAACACTCAGATGATGCTGAGTTTACAGTTAAATCGTGCCGATCAACCAGATAGGTTGCAAGGCCTACTGCGTACTCCAAATTGTGTAGATTCTGTCCAGTTGGATGGGACGAAGGTCCAATAACACAATTCTCCATGAGGGGGAATAACCTTAATGCCAGATCTACCAAAACTGCTGCTCCAAATCGCTGTCATCCTGCTGATGGCACGCATCGTCGGATGGTTATTTCAAAAAATCCACCAACCGCAGGTGATAGGCGAAATGATTGCGGGTCTCCTGCTTGGTCCATCACTATTGGGCTGGGTAGCGCCGAAGGCTTCAGCGTTCTTGTTTCCACCCGAAAGCCTTGGTTTCTTGAGCAGCCTCAGCGAGATCGGTCTGCTGCTGTTTATGTTCCTGGTAGGAGTGGAACTGAACCCCAAGATCCTTAAGGGACGCAGTCATACTGCAGTTGTCGTCAGCCATGTGAGTATTCTTGCTCCATTCTTCCTTGGTTCAGCTCTGGCGCTCTATCTATATCCCCGTCTCTCGGATGACAGCGTGTCATTCGTTAGCTTCGCTTTGTTTATTGGTACGGCGATGAGCATCACCGCTTTTCCGGTGCTGGCGCGTATCCTTGCAGAAAGAAAACTTCTACATACGCACCTGGGTATCGTAGCAATTGCCTGTGCTGCAATCGATGATGTAACCGGCTGGACGATTTTTGCTGTTGTTGTGTTCATCATCCGATCCACGGAATCAATTTCTACAATTTGGTTAATGCTGCTCGGCATTATTGGTTTCGTGGCATTGATGCTGTTCGTGATCCGCCCGGTATTAAAACGCCTGGAATCACTTTATTTTAAACGTGGAGATGTTTCTCACAATATGTTGGCGGTCATGATGCTGGTTATGCTGGCCTCCAGTTGGGTTACGGAAAACTTGGGAATTCATGCACTCTTTGGAGCTTTTCTAGCAGGTGCAATCATGCCCAAGAGTGAGAATTTTATTGAGGCATTGACGGTAAAGATCAACGATGCAGTCATCGTCTTGTTTCTACCGTTATTCTTTGCCTTTACCGGTTTGCGGACCAGCATAGGTTTGCTCAACGGCACACAGATGTGGTTCTTCTTTGGGCTCATCCTCCTGGTAGCCGTCCTTGGAAAATTCGGCGGTTCATCTTTAGCAGCTCGGGTGAGCGGGATGAACTGGCGGGAATCAGGAGCTTTGGGAGTGCTGATGAATACACGTGGCTTGATTGAGCTCGTGCTCTTGAATATCGGCCTGGATTTAGGAGTCATCTCTCCAACCCTGTTCGCGATGTTTGTCCTGATGGCCTTGATCACCACCTTTATGACCTCTCCACTCCTTGAGTGGATCTACTTCGCCAGGCTCTTACCTGGCAAGTATGCACCGATCGAACAGGTGCCAGATAAGCTGGAAAAAGAGTTGGTTAGCCACGCTTTGTCTGGAATTGACAGTGGAAAGATCGAAATTGGTCATTAGCAAAAACCAAGTTTTATTGTCGAACAATAAACTCCTGGTAGGAGGGGCATGAATTCCGCGGATTTTATAAATTTTTCTCTACAGATTGGCGCAATGCTAGGTACTGCTGTTCTCTTCGGTCAGTTGATGAGAAGGTTCAAGCAGCCTGCAATTTTGGGTGAAATGATTGGCGGGATTATCTTAGGCCCAACTATCTTCGGAACGGTGGCTCCGGCTATCTATAATTGGCTGTTCATATCGTCGCCGAATGTGGTTGCAGTCCGCGATGCTTCGATCAAACTTGGGATGCTGTTTTTCTTGTTTGTCGCAGGACAGGAGATCAATCTTGGCGATCTGCGGACAATGGGCAAACGAGCCATATTGATTGGATTGATAGGAACACTGGTGCCTATCGGTGTCGGGGTTGGGCTTGTTTACGCTCTACCGCGAGCATTTTGGGGCCCGATTGCTCCCGAGCATTTCCTGTCCTTTGGCCTGTTTATCGGTATGAACCTGGCAAACTCTGCTAACCCCGTTCTGGCCCGAATATTAATGGACCTTGGATTGCTGAAAAGCGGCGTTGGGGCGACGATGATGACCGCTACGATCATAGATGACCTGGTAAATTGGACTTTGTTTGCCATCATCTTGAGTGACATCGCACCCAACCAGACTGCTGCCAATACCAGTTTACAAGTAAGTATTCTGCTCGTTGTGCTATTCTTTGTGCTTGTACTTGGGATAGGCCGGTGGTTGGGACCACGAGGCTTACAGTGGATCAAGAAACGTGTAAGCTGGCCAACTGGTTTGATCGGAGTCACGACGTTAGTTATTATAGTAACCGGCAGCCTGGCTGAGGGACTTGGTATCAATGCCTTTCTAGGTGCTTTTCTGGCTGGCGTTGCACTCGCCGGCGATGATCCTGACCATAATTCCGCTTATCAGGTCGTGAGTCACTTTGCGTTAAGCTTCTTTGCCCCAGTCTATTTCGTCTCTATGGGATTGACAGCCAACTTCATCACCAATTTTGATTTCCTTTTGGTTCTGATCATCGTAATAACAGCTTATGGCAGCAAAACTGGCGCAGTGCTCTTGGGCGCCAGGCTGGCGAAAATGCCGATCAACCGAGAAACGGTTTCAATTGCATTAGGGTTAAATGCACGTGGAGCTACCGGTATTATCCTGGCAGGGATAGGTCTTGCAAATAACGTGATCGATGAGCGCATTTTTGTCGCTCTGGTGACGATGTGCATCGTTACTTCCTTGATTGCTGGTCCATCGATGAATGCTTTACTGCTGCACCGTACAACTGTAAAAGCACCTGCGGGTGCAAATCGAAGTGATTTATAAAGACCTGAGCTATTGGTTGCTTATGCTGCAATATATACGTCACCCCGATCACCAACTCCATGACAAAGCCACTACTCAACCTGGAATCCGGGTATAGAAAAACTAAATTGCCGGGTTTGACACCGGCAGGAAATTATAGGAGACACCTAATTTTATGGACTTCACCTGGTCAAAGGAACAACTGCAGTTCAAGGAATCGGTCATAAAGTTCGCCCAAAAAGAGCTGAACGAAGACATGATCGAGCGCGATAGAGAAGGCGTGCTTTCGCGGGAGAACTGGAAAAAATGTGCAGATATCGGCATTTTGGGGCTGGCGATTCCTGAACAGTACGGCGGTACGGATGCGGATATTCTGACAACAGTCTTGATCATGGAAGGGTTGGGATACGGCTGTAAAGATAACGGCTTGATCTTTGCGATGAACGCACAGTTGTGGAGCGTACAGCAGCCAATCTTGTTGTTTGGGTCTGAGGAACAGAAATGCAAATACCTGCCCCAGATGTGCAGCGGTGAGATGATCGGAGCGCACGGTATGTCCGAACCGGGCTCGGGATCTGATGCGTATAGCCTTCGTACGCGCGCAGAACGGGTAGACGGTGGTTACGTGCTCAACGGTACGAAAACCTTGATTTCGAATGCGCCGGTCTGTGATATGGCCTTGGTGTTTGCTTCCGTAGACCTGTCTAAAGGGATTGGCGGGGTCACCGCTTTTCTGGTGGAAAAGGGGACGACGGGCTTCCATACCAGTAAGAATATGGAAAAAATGGGGCTGCGTACTTCACCAATGGGCGAATTGATCTTCGAGGATTGTTTTGTCCCCGAAGGAAACCGCCTGGGAAACGAAGGCATGGGCATGAGCATCTTCAACAGCTCGATGGAATGGGAACGGAGCAGTATCCTTGCCAGCCATATAGGCGCAATGGAACGCCAGCTTGAAGAATCGATCCGCTATGCTCGAACTCGCCGCCAGTTTAATCAGCCAATCGGGAAATTCCAGTCGGTCTCGAACAGGATCGCTGAAATGAAGGTCCGCCTGGAGACTGCGCGGCTGCTGCTCTATAAGGTCGCCTGGCTAAAAAAATCCGGAAAGACTGCCATTCTGGAAGCTGCTATGGCAAAGCTGTATCTGAGCGAGTGTTTCGTACAGTCAAGCCTCGACGCTATCCGGATCCACGGCGGTTACGGATATATGACCGAATTCGAGGTGGAGCGTGAGCTGCGCGATTCGATCGGCGGGCTGCTGTACTCAGGGACCTCTGACATTCAGCACAATATTATCGCCCGCTGGCTTGGTTTATAGGCGTCGGGAAAGAGAGCCGGGAAATGGCATATTTACTCCATCATTTGTTGGTTGAAAGCTCCAGGAAATATCCCGATAAAGAAGCGGTCCGGTTCAACGGGGAATGTCTCACCTACCGTGAGCTGGATCAAATGACGAACCGTGTAGCCAGAGCGCTTCTCTCTGCAGGGGTAAAACGTGGGGATAGGGTGGGGATCTATGTACATAAGTCCCTCGCTTCTGTTATAGCGATATTTGTTATCTTGAAGGCAGGTGGTGTATACGTCCCTCTAGATCCGAACGCCCCAGTTAAGAGATCGGCTTATATCACACAGAATTGTAATATTCAGGTCTTATTGACAACATCCGAAAAGCTTCCTGCCATTTCGGAGATGATCGGACATGGATCACCGGTAGAAAAGTCTTTACTGCTGGATAGTAACCCGGAAACACAACAGCCTTTCCAGGTGATCTGTTGGGATGATATTCAGAAACTCGAAAGCGATCCAATCCCCGCTTCTGGGACGATTGAAACAGATCTGGCTTATATCCTCTACACATCTGGCTCCACTGGAGACCCGAAGGGCGTGATGATCTCACACCGGACGATCTTCACCTTTATCAATTGGTGCTACGAGATATTCCAGATGACACCTGACGACCGGGTAACCAGCCACGCTCCCATCCACTTCGATCTTTCCACGTTTGATATCTTTGCAACGATTAAGGCTGGCGGGACGGTGGTCCTCATCCCCGAGAAGCTGTCCATATTTCCTACCCGGCTCGTCAAGCTGCTGCAGGACGAACGGATCACGATCACCTATATGGTGCCTTCGATATTGTCCATGATGGTTAATCACGGAAAGCTCGATCAAGCGGATTTTTCATCCTTGAGGTTGGTCTTGTTTGCAGGTGAAGTATTTCCAATCAAATATCTGCGTCAATTTGTACAGATCATTCCACATGCCGAATATTACAACCTTTATGGACCTACAGAAACGAATGTTTGCACCTACTACAAAGTTCGAGCCGTTGACCTTGAACCAGACCGGACTCAGCCGGTGCCGATTGGCATAGCCTGTGAAAACATGGAAGTGTTTGCAGTCGATGATCTAGGTGGTGTGGTTGATCGACCCGGGGTCGAGGGAGAGTTGTTGGTGCGCGGTTCTTGTGTGGCACAGGGATATTGGGGAGACCCAGAAAAGACTGCCGCAAGATTCGTTCACAATGCATACCAGCCGTTTATAGACGAGGTGGCATACCGGACAGGTGATATCGTGGTGCTCGATGAGGACGGAATCAATTGGAAATTTATAGGCCGCCGTGACCATATGATCAAAAGTCGAGGTTACCGGATCGAGCTGGGCGAAATCGAAGCTGCTCTGTATGGGCATGCCGGTATTAAAGAGGCTGCGGTCATTGCAGTACCCGATGATTTGATCGGGAACCGCATCCGGGCATTTGTTGTACCGCTGAACGGAAATGCTCTCAGTGCAGTGGATTTACAAGAGCACATCGGGAAGGTCCTTCCCCGCTATATGGTACCTGAGAGTATTAAATTCATGGATGAACTGCCGAAAACATCGACAGGGAAAATACACCGCCCATTGTTGGCGAGTATACATAGTCAGGAGGAATTAAGCCGTGAGTGATGTCATTATTATTGGAGGAGGTCCTGCCGGTTCCGCTATGGGGAGCTTTCTATCAAAGGCAGGTATCAGTAATACGATATTTGAAAGCGCAGTCCACCCAAGACCGCATGTCGGAGAGTCAATGGTAACTTCGACCACCCGGGTATTCAAAGAGATAGGTTTTCTTGAAACGATGGAGAGGGAAGGCTTTGTCAAAAAGTATGGAGCATCCTGGCACGCCCCTACAAACGGCGGCACGTTTTCCATTGAGTTCTCTGAATTTCCCCAGGAGGGAATTGACCAGGATTACACCTACCATGTGGACCGGTCGAAGCTCGATCTTTTATTGTTGAAACATGCCGAATCCCTGGGGACGAAAGTGTACCAGGGCATACATGTCAAGCAGGTCTTGTTTGATGGGGATCGGGCATGTGGTGTAAGGATTGCTGTTGAGGGGCAAGAGATTGATGTCCCATGCAAGATGGTGGTAGACGCTACCGGAAGGCGGACTCTCCTTGGACGCCAGCTTAACCTGACGAAAAAGGATCCAATTTTCAACCAGTATGCTGTCCACGCCTGGTATGAGGATGTGGATCGGGGTGTTGGAGATAATGCGGACCATATCCACATTTATTTTCTGCCTGTGGAGCGAGGCTGGGTGTGGCAGATACCGATTACGGATAAAGTAACATCAATGGGAGTGGTTGCAGAGAAAGACGTTTTCGTACAGTCCAAGAAGGACCTGGAAGGATACTTTAATTCCTACATCCAGACCAACCCAGACCTGGTGAATGCCATGCGAAACGCCCGGCGAGTC
>Ga0105092_10001825_pt1 | contig 11404 bp, 10 predicted proteins | sample PPLLak2March2015_FD_87021 | JGI IMG/M metagenome (GOLD analysis project Ga0105092, IMG submission 87021) | Freshwater sediment microbial communities from Prairie Pothole Lake near Jamestown, North Dakota, USA - PPLs Lake P7 Core (1) Depth... | ecosystem: Environmental > Aquatic > Freshwater >... | reverse complement strand
TTAGAAGAGCCGCCAGATGCTGTCGCCGTCGTTGCGGTAGTTCTTGGCGGCGTTGATGCCTCCCTGGGCCGCGATCGAATGCGCCCGCCGCGGCGAATCCTGGTAGCAGAAGCACTTCACGTTGTAGCCGAGCTCGGCCATCGCGGCGGCGCCGCCGGCGCCGGCGAGGCCCGAGCCGACCATGATGACGGTGTACTTCCGCTTGTTCGCGGGGTTGACCAGCTTCATCTCGAAGCGGTGCGTGTCCCACTTCTTCTCGATCGGGCCGGAGGGAACCTTGGAATCGAGCTTCACCGGCTCACCTCAGAACCCCCGCGAGCACCGCCAGCGGGAAGGAAATGTTGCCGAGGACGATGATGGCCGCGAAGATCCAGGCGCCCGTCCTGGCCATGGCGATGTGCCGCGGGTGCGAGACGCCGAGCGTCTGGAACATGCTCCAGAAGCCGTGCCGCAGGTGGAGCCCGAGCAGGATCATCGCCACGATGTACGTGATCGAGACCGGCCAGCTGCGGAAGCCCGCGATGAAGTTGTGGTAGACGTCGCCCTCGATGAAGCTCGGGTGCGCGTTGCCGAAGGTGAAGTGCATCAAGTGGTACCCCACGAAGGCGAAGATGAGGACGCCGCTCCAGCGCATGGTCCGCGAGGCGTACGTCGACTCCCGCCACTTCTGCTCGGCGTAGGCCACCGGCCGGGCCCGCCGGCTCGTCAGCGTCAGGGACGTCGCCGACCAGATGTGCAGGATGACGGCGGCGAGCAGCACGGCCCGGGCGGCCCAGAGGGCCCATCCGTGGAGGAACTCGCGGAGGAAAACGGCGTAACCGTTCATGGCCTCCGGGCCCAGATACACCTGCAGGTTGCCGACCATGTGGCCCAGGACAAAAACGAAAAGGATGGCGCCGGTCACGGCCATGACGACCTTTCGGCCGATCGACGACCGAAGGAATGCTCGCGTGTCACCCATCCGATCCGCGATTATATGCACCAGGCGATCGCGGTCGTGGGAATGCTCCCGCGCCGGGTCTCTGTTGGGGCAAATGATGAGGAAGATGCGCCTACTGCGCGCGGCGCTTCTCGTGGCCTTCGTTCCATGGGGCGCGCTCGCCGCGGACGACTCCGACGCTCCGGTCGTCGCCGACACCCGGGCCTTCCTCGAGGAGGTGCGCCGCAACCTCCAGAGCGACGCTGCGCTGCTCGAGCAGTACACGTTTACCGAGACCTACTCCGAGAAGAAGCTCGCCGGGGACGGCAGGGTGAAGAAGGAGCGGGTCGAGACTTACGAGGTCTATCCGTCGGTCGAGCCGCGCAAGCTCTACCGGCGGCTCGTGGCGCGCGACGGCCAGCCGGTCTCGGAGAAGGAGCTCGCGGAGCGGGACAGGAAGCACCAGGAGAAGATGGAGCGGCGCGAGCAGAGGCAGGCCGCCCGGAGCGAGGCCGAGCGCGCCGCCCGCGAGGCGGAGAGCTTGCGCAAGGAGCGCGCCGTCATCGACGAGGTCTTTCTCATGGACGACTTCCGGATCACCGGCCGCGAGCTCGTCGACGGCCGCCCGACCATCGTCGTCGAGTTCTCGCCCCGGCCGGGTTACAGGCCCGTGACCGAGGGCGGAAAAGTCATCCAGAAGTTCTCGGGCCGCGCCTGGGTCGACGAGGCGGACCGCCAGCTCGTCCGGCTGGAGGCGCAGCTCGTCGAAAACCTCGGCGTCGGCCCGGTTCGCATCGCGCGCCTCCAGAAGGGCGCGTCGGCCTATTTCGTCCGGCGCAAGGTCAACGGCGAAATCTGGCTGCCGTCCGAGGCGCGGTTCACCGGCCGGGCGAAGATGCTGCTCGTGTTCGGCGGGCGCCTCGACGTCATGTCCCGCTACTTCGACTACCGGAAGTTCTCCGTCGGCACGCAGGAGGAGGTCCTGCCGGAGACTCAGACGGAGCCGGCGGAGGCGAATCCCGGAGACTAGCCGCCGCGCAGCGTCCGGACCGTCGGGAACTGCTCGAGCAGGGCGAACCAGTAGATCGGAACGACCGGGACCTCTTCCCTGGCGGTGGCGCCGGTACGGAAGGCCCGCGGGGCCCGAACGGCGCCGTCCCACTCGATCGTCAGCGCCAGGCCCTCGAGCGAGGCCGCGGCGGTCCTCTTCTCGCGGATCTCGGCCGCCGTAAACGCCAGGGCCTCCTTCGTCCCGGGGACGAAGAAGACCTCCTCCTTGGGCTTGAACCGCCGGTCGCTCGTCTTCTTGCCCGAGACTCCTTCCCAGGAGGACATCGCGTAGAGGCGCAGCCGCAGCGGTACGGCCGAGAGATTCCCCGTGTCGAGGCACACGGTCGAGGGGTAGAGCTCCCTCCAGGCCTCCGCGGTGGTCACCGCGGCCGGCAGGATCGTGAGCGTCTCGCCGGATAGGGGCCCGGAAAGCGCACGGCCCGTGGCCGGCGTCCAGTAGGTGCCCGTCTCCCGGTCCCGGAGGACCAGCATGTCCTTCCAGAGCGCTCCGGAATTCTCGAACGTCAGCGTCCGGCCGGCGACGCGCCGATCGAGGACGGTGGAGAGGTCCGTGAGCGCGCAGCGCGCCACCACGTACGGTGTCCCGGCGGCCTCGTCGTTGACGACCTCGAAGTCGTCGAGCAGTCCGATCGGGTACATCCGGGCCCCCTCGGAGGAGGATGTCGGCGGCGCGAGGCCGACCACCTTCTCGTTGCGGAACGGGGGGTCGGTGTGTTGCTTCAGGGGGACGAGGGTCGGATTCGAGAGACTCGGAAACTTTCCCTCCGGCGCCATCTGGACGATCGGGGCGCCGTCGGCGACCCCGACGCGGGGCTTCGTCTCGTAGTCGTGGGCGAAGCAGCCCACGCCGAGGCTGAGAGTCGCCGCGAGCGTGCCGAGCCCGGGGCGCCCGCCGCGACTCACGCCAGCGCCGTCACCGGTTCGGCCCGCGGGCCGCGCCGCACGACGCGCCGATACTCCGAGTCCCTCTCGTATGGCTCACGGCCGGATTCGCGGATGATTCGCTCGAAGTCGGAGCGGGTCAGGCCCGAGGCCGTCGTCGCGCCCGCCGCGTGCGTGATGATTTCGTCGACCACGGTGCCGACGAGGTCGTCGGCGCCGAAGAAGAGCGCGACCTGCGCGAGCTTGGTGCCGATCTGGATCCAGTAGGCCTTGATGTGGGGGATGTTGTCGAGGAGCAGCCGCGAGACCGCGATGACGCGAAGGTCGAGCTGGCCGGTCGAGGAGGGCAGGTGAGCGAGAGGCGTGTTCTCGGGGTGGAACGCGAGGGGGATCAGGCCGGGGATTCCGCCGGTCTCGTCCTGCAGCGCGCGCAGCCGGAGCAGGTGGTCGACGCGCTCCTCGGCCGTCTCCACGTGCCCGTAGAGCATCGTCGCGTTGGTTTTGACGCCCTGCCGGTGGCACTCGCGCGCGACCTCGAGCCAGCGCTCGCCCGAGATCTTGTTGGTGCAGATGATGTCGCGAACCCGCTTCGCGAAGATCTCGGCCCCGCCTCCCGGGCATGAATTCATGCCCGCGGCCTTCAGCTCGCGGATCGCGTCCGGAAGCTCGCGGTTGCCGACCTTCGCGATCCAGTCCACCTCGACCATCGTCCACGCCTTCAGGTGCACCGAGGGAAACGCCTTCTTCAAAGAGGACAACAGGCCCGTGTAGTACTCGAAGGGCCAGGTGGGATGGAGCCCGCCGACGATGTGGAACTCGGTGACCGCCTCGCTGTAGCCCTTGCCGGCCTCGGCGAGGCATTCCTCGATCGCCATCTCGTAGCCGCCCGGCTCGTTGACCTTCTTCGCCCAGGCGCAGAGCGCGCAGTCGACCCAGCAGAGGTTGGTCGGGTTCAGGTAGCGATTGACGTTGTAGAAGGCGAGGTTGCCGTGCTTCGCCTCCCGCACGTGGTTCGCGAGCCGCCCGAGGCCCAGGAAGTCGCGCGTCTCGAAGAGCCGCACGCCGTCGTCGAAGGTGAGCCGTTCGCCCGCGAGCGTCTTCTCGGCGAGCGGGAGAAGATCGGAGTGGAGGTAGGTCGAGAGGAAATCCGTCACGGGATCGCCGGCTTCGTGACCGGCTGGAAGGGGTCCTGGGAGACGGGCGCGATGTCGTCGACGAACGGCGTCAGGTAGCGGTAGCAGTCCCAGCAATACTTCGCTTCGGGCTTGAACTGGAAGTCGACGACCCGGCCCACGGCGGGGAAGTCCACGATTTCCCGGCCGCAGCGGTGACAAATGTCCTTCTGTCCCTTGATCAGACGCCAGACCGGACCCATGCCCGCACCCCCGCCTCGAATGCTATCAGGTAGGGCCGGTCCCGCCGTCAATGGCGGAACCGCCGAACCGCGTCCGAAACGTCACGAGACACCCGGCCGCGAGCAGGGCCACGCCGGCCCCGATGAGAAACGCCGCGCGAGCTCCGAACATCGTCCACCACACGCCGAACAGGGCGGAGGCCGGCAGCGCCGCGAGCCCGACGGACGCGTGGAAAGCTCCGAAGGCCTTGCCGCGCAGCGGCGCCGGCGCCATGTCGGCGACGAGGGCCCGTTGCGCCCCCTCCGTCAGCGCATGGAAGAGAGCAAAGAAGGCGACGAGGCCCCACATCGCGGTGGGGCCCGCGACGAAGGCGAAGCCGACGTAGGCGGCAGCGTAGACGACCCAGCCGAGGAGGATCGTGCGCGTCCGGCCGACGCGGTCCGCGAGCGCTCCTCCCGGGACGCCGGCGGCGGCTTTCACGGCGTTGAAAAACGCCCACAGAAGCGGGAGCTCCCAGAGCTCGATGCCGACGTCGCGGGCGCGGAGAATCAGAAAGGCGTCGGTCGAGCTCGCGAGCGCGAAGAGAACGAAAATGGCGACGGCGAGCTTGAGGCGGCGTGGGAGCGGCTCCGCGGCGACGGGCGACGCCGGCGGCAGGGTCGGGCGCGGCCGGGGCTCCTCTTTCACGCCGAAGACGAGGAGCAGGACGGCTGCGATTCCCGGGATCGCCGAGAGCAGAAAGACGGAGCGTTCGTCCTCGACCACAAACTTCAAGAGGAGAGCCGCGAGGAGCGGGCCGGCGACCGCGCCGGCGTTGTCCATGGCGCGCTGCAGACCGAAGGCCCGGCCGCGGCGCTCCGGCGGCACCAGGTCGGCGAGGAGCGCGTCGCGGGGCGACGTGCGGATCCCTTTGCCGACGCGGTCGGTGAAGCGAATCGCGAGGACCTGTCCCCAGCTCGCCGCGAGGCCCACGAGAGGCCGCACGGCGGCGGCGATCCCGTAGCCGGCCACCACGAGCGGCTTGCGGCGCCGGATGCGGTCCGACCACCAGCCCGACACCATCTTCATCAGCGAGGCCGTCGCTTCGGCGACACCCTCGATGAGGCCCACGGCCGCGGGCCCGGCCTTGAGGGTCCGCGTGAGGAAGTCCGGCAGCAGCGGAAAGATCATGTCCGACGACACGTCGGTGAGAAACGACACCCAGCCGAGCGCCCACACTCCGCGTTCGGTTCGGGGCTTAGCGTCGGCAGGCATAAAATATTAGGAGTTTTGGCACGTTTTACTTATTTTATTAGCAACGCGCTCGCCGGCCCGCTCATCATAATCGGGTCGTGCGCCACCAGACGTCCGACTCGTTCATCCTCGCGACCTACGCCCTCCGCGAGACCGACCGGATCGTTTCGTTTCTGACGCGCGACGCCGGGAAAAAGCGCGGCGTCGCCCGCGGCGCGCGCCGGCCCAGGAGCATCTTCTCCGGATCGCTCGAGCCGATGACGGAGGCCCGTATTGTCTACTTCGAGAAGGAGGGGCGGGAGCTCGTCTCGCTCAACGCCGTCGACCCGATCCGTCCCTCGTTCCGGCTCTCGAAGGAGCTGGATCGCGCGCTCTTGCTCTCGGCGCTCGCCGAGAGCCTCGAAACGTTCGTGTCGGAATCCGAGCCTGCGGAGCCGTTCTACCGGCTCGCGCGCCACGCCATGGACGGGCTGTTCGCGGGAGCGCCGGTCGACCTCGTCGCCGCGTACTTCGACCTCTGGATCCTGAAGCTCTCGGGTCTCTTTCCTTCGCCGCGCGAGTGCGCCGGCTGCGGACGGCCGCTCGAGCCGTCGGAGCCGCTGCTTTTCGACGAGGCCCGCCCCGGCTTCGTCGGCGCCGAGTGTCGGGGCGGAGAGGTCCTCCGGCTGACGGCGGACGCGGGAGCGACGCTCGGGCGCTTTCTCTCCGGGCCGCTGGATCCGGCGGACCGGCCCCGCGGCCTCAACGAGATCGCCCGCGTCACGCGTCTCGCGCGCCGCCACTTCCTCGGGCACGAGCTGAAGTCGCAGCGGGTGCTTTCGGAAGTGCTTGGCTGATAAACTTCTGCCAGTGTTTACCTTGCAGCGTTTGATCGCCGAGCTGACGGCGTTCTGGGAAGGCGAGGGTTGTCTGATCGAGCAGCCCTACGACCTCCCGGTCGGCGCCGGGACGATGCACCCCGCGACGTTTCTCCGGGTGCTCGGTCCCGAGCCGTGGCGGTGCGCGTACGTCCAGCCCTCGCGCCGGCCGGCCGACGGCCGTTACGGCGAAAACCCCTTTCGGCTCGGCAAGCACCTCCAGTTCCAGGTCGTCCTGAAACCGTCGCCGGAGGACGTGCAGCGGACCTACCTGCGGAGCCTCGAGAGGCTGGGCGTCGTCCTGGCGGATCACGACGTGCGTTTCGAAGAGGACAACTGGGAGTCTCCGACGCTCGGCGCCTGGGGCGTCGGGTGGCAGGTCGTGATGGACGGCATGGAGATCTCGCAGTTCACGTACTTCCAGCAGGCCGGGGGCATCGACCTCGCTCCGGTCACCGCCGAGATCACGTACGGCCTCGAGCGCATCGCAATGTTCCTCTCGAAGCTCGACTCCGTCTACGCCGTCATGTGGAACGACACGCTCTCCTACGGCCAGGTGCGCCGGCGCGAAGAGGTTGAGCTGTCGAAGTACGACTTCGAGGTCGCGGACGCGGAGCTCGCCCAGCTCATGCTGGATCGCCACGAGCGCGAGGCCCGGCGCTGTCTCGACGCCGGGCTCGTCATTCCCGCCTATGAAGCGACCCTCGTCTGCTCCCACCAGTTCAACGTTCTCGACGCGCGCGGCGCCGTTTCGGCGACCGACCGCGTGGGAATCATCCGGCGGATTCGCGACCTCGCCTGCGCCTGCGCGCGGGCCTACGTTTCGGGAAAGGAAGGACAGCGGTCTCCGGCGTCCGAGCCGGAGCCGGCGGCTGTATAGCAGCTTAGAGGTTTAGAGGAGCTCTCGTCGGGACGCCGCCGGCTCCGGCCGGCGGTCCAAAGACAATCCACGTGAACACCCACGATTTCTTGCTGGAAATCCGGACGGAGGAGATCCCGGCGCCGGCGCTTTTGCCCGCCCGGCTGGAGCTCGCCCGCGCCGCGGGCGAAGCGCTGGCGGAGGCGAACCTCGCCCCCGCGGGCATCGAGTCGTACGCGACCCTCCGGCGGCTGGCGCTCGTGCTCCGGGGGCTCCCCGAGAGGCAGGAGGACCGTTCCGCGGAGATCCTCGGGCCGCCCGAAGCGAGCGCCTTCGGCAAGGACGGCAAGCCCACGAAGGCGGCCGTGGGGTTCGCCAGGGCGCAGAAGATCGACGTCGCGGACCTCGTCGTCGTCGACTCGCCCCGCGGAAAGACGGTCGCCGCCCGCAAGACGATTCCCGGCCGCGAGGCGGCGGAGGTGCTCGCCGAGATCCTGCCGAAGGTGGTCGGCGGCCTCGCGTTTCCCAAGACGATGCGCTGGGGCGAGGGCACGCGCGCGTTCGTGCGGCCGGTGCGCGGCGTCGTCGCGCTCTACGACGGGAAGGTCGTGCCGCTCTTGCTCTACGGCGTTTCCGCGGGCGACCGCACGGTCGGGCACCGCGTGCTCTCGGACGGCGAGTTCCCGGTGACGGGGCCCGACGACTATCTCGCCAAGCTGCGCAACGCCTACGTCGAGCCGGACGCCGAGGCGCGCCGCATCGCGATCCTCGAGAGGGCGCGCGCTCTCGCCGGGGAAGTCGGCGGACAGATCGAGGCGCACGCGGATCTCGCCGCCACGCTCGCCGATCTCGTCGAGTGGCCGGGGCTCGTGCGCGGCTCCTTCGCGCCGGAGTTCCTCGAGCTCCCCGAGGAGATCACCGTGACCGTCATGCGCACGCACCAGAAGTTTCTGCCGCTGCGCGGTCCCGGAGGGCTCCTTCCGCACTTCATCGCGGTCATGGACAACGACGCCGACCGGAAGGGCTTCATCGCGAAGGGCTGCGAGTGGGTCCTGAACGCCCGTCTCGCCGACGCCCGATTCTTCTACGACGAGGACGCGAAGCAGACGCTCGAGGCGAGGCTGCCCGAGCTGTCGCGGCTGACCTTCCAGGAGAAGCTGGGCGACTATCGGCAGAAGACGGCCCGCATCCAGGAGCTCGCCGAGGCCATCGCCCGCGAAGTCGGCCGGCCGGATCTCGTCGAGACGGTCCGCACCGCGGGCCTCCTGTCGAAGGCGGATCTCGTCAGCCATGTCGTCAAGGAGTTCACCGACCTCCAGGGCATCATCGGCGGGCTCTACTCCCGGCGGGAGCGGCATCCGGATTCCGTCTGGAAGGCCGTGTACGACCAGTATCGGCCGGCCTCGGGCTCGGAGGAGCCGCCGCGCGAAGCCTCCGGCGCGGTGCTGTCGCTCGCCGACCGGTTCGACTCGCTCGCCGGCTTCTTTCGGCTGGGCCTCGTGCCGACGGGATCGAAGGATCCCTACGGCCTGCGCCGCGCCGCCCTCGGCGTCGTCGCGATCGCGATCGGGCGCAACTGGCGTTCGGACTGGCGCCCCATCGTCCGGAAGGCGCTCTCCCTCTATCCGGCCGGCCTCAAGGGCCCCTCGCCCGACGAGGTCGTCGACGAGCTCGGCCGCTTCTTCGCCGACAGGCTGCGCAGCCTTCTCGAGCGCCGCGGTTCGAGCTACGACGAGATCTCGGCCGTCCTCCATGTCGGCGTCTGGGACTTCGCCGACGCCGCCGACCGGGCGCGCGCCCTCACGGACGCCCGGCGCCACATGGACTTCCGCTCGCTCATCCAGGCCTTCAAGCGCATCCGGAACATCGTCGGCGACGAGCGGCCCGGGCCTCCCACGCCCGAGCACTACCGGGAGCCCGCGGAGCGCGCGCTCGCCGCGGACGTTCTCCAGGCCAAGCAGGCGATCGAGGGCTTCACGGCGGCCCGGGAGTACCGGGAGGCGATGGAGACGATCGCCTCGATCGCCCCCTCGCTCGATCGCTTCTTCGTGGAGGTCCTGGTCAACTGCCCCGAACCCGAGCTGCGCCGGAACCGGCTGGCGCTGCTGGCCTCGATTCAGCAAGAATTCACGCGCCTGGCGGACTTTTCGGAAATCGTGGTGGAAAAATGAAACGCGTCTTTTCGTTCGGCAACGGCGCGGCGGAGGGAGCCGGCCTCGGCAAGGAAACCCTCGGGGGCAAGGGCGCGGGCCTTGCCGAGATGACGGCCCTCGGCATCCCGGTGCCTCCGGGGTTCACGATCGAGACCTCGGTCTGCGCGGACTTTTCGCGAGGGGCATCGCTCGACGGCATCCGGGCCGAGGTCGAGTCGGCGCTCATGAAGCTCGAGCACGACACCGACCGCCGCTTCGGCGACCCGGAGAATCCGCTCCTCGTCTCGGTCCGTTCCGGGGCTCGCTCGTCGATGCCCGGGATGATGGACACGATCCTGAACCTCGGCCTGACCTCCCGCACCGTGCAGGCGCTCGCGAAACGCTCGGGCGAGCGGTTCGCCTACGACTGCCGCCGGCGGTTCCTCGAGATGTATTCCGACGTCGTCCTCCGCGTGCCGCGCCACGAGTTCGAGAAGGTCATGAAGGAGATCAAGCAGGCCCGCGGCGTCTCCGGCGACACGGACCTCTCGGCGGCGGACCTCGCCGAGATCGTCCGGCGCGGCGAGCAGATCGTCCGCCAGCGAACCGGCCACGACTTTCCCGACGAGCCGCGCGAGCAGCTCTGGGGAGCGATCGGGGCGGTCTTCCGCTCCTGGGACAACGAGCGCGCGAAGACCTACCGCAAGCTCCACCACATCCCCGACGACTGGGGCACGGCCGTCAACGTGCAGGCCATGGTGTTCGGCAACCGGAGCGACACGTCCGCCACGGGAGTGGCCTTCACGCGGGACCCGGCCTCGGGCGCGAAGACGTTCTACGGCGAGTTCCTGCCGAACGCCCAGGGCGAGGACGTCGTCGCGGGCACCCGGACGCCGCGGCCGCTGAACGCGGACGGCTCGGGCCAGTCGCTTCAGGAGACGATGCCGAAGGCCTACGAGGAGCTGCTGCGCGTGCGCGATCTGCTCGAGAAGCGCTTCCGCGACATGCAGGATCTAGAGTTCACGATCGAGGAGAACAAGCTCTACCTCCTGCAGACGCGCAACGGCAAGCGCACCGGCTTCGCCGCCGTGCGGATCGCGACTGACATGGTCGACGAGGGCCTCATCAGCGCCGACGAGGCCGTCGCCCGCGTCGAGCCCGAGCAGCTCGTCCAGCTGCTGGCGCCGATCTTCCCGACGAAGGAGAAGGAGGCGGCCATCAAGGAGGGACGGCTCCTCGGCAAGGGGTTGCCCGCCGGACCCGGGGCCGCCTGCGGGCGCGTCGCCCTCACGGCCCCCCACGCCGTCGCGATGGCCGCAAAGGGGGATCCCGTCGTCCTCGTGCGCGAGGAGACCTCGCCGGAGGACATCGCGGGCATGCACGCGGCCGCCGGAATCCTGACGACGCGCGGGGGCGCGACCTCGCACGCCGCCGTCGTCGCGCGCGGCATGGGCAAGACCTGCATCGTCGGCGCAGGGGAGATCACGGTGGACCTCACCCACGGTGAAGTCCGCGCGCACGGGCTGAAGGTCGTCGAGGGCGACTGGATGTCGATCGACGGGACGGCGGGGGAGGTCCTCGTGGGCAAGCTCCCGACGCGGCCCTCGGAAGTGCTCCAGGTCCTGCTCGAAGGCACGATGAAGCCCGAGCAGTCCACCGTCACGCGGGCCTTCACGCGCATCCTCGCGTGGGCGGACGAGCGGCGGCGGCTGGGCGTCCGGGCCAACGCCGACACGCCGACCGACGCCCGTATCGCCCGCCTCTTCGGCGCCGAGGGCATCGGGCTCTGCCGCACCGAGCACATGTTCTTCGAGGCGAAGCGCATCGTCGCCGTGCGCGAGATGATCCTCGCCGAGACGGCCGAGCAGCGGCGCAAGGCCCTCGCGAAGATCCTGCCGATGCAACGCGAGGATTTCGCCGGCATCTTCCTCGAGATGGGGGAGCGGCCGGTAACGATCCGGTTGCTCGACCCGCCGCTTCACGAGTTCCTGCCGCACGACGAGGAGACGATCGAGCGCACCGCCAAAGAGCTCAACGTCTCGGCCGAGAAGGTCCGCGAGCGCACGCACGCTCTGAAGGAAGCCAACCCGATGCTC
>Ga0105092_10001824_pt1 | contig 11407 bp, 9 predicted proteins | sample PPLLak2March2015_FD_87021 | JGI IMG/M metagenome (GOLD analysis project Ga0105092, IMG submission 87021) | Freshwater sediment microbial communities from Prairie Pothole Lake near Jamestown, North Dakota, USA - PPLs Lake P7 Core (1) Depth... | ecosystem: Environmental > Aquatic > Freshwater >... | reverse complement strand
GCCTGGCAGAGATCCTCTTCGAATACAGCAGCGAAGATAGCCACGCACTTCAGGCGCGCCACGGCCTGCAGGCGCTGATGCGCGGTACCGGTCAACTTTCGATGCAGCAGTCTGAGCAGACAAAGGTTGTTTTGCATCTCGGCCAGGCGATCGATGCCCAAACGAAGGAGAATGACGAACAGGCCGCCGAGGAACTCGAACACGCCCTCGAGGCCGGCTTCAACCACCCTGCCCTCTACTTCGATTTGGGCCTGCTCCGCTCCAAAGGGGATCGGCTCGAGTCCGCTGTCCGCCACCTGCAACATGCCATCAAACATAAAGACTTTGGTTTGGCAGCGCGTTTGTTGATGGGCCAGGTCAACCAGAAAATGGGCCGACTCGGACCCGCATCGCTCGACTATCTCGAAGCTCTAAAACTGGCCGACTCGCTGGTTGTCCCTACCGAACAATCAGATGAGATCCGCCAAATGTACGAACCGCTCATCGAAGCGCAGGCACTGGAAACAGATGAAGCCACGCTCAAACGACTCTGCGACAACGTCAACGAGATGCTCATGCGCAAGAACTGGCGAAACCATTTATATCGGGCGCGTGAGCAAATGCCGAAGTCGCAGGACGGCGATATGCCAATGCCACTCGCGGAAGTGCTCCTGCAGGCCCAGTCGAGTCAGGTTCTCGAAGCCATTAATCACGTTCACCAGCTTGCCCGTGCGGGTCAGCTGCGCTCTGCGATGGAAGAAGCGTTCAATGCGTTGGCATATTCCCCAACGTACCTGCCTCTCCACACATTGATGGGCGACCTTCTCGTCCGGGAGAACCACATCGAAGAAGCCATCGCCAAGTTTGGCACCACCGCCCAGGCATACAGTGTGCGAGGGGAAGCCGCCCAGGCGGCGAAGCTGCTGCGACGTGTGATCCAGCTCGCGCCCATGGACATGGGGGCGCGCAAAAAACTGATCGATCAACTGGTCTCACGCGGCCAGATCGATGACGCGATCCGTGAATATCTCGAACTGGCGGATGCCTACTATCGCCTGGCTGAGCTTGATATGGCGCGCAAGACGTATACGACCGCGCTGCGGGTGGCACAGCAAGCCAACGCCGACCGCAACTGGAACGTCCATATCCTTCAACGCATGGCCGATATCGACATGCAGAGATTGGACTGGAAACAGGCCATTCGTGTCTTTGAACAGGTCCGCACGCTGCGCCCGGATGATGAAGGCGTGCGCAAGAACCTGATCGAGCTCAGCCTGAAAATGGGTCAGCCAGCCCAGGCGAATGCAGAAATCGAGAATTATCTTACTTATTTACAGACCCATAGCCGCAGCGAGCAGGGTATTACATTCGTGAAAGAACTGCTGGCTGAGCGCCCTGACGATGTTGTCTTACGTCGTGCACTCGCACAACTTTATCAGCAGATAGGGAGGGTTGAAGATGCGATTGCACAACTCGATTCGCTCGCCGAATCGATGCTGGGCGCCGGCAAAAAAGAAGAAGCGATGGTGATCATCAACCAGATCCTTTTGATGAGGCCTCCGAATGCAGACCAATACCGCCAGCTGTTGATCCAATTGCAATCAGGCTGACCATGACTGCCCGTCCCTCAGCGCGACGGGCTTTTTTCTAGATTCCAAAATATACATTCAACTTGTCCAGCGCGGGGAAAACACTCTAGCTTCCTTTTAGTAGGTTCAACACGGAGGTTGCTTATGCGCAGGAACAATACAAAGAAACGTCTCGACCCGATAGTCGTCGTTGCGCTGATCGGGTTGATCGGCACCATCATTACCGTATTGTTTACCAGTCCATTGATAGAAACCTGGTTCGCTCAGCGTTCATCTACCGAGACACCAGTGCCTGCACAAACTACAGCAATGACAGGCACGAAAAGTTCAGGAAAGCGTATCGGGCTAAACCAAACAGTCACAGGGAAGCTATATTTTGATGAGCCAGGCATCTGGATATTCAGCGAGGGACCGGCAGCAGTCACGGTCGTCCTGGATGTCGGTCCCTACGGCGACGCCCTGATCATTCTCCGTGATCCGTCGGGTGTGGTGCGCGCCTACGTGGAGCAGCAAAGTCCAGGCATTGCCCGGCTTGTCAATTTCAATATCGCAACCAGTGGAGACTACACCATCCTCGTGAGGAATGCAAAGAATGAGGAAGTCAATTACACCTTGACCGTGCAGGACGCGCTGACCCCTCCCCCACCTTGATGGACGAAACTGCCTGAAACGTTTCGGGAACAACCCCATGCTATAATCTCCGCGAAGTACTATTTGGAGGAGAGAATACATGCCACAGACTTACCGGGAGAACACCGGTACTATGCGTGATCGCGCCGTGATGACTACCGTCCCGAGCGCTCGTGTCGGGAACTGGCTTTTTATCTTTGCCTTCATCGTGGCGTTTCTTGTTGTCTTTGGGGGCTTTGTCCGCCTCACCCGCTCCGGGCTTTCCATCACCGAATGGAACCCAATCAGTGGGACACTTCCACCCCTCGGAGAGCGAGCCTGGCTCGCGGAGTTTGACAAATACCAGCACACCCCTGAGTTTCAGCAGATCAATTTCAATATGACGCTGGAAGAATATCAGTACATCTTCTACATCGAATGGATCCATCGCTTCATCGCCCGCTTCGCAGGGTTGTTCTATGCGATCCCTGTTTTCTACTTCCTTTATAAGAAGACGATTCCCTTCAGGGAATTCGGTATTTACTTCGTGATAGGATTGCTGTTCATTGCCCAGGCATTCGCGGGCTGGATCATGGTCGCCAGCGGATTGGTGGACCGTCCCGCTGTCAGTCACTTCAGCCTGACGATCCACTTGCTCCTGGCGCTGGCATTGTTCGGGTTGAGCCTCTGGACCGCGCTTGGACACAGATACGGTTTTCCAGATAAAAACAAAAAAGCACAGTGGTCATTGCCGTCCAGGCTCGCTTTGATTTCGTTCGTCCTGCTCGTCATCCAAATCTCATACGGAGGCATGACCGCCGGACTCAAAGCAGGTCACATTTCAAACACGTGGCCTCTGATGTTCGGTAAATTAATTCCACCGAATCTCTTCAACTCGTGGATCAACCTGTTCGAAGTGCCACAGACGATCGTGTTCGTCCATCGCTGGTTCGCCTGGCTGGGAATTTTTGTTGTGCCCCTCGTGTATTACCTTGCAAAGAAACGAAACTATCCGCGCGAGATACTGAATGGGCTGTTATGGCTGACAGCTGCTGTAGCTCTGCAGATCACCCTCGGTGTGCTGACCGTTTTGTCCTACGTGAATATTGTGATCGCGCTCATCCACCAGGCAAATGCTTTGGTATTGTTCGCGCTGGCTGTGTACTTCATCCACAGGTTGAGAGCATTAGACAGAGGCAATCCTCATGGCCAAATTTCCACCCGATGATCTTGATAACGATCCCGAAGAAGGTCCTCCTGACCCATACAACACCTGGGATGAATACTTTGAAGATTTAGACCATCAATTGGAGGGAGCGCCGCGTATCACCATTCGCAAACGGATAGGCAATCCTCAAATATGCTCTGTCGATGAAATACCTGATTCTGAACTTGAAAAGGAACTTGATACTCTTATTGAATTGTTATATGCCAACAATATCGTGATTGAATTCATCCATGATATTGGGGACAGGGATGCATTTCTTTTCATCACAGAGGAATTATTGGATGAAACAATCGATGACATCCACATCCCCGACATGTACAGCCACTTTATTTATGAGGAATTCCATCCAAATGACCAGGATGATATTGAGTTGTGGACAGGCGAATTTCTGGATACTTTTTTCAAGGAAGAGACAGAAGGCTTTTTTATCCCAATTGGAGATAAAGAGTTATATGACATGCATGGTAACGCCATTAGCCAGGAAGAATTTAAAAGACAGATAGACGGATTTCATGCCTTGTACCCCATCATCACGGAATACGAGTATGACATCACGAACGTAGATATCGACGGCAATTATGCAACCGTGGAAGTCAACATATCCTGGGCGGGCTTGAATGAGCAGGAACAAGCAATGATGCGTTATCACGGCGCTTCCACGTTGCGCCTCAAGCGCAGCTTGGATATTGGATGGGATGTTATTCAGGCAGTAGTCGTTGGGTGGAATTCCATAGGGCAATGACCTTGCTCAATAAAAAACGAACATGACCGGGAGCCATACTCCCGGTCATATATTTTTAGTCAGGTCCTCCTCATCGATTCGGGCAGGCTGCCTCCACCGTGGCCGGATCGGAGGAGCCGGCCGAATTGAACGCCTCCACAGTGTAGGTGTGGCTGCCCCTGCCCACAAAATTTTCGCTATAGGAAGTGGAACCTGATCCCAGGGTGGCAACTCGATTCCCGTCGCGGGAAACATAGTAGCCGAGTTCATTCTCCGCCGCGTCGAACCACGTCAGGCTGACCGAATAGGTGCTGCTTGTGCAGGAGGCCGAGGCCTCCAAATTGGACGGAGGAGGCGGCGGCGTTGGGATCACCGGCACATCCTCGACCGGACCCGCGACATCGACGCTCACACCCGAAACCCAGCAATGTCCGCCACTCGGCAGGACGATCCACCACCACGTACTCATCTCGTTCCGGCCGTCGATCGAAACCGTCTGACCCTGCAACAGGGAGGTCACCACGCTGTAAGCCGTCCCGGGACCCTCTCTGCAATTCGCGTTCTGTGTAAATTCGCCGGTCGGTTCGGAGATGGCCGGGATCGGCGTCGACGTCACAGTAGCTGTGACCTGCAGAGTAAGCGTCTCAGTGGCTGCAAGAGTGGAGGAGGGAACGGCAGAAGCCGTCGCCGGGAGGGTCGGCGTTGTAACGATCGGGAGGGCGGAAGGTGGAGCCACAGAAGCAGTCGCCTGTGACAAAAGGTTGGGACCCAGAAGGTACAGAGCAGCCGTCACGGTGACTGCGCCGATCAATGCCAGCGCGCCGGCTCCGATCCACAAGGACGTGCGATGCAGGCGGATGAAATCCTGAACCCTGGATGGTTTTGGAGCGCTCCCGACCGACCCAAGCTTCGCGAGGATCCGTTCTGCCACCCCGGCAGGTGGCACCACCGGAACGAACATCGCCAGCAGGCTGGATTGCGCCACCAGCCAGTTACGCCGCCGCTGACAGGCTTCGCACGTGTCGAGATGTTCCCGGACAAAGCGTTCCCGTCCCTGCAGAGATTCCCCATCGTGCAGGTCGTGCAACAGTGCGGCAACTTCGGGGCAATCCTCGGTCGGCTCCTCGACCAGCAACTGGATGCCGTACGCATCCTGGAACTGGGCCCGGGAGCGGGCGAGCAGGGTCTTGACGTACGCCTGTGTGGTGTCCAACACCTCGGCGATCTCGGCGTAGGACAACCCATGGACTTCGCGCAGGACCAGCACTTCCTTATTCCTTACCGAGAGACGCTCCAGGGCACGGCGGACACGCCGGGTAGCTTCGCTTGCCATCACGCGGCTCTCCGGGCTGGGTCCGGATGCCGGCACGGGGGATATATCATCGAAAGAGTCTGCCTCGTGCCGGCCGCGGACCAGGTCAAGGAACAGGTTGCGGGTCATGCGAAAGATCCAGGATCGGAAATTCCAGGGTGGCTTGAAGCGAGGGAGATTGGTATGGGCTCGGATGAAAGCCTCCTGTGTGAGGTCTTCGGCAGTCGCCGGATCATTGGATAGGGACAGGGCATAGTTGTAGACCGATTGGAAATAGAGTTCGAACAGAGAGGTGAAGGCCTGGCGGTCGCCGCGCACAGCTCGTCGGATCAGTTCAATTTCGAGTTCATCTGGCATGGACGTCTCAACCTCTCATTCGTAGTAATCAATAAAAACAGGTTTGGGCAAAGCCGCACTTTATTTATGCGGCTTTGCCAGCATCCTTATGCTAGGGGCAGGTAACCGTCTTTGACTTCCGGGCGGAGGGACCGGTGGAGTTGAATGCTTCGACTTCGAATTTGAAATGCACACCAGGCGGGAGGATGAATGCGAGAGGTACCTGCGTTACATCTGGGCCAAGCGTCTTGGGAGCTCCATTATTGATGTACAAGTTATAACCCGTTTCGTTGTCCGCCTGGTCTTCCCATTTCAAGATCATGATGTAATTGAATTTAAGAGGTAGACCTGGCAGCGGGATACAGTTCTTGACCACCTCGAAGTTCTTGGGCGGGGCAGGAGGTTGGGGTGTGGGAGTGGGCGGAGGCGCATATTCGGGCAGGCCGAGCGTGTCTCCGGTCACCGTGGCGTACTGGCCCCACAACCAGCAGGTCCCGGAGCCATTCGGGTTATTGATGATCCAGTAATTCCCAACCGTGTATTTGCCGACCACCACGGCTTGTTGTCCGATCAGCAGCGCGCCCACCAGGTCGTAGTCAACGCCCGGACCGGTACGGCAGTTGGTATTCTCGCTGACCGAGACCATCGGCACTGTGGAAGTGGGGGTTAGCGTGATGGTCGCGGTGGCAGTCGACGTGGGCACCTGTGTGGACGTTGCAGTCGGGGACGGCAGCAGGGTCTCTGTGGGACCTGTGACCGGCACCTCCACCAGCACCTGAGACGTGGCGGAAGCCTGCGGCACGACCAGGACCACGGGCGGACTTCCGGCCGGCAAACTACAGGCCAGGCTCGCAGCCAGCAGCACAATAAAGACGGGAAAAAGCTTTTTAGTGGACATGAGATTCTCCTTTTTGGCAGGTTTAACTATCTAACGGTGCTGCCCGCCAAAAAGTAATCATCCGAATCTGACCAATCTTGATGGATTTACCCATTATGTCACAGGGCAGGGCCAATATCAAGAAAACCCCGGCCTTGATTTGCGGCCGGGGTTTTGTACGGAGGTATTGGCAATACGGGGATGGCGTTAGTTCCCTCTTTTGTTTCTCGACCACATCGCAAAACCGATCGTGCCAAACGATAATCCCGCAACTGAGGCGCCCCACGAAAAGAAATTCAAAAAGAAGGTCGACGCGAGCACCTTGATGACCATCAGAAAGGGCAGGCAGATGCCCAGGAGCATAAGGATCAGGCCGAGGCCGAGGAGGAAACGAGGGGAATTAATCATAAAGTTATCCTCGCGCTGAGCGGAGGTCTGAGTGTTCGTCGAAGACCGTAGACGAAGCGGCATTGGCATCTCTGCGCTTCGTCTGCACTTGCTATCGACTCGCTCCGCTCAGCGCGTGGTCATTTCTTCAACTCTAATAACACCTTCCTCACTATCTCTTCCACTTGCGCGTCCATATTGCTCGATTGGGTTGTCGCAGGTGCAGAATATGAACCACCAGTAAATAAACGTCTCTGGGCAGGGTCATCCGTTGAGCCAGGAGCAAACGCAGCCTCGGGTGCGACGCGGGTTTCATATGCCAGCTTCTTGATGTTATACAAATGGTGCACAGTGATGTTATCACCGGTAATCGCTCCACCAACGCCTCCTGATCCGAGAGTCATGGAAGGCATGACACCTGTTGTATAACCCGTAGTGCCAAGTGTTCCGAACGTATTCACAACGATGCGGAAGACAGGTTTCTCCAAACCAAATTGCATGATCACATTATTATCCTGCGCGTGGATGACAAGTGAGTGACCTCGTCCGCCATAATTGATGAGTTCGATACAACGTTCGCAGCCTGCTTCCCAGTCCTCCGCTTCGTACCAGCCGAGAACAGTTGTCAATTTTTCGCCTGAAAGCGGTTCTTCTCTCCCAACGCCATTAAGTTTGACCACAAGAATACGCGCCCAATCGGGGACGCTGAACCCATACATCTGCGCGAGTTGCTGCGGGCTCCTCCCGACCGCCTTTGGATTTGGCAGATGCCCAACGAACAGGTTCTTCGCAAGGATTTGCTTGATCTTATCGTCAACAAAATAGGCACCTTCTGCCTTCATCAATTCTTCAAGTCGCGCCGCAATCGGACGATCTGCAACGACTGCTTGTTCGGTCGCGCAGATCACTGAATGGTCGAAAGCCTTCGATGCAACAATATATTTTGCGGCGCGCTGTAGATCTGCAGAACGGTCAACGTAAACAGGGACATTGCCGGGTCCAACCCCATAGGCAGGCTTGCCAACAGAATGCGCGGCGCGCACCATGTCCGAGCCGCCGGTAGCAAGGATCAATGCCACATATTTATGCTTCATCAACTCTTGTGTTCCCTGCAAAGAGACTTTGGTCATGCAAGCGATCAGTCCCTTCGGCATGCCTGCGCGCTCCCCGGCTTCTGCCATGATGCGGATGGTCTCTGCGCAGCATTTCGCTGCGAACGGATGCGGTGCGACAATAATCGCATTCTTGGCCTTCACCGCGATCAATGTCTTATACATTGTTGTCGAAGTGGGATTCGTACTCGGAGTCAGAGCAGCAACGACTCCCATCGGCCAGGCGATATCGTACGTTTTCTTGACAGGATCATTGCGGATCACGCCAACCGTTGGAATATCCTTGATGGCTTCCCACAATAATTGCGACGATAACAAATTCTTCAAAGTCTTATGTTCTGGAACGCCATAGCCTGTTTCTTCGGTCGCCATGCGCCCCAGTGTTTGCGACGCGTCCGCGGCAGCTTGCGCCATCGCCGCGCAGACGCGGTCCACTTCGGCCTGCGTGGCATGTAAAAACTTGCGTTGTGCATCACGCGCTTGGGCAGCCAGCGTACGGGCTTCCTGAATGGATTGAAGATCATTATCAAATTCGGCCATAATTCATTCCTTCGTCATTGCGAGCCCGAAGGGCGAAGCAATCTCACGCAGTGTGTTGGGGATTGCTTCGGGCTAACGCCCTCGCAATGACAGCTAGTAGTTGAATGGATGACTCGCTACCTCTAACACTTTATTTTGAAACGCGGCTGCCGCAGCCACACATGCGGGTTGGTCACCCGTCAACATCACGCCCATATAGTTCGTCTCAGAGGGCGGCATGGTCAACGAAACAATTGCCACATCCGCAGCTTTGAGCGCGGCATCCAACGCCACCAAGCCTTCATTCGGCGGAGCAATGAGATAGGCAATTGGCGAGCCATGCGGGATATTGCAAACCTTGGAGAGGTATGTTCCAGTCCTTGAAATCACATGCGGGAAGAATGCAATGGAATCATCTTCATTGGCAGAATACCATATAGCTTGAGTCTTTATATAATTGACTGCGGCATTCAAACCCGCTCTAACTTCGGCGGGGTCTGGTCCCGCTAAAATCGCCATGATTTCCCCTGAAAGCTTGCCCGATGTATGCTTCGTACCCGCGTAGAATGACCGGGCATAGACAACTTCCACGTCTGCCATCTTTGTCGCTTCGTCAATGGACACATAAGTAGCATCATCGTTATCTACGCTCAACAAGCCAATGGAGCGTTGTTCCGGAGTCAGTTTTAACTGGTCCGCGAAATTGCGATCCACTTGTGGGATCAGTTGGACAGCCAGCAGGGTTGCATAGATCGGATCGAGGATTGCCATAGGTTATTTTGTTCCTCGGTGGTCGAGTAGGCAGTGTTCTTCTGCCGTATCGAGACCACCTCTTTGCATAATTACTTCTTGTAACATGATGGTCTCGATACGCCCTCAAAAAGCATTCGGGCCACTCGACCATCGGAACTGCTCCTATTACTTTGCTAACTTCAACTTCACGCCAGACGCCTGGCTTTTGCGCATGTTTTGCGCGAGCTGCACAACGAACGCACCTGCTTCCAACGGATTGGTTCCGCCGCCTTCAAAAATGGTGCAGACCACATCGCGATCAGCGTCCGTGTCACCGTATTTCGGTTTATAACCCATATAGGCGCTCATTGACTCCGCACGACCAAGCCCGGGGCGCTCGCCGATGAGCAGAATCACAACATCAGGCTTGATCAATTCACCAACTTCATTCATCACACCGACGCGTGCATACTTGATAAAAAATGGTGTTCCAAACGTGAGATTTGCATTTTGAACGCCCTGTTTAATAACAGGGAAGATCTGGCGTAGATTCGCTTCAATTGCCGCGGCGGAGAGTCCATCGCCAACTACGAGTTGAATGTTTACACTCTTCTGGCATTTCTCGTTGATTATACGTTTAGCATCGTCATTGAGCAAACGTCCAAGATCGGGCCGCAAGAGATATTCCTGCTTTCCGCCGGTGACTTTTGTTTGAACTGTGAAGAGATTGAATTCATCCAGAAGCTTTTGGTCAACATCGCGGTAGAGCGCGTCCTGAGTGATGGCATGATCGCCTTGAAAGAGTAACAACGATGCGGTGCTATAGCGCGGACCTGCGCGTCCAACACCTATACGCGCAGTCGTGGATGCAATTAACGCCTTTAAACCTTCGGCGTCTTTGGGATTCCTGACACGTGGTTTATAGCGGATTTCAGGGGTAGTCGGATCGGCCAGATCAATGTTTAGATCGGCGGCTGAGGTCGCGGCGCGTGATTTGACGGGAACGGCTGAAGGGGCAGATACCGTCGATGAAACGGGGGATTGCTTCACTGCTCCAGCTTCTTTTAGTTCGCGGACAATCGCATCTACAATCGCGGCAAGTTTGGCATCATCCATAAATCATCTCTTGAGAAAAAAGGATGGGTCGCCTGCTTGTTCAGTGAGAACGCCATCTTTCATTAGACCCAAGTCAATCATCCACTTTTCGAATTCAGGGGCCGGGCGGAGTTTGAAAAGCTGACGCAATGTGGGCGCATCATGATATGAGGTGCTTTGATAGGAAAGCATCGAGTCGTCGCCCATTGGTACACCCATGAAATAATTGCATCCCGCTGCCGTGAGCATAACCGCGAGATTCTCGATGGCGTTCTGATCGGCGCGGGCATGGTTGGTATAGCAGGCATCGCAACCCATCGGGATGCCCGTAAGCTTGCCCATGAAATGAGCTTCGAGACCGGCGCGTTGAATCTGGCGGGCGTCATAAAGATATTCGGGACCAATGAAACCGACGACCGTGTTGACCTGATAAGGATGATAGCGCCTGGCGAAACCATAGCACCGCGCCTCCATCACGAGTTGATCCCAGCCATTGTGCGCATCGGCGGAAAGCTCAGAGCCCTGACCCGTCTCAAAGTACATGAAGTTCGGACCTTTAGGGAAGCAATATTTCTTCGCCATCTCATATGCTTCATCGATCATCCCAACGGAAATACCAAATGAGTCATTGCCTTTTTGTGAACCGGCAAGAGATTGAAAGACAAGCCCCACAGGCGAACCTGATTGCATACATTTCATTTGCGTTGTGACGTGCGCAAGCAGACAGTTTTGGGTTGGGATATTCCATGTTTTGATGATGTCGTAGGTCATGTCGAGCAGACGTGCGACGGAACCATATGAATCGTCAACGGGATTGATGCCAATGACCGAGTCGCCCGAACCATAAGATAAGCCTTCATAGATTTCAGCGCGGATGCCTTCGGGTGAGTCAGTGGGATGATTGGGTTGAT